>Ga0180430_10003274_pt1 | contig 14076 bp, 13 predicted proteins | sample SS_ome_9_FD_132999 | JGI IMG/M metagenome (GOLD analysis project Ga0180430, IMG submission 132999) | Hypersaline lake sediment archaeal communities from the Salton Sea, California, USA - SS_1_S_2 metaG | ecosystem: Environmental > Aquatic > Non-marine Saline and Alkaline > Hypersaline >... | reverse complement strand
TCAGGAGGGTTGTTTGTCGTCGGGATCGGACATCCGGATCGTTCGGGGATGAACGGTGCTGCGGATTATCTGCGAATTCTCACCGTGGTTTGTTCTTGGGGTTATTAACGGCGTCGCAACTTCGTTGCGATGAAGCGGGCGTTCCGCCCTGCTGCTAAAAAAGCGACGGCACACATTAACATATCCCGGCGGGATTGCGGGGTTATTAACGGCTTCGCAACTTCGTTGCGATGAAGCGGGCGTTCCGCCCTGCTGCTAAAAACACGGCGGTACACATTAACATATCACGGCGGGATTGCGGGGTTATTAACGGCGTCGCAACTTCGTTGCGATGAAGCGGGCGTTCCGCCCTGCTGCTAAAAAAAACGGCAGTACACATTAACATATACCGGCAGGATTGCGGCGATGACGGTCGGATTCACAGCCGATCCGAAATGCGCAGGCATGTGAACGTCCCCAATGCGGCGGAACCGAGCATCCGACAGTGCACACTCAAACACCCCTTGAAAGCTTACTCATTGCATATATACACTTTACGTCTTCTACCATTCTTGGTTAGGTTATAAAGTATAACCGAGTATTGTGGTTTTTAGCGATGAGAACGTGCTGCTGGGGGGTGGGAAGGAGTTGGGAATGTGGTGGAAATGCGGCGGGTCAGGGGGCGGTGCGGTTTCGGAACGCCACTTTGCCGCTGGACGCCGGGTGCGGCGCGCCTAGAATGGCTTAACGGCCCGATCGCGGCCGGAGACCTACTTTAGATTGAAAGTACTGGAATTATGAGATCATTCCCTGCAGACGGATTGAATGTAGTCATTGTGCTGGCGGTGCTTACGGCCATACTGTCGTGCTCCGAGCGGTCATGCCCGGCGGCCGAGAAGAAGGCCCACGCGCGTAAGCCGCTGCCTTCGGCGGCGGAGATAGCCAAGCTGTCGGCCGACGGGGGCAAGGAGTTCAACAGGCTCATCCACGAAAAGAGCCCCTACCTGCTCCAGCATGCCCGCAACCCGGTCGACTGGTATCCCTGGGGACCCGAGGCGTTCGCCAAGGCGAAAAAGGAAGGCAAACCGATCTTCCTGTCGGTGGGGTATTCGACCTGCCACTGGTGCCACGTGATGGAGCGCGAGTCGTTCGAGACCGAGGCTGTGGCCAAGATACTCAACGAGTTTTACGTGGCGGTCAAGGTCGACCGCGAGGAGCGCCCGGACCTCGATCAGATATACATGACCGCGACGCAAATGCTGGCCGGCCAGGGCGGATGGCCCAACTCGGTCTGGCTGACGCCGGCGGGAAAACCGTGGTACGCGGGGACCTACTTCCCGCCAAACGACAAGTTCGGCCGGCCCGGATTCAAGAAGATCCTGACCCAACTGGCCCGGGCCTGGGTCGCCCAGAACGACGAGATCGTCAAGAAATCAGGCGAGATCGCGGACCGCATAAAGCTCTATACATCCGGCAAGACACGGGGCGTTTCGTCGGGGCATATCGGCTACGAACTGCTGGAAAACGCCACCCAGATCATGAGCATGACTTTCGATCCGAGGATGGGAGGATTCAGCCGGGCCCCGAAGTTCCCGCCCCACAGCAACCTGCTGTTGCTGCTGAGCGAGTACCGGCGGACTCGGGACGACCGGCTGATGCGGATGGTCCAGGTGACGCTTGACGCAATGGCGGCCGGGGGGATACACGATCATATAGGCGGCGGCTTTCACCGCTACTCGACCGACCCGGTATGGCTGCTGCCTCACTTCGAGAAAATGCTATACGACAACGCCCAGCTCGCCCGGGCCTACGTCACTGCGCATGAGTTGACCGGGCACGAGCGGCACAAGCGCACGGCGATGGACATCTACGACTGGGTGCTCCGAGAAATGACCGACAAGAACGGCGGATTCTACTCGGCGCTCGACGCCGACAGCGAAGGCGAGGAAGGCCTGTTCTACGTCTGGACGCACAAGGAAGTGCTGGAAATACTGGGCGAAAAGGCCGGCGAGGAGTTCTGCAAGGCCTACGGATTCGCCAAGGGCGGCAACTTCTACGACCAGGCGACCAACGAGAAACCCGGCACGAACATCCCCCACTTCCCCGAGGGTTTCGAGGCCGCGGCCAAGGCCCTGAAAGCCGATCCGGACGCCCTGCGAAAGCGTCTGGCGGAGGGTCGCGGCAAGCTGCTGAAGGTTCGCGTAAAGCGGGTCTGGCCCTACAAGGACGACAAGATCCTGGCCAGTTGGAACGCCCTGATGATCGAGTCGCTGGCGATTGGCGGACGCGGCCTGAAGGACAAGCGACTGACGAAAGCGGCCCAGAGAGCGGCGGATTTCGTACTGAAGAACATGCGTAAAAACGGGCGGCTGCTCCGAACGCACCGCTCCGGATCGGCTAAGCTCAATGCGTATCTCGACGACTACGCCTTCCTCGGCGTGGCTCTGCTGGAGCTGCACAAGACCACCGGCGACAGCAAGTGGCTGATCGAGGCCGGGTCGCTGGCCGACACGATGCTCAAGCACTATTCGGACCCCGATGCGGGAGGGTTCTTCTTCACGTCATCCGATCACGAAGAACTCCTCAGCCGCACGAAAGATCCGTTCGACAAGGCGGTTCCGTCGGGCAACGCCGCGGCGGTCAGGCTGCTGGTGGAGCTCGGAGACCTGACTGGAAAACCCGCGTATCGCCAGGCCGCGGGCAGGGCGCTCAAGGCGTTTCTGCCGTTCATGCAGAGATCGCCGCGGGGCATGGGAGTACTGCTCCATGCGGCCGGGCGGTATCTGGCCACCGCCCCGCCGGAGCCGACTACCCAGACACGAAAACCGGCGGCGATCGCCGAGGCCGGACCGGTCAAGGTCGAAGCGTTCGCGTCGACCCGGGACGCTAAGCCGGGCGACAGCATCGAGTTGAAGATCCTGATAACGATCGAAAAGGGCTGGCACGTGAACTCCAACAAGCCGCTGGCCGACAACCTGATCGCAAGCAGCCTCAAGCTGACCGGCGGAAAGAAGCTGAGCCTGACCGACATAGCCTGGCCCAAGGGCGACAAGGTCAAACTCGGATTCTCCGATGAGTCGCTGTCGGTCTATGAAGGCGCGGTGCTCGTGAAGGCGAACTTGAAGCCGGGCAAGGACATCGCCGTCGGACCGGCGAAAGTGGAACTGACCCTGACGACCCAGCCGTGCAGCAACAAGAGCTGCCTGGCGCCGACGGGCCACAAACTGGCGTTTGAGATCAACGTCGCCAAAGCGAAGTAGACGCCCTATTCAGCCTTCTTTTTCTCGCGTTTGCGGCCCCCACCGGACAGGCTCGCCGTGCGTGCTGTCTCGTACTTATCGAGGGCCTTCTGGAGCATGTCGCGGGCCTTGGCGGCCTGGTCGGACAGCCCCTCGGCGCCAAGCGGATTGGCCTCGTTGACATCCTTGCTGATATCGTAGAACTTGCCGGTGCGGTAGAGTTTATATCGCTGATTGCGGGCCCACTCCTTGCTCCTCGGCCCGCCGCTGCGGGAGTACCAGCAGTATATCCACTCCCTCGGCGAGCCCTTTTGGCCCCGCAGTTGCGGCAGGACGCTCTGCCCGTCGATCTTGAGTTCTGCGGGGATCTTAACGCCGGCGGCGTCGCAGAGAGTCGGAGTGAAATCGCTGAAGTCCACCAAATCCTGACAGACCTTGCCGGCGGGTACTACCCCGGGCTGGCTGGCGATGAACGGGGCGCGGGTGCCGGCGTCGGTCATGGCGCCTTTTGCGCCGACGACCTTCCGTCCGTTCATAACCGAAACCACCGGTTTGTCAGTGCCGTTGTCGCCAACGAACATCACGAGAGTCCGCTTCCTAATGCCCAAATCGTCGAGCTTCTTGAGGAACTTGCCGACGATCTTGTCCATGTAGGCCACCATGTCGCCGAAGTATTTGGCGTCGCCCTTGTAGGTCCTGGAGCCCTTGGATTTGGGGTCCCAATCGGCGGAGTCAGGCGTCGGCTCGAACGGGCAGTGCGTCAGGATCATCGGGTAGTAGACCAGGAACGGCTTGGCCTTATTGCGCTCGATGAAGTCGCAGGCGAAGTCGCTGACGACGTCGGGTCCGTACTGGCCGGTGGTGTAGTCGACCGACTTGCCGTTGACCTCCACGCCGGGGTTCGGGTAGCGGCTCACTCGCCGCGTGTGGTGCCACAGGCACGATTCGTCGAACCCGAAATGCTTGGGCGAATCAGGCTGCTTGCCCAACTGCCATTTGCCGACTGCGCACGTGGCGTATCCGGCCTTCTTCAGCAGGTGTGCGAACGTAGTGGCCTTCCTGTCCAGCACGCCGAACTTCACGTAGTTACGCACGTTATAGACGCCGGTCATGATCTTGACCCGCGAGGGCGTGCACAGCGGCTGGGAGTAGCAGTGCTCGAAGCGAATGCCGGTGCGGGCCATCTCATCGAGCACGGGCGTCTTGTAGGACTGTCCGCCATTGGCTCCGATGCACTCGTAGCCCAGATCGTCGGCCATGAACAGTATGATGTTCGTAGGCGTCTTGCCGGCGGCCTCGGCGCCGGTCAGGCCGGCGGGCATGGCGGCCGCAGCGGCGCCAATCGCGGCGGTTTTCAGGAAATCGCGCCTGTTCAGTGTGCGTTTCATTACTTCTTCCCGGGGACGCAGATAAGGTGATTGACCGTCCGGATGTACATGCATCCGTTGGCTATCGCCGGCGTGGCCTGGGTGGCTTCGGGCAGCTTGCTGGTCGCCAGCAGCTTGTACTTCGGCGCGGCCTGGACGGTGTGGATGTCGCCCTTGTTGTTGATCACGTAGATCTTGTCGCCGACGGCGGTCAGCGACGGATAGTGCACACCGCCGAACTTCTCCCGCCAGAGCCTCTTGCCTGTGGCGGCTTGGATGCATGTCAATGTGCCGTTATCGTTCAGGACGAAAATCAGCTCCCCCACGGCCACCGGGGTCGGGACGTACGGGACTTCCTTGTCGAGCTTGAACGCGATCGACGCCTTTTTGGCTCCTCTGGGCGGGCGGATGACGGCCGACTCCCTGCCGCCGCCGCGACCGGTCGAGACGTATATCAGTCCTCCGGCGGAGATCGGAGAGGCTACAACCTTGAGCGTGAACTTGCACTGGACAGACCAGTTTATCTTGCCGTCGGCGGGATTGACGCCGGCTACGCCTTCGGCGCAACTGGCGAAAATCGCCTCGGGTTTCCGACCTTTTGGCCTCAGGATCATCGGAACCATGTACGACGACGGTCCGCTCTTGCGGTCGATCTTCCAGATCGTCTTGCCGGTCTTGGCGTCCAGCCCGTTGAGGGTGCAGCCCGGGCTCAGGTTGTCGTTGCCGACAAGGACCACCCCGTCGATGACAACCGGCGAGGCCCCGGCTCCGTGCTTGGCGCGGAAGGAGCCGAGATCGCGCTGCCAGACCTTCGTCCCGCTGTGGTCCACCGCCACGGCGAGATACCTGCCGCCCGAAGCCCAGGTCAGGTAAACGCGCTGGTCGTCGACCGCGGGCGTGCTGGCCGCAAAGCTGTTGAGCCCGTTATGGCCGTACGTGGTGAATCTGTCGCGCCAGGTCCACAGCACCTTGCCGTCAGTCGCCGAGAGGCAAACAAGCTGACGATTGGCCTGGACCGCCGGACCGCTGGAACCGCCTCGGCGTCGGCGTCTCGAACGGGGAACCGGGCCCGGCCCTTCGCAGGTCAGGAAGATCTTCTTGCCCCAGAGCACCGGCGACGAATGCCCCGGCCCGGGCAGCTTGACCTTCCATGCGTAAGATGATTCGGCGATCGCGGCGGGGAGCCCCTCGGCCTGTCCGATCCCGGTCCCGTCAGGTCCGCGGAAGCGCGCCCATTCCTGGGCGTCGGCCGCGGCGCATAATCCGATAAGCACAACCCAACTGAAGACAACTCGTTTCACGTAAACCATGGCGACATCACTCCTGAAAAGTCCAACGAGCAGTATCGCCTGATTCGCCGCCGCTGTCAACAATCGGGGCGATCAGATACCGCCGCCGTGATCGTGCAGGCCGCACTCCTTCTTGCTCTGCTCCCAGGGGAACTTGCCCACGCGGGGGTCGAAATCCTCGCGGACGGGGATATGGCACATGCGGCATCCGATGACACTGTACTTCTCGCCGTACTCGGATACATAGTCATACAGCTTGTTATATGGAACATTGTGCTCGGCGATGTAGCGGTCCACATCCTCGGCTGTCCAGTCCAGCAGCGGGTTGAGTTTCAGTATAGGCCGGTCCTTCCGCACGTGCGTCCAGCCGGCCTTGAAGGCGCCCTTGCGCCTGTGCTCGGACTGATCGGCCCGCAGGCCTGAAATCCATACGTCCAGCGTAGACAGCGCCTCGTTCAGCGGGCCGGACTTGCGCACCCGGCAGCACGCCGGGCGGGCCAGGAAGTGAGCGTATTGCCCGACCGACTTGTTGAGCGATTCAATCGCTTCGGGGTCCGGGCGAAAGCGTTCGATCGTTATGCCGTAGCGATCCTCAAACTCGGCCAGCAGTTCATAGGTCTCGTTATGGTTCAAAAGCGTGTCGATGAAGAACACGCGAAGCGGCAGGCCGAGCCTGCAGGCCATGTCGATCATCACCGTTCCGGTCTTCTGCAGGCTGGTCCCGATAGCGGCCCGATCGCCGTAAGTCCCCGCGGCGTGGCGGAGCAGTTCTTCGGGCTGCATAGCGTTAAGAGCGTCAATATTTACATCTGTTTCGAGCATTCGGCTCATCCAATCCGACCGCATACGCAACGGTCTCATCCAGTCGATTCTTCGTTCAGATCGCCGTACTTCCGCACGGCGTCGGCCAGGCGTTCGGCGGTCAGTTCGCCGGCAAACGCTTCGGCGAGCATGTCCGGGATCTTCGCCGCCGACACGCACCCTATAACCTCGCCGAGGCGCGAATCGCCTTCGACGGTGCGCCCGCCAAGAAGCACGTTGTAGTGAGGCTTCGGCTCGCCGTCGATGCGTTTGATCCGGCCCTGCAGGCCGAGTTCGGATATGTTCTGCTGCCCGCAGGAATTCGGGCATCCGCTGATTCTTATTACTGTCGATTCGGCTTGTTCGCACAGTTCGCTGTCGGCGAGCTTCGACCTGATCTCAGCAGCCAGGCCGCGAGAGTCGCACAGGCCCAATCGGCAGGTCGAGGCCCCGGTGCATGCGACGATCTTGGGAGCGATCCGCTCGGATACGTCGATGCTGATGGCCCCCAGTTCCCGCAATGCTTCAGCTATGTCATCGTGGGCCACGCCGGCGATCAGCAGGTCCTGCTGCTGGGTCGTCCTGACGAGCCCCTGCCCAAACCTCTCGGCGATGCTCGCCACGCTCAGCAGATCGCGCGACGGGATGTCGCCGTTGTCGACCTCCACGCGTATGGTCGCGCGGCCGGGCGTCTTGTCGGGCGAGACGTTCGCCAGGCCGCTGATGTCCCGCGGCTCGGCCGGACTCGACGGATGCCGCGATTCGATGTCACACACCTCGGGCTCCGCATGGGGCAAACCGCCGAACTCCACTTCGTCCCGCTCGGCGCGGTAGAGCCTGATGAATTCATCGCGACCCACCCTGCTCAGCACGTGCCGCAGCCGGGCCTTGTTTCGATGCTCGCGGTCGCCGTGTCTATCGAATAGCCTCTTGGCGGCCTCGGCGACCTTGAATACGTCGCCGGCGGGAATGAACTCTTCGATCAGTATCCCGACAGCAGGCTTGGAGCCAAGTCCGCCGCCGCAGTAGACCGCGAAGCCCTCGACGCCGTCTTGACTGTGGGCGAAGAAGCCCAGGTCCGCCACGGACGCCAGCGCGCAATCCGACGAGCACGCCGAAAACACGACCTTGAACTTCCGCGGCAGCGTGAAGGACGCTTCGTCGGCCAATAGATACTCGGCGACGGCGATCGCATACGGCGCGGTGTCGAACACCGAGGTCTCACACACCCCCGCCCGCGGACAGGTCGTCACGTTGCGAACGGTGTTGCCGCCGCCGCCCCGCGATGACAAGCCTACTTCCAACAGGCTCTCCAGGACGTCGGGGGTGTCCTGAATCTTAACTCCGTGAATCTGAATATCCTGACGCGTGGTTACATGCAGCACGCCGTTTCCGTATCGATCAGACAATTCTGCGATCCGCTCCAACTGCGCGGCCGTCGCCAGCGCCGCTCCGATCCGCACGCGAATCATAAACTCACCCTTCTGACGATGTTCGTAAATGCCCCACGCAACGCGGTAGGCCCGGAAGTCGTCCGGCTCGGTTTCGCCGACGAGGTATTCGGCGACCTTCGGCCTGAACCCCGCGGTGCCCTCACGGATCGCTCGGCATATGTTCAAGATTGGTTCTACAGGCGAATTCATCTGTGATCTTCCTCGCAAACAACCCTGCGCCGCTGCGCAGAGGGGATCATATGCAGTACATGTTCGCCCCGGCCTGGGCGCCGAGACGCTCTCTATCCATAAGGTCCTTGAATGTCGTGCTGTCGTACACCGAGGCGACGGCGTCGCGGGCGCGAGACCACATGTCCAGGAAGGCGCAATTGCCGTAAAGCGTGCAGGTCGTATCAGACGGCCCCTCGCCGGCGATGCACTTTACCGGCGCAACCGGCCCATCAATAAAGCGGATGACGGCGCCGACTGTCAAATTGTCGGGGTCCACTCTCAGGACATACCCCCCGCCCCGGCCTCGATGCGATTCAACGAAACCCGCCTGACGCAGCTCCGATAGGATCAACTCCAGGAACTTTGGCGGAATCGCTTGCGCCTCAGCTATTTGCGCCATTGCCGTGGGATGATATGTGTCCCGTTTGGCAAGCTCAAACAACGCCCGAAGTGCGTATTGACATTTCTGAGATACACTCACAGCTAAATTTTCCTATTAATCCTATTGACTTCGTATGATTTTAGCCCTAGAATCGTTCGTGGTCAACTTAAACCTCGATATTCAGAGTAATATTTTGCCGGCCAGCGAGATCCTCAATGACATAAACAGCTAATATTACAGAGGTTGACCGCTATAGACATCAGAGTGTTTTTTCCAGTAAGGAGTTAGCTATGGCCAGAATATACGACAACATCACGCAAACAGTAGGCAATACGCCGCTGGTCAGGATCAACCGCGTGATCGATTCAGGCGCCGCGGTGCTGGCGAAAATCGAGAGTTTCAATCCGATGGCGTCGGTCAAGGACCGTATAGGGGTGGCGATGGTCGAAGCGGCCGAGAGTGAGGGCAAGTTATCAACCGGGTCTACGATCATCGAGCCGACCAGCGGAAACACCGGGATCGCCCTGGCGTTTGTCTGTGCGGCCCGGGGATACAAGTGCGTGTTGACTATGCCCGAGTCGATGAGCATCGAGAGGCGGAAGGTCCTCAAGGCGCTCGGAGCCGAACTGATCCTAACCCCTGCAAGTGAAGGGATGTGCGGAGCGATCAACCGGGCTGAAGCGTTGCTGGCCGAGCGTCCGGGAAGCTTCATGCCGCACCAGTTCACCAACCCCGCCAATCCTGAGATCCACCGCACAACGACGGCCGAGGAGATCTGGGCCGACACCGACGGACAGGTGGACATCATCGTCGCCGGAGTCGGAACCGGCGGGACTGTAACCGGCCTGGCCAGGGGCCTCAAGCAGCACAATCCCGAGTTGAAGGCGATCGCCGTAGAGCCGATTCAGAGCCCCGTTCTCACCCAGGAGAGAAACGGCGAAGACCAGGTCCCCGGCCCGCACATGATCCAGGGGATCGGAGCGGGATTCACTCCCGAAGTACTGGACATGGAGATCGTCGACGAGGTGGTTACCGTCGATCAGCACCAGGCGGTTGCTATGGCCAGGCGAGCGGCTGTCGAGGAAGGGCTTTTCGTCGGCATCTCGTCGGGCGCTGCGCTTCGTGCGGCCAAGGAAATCGCAGGCAGACCTGAAAACGCCGGCAAGACGATCGTCGTGGTCCTGCCCGACTTCGGCGAACGATACCTCACATCCCCCCTCTTCGATCACATTACCGACTGAAACACTATAGGCAAGAACGGACAATCACGAATTAAGGAAGCACAACATGAGCGACACCAGGGAATATGGAATAGGAACGCTGGCGCTGCACGCCGGGCAGAAGCCCGACCCCGCCACCAACGCACGGGCGGTGCCGATCTACGCCACCAGCAGCTACGTGTTCAACGACACCGATCACGCCGCGGACCTGTTCGCACTCAAGGAGTTCGGGAACATCTATTCGAGGCTCATGAACCCCACGTGCGACGTGCTCGAAAAACGCCTGGCGGCACTAGACGGCGGAGCGGCGGGACTGGCCTTCGCCAGCGGACAGGCCGCGATCACCGCGTCGATCCTCACGATCGTTCACGCCGGACAGAATTTTATAGCCTCGACGAGCCTGTACGGCGGGACCTGGACGCTGTTCACCCAGACACTGAAGAATCTCGGCATCGAGGTCAAGTTCTTCGACCCGGACCACCCCGAGCAGATCGCGGAACTCGCCGACGGCAAGACCCGCTGCGTGTACATGGAGTCGATGGGCAATCCGAAGAACGACGTGCCCGACTTCCGCGCCATCGCCGACGCGGCCCACGAAATCGGAGTGCCGCTGATCTGCGACAACACCGTGGCCACACCGGTCCTGCTTCGCCCGATCGAACACGGAGTCGACATCGTGGTCTACTCATGCACCAAGTTCCTCGGCGGACACGGGCTGCACATCGGCGGAGCGATCGTGGACGGCGGGACCTTCCCCTGGGCCGACAATCCCGACAAGTGGCCCGAGTTCTGCGCACCGTCGGATTCGTATCACGGCGTGGTGTTCGAAGAGGCCCTGCGCCCGATCGGCAACATAGCCTACATCATTCACATCCGCACCCACCACCTGCGCGACACCGGCGGCTGCATGAGCCCGTTCGCGGCGTTCCTGTTCCTCCAGGGCATCGAGACGCTGCACCTGCGTATGCCGCGCCACTGCGAAAACGCACAGGCCGTCGCCGAATTCCTGGAAGCAAACCCCGCTGTCGAATGGGTCAACTATCCCGGCCTGGCCAGCCACCCGCACCACGCGGCGGCCGGCAAGTATCTCGGCGGCAAGGGCGGCGCGATTATCGGTTTCGGCATCAAGGGCGGACGCGAGGCCGGCGTCAAGCTGATCAACAGCGTCAAGCTCCTGAGCCACCTGGCCAACATCGGCGACGCCAAGACGCTGATCATCCACCCGTCATCGACGACCCACCAGCAGCTCACGGAAGAAGAGCAGCAGGCCACCGGCGTAACGCCGGAATACGTCCGACTGAGCATCGGCATCGAAGACGTCCAAGACATCAAAGCCGACCTCGACCAGGCGATCAAAGCCTCGCAGGAATAGACGGTCGGCGAATGAAACGTTCAAGACCCTGCGCCCCTGAAAACGCTGTCACAAGCAGCCGTTTTCAGGGGCGTAGTTTATTGTCCGACCCGCGAGGAGAACGAGCATCTTTGAGCCGTAGAGCCCGACAGAGTCGGGTGACTGACAGCAGCCCGGCGGTCAGCCGCAGGCGAGTCCTGGGAACGGGCGCCCAAAACAAGAAAAGCCCCGACGGGGCTCTGTCTCTTCCGGGATCGCGTTCCGGACCCTCCCGGACCCGGCTGCTATCGCCTCGGGCCTTCGGCTCGGACGGCGCGAACAGACCGACATAGCGACCACATGTTCTGACACGACATCATTGGCAAACTGCACTAAAACGCACCACGGTTATCACGTTCTATCCCGCCAACACTTGGGATCGCGTTTGGCGTGGAAAACCGAAATCACCGCAATTCGTTCATCTTCCTCAACAAAGAACACCTCGTAAGGGAATCTGCGTATGAGGGCTCGTCTCGTTGTGCGGTGAATAAACGGATATTGCCTGGGCGATCTCAAGATCGCACCAAAGGCGGCGTCCAGGCAGAGCAGAAATTCATCCCCCAGTCCGGGATTGCAGTCTTCGTACCAGCCGAAAGCCTCAGCCATTTCCGCTTCAGCTTCCGGACGGATGACAAGCCGACGACTCACTTACGGCTCCTGATGCGATCACGCACCTCAGCCCATGGAGCCCCCTGGTCAGGATTCTGATGATAAGCATCCAATCGACGATCCAACTCCTTCTTCTGTTCGTCAGTCAATGGAACTTCCTGCGGAAACTCACAGATGCTGTCCCAGATATCTTCAACGAGTTGAATACGCTCGGCTACGCTCAAGCTGAGAATGTTCTCTTTGATCAATGCACTCATGATAACAGCAGTATAACACCAAACCCTTTCGTTTCAATTCTCCATTTTGTGTTATGAACGCCTGACGCCTTAATCGCGTGTGGTCGGTTTCTTATCCGCTCTGCGGCGGAGGAGAACGGACCATGCAAGTGGGCCGTTTTTGCGTTTGGGATCGCGGCCTTCGAAACGCATCTCGTGCATGTCCTGGATGGCGAAATACTCCGAGTAGTCGCCGACGATCTTGGTCTGCTTTACGCGCGGCGGGCCGTAATGGCGGGACTCGTTGGCGTTGCCGGCCAGCAGCAGGAACAGCGCTTTTTCGCGGGTAAGGCGGTATACCGATTTGGCGAACCCCTCGCCGTTGTACTTCTGCACGTGGTGGTAGCAGCCGCGATCGAAGACCAGATCGAACGGGCCGATGTCGGGGATCGCCAGGGCGTCGGCGACCAGCCAGGTGACCTTGACCTTGGCCTTGTCGGCGCGCTGTTTGGCCAGCGTCAGCGCCGTGGGCGCAACCTCCACGCCAACCACGTTGAAACCCTTCTGCGCCAGATAGACGGCGTTTGTGCCGGTGCCGCATCCGATGACCAGGGCTCTCCCGGACTTGACGGCGCCGCTGTCGATCAGGCTTTTCAGTTCGCCGGCCGGTCGGCCCACGTCCCAGCCCGGCATGCGAGTGCGGCGGTAGGCCGCATCCCAGCCGTTCATCATCCTGACGCCCTTTTCGCCGTGCGGCAGAATGCCGGCCGGCAGCAGTCGGGTCGCCAGCAGATCCTTGCCGTCGGCTTTCGATACGCCGATAGTCCCGGACTCATTCGACCCCGGCAGGTTGAGTTTGAAAGTCCGCTCTCCGGAGGTCAGTTCCACGGCGACCGAATCATCCTTGAGGTTGGGCGTGACTTTCGGCTTTGGCGCATCGGCTCCGACGTGAATCAGATGCAGAAAACGCCCGCTGACCCTCGCGGCGGTGTGGATGACTTCGACGGCTCTGGCCTGCTTGCCGCCGCTGGGGATCGCAACGGCCTTTAGACCCGTTGACTGCTGGAGGCTCAAGCCGCTGAGAACGGCTTTTCCGCAAGGCATCGAGAAACCCCTCGCAGAAACCTTGATTCCCGCCTCGCCGGTCAATCGCCAGATATCGCCCGGGCGTGCGTGATCGTCGATGATGAACGTTGACGGCTTGCAGAGAATCACGCGGCGGCGGCCTGTGGGGATTTTGCCGCCGATATAGGCGAAGTGCGGATGTTCTTCGTAGGCGGTGATCTCGCTCATGCCGAGGACCGACGCGGCCGGAAGATCGTCGGAGAACTTCGCCAGCCGTTTGGCCAGACCGACCAGATCGGACGCTTTCAGCGTAGGACCGGTCGGCTCTTTCGCCATCGCCGGCGCCGACACGGCGACAATCGTCAGCAGGACAGCGAGTTTCGAAATCAGCGGCGTTCTGTAGCTGGAAATGTTGCGGGTCATCTTCGATCCTTTCGTATCGGACACCGAACGGTTAGAAACCTTCAGTGCGCATTTGACCTGATGGGCGCCAAAACATCCAATCATTTTCAGCACAAAACCGGCTTCGGCGTCATCAGCCCTGAAGCGCCATCGGCGCCATGACCGCCAGTGCGGTTCCCTGCGCCGACTTCTGGGGCAGCAGGAATACGGTGGCCATCACCGGCACAAACACAATCCCGCTGCCCACGCCGAGGGCGCCGCTGACCACCCCCGCGCCCAGGCCTACGAGCATGAACACCCACCACGGATTGGATAGTTGTGCCAGCATACAAGTGGGGGCCCTTTTTCACGCTTCCTTACAGGATTGCATATGCGTCTACAACTCAGGCGGCAACAGGGCTTTAAGCACATCGCCTCGCCCGAGCCGATCCCTGGTTGTACGGAACAACCCGGC
>Ga0180430_10003273_pt1 | contig 14076 bp, 9 predicted proteins | sample SS_ome_9_FD_132999 | JGI IMG/M metagenome (GOLD analysis project Ga0180430, IMG submission 132999) | Hypersaline lake sediment archaeal communities from the Salton Sea, California, USA - SS_1_S_2 metaG | ecosystem: Environmental > Aquatic > Non-marine Saline and Alkaline > Hypersaline > Sediment... | reverse complement strand
TTACTTTCCCATAAAAACCATTCGCTGCTATCCGTTTCAAAATCTTCATAGTAAATATCTCCTTCCTGGCCTTTATGGCATTGCCCGCAATGTCGCAGGAACAAGCCAGATGGTACATCGGTAAAATCGAATCAGACATTGTATTTGATGGAGTTCCGGACGAGGCTGCCTGGGATCAGGTGCAAGCCTTTCCCATGATCACACATTTGCCTCTCTTCGGTAATACACCCACGGAGAAGAGCGATATACGCATAGGCTATAATGATCAGTATGTGTATGTGGGTGCTTCACTCTATGTATCCGATCCCTCCCTCATTCAGGCCATCGGAAAAAAACGCGACATGGAAGTCATGTCGTCCGATTTTTTCATGCTCAGCCTGGATACCTATAACGACAAAGAAAATGCCCTGGTCTTTGCCACCAATCCACTCGGGATGCGCTGGGATGCTGCCATCAGCAACGACGGGACCATGACCATGGATCAGATGCCCATCAATATGGACTGGAATACTTTCTGGGAGGTAATAGCCTCCTACGATGACAAGGGCTGGTATTTTGAAATGCAGATTCCCATATCCAGTTTGCGTTTTCAGGATCTTGAGGGCAACACCACCATGGGAATGAGCGTGGGGCGATGGTTCCCGGCCTTGGACGAATTGAGCACCTTTCCGGCCATATCCAATGAATACGGTCCCACCAGTCACCTAAAGCCTTCCCTTTACAAAGAGGTGGTGTTTGAAGGCCTGAGCCCGAAAAAGCCGCTCTACATAACTCCCTATATTCTTGGCAGCTTTAATCAGGAACAAAAGCTGAACGAGGCAGAAACTGCCTACGATTACGATCAGTTCTACAAACTGGAACCCGGCATCGATATCAAATACGGAATCAATCCCAACACGGTACTGGATTTAACCGTCAACACCGACTTTGCCCAGGTAGAAGCCGACGACCAGCAGTTTAACCTCACACGTTTCAGTCTTTTTTTCCCGGAAAAAAGGAAGTTTTTCCTGGAACGCAGCAGCATATTTGATTTTAACCTGGGTGGCCAGAGCAATTTGTTCTACAGCCGCCGGATCGGATTGTACGAGGGAAACCCGGTGAGGATCTGGGGAGGCGCCCGCCTGAACAGCAGGATCAATAACTGGGACATTGGACTGTTAAATCTGCAAACTGCCTCTTTCGATGATTTGCCCTCAGAAAATTTCGGCGCTTACCGGGTAAAAAAGAGGGTGTTTAATGAGAATTCCTACGTAGGAGGCATGCTTACCTCCAGGCTGGGAGTGGATGGCAGTTATAATTTCTCCTACGGTGTGGACGGTGTGGTCCGGGTATTTGGCGATGACTACCTCACCATCCGCCTCTCGCAAACCATGCAGGATAGTGCCACCAATAATCCCTTTTCGCTGAATGCCTCCAGGATAACTTTTGATTGGGAAAGGCGCAAACAGCAGGGTTTGTCCTACTCGGCCGGATTCTCCTATTCAGGTACCGATTTTAATCCGGGCATTGGATTCGAAATGATCGACGATTTTATGGCCACAGCCCCTGAAATCAAATATACCTGGATCTCCCCCGACGAATCGTGGTTGCAATCGCACTATCTCAGGCTGTTTAATTATACCTTCTTCAGAGTTCCCGGTAATTCCCTGATGATATTTAACCTCAATCCATCCTGGTTCTTCTCTTCCAAAAATTCCTGGATGGGAATGATCGGTCTGAACTACCGGATCGATCAGCTGGAAGAGGATTTCGAAATTGCCGATCCCGTCATTGTTCCGGAGGGACGGTATGAATATCTGAGCACTGAACTTATGCTGCAGACTCCCGGTACAAGTTCCTTCTGGGCCCTGTTTATGTTTGAGGGCGGAGCCTACTTTGACGGCTACAAACTATCTCCCAGCGTGGAGCCCAAATGGAACCTGGGAGCCTCAGTGGAGCTGGGCGGCATCTACAGGATCGACCTTATCAGGTTCCCGGATCGCGACCAGAAGCTGAATAACCACATTGCCGGATTGCGTGCCCTCTACATGCTTTCCACCAAACTGTCTCTTTCGGCTTTTATTCAGTATAACAGCGCCATCAACAAGGTATTATCCAATGTCCGTTTCCGCTACAATCCCCGGGAAGGAACCGACCTTTACATAGTGTTTAATGAAGGAAGAAATACCTGGCTCGATCGCGAAGTACCACACCTGCCTGCCTACGACCAGCGTACCTTTACCATAAAATATACCTATACTTTCTCCATACAGAGATAGCTTACTTGAGCTGAATATCCCTCGGGGGTATTGTATCCCGAAGCACATCTGCCGCAGTAAAAAACCCGATGGCCTCTCCCTGCATATTGGTGCGGGCATTTCCGGGAAGCACATCAAACATGCCTCCTCTCCAGTCGGTTTCTGATAGTACACCCCTCAGAAATTCACCGTACCAGGCGTTGACAGATTCCTTTTCCCTGTATATGCGTGTTTCCGGAGGAAACCTAACCTGTTCCTGGGCAGGCTTAAACATTTTATTCACATCCACGCCATTCAGTGTATAATGGTACACCACGGCATGGGTGGCTGAATCGGGTTGATCTTCGTATCCCTCCACTTCGCTCCAGTCCAGTTCCACCCTGACGATGGCGGGCTTTTCGCTATCGCTGATGAATGCCCCCAGTAAGAGGGGATCTTCCTGGGCCCTGTACAGGTTCATATCCTGGAAAGGAGTAACCTGAATCATATGAGTGACAGCGGTGATGCGTTTGCTGCCATGCCGGATCCTCAACTGGTAATACCGGCCCACACTTCCAATCAATCCCGGAGGGCTGAGGTAAATGCCCTCCCTCAAAGGGTCTTCCTCAAACACATGAATGGCATCTCCGTCATTCACCTCCACCACAGCCCCTGAAACCGGTTCCGGAGTTCCGTTCATTTCATACACGGGAAGGGTAATCCGGACCTCATGGGGACCTGCTCCATTGGTAATTTTTCCTTCAACCACCAGCAGATCCACCTCCTGGTATTTCAAGTCCCAATCGACCTGCTGGTCGCACGAAATCACTATCAGGATTGTAAAACTAAATGCCAGAATACGTTTCATGACTTAAAATTTAAAATGATAGGAAATGGACGGCACTATCCCATAGAGATAATACTGTGTGGAATATAGCTGGGGATTGGAATAAAAATCAATGGGCACCACAAAATTGCCATTTTCGTTCAGGGTCTTGTTAAAATGCAGTGCCACCGGATTGATTCTGTTATAGAGGTTATAGACTGAAAAAATCAGCTCATGGAAAAACTTCTTTCCTGGCTTGCTAAGCTGCCAGTTAAGTGCCACATCCAGGCGATGATAGTCGGGTAAGCGGTCGTTATTCCGCTCGGCATAGACCGGTACCTGGTGATTGTCGTAATAATAGAACCCTGTTGGTGTGGAGAAGGGAGCGCCGGTCATGTAAGTGAAATTTCCGGTAAGCGTAAGCCTGGGAGAAAATGCCCAGGAGAGATATAAAGAAAAATCGTGGGGACGGTCCGAATAGGTGGGATAGGCATTCCCACCATTGATCTCCTCCACCTGTGCAATGGATCTGGAAAGTGTGTAGGAAATCCATCCATTCAACTTGCCCTGGTCTTTCCGCAGTTGTGTTTCCAGGCCATAGGCTTTACCCTGTCCAATTCGCAACTCTTCTTCCACCAATGGATTCATTAGCATATGTGCATGATCGCGGTAATCGATCAGGTTATACATGCGCTTGTAATAGGCTTCTATCTCGAGGCTCAGACCGGGACTGGAGCTGCGCCGGGTATACCCCAGGGTAAACTGGTTGGCATGCTGGGCCGGAATGTTCGGGCCCGAAGGTATCCAGACTTCCAGGGAAGTAAAGGGACTGATGGAGTTGCTGATCAGATACTGGAACTGACTGGTGCGGCTATAAGAAAATTTGATAATATTCTGAGCATGGGGCTGCCATACTATGGATATCCTGGGATCCAGGGAAAAATACTGGTGATAGAGTTTACCTGCCGGATGTTCTGTCACTGCCAGGCTATCGCGTGCAAAATCACCTCCGCTGGCAGGAACGATCCGGTATTCGGTGGCCGGACCGATATTCTGCCAGACGGTCCATCTCAAGCCGGCTCTTAAGCTTAGCTCATCGTTCAGGATGAACTGGTTAGAGACATATAGCGCATACTCCCGGGTGTGTTTGACCGACAGATCGTAACCCGGATCCCATTCAAGGCCTCCCATGTACATGTTTCCGGGGTCGTGAAAATGACCGGAAAGCAACATGCCGTAGCGAAGGGTATATCCCGGACTCACATAGTGGGTGAAATCGTATTTCAGGCTCAGGTTATCAATGCGGGAATTCCAGTAATCGTTATCCTGGATATCCATGTACAAACGGTAATCGTAGCGCGAGGCCAGCAGAGTAAGGTTGGAAAACAAGCGATCAGAGTAGAGATGGTTCCAGCGAAGGGTGGTGGCGGCGTTGGTCCAGTTGATCCCCGTTGATTTGCCATTTCGCTGCATGGCCTCAAAATTGTCCTCGCCCCGGTAAATGGAAAAGAAGATCCGGTTGTTGGGATTGATCCGGTAGTTCAGTTTGAAGTGCAGGTCAGAGAAATGAAGATCCTGTATGTTCTCGTTCCAGTTTTGAAAAAGCCTTGTTATGTAGGAACGTCGTCCGGAAAAAAAGTAACTTATGTGATCCTTCCATATGGGCCCTTCCAGGGAAAGACGTGAGGAAAGTAAGCCCACACTTCCATCCATCCCGAAACGATTCATATTCCCGTCCTTGGTCCGGATATCGATCAATGAGGAGAGGCGCCCGCCATAGTTGGCCGGAAAATCTCCCTTGTATATGGTCACATCCTTGACTGCATCAGGGACTATGGTGCTAAAGTAACCCAGGAGATGGGTGGGATTATAAACCGGCGCTTCGTCTATGGTAATCATGTTCTGATCCCGGCCGCCGCCCCTGACAAAGAAAATAGTGGAACCATCCCCGAAAAACTTAATCCCCGGCACGGCTGCCAGGGATTTGATCACGTCCTTTTCGCCGAAAAGGGCCGGCATCTTTCTGACAGCTTCGGGCCTGAGTTGCTCCTCCGAGCTTCGTTCACTTCGAATGATGTTTTGTCCCTCATCCGAGTAAATGGTCACCTCACTCAGCTGGGCCAGCTCCTTTTCCAGTTTGAAATGTATACTCTGGTCCACACCGGCATCTACCTCCATAAACTGCTGCTGGTAACCCACATAGGAGCAACGAACTCCCGCTACCTTCTTGCGGAGGGTCATGGAAAAAAAGCCATATTGATTGCTGATGGTCCCCTCGCTTCCTTCCAGCAGGGACACCGTGGCGCCTATCATAATTTCTCCACTGGATGCATCCTTCACATATCCACTCAGGGTATATTTAAGAGGCGTTGTGGAAGTGCTGTCGGCTGGAGGAAGATCTGTATCTTTTTTCCTGGAACGCCTGGCCCGGGTGACTACAATCTGCTGCTCCACCACTTTGAAATCCAGGCTCCTGGATTCGAATAGTATCTGAAGAACCATTTCCAGTCCGAGCTCTGAAATATGCAGGTTGATTTCTTCCTTCCGGTCGATCAACCTGGAATTGTAGGAAAAGTTAAGTCCTGTCTGTCGTTCAATTTCATCCAGGACCTCACCCATGTTCTTGCCTTCAAAATGTAAGCTTAATGAGGAAGTATCCTGCTGAGCCTTGAGCACATGAACACTACAAAGCAGCATAAGAACTATGCTGCCCAAGAGGCGTATTGTCCGCTTTATTGTGTTACTCTTTACATCCATTCCCATGCAGCCTGATCTCATCACCGGACCTCGTGATTTCCAGGTCCAGGGTCATCTCCAGTACTTTCAATACGGCATCCAGGGACTGATCTTTGAAGGTCACTGTGATGGTGCAGGACTCCAGTTGCGGATCCATAATTACCAGATTCACATCATAGACCCGGCGAAGTAAAGTAAGCACCTCGCCAAGACTTGATCCATCGAAATACAGTTCCCTGGTCTTCCAAGAAATATTGTTGGGATTGGACGAGGCAACCAGAGTCAGCTCCTTTTGGGTTTTGTGGTAGGTACCTCCGCTTCCTGCCTTCATTACAATGAGATCGTCCTGGTTTTCTTTTGTACTCAGGGCCACCAGTCCGCTTTCCACCGTGATCTCTACCACGGGACTTTCCTTATAAGCATTTACATTGAAACTTGTACCCAGCACTTCTACCAGTGCATCTCCAGCTTCAATAACAAAGGGCCTGGTGGTGTCTCTGGCCACATCAAACCATGCCTCACCCGAAAGGAATACCCGCCTTTCGGCCGACAGGAAGTTCTTGCTGTATCGTATGGTGGAGTTACGGTTGACCAGAAGCTGACTGCCATCATCCAGCAAGACTTCCACTGCTTCCTCCCTGGCCACCACCTTCTCCATTCCCGCTATCCTGTTCACATAAAACCAGGAAAGGGATAAAACCAAGCCAAGTACCAGTACTGCGGCGATGCGGTAGGTATAGTATAGAAGCGATCGGACTTTGCCAGCTTCGCGAGTCTCAGAGACTCCGGTAAATCCAGGTAGCTTTGGCTGTAGGCTGGCCCACTCGGCATCCATGTCATAGCTAACATCCTCAGAAGCTGATCCCACAGAATTCCAGATAAGCCGGTACTCTTCCAGCTCAGCCTTCAGGGAAGCATCTCCTTCCAGCAGCCCCAGAAAGTCCTTCTCTTCCTCAGGACCTAACTCCCCTGACAGATACCTGCTAAGCAGGCTTTCCTTGTCCCTATGTGAATCTTTCTGTGACATATTCAATTATTACACACTTCAGCTTCGTATTACCCCTATGTCCGGGTAGTTTTTTTTAATTTAATGTTTGCCAGAGCAGCCATAACAAGAGTCCCAGGTACTTACCAAGCTGCTCCCTTAATATTTTTAGTGCCTTAGTCATCTGGTTCTCAACGGTTTTCACCGAGATGCCCAGCTGACTGGCAATCTCGGAATATTTTAATCCCGAAAAGCGGTTTAATTCAAATATTTCCCGGCATTTTTCCGGAAGAGATGCAATACTTTCCCTGATTTTTTCCTCCAGCTCCATGGATTCTATCTGAGCACTTACATCCCACTCACCGGCCACTTCGGGGACCTCCTCCGAACTGAACTTCTTGCGGTCCCTGATCACATTCAGGCTACGGTTATGTACCGAGGTAAAAAGATAGGATTTCAGGGAAGAAGATAGATCGACCTCCGTCCGCTTTTCCCAGAGATTGATAAAGACCTGGTGGACAACTTCACGCGCATCATCTTCATCCCCCAGGATTTTCCTGGCAAAGGCCATCAGGGGTGGGAAAAAATCCCGAAAGAGACGCTCAAAGTTCTGTCCCTCCAGTCTGCCACCCATCTCCACTCTTTTTTCTGCGGTCATTTGAGCTAAAGATAGAGAATTAGGAAAAGAGATTTAACCAATTTATTAAACACTTGTTATACCTTAAAACAAACTATATGTTTCAAAGATTTCTGATAATTCTGGTCCTGCTCACTTTTCTGAGCGAGTGCAGCACGAACCGGGCCGGAGACAAAAGCCACACCTTTGATTTCGAAATGAACTTTTCCTATCCCGGAGATCCGGTATTTGTGTTTGACCATCTAACGGGCGACATCAGTGAGTGGTGGGACCATTCTTTCTCGGAAAATCCACTGAAGATCTATATCGAAGCCCATCCTGGAGGCGGTTTCTACGAAGTATTTGACCAGGAAGGTAACGGTGCCCTGCATGCCAGAGTGATTTATGCCGACCGAGGAAAGGTCTTACGAATGGAAGGGCCCCTGGGCCTTTCCGGCCAGGCACTTACCCTGGTTTGCACCTATACCCTGACTGCCTCCGGACAAGACTCTACCCTTTTAAAGCTGAATGTAAATGCTTCCGGAGAATTTACGGAAGAAACTCCTGAACTGGTGAAACAGGTTTGGGAACACTTCCTGTGGGAACAGTTTAAACCCTACATCGAAGAACACCACTCCCAGAGATAACTATTCTACCCGGAAGGGTATTCGTTTTTCTATAAACTTTCCTGTGGAATCGCTGCCCCGGATGAAGATTTCATAGTCTCCCTCCTGGTCGCCGGTACGGAAGCGAAGGCTTGTACTTTCCTCGGGTTGGAGCAGGAGGCCCGGATTCCAGTACAGGGTATTTCTTACATCCGGCATCCTGGAGTCCGGTCCGGTTTCAGAATGGACAAAAGCTTCCTGATTATCCATCATCTGATAATTTACCAGCAGGCCGGAGGATGGCAGATCGATATAACCCAGGTCGTTGTTCTTGGAAATCAGGCTGATGATCCCACCAAAAGTCACATTCCCTCTGATGTAAGGAGCATTTACTATCTCAATACGGTCGATGAGTCTGGGCGAAACTGACAGCACCGCATCAATATCAAAGATGGCTACACCGTCGATCATTACCAGGGGAGGATAAATGGCCAGGTCGGGATGAGGTCCCAGTACCGCAAAACGAGTCTCGCCCCGGCTCTTCCTCACTGAAACCTGGGGTACTACCTCGATAAAATATTCTTCAAGCCTTGGAAGGTTGATGAAATCCTCAAACTTAATGGTAGCCATGGGAGTGCCATAGAATAACATTTTCTCTTCCTCAACTTCAGCTTTCTCTATCTTTTGGGTCTCCCTGTATTGTTTGGCTACCTGAGCATTTACCGAAAGTTCGCTTATGGCCCCGGAAAGAGAATCCTCAAAGGCCACAGGATATGAGGGTAATTCTGGAAGGTCGTTACTGAAATCGCGGTCGATCAACAATTCAAGGTCCCCGTATTCTGAATGGTAGGTAGAAACAAACAGATCCCTGAATCCGGAATAGCCGGGAAAGGAGAAAAAGAATCGGCCTGCTGAATCCGAATAGTTGCTAAAAAATTCTCGTTTGTCCCCCAGCATGGATACATAAATGGTGGCATAGGGAGCAGGTGTTCCGTCCTCAGCACTCACAGCCTTACCAGTAAGGGAAAGACCCTTGGTTTCCGGAAGGAAATCATATCCATTCAGGGAATTCAGGGGACAACCGGGCCTGAAATACTCCTGATTTCCAAGGAGCCCGGCTCTGGCTACGCTGATGGTTAAATCTGCAGATGCATAAGGGAATAACCACTTCAGATCCACAGCCACCTCCTGGCGGGATCGGAAAACGGACCTGTTGATACTGCATTCCAGCAAAGACTCCGAATGCGATTCGTTTTGATTTAGCAGAGCCTGCGGCCTTGTTGGCTGCCAGCCTGTAGAATCTACCGGAAGTACCGATTCAATAAACGGATCGTAAATCCTGAGCGAGGTAAAGGCATAATTTTCCGCCCCACAATTTCGCATCCAACGTGTATACGCCTTCAGGTAGTAAGTTCCAGAGGAAATTCCTTCAGGAATTAAAAGCTTACCACTTACCACGCCGGTATCAATGGGAATCTTCCCCTGAACCAGAGCTGTACCATTAGGCATAATCAATTCCACATACAGTACTTTGCTCCATTCCGTTTGGGCACTTTCAGATGGTCCCTTATAATAAGCCCGGTATTGAATGGATTCACCGCTGATGTAATGACCCCTGTCGCTCACTACAAGCAAATTTTCCCGGTGAGGCTGCGCCAGCAATCCGGTCGCAAGGACCAGCAGCATTGTTGTATAAATTATTTTCCCTTTCATATCCTTTAATTAGTTGGCCAAAAATCCGGTGGATGACCGCTACTTCCTTTCCTAACCCTGCAATCCAGACACTTATGTGAAGTCTCCCCAAAAAGTTCCTCCCCCGTTTCCGGATCCTCAGCTCTGGAGAGGTATATGGGCAGATCCTGCCATAGCAAATACCTGAGCCTGGGCATTTCGGCCGTTGGAAGGCAAAAAAATACATTGTACTTGCTAAACCCCTCTATATCTCCGACAAAGATCCTTGTTTCCGAAACTCCTGAGACGGTGAAAAAGCCCAGAACATATTCTTCCGGATCATTTTCGTTGCTTATATTGCTTGGAGTAAGAGAGGGCAACCTGTCGTATAAACCTCCTCCTTCATAGGAATTTTTCTTCAACTCATCCCAGTACCGGAATGCGCTTTGATCCAGAGAATGCTGCCTGATCAGAAGGCTGTATCCATAGCTCAGGCGCTGGGTTTGATTGGTCACCATATGAAGGGGCATCCGCACATATTCTGAACCACTTACATTGGCCACATCGAGGGTGAAAATCTCATTCACCATTCCGGTGATCCAGCATCGTCGGTCCGCCAGACTGTCGGGAATGGGTTTCAGTCTACGATCGTAGCTGAAAATATAACCTTCATAGTCGGGATTGCGGAATTCATACGTTTCTACCATTTCCCAGCGCATGTATTCAGACGAGTCCTGGTCTATCTCAAAGTCTATAAAGAACTGCAGGCCCTGCAGTGTGTCAAAGGGACTTTCTGTCGGAAGGTTTTCCAACTCATAATACACCTTATTTATGGCTGTAGGTCGACGAAGCTCCACATAATCCGAGACATATACCTTTCCCTCCTGGGTAACTACCCTTAGCAGGTAATGTGTTCCGTAGTTCATAAAGGAGGGTAAAATTTCGCCCTCGTAGAAGCCTGGACTATTTTCTGAAAACAAAACCCGGTCGCCCTCTTCGTTCTCCACTTCCACCAGACAGTTGGACTCCGGAATAAATTCCGGATAAAGCAATCCGTCCGATCTGGAAATCTGAATGCTTTGTTTTCCCGGGGTGTTGCTGATCTGGGCGTTGATTACAAGGGTACCTGTAAACAGATCGTCGCCCTGCGGATAATATTGCTCCACACAAGCGCCCAGGACCATCAGAGGCAAAAGGATTACAGCCTGTTTAATGGCTTTCATAATTGCCTAGTTTGACGTTCCATGAGACAGTAAAAATAGGAACCCCAATCACCGAAAAGGAATAGCCCTTTATGAAATACTCCTGCGGAACAAAATAGATGGATTGAGGATTTTTTCTCCCCAGCAGGTTATATACATTCAGGCTCCAGGTGGAGTGCATGAATTTATCGGCTTTCAGATTCCCTTCAATATTAAGTGACAGGTCGATCCTGAAATAGTCTGGGATCCGGAACTGGTTCCGGGCATAATAATCAATGTAGGCCACGTTGTTGATGTAATAGAGCGAGGTGGGATAAGTCACGGGCCGGCCCGACATATATACCAGGTTCGATCCCACCGAAAATCTTCTGTTTATACTGTAGTTTGCTACCACATTAAGTACATGAGGCCTGTCAAAATTGGAGGGATAGGGATTCCCGTTATTGATCGACTCAAAATCATTTCCTCCGTCTACCAGCATTTCGGACCTCGACAGGGTATAGGATATCCATCCGTCCAGACGGCCCGAAATTTTCTGCAACATAAACTCAGCACCATAGGCGTTTTGTTCTCCCTGCAAAACCACCGTTTCGGTCAGGGGTGAGGTAATAAAATCGGCACCATCCTTGTATTCCACTATATCGGTGGAATATTTGTAATACAGTTCCACGGACGATGAAAGGCCAATCTTGGGGAAAATATGATAGAAGCCGCCGGTAGCCTGGTAGCTTTTTTGGGGCTTGATGTGATAATCGGATAACTTCCACTGATCGGTAGGTGAAATGGTCACCGTATTGCTCAGCATAAAAAGGTACTGTCGCATCTGGTTAAAGCTCAGCTTAAAGGACGTGTTGGGTCCGGCTTTGAGGTTTACGGCCGTTCTGATTTCAGGTCCCGAATGGAAATTTAATGGCTCAAAGCTTCCGTAGGAAACAGAATCCACAATGGTGCTTTCCGTTTTGGGTTTTCCTTCTTCATAAAGCATTACATCCTGGGGTCCCAGCATGGAGTAAAAGCTATACCTAAATCCTGCGTAGATACTCAACCAGGGAGTCAGGGTCAGGTTATCGCTGATAAATATTCCACCCTCCATGGCCTGTTCCTTACCCAGGTCTACCTGGTTCCGGATGGAAGCGGCACCAAAGGGGATTACCTCTCCCCGGTCGAGCCGGTAGTAAATAAGACTCGATCCAAATTCAATCTTATGATTTAGTGAGGGCACCCATTCAAACTCGGCCACCAACTCATTGTGATTTAAGTTATACTCATGAGAATATGCCCTGGAGATTTCGCTCTGATCCGTATTCTTAAAGCGATATACAGAACTGGTTCCGGTCACTTTGGAAGTCAGTGCAGGTGAAATGTGATTTTCCCAGCTCACCGAAGCTCCGCGATTGGCATATTCGTAATCGCTCAGATTGCTGTAACGGAATTTATCGTAACTCTGGTAATAGAATACATTGAAGGAATTTTTGGCACTGGGCTGGAAATTGAGCGATCCGGCAAAATCGTAGAAAAATGCATCGCTGTCACGAATCAGGGGATCCTCCATGCGGTTCAGGATCCAGTCCGAATAAGAGGATCGTCCACTGAACATGTATGAAGAATTTCCGGTTTTGATGGGGCCTTCAACGGTGGCATGAGCCGAAACAGGACTGATCCCCGCATGTGCTGTGAAGGACTTGTTATTTCCTTTTCGGGTAATAATGTCAAAAACCGAACTCAATCGGCCTCCATAATTAACCGGAACATGACCTTTGTAAATAGAGAAATCCCGGATGATGTCGGAATTAAATGCTGAAAAGAATCCAAAAAGATGTGAAGTATTGTAAACGGGTACACGATTCACATAAAAAATGTTCTGATCTACGTTTCCACCTCTCACATTCACGCCCACCGAAGCTTCACCAGCACTGGTAATACCTGGCAATAGCTTGGAAATCTTGATCACGTCACGCTCTCCCATAAATACAGGAACCTGTTTCAGGGAGTTCATGCTGAAGCGTTCCACACCCACATCGGTGGTATTAATCTCACGGTATTGCTCCCCCATAATCTGGACTTCATCCAAAGCAATCACCGCAGGTCTCATTTCCACGCGGAAATCACCATCCGAAAAAACTTCCATGGTTACATCCACACTCTCCATTCCGATAAATGAGAATCTGATGGCATGCTGTCCCGGGGTCAGCGCCATGATGACATTACCATTCTGGTCACTAACACTACCCTTACCGGAACCCAGATCCACCATAGTGGCACCTAAAACGGGCTCACCGTTTTCAATATTGATTATTTTTCCCTTGATCCTGGCCACTCCCCGTGCAGGAGTTGCGCCCCTTTCTCCCACTTCAATGATGCTGGTAATTTGTTCGGGACGGGTTCCTGTCAGGTATTGATCGTCCTTCACACCCATATATTCCTGACCTTCCTCAAGATCGAGGTACCTGCCTGTGGCACTGGTCATAACAGGAAGATTCATATTCAGACGACGCTCCGGCAGTATGATCAGGCGTGAGTTACCCACCCTGTTGAAGTGCAGACCGGTCCCTTTCAATATCTCATACAGAGCATCCTCTGCCATCACAGAATCTCCCTGGAAAGAAAAGCTCCTTCCATCAAACCACTCAGGATTGTAATAGAGCCTTAGCTTACTCTGAGACTCCAGCTGGGTTACAAAACTGGAGAAACTTTCGTTGGAAAGACTGATGCTTATTCGTTCATCATCCACCTGGGAAAGGACTGACAGGCTGATCAGCAGGAAGGGAAGTAAGAGAAGTTTAGGAGTCTTCATTTGAAAGTGAGTTGCAATAAGTAATAAGTTGACGCATCTGCCATTCCGGCGACTTATTCACCCTGACTTTCGATTGCCTCATATACTGTTTAATGGATTTCTGTTGTTCGCTGTCAAAGGCCTTCAAAAATGTCCTGTTGCTGCGGTAATGGTAAAAATCATCTTCTATGACCAGGTAAGTCTCTTTTAAGGGCTCGGTAAAATAATAGCTCTGAACACCGGAATTCAGATTGAGGAGATAGTCCTTTTTCCAGGAATATACACAGCTTATTGGGCCATCGACCACCACCTGAAAGTAGGCTTCTTCCCCTTCAGGGCCTTTCATCCTTCTGAATAGCTTGGAATCCATGCTGAAGGATTTGACCCACTCGTTTCGAAGTACCAGGCTGGTTATTCCTCCATAGATGTCATTAAAATTCAGGATC
>Ga0180430_10003271_pt1 | contig 14081 bp, 8 predicted proteins | sample SS_ome_9_FD_132999 | JGI IMG/M metagenome (GOLD analysis project Ga0180430, IMG submission 132999) | Hypersaline lake sediment archaeal communities from the Salton Sea, California, USA - SS_1_S_2 metaG | ecosystem: Environmental > Aquatic > Non-marine Saline and Alkaline > Hypersaline > Sediment... | reverse complement strand
TCGATTCCCGCCGCCTCCACCATCACGGCCGTTCCAGATCTTGAAGTGAGTACAAGAAGAGGGCCCCGCCTCCGCCGCAGCCGTGTGGCTCGCTGCGACGGAACTGCCGGCGGGGCCGTGTGGGGTATTTGGTTTAGAAGTTGCCTCCGGCAATGTGGCCGCCGTAGGTCAGGCCCCGGTCGCCGAAAGCGTCGAAGTCGACGGAATCGATAAGTGAGGCCGAGCCGCCGTCCACGTTCCAGGCGCGAACCCGGTCCGGCTGGTTCTCATCGGGGCCGGGCGCGGTGAGCAGCTCGTCCGCACCGTCGCCGTCGATGTCGGACGCACCGACCACCACACCGAAGCGGGCGCCGTTGTAGGCGAAGAAGTTCACCCCGCCCACGGCGTTGAGCGACTGACCGTCGTAGTTCCAGCCACGCACCTGCGGGCCGAAGACCACGCCCGGCCCGGCACCGGTGATGATCTCATCGATACCGTCACCGTCGATATCGCCGGTGGCCACGTTGACGCCGAACTTCGGCGTGTTGTAGGCGAAGAAGTTCACGCCGCTGATGGTGCTCACGCCGCCGTCATAGTTCCAGCCGCGGACGTGGGGGCCGAAGACGGCACCAGGCCCGGCGCCGGTGACGATCTCGTCACGGCCGTCACCGTCGATGTCGCCGGTGGCCACGTTGACACCGAACCTCGGGGTGCCGTAGGCGAAGTAGTTCACGCCGTTCATGGCGCTGACGGTGCTGCCGTCCACGTTCCAGCCGCGGACGTGGGGGCCGAAGATGGCCCCCGGCCCGGCGCCGGTGACGATCTCGTCGCGGCCGTCACCGTCGATGTCGCCGGTGACCACGTTCACGCCGAAGCGGTTGGTGCCGTAGGCGAAGAAGTTCACGCCGGGCAGCGGCGCGCCGGAGGCGTTCCAGCCGCGGACGTGGGGGCCGAAAACGGCGCCGGGCCCGGCACCGGTGACGATCTCGTCGGTGCCGTTTCCGTCTAGGTCGCCGACGGCGATATTCACGCCGTACTGGCTGGCGCCGTAGGCCGGCCACTCGGCCAGCACGCCGCCGGGGTTCATGGCGTCGTAGACACGGACCAGCGTGGGGTTGGCGCGGCCGGGGCCGGGGCTGGTGACGATGGCGCGGCCCGAGGGCCCGCCGTTGTCGACCATGGTGGCCACCAGGGAGAAGGCCTGGTTCACGCCGGGGGCGTCATCGTTGTCCGAGGGGACGTTGAACGCCGAGACCTGGATGGTGTAGGCGCCCGCCTGGGGCGACTGGATGAAAACGTTCTCCACGTTGTTCAGCCGGTCGGGGGCCTGGCCCGCCACGGACCAGAGGTTGTCCACCAGCCCGCGGTTGCCCGAGTAGACGGTGCCGTCGGGCGCGGTGACCGTGAGGTCGAGATCGTTGATCAGCGCCTTGGACGATGAGGCCTCGCCCTGCCGGTCGTTCCAGACCAGGGTGATCTTCAGCGGTTCGCCGGCGCTGAAGCGGTTGACCGCGCGGGTCCAGCTCTGGCCGGTCTGCAGCGGGTTGCCGCCGTCGACGATCAGCTGGTGGCGCCCCGCCTCGTTGATCCGGCCCACGTCCACCTGGCCCCAGCCCTGCTGGAAGCGGGTGGCGTCGGCGAGGTCGTACTGGTAGGCGTTGGCGATGAGCAGCGCCTTGACCGTGGCCGCCCCGGGCATGTTGCCCGCGGGGTTGTTGCCGAAGTAGTTTTCGCGATACATCTCGTAGGTCAGTCCGGCGGCCCCGGCCACGATGGGCGTGGCGCCGCTGGTGCCGCCGAAGCTGGTGGTGTAGTTGCCGGGGGAATAGCCGCTCCCGCCGCGCACGTCGGTGGTGAAAATCGCATCGAAGACGCCGGCGATGTCCGGCTTGATGCGGCCGTCACGGGCTGGCCCCTGGCTCGGCGTGCTGCCGTAGCCGTAGTTCAACCACTCGTCGTCTTCCAGCGTTTCGGTGTTTTTATGGTACACCGCGCCGACGGTGATCACGTTCTTCGATGCCGCGTCCTGGGAGATGGTCTGCGGTCCGGTGCCGTAGTTGCCGGCGGCGTAGAGCATGCTCACGTCGTAGGCGTTGATCGCCGAGTCGTTCTGCTGGGAGTAGCTCGAGTAGTCGCCGTTCGAGCTGCCCTGGCTCCAGCTGTTGGACTGGAAGACCCCGCCCCAGACGTTGACCAGGTTGTTGATCGAAGCGGTGCGGCTGACGTACCAGTCGTGGAACACGCCCTGGCCGGCGGGCATCATGCCCAGCGCCGAGCTGTTCTGCGCCCCGTCGCCGAAGACGATGCCGAAGGTGGAGGTGCCGTGGGCGTCGACCACCGGGCCGCCGTAGGTGCCGATGAGGTTGCCGAAATCGGGGTGGTCCTGGTCGATGCCGTCGTCCTTGACCGCACCGACGATGCCCGCCCCGTCATAACCGTCGAGGTTCACCTCGGTGGCGCCGGTGAAGTTGCGGATCTTGTCCATCTGGGCCACGGGCGGGTCCCAGCGATCGATCCATCGCACGTCGGGCCTTTTGGCGAGGGCCGCGATGGTGCTTGCCGTCAGGCGCATGCGCAGGACCGGGTATTCAGCGTCCTCGTCGGTGATGGCGGCGCCCTGGGATCGGGCGTCGGCCTTCAGCCGGCCCGGCTGGTTGCCGCCGGCCAGCTCCTCGAAGTAGACCACGTTTACATCGATGAGGCCCGGCCCGGACTCGAGCAGGCCCGGTTCGATCTTGTACGCCGCGTGGTACTGGCCCACCCAGCTTACGATGGGCAGGGAGCGGACCCGGTCCAGTGAGCCGGCAGGCACCTGGGCCAGGTAGGTGAACTCGGGCACGTAACCGAGAATCACCGCGCCGGCCTTTTTCAGGGACGCGATGTCGTCGGAGCCCAGCGGGCCGTTGACCCGTACCAGGCGAACCGTGTTGTCGGCGGCCGCGCGCAGCTCCGCAGGCATCGAGGGCTCACCCTCGGCGGGGCGGAAGGCCCCGAACTTGAGCAGAACCGGCGCGTCGGCAGCAGCCGAGTCCGGTCCGATGGCCTGGGCCAGGCCATCAGCGGCCGGCAAGGCTGAAAAAATAAGGACCAGCAATGCGATGCCGATCAGGCTGATGTCTTTTGTTTTCATTCTTTTCATTGTCTTTCCAACCCTCTTGGGAGCCGGCCCCGGGGCCGGCTCGATGTTTACTCACACCCTAACTATACCACGTCTAGCATCAATATAGACAAAAAAGACAACAAAAATCTAAAAATTGTCTATCATCTGTCTATGTTAGGAGGGCCGTCGGGGAAAAACGTTACATTTTTTTTCGAAGGATCGGTTAAATGGCCGGGGGCCGAGACGCACTGGTCACGGCCGGCAACAACGAGGGCGGAACGGGCGGGATGCATCGCTGATGAGCACATCGGGCCGGCGGTCTGCGGATTGGTCCGTGCGCTGCAGTGCTGCCCGTTTCCGGAAGTCCTCCCACTCGTCTTCCTTTTCCTCCCGCTTGACGGTGACGTCGTCCAGCGAGGTCTGCGGCTCGTGGTAGCGGGGGTAGAGACGAGTCAAGGTGGTGCGGGCGAAGAACTCGTTGAACCAGCGGAGGCGGAGCAGCCGGTGGAAGACGGCGTAGGAAAGAAAGAGCGAGGCATAGAAGTAAGCGATGTCGGCGAGCAGGATCGTGAAACGGTTCTCCAGGCCGGCGATAAAGGGCAGTTGAGCGGCGAGACGGGAGAGGGCCCAGGCGCCGCCGGGCAGCGTGGTGACCAGCCAGAGGATCACCGCCCAGGAATGGCCGGCCTCCACGGCGTGTGACGGGCACCAGGCCATGCAGCGCATGCAGCTTTCACAGTCGTGCATCCAGTAGGGCCGGCGGGGGTGGCGGCGGCCCTTCATGATGATGGCGTTGTTGGGGCAGTGCTCGGCGCACTGGCCGCAGCCGGTGCAGGCGTTGGTGGCGAAGAAGAGCTTGGCCAGGAAGAAGCGGCCGAAGAGCAGGTAGAGCGCGGAGAGCCAGGCCAGGGGCAGGCCCCAGACGAGCAGGTCCCAGGCGTTGGACCAGGAGGCCCAGTGGGGCTTGCCGGCGAGGACCTGTCGGAAGATGCGGCGGGCTCCGGCCCGGCGTTTCTCGATGTAGGGCGGGGCGTTTTCAGTGGAGAACCCGGAGTAGAGCGACATCCAGTTCGAAGGCATGTCGAGGCCGGTGATCCCCCGCAGGCGGTAGCCTTTGAGGAGCAGGATCAATGCGATGAGCAGTGCGGCCGTGCCCGCGGCCCCGGGAACGGTGAACCGGCCGAACTTCAGGGCCCCGCGGGTGGCGGCGCAGAAGGCCTGGACCCGCTTGCGCCGCGGCATGGAAAAGGCGAATTTGATCATCTTCCATGGGGCGGTGAACCCGTGGGTGGGGAAGACGAACACGGCGAGCTGGTGGTGCGAGTCCACCAGCTCCCGCTCGGGCCGGGCCGACTCCAGCGGGACCACCGTCGCGTCGATGCCTTTTCCCTTCGTGGTTTCTTCGAACCAGCGGGCGGCGCGCAGGGAATTCCCCGTGCCGCTGAGGCAGTAGACAGTGACGTTGAGGAGCGATTGCATGGGCGTGCCCCCGGTACGCCGTTCGGCCGGTTTCGGATTGTCGGTTCGTTGAGAGAGATCCCTTTCGGGTTCGTTGCCCACTATCTTAGCAGATCGGGCCGGGGGCCGGGAAGGCGGGGGGTGGACAAAAAAATACCGGAAACCCGAGGGCTTCCGGCGATCCCGCCCGGGGGGGCCAGGCAGGCAGGTCGGAGTGTCAGTTGAGCTGAACAGCGAGTCCGGGCCGTCAGGTGAAGGACGGCCCGGACTCGATAAAGGTCTTAGAAGTCGATCTGGAAGCGGAGGCCGATGATGTCATCGCTGCCGCCGGCATACTCTTCCCAGTCCTCGACGTCGGACATGATGTAGTTGAGCATCATGCGCGTGTTGTTGTTCAGGTGCCAGTTCACGCCGACGGTGATGTCGTTCATCTCGCCGCCCTCGATCATCGCGTCGTTGAGGTTCAGGTTGGCGTAGCGCAGCGCGATCTCCCAGGCGCCGGGGCCGCCGTCGAACACGGGGGCCTTGACCTTGGTGCGGGAGAAGGCGCCGATCTTGTCCTTGTACGAGCGGTTCTCACCGGTGAGGTAGAAGCTGGCGAAGATGTAGTAGCTGTCGAAGGTCGGGTCGCCATACTCGGGGGCGTCCACGTCGGTCTGGATCCACTCACCCTGCAGGGAGAAGGAGCCGAACACGGCGGCGGCTTCCAGGCCCAGGCGGGTGTCGCCGTCGGCATCGAAGCTGCTGGTGTTGACGAAGCGGGGGCTGATGTGGATCGAGGGGCGCTGGCGGTAGCGGACTTCGTCGAAATCGCGCATGCTGAAGGCGGCGCCGATGTGGATCAGGCCGCTGTCGCTCTTCATCGGCAGGGCGGTGATACGACCGCTGTAGTTCCAGTCCTCGCCTTCGTAGTCGCCGTAATCGTCGGCGTCGCGGAAGATACCGAGGCCGTAGGTCATGCGGTGCTCGCCGGGGGAGTTGAAGAAGCTGACGCCGGTGTTGCGGCCGGGGGCGAAAACGTTGGGCAGCGAACGCTCCATGAAGGTGATGTACTTCGAGGAGGTCAGCTCTTCCAGGCTGAAGAACTCTTTCTGGTGGCCGAACTTGAGCGTGCCGAGGAAGCCCAGCTTGTTCAGGCTGATCCAGGCGTCCTTCATGTCGACGTCGCCGCCGGCGAAGTCGTACTGCGCCTTGAAGCCCACGCGGCCATAGATCGTGCCCGAAACGTAGAGGCGGGCGCGGCGGAACTCGGTGCCGCCCTGGATCTCCTCACCGTCGTTCACGGCGTCCTCGAGCTCGGCGTCGGCGCTGTGCCACACGTGGTCGTTCATGATACGACCACCGAGTTTCATCTTGAACTTCTTGCTCTTCGAGTCGAACTTGATGCCGTCCTTCCAGTAGAGCTTGAAGGTGTTGTCATCGTCGTCCGCCAGGGCCGCGGTGGTGAACACACCGCCGAGGGCCAGGGTCAGCATCAGGACCAGAAAACAGGACATGAGCTTGGCGATCTTCATTGCTTCCTCCATTTCCTTCGTTCAGTGGGTGTCAGATATACCGTTTCTTCAGAGGGATGCTACTTCTTCGAACTGCCGGGCGGTTTCCGGGTCGGCCTTTTCCGGTTGCCGTCGACGGGCGATAGGGAGCAGCGTGATGTGGAGTCGGCAGTGCGTTCGCCAAACCTTCTGTGTCCTGGATCATCAATGAAGGGTAAAAGTGCGGCATGAATAGCTGGGGTCTGTCTGTTGGCGCCGCTCCCTCCGTGCATCGGACATTTATGGTTATAGTTGTCGGGTCACCGCCTCCGCTTCATACTGCTTCGCCGCGTCGCCGTTCCGGTTGCCAGCCGTGCGCCGCGCCGTCCATTGCCGCCGGGGCCATCCCAGGGACTGCTCCGGCCTGTTCCTCGATGCGGCACCTCCTTTCCCAGATAAAAACCGTAGGAAGATGTCAGAACAGGATTTTGTTGACTGCTAGAATCCCCTCCTTCTGCCTTCATAAAACGGGGCAAGTATGGTTTTGAATTGTTGATGTTTTATGAGGCGGGAATAAAAATCTGGTGTGCCGGGGGCTGCCGGGGAGGTTTTTGTATTCGCTCAAGTCATTTTATTTTAGTGGATTATCGTTGCCTCCGGTTCTTCACAGACCCGACTCCTTGCCGTCGACCTCCAGGGTCAATTCGGCCTCGAACTCCGCTTCGTCCACGTAGTCCATTGTCCGCTGGAAAACACGCTTGAGCAGGACGTCCTTGCCCTGAACGGTGAGCGGGACCTCGAATGTGCCTTCCGGTCCGCTGGCGCCGGTGACCCTGGAGACGAACCACTCTCCCCCGGGGACGGCCATCTCCGGGAAGTCCACCGAGGGCACCAGCTGGTAGGGCGACCAGAGCACGGCGATGTACATCATCTTCAGCCGCGGGATATCGTAACTGGCCCCGTCCAGGCGCAGCTCCACCGAGTGGGGCTTGCCCTCGCCCTCGAGGCGGATGCTGAAGTCACGGTAGTCGATGAACGGCGGGCGGGGGACGCAGATACCGGTGCCGGTGACGCCGGGGATGTCCATCGCCGTCCGCTCCGGCCAGAATTCGCCGGTGCGCCAGCCGAAACTGCCCCAGATGGAGCCCTCGAGGCGGACGATGTCGGTGGGGGAGCGGCGTTTCTGGAAGAAGAGCTCCATCTTCCCCTCCCAGGTGTATTCCGCCGTCATGTAGACCATGCCCTTGGTGTAGTACTCGCAGTAAAACGTGCCTTTGGCCTTTGCGTCGTACATCGAGCAGTTGCCGGCCACCTTGCTGCTCACCCAGTCCACCAGCCAGTCCACCGCCTTGTCGGCCAGGTCCTTCTTCAGCGCGCCGAGGTTGGCCTTGGGGTCGACTTTGGCCTTGACCACGGTTTCGAGAAACTGGATGTCCTTCAGCGCCTGTTGGGCCGCGGCGATCTGTTCGGGCGTCAGCCCGGCGATGTCGGAGGCCGCCTCGGCCACCAGCTTGTCGCGGATACCGGTGACCGCGCTGACCAGCTGGTCCTCCGCCCACCCGAGCAGGGTCTTGGCCCCGAGGTAGACCGAGACCACGGCCTTGCCCACGAACTTCAGCCCCTGCTTCTGGCAGTGCCAGACTCGGCACCACTCCCGGGCGTTGTTCGCCTCCTCGCGGGTCAGCCGCAGTTCTTCCATGGCCGTCCGCGCCTCGGCCAGCGGTGGTTCCAGCCCGACCCGGAGATCGGCCATCGCCTGCGCCGCCTCGGGAAAGGGGGCCAGGGCCTCCATGCTCCCTTCCACCCGGGCCAGGGCCGCCTCGATCTCGGCAAAGCCGGCCGCCGCCCCCTCCAGCACGCCGGCCAGTTCATCCATGCGGGCCAGTGCCGCCTCCTTCTCCGGCAGTTCGGTGAAGCCGACGGTCTCCGAACGGGCTTCGCCGACGAATTCGAAGGCGCCGGAGGCGGCATTGCCGAAATCCCCCACGGCGGCTCCTGCCGCGGCTGCCGGGGGCAGCACGTCGAACTGTGTCGTGGCCTGCCCGGTGAGTTGCCGGCCCAGGGGGCCCACCGCCGCCACGGTCCAGCGGCCGGTTTGTTCCAGGGGGCCGAAGCGGTCGCGGTAGGCCGAATCGTCATCCAGCTCACAGGTCCTGGTCACCATTGACCCGGTGGGCGGCCGGTAGGTCAGGGTCACCGTGCGGTTCTCGCGGTCGGCAATGGTCACGCCGCTCACCGTGACAAAACCGCCGGCGCAGGCCTCGGCCGGATCGACTCCAACGGTGATCCCTGCTCCGTCGGCCCCGCAGGGCAGGGCGACGGCGAGTATGATCAGCATCAGGACGGGACGGGCGGTACTCATGGGTTTCCCTTTGCGGAGCGGGCTTTTCGAAAGAATAGCCCATCGGGGATGGACAGGGCAATCCAGTGCCGGTCACTGAGGTTGCCTCGGATGATAATCCGCGTACAATTCACCCGGAACCGTTAGCGGAGAACCATCGTTCAACAGGGAGCTCGGATGCGCCGGAGAACGCCGATTTTCCCCTCGCCCTACGGCCTCGGGGATACGATGCTGTTGCCCCTGCACTACTGTCGTCCCTCCACCAGGGGGGCCGGGCAGCACCGCCTGGCACCGCTCAGCGGCGGTGACCCGGGGCGGGACGGGGTGCTGCGGCTGGTGTTTCTCGGTGACCTGATGGCCGACCACAACTGGCAACTGCCCGACGTGTCGCCGCGCTTCGGTGAGCTGGTGCAGGGGGCCGACCTGGTGGTGGCCAACGCCGAGGGTCCCGTGGCGCCCGGAGACACGCCCGACCGTCGGGGGCCGTATGGTCGCGTCCGCTTCTCCGCAGCCTACCTCGGGCGGCTGCTCGAGCGGCTGGGTATCGATCCGGCACGCTGTCTTCTTTCGGTGGCCAACAACCACGCCGGGGACCGCGGCCGAGCAGGCCTGGAGGGTACCGTGGAGGCCCTGGGCCGCCTGGGGATCCGCACGGTGGGTGTGCGGGATGCCCACTCTCCCCTGGTCCGGGTGGATCTCGGGCCGCTGACCATGGGCTTCGTGGCCTGGACCGAGCTGCAGAATCGTTCCGACCCGGAGACCCGAGGCGGCACCTGTGGCCCTGGTGACATTGACGGTCACGGCTGGATCGAGGAGGCGCGCCGATCAGGTGTGGACTGTCTCGCCGCCCTGCCGCACTGGGGGGTCGAGTTCCAGCACTTTCCGCGGCCCGGGGTCCGGGCCCGTGCCGCGTCCCTGGCCTCGGCCGGGGTGCGCATCATCGCCGGGCACCACCCGCACGTGGTCCAGCCCCTGGAACGGTCCGAGGGCGGCCTCTGTCTCTACAGCGGCGGAAACGTCGTCGGGCCCGCGATTCCCCTGGCCTGGCCCTGCCGGCTCTTCGTCGCGCTGGAGGTGGCGTTGACCGCGGACGGCACCGCCGTGGGCGAAGTGGCCGGCTACCGCGTGCATCCCTTTGCCCAGCTTCGGGAGCGGGGCCGTACGCGGATCGTCGGCCTCGGGGAACTGTGTGGCCGCCGCGCCGGTCGGTTCCGGCGGCGACTGGGCATGCTCTTCAAACTCGACGAACCATGAGCATCGGGTTATGATGACGTGAATCGTCACGTGTTCTCGTCTTAACGATCATCAATTGCTAACCGGCAGTTGATAGAAACAACCGGCCATGCGGATCGAATCAACGGAAGGGGCCATGGTCCAGGAGCGCGGGGAGGGGGAACTGGTGAACAGTTCGGCCGTGACAACGCCGGCTGAACTTTCACTGTCCGGTATCTGGAGGACGCCATTGCCCCATCAGGCCGGTGAGCCATTGACCCGGATGCTCTGCCGAACATTCACCGCCATCTCGCGCCGCTTCGTGGCCAGAATCGAGGGGCCCCTGGAGGCCCTCCTTCCGGAGCAGGATCCCTGCATCCTGGTGCTCAATCACAACCAGCGCCTGGAGTCGATCCTGGTTCCCACGCTGATCCTCTTTTATCGCGGCGGCAAACCGCTCCATTTCTTCGCCGACTGGAACTTGTTCCTCATCCCGGGTCTGGCGCTGCTCTACCGCCGCAGCCGCAGTATCGTGGTTACCCGTAAAAGTGCCAAGCCCCGCTTCCTCAATGTTTTGAAGCCGCTCTTCCAGCAATCCGGGACGGCCTTCGATCGAGCGGTACACCTGCTGCGCGCCGGCGCCAGCGTGGGGGTCTTCCCCGAGGGGAAGATGAACCGCGATCCCCACTCGCTGATGCGTGGGCGATCTGGCGCCGCCCGTCTGGCCCTGGGGACCGGTGTGGCGATTCAGCCGCTGGGCATTACGTTTCCCTGGCACGGGGGTGGCCCCATTCCGGATGGTGCACGGATGAAATTGACAATCGGCCGCAGGTTCAGGCTGCCTGAGCCATCGGACGCGGCCCACCCCACAGTGGCCGAGGTTCGCCATGGCCACCGCATGATCATGGAACAGCTCTCCGCCTTGAGCGGAAAGAAATGGCCGCCCCGTGACGTCCGAAAGGAGGAGCCATGTCGTTGAAAAAGGATCTCGAGGTGATCAGGATCACCACCCCGGATGAGCGCCGGCAGGCGCTCGATGTCTGCGCCATCGTCTATCACGACGAGAAGCGCTGGGTGGAGAACATCGAGGATTTCCTGCCCGTCGAGGACCTGGATCGTGAAGAGGTCTCCTGGTTCGCGGCCAAGCTCCACGGCCGCACCCTGGGCGTGACCAGGGTGCTCTACGAGCTGCCCATGGAGCTCTACGAGGAATACGGCCTGCAGCTGCTCGACAAGAGCATCGACGTCAAGGCTTTTCTCGCCAGCAACCGTATTGCCGAGGTCGGCCGGTTTGCCGTGCTGCCCGAGTACCGGGGAAAGATCATGGTCGCCGCCGCCCTGATGCGGGCCTGTGTCACCGAGACCGTGCAGCGCGGGTTTACCCACTTCATTACCGATGTCTTCGAGGACGATCCCAACACGCCCCACGGGTTCCACAAGCGGGTGCTGGGCTTCCAGGAGGTGGCCACGCATACGCACGGCGAGCTGCACTGCGAGAGCCGGCGGATCACCATGCTGCTCGATTTCAAGGCCGCCTACGCTTCGGCGGTGACCAAGAAGGGCTGGCTCTACAAGTACATCATGGCCGATTGGGATGAGAGCATGAAGGCCCGTCTCGCCGGCCCGCCCGCGCCGCTGTCACCGAACCCCTGATCCCCGCGGCCACTGCTCGACGCCCCGGCCGCGGATGCGAGAATTCGCCGATGCGCACCCTGTTGCCTCACCGACGACTGGCCCTGCGGCTGATCCGGTTCTCCGGCGGCCGTCCCTGGGCCGTGCTGTCCGCCATGGCCGTGCTCACCCTGGCCGCCGCCGCCGCGGCGGTCACCCTGCGCCTGGACACCGACGTGCTCGACCTGATCCCCACCAGCAACCCCGTGGTGCGGGATTTCCGGGAGACCCTCGAGCGGTTCGGCTCCATCGACATCCTGCTCGTGGCCCTCGAACTGCGGGGGGAGGAGGAGTTGGACGGTGACCTGGCCTATGCCGAACGCCTCGTCGAGAAGCTGCGCGGCTCGGAGCGCATCGCCTGGGTGGAGTGCAACGCCGGTGACCTGCGCGATTCGGTGGACGAGGTGCTGCGGCAGGCGACGCTGTTCATGACCGCCGGGGAGCTCGAGGAATTCGCCGGCCGCTTCACCGGCGAGGGCCTCGAGGCGCGGGTTGGTCAGCTGGCCCGCGATGCCCGCACCGCCCTCACCGGCGAGCAGCGGGAACTGCTGGCCCTCGACCCCATGGGGGTCTGGCCGCTGGTGGGCGGCCGGCTGGGCACCGAGGACCTTGCCTCGCGCTTCGACAGCGAGACCGGCTACATCATCGATGAGGCGAGGGAACACCTGCTGATGCTGGTCAAGCCGGTGCGGCCGGCGGCCGATGTGCCCTTCGGCCGGGAACTGGTGGCCGAGCTGGAGGACCTGCGCCGCGACTGCGACGATGCCTGGCGGTCGGACGAGTGGGAGGGCGACCCGCCGCCGGTGCTGGTGGGCGGCAGCTATGCCATCGCCGTGGACGACGCCCGCGAGGTGACCCGCGACGCCGCGGTGGGCGGCCTGGTGGCCCTGGCCGGGGTGATCCTCCTCTTCATGGTCATCTTCCGCCGGGCGGCGGCCCTGCTCATCGTCGCCGTCCCGCTGGTCGCCGGCCTGACCATCACCTTCGGGTTCGCCGCCCTGCTGCTGGGCCGCCTCAACCCGGTGACCTCGGCGTTCTCGGCCCTGCTCATCGGGCTCGGGGTCGATTTCATCATCGTGCTCTACGGCCGCTACGTGGAGGAGCGGCGGCGGGGGGCCGGGCACATGGAGGCGCTGGAGGCCTTCGGGCGCACCACCGCGGCCGGCGTGCTGCTCGGTGCGGTGACCACGGCGGCCACCTTCCTCTCCTTCCTCATCTCCCGCTTTCGGGGGCTTTCCGAACTGGGGCTGATCACCGGCGCCGGCATTCTCATCCTCGTGCTCACCGTCTTCCTGCTGCTCCCCGCGCTGCTCACGGTGATCGAGCGCGTTCGCCCCGGCCGGGCCCACGTCTACCACGCCTTCGGTATCCAGCAGCTCTGCGGCTTCAGCCTGCGCCACCCGCTGCCGGTGGTGCTCATCACCCTCGTCGTGACCGCGCTGCTCTTCGTCCCCATGCTGCGGCTGCACTACGACGACGACGTGCTCAACATGCGTTCGGCCACCAACCGCGGGCTGGTGGTGCAGCGGCGGCTGATGGAGGCCTTCGACATCCGGTTCACGCCGATCATGGTCCGCGTGGACGGGGCCACCGCGGACGAGTCGCTGGCCCGGGCGCAGCGGCTGCTCGACGATCTGGAGCCGCTGGCCGACGGGGAGAACCTGGCCCGGGTGGAATCGGCGGCGGCGCTGCTGCCGCCCCCGGAGCGCCAGCGGAAGAACCTGGAGGCCCTGCGCGGCATCACCGTGGACCGCCGGGACGTGCACCGGCGTTTCGCCGCCGCGCTCGACGCCGAGGGGCTCAATGCGGCGCCGTTTGCCGGCGGCCTCGACCTGGCGCTGGACGCCCTCGAACTGGAACGGCCCCTGTCGGCCGCAACGTTCGCCGGGTCCACCATCGGCCACCTGCTCGGGCGCTATCTCCACGCCGGCGAAGACACGGCCTCGACGCTGATCTACTGCTACCCGCCGGCCGGGAAGTGGCGTCGCGAGGTGCCGCCGCCGCTGCTCCGGGTGGTGGAGCAGGCCCCCGGGGCGGTGCTCACCAGCCCGGTGCTCATCTCGCAGGAACTGAAGGCCATCGTCTGGCGGGACGCGCTGCTCGCCGCGCTGCTGGGGCTGCTGGTGGTCTACACCCTGATGGCTTTGGAGATGCGCAATCCCTGGCACGCCGTGCTGGGGCTGCTGCCGCTCTGTGTGGGGATGGTCTGGATGGCCGGGGGGATGGTGCTGCTGGGCATGGCGGTGAACTTCCTCAACATCTTCGTCTTCACCATGATCATCGGCATCGGCGTGGATTACGGCATCCACCTGACCCACCGCTGGAACGAGTCGGGGGCCGAGCCCGTCCCGCTGGCCGCCACCTCGCGGGCCATCCTCGTTGCCGCCTTCACCACGGTGATCGGGTTTGGGTCGCTGGCCCTATCCCACTCCCCGGGGCTGCGCTCCATGGGCACGGCGGCGATCCTCGGCGCCTCGGCCACGGCGCTGGTCAGCATCACCTTCCTGCCGGCGCTGATGGCCTGGGGGGAGAGGCGGCGCGGCAACCGCTCTACTTGAACAGCTTAAGGAAGAAGACCGATGCGGAGACGCCGTCCCCGGGCCCGGCCAGGGGCACGCCCACCGCAAAGCGGATGATCGTCTGCCAGGGGCCGATCACGTTGCCGTTGACCTCGACGCCGGCAAGGAATTCGCGGTCCAGGCCGGTGAGGTCGTCGGTGGCCCATGCGGTGTCCACCCGGCCGCCCAGCCGGATCACCTCGCCCAGGGAGAGGCCGTAATAGAGGTGGGCCAGCTGAGCCTGGGAGGCGGTGACCAGTCCGCCCTTGTACCCGGCCACCCGGGTGCCG
>Ga0180430_10003270_pt1 | contig 14081 bp, 15 predicted proteins | sample SS_ome_9_FD_132999 | JGI IMG/M metagenome (GOLD analysis project Ga0180430, IMG submission 132999) | Hypersaline lake sediment archaeal communities from the Salton Sea, California, USA - SS_1_S_2 metaG | ecosystem: Environmental > Aquatic > Non-marine Saline and Alkaline > Hypersaline >... | reverse complement strand
GGAAAAGGATTTTGGCTGGGAGAAGAGCGCGCTGGAATATATCTTGCTATATGAAAACAGTCATGCCGGATAAGAACTGGATAGATCCATGAACGAACCAAAAGCTTCCGAACTCTGCCTTCTGCCCCTTGAGCGACTCAAGTCCGACCCGGACGAGCTGCAGGCGGATTTTCTGCACTATCTCAATCGCCATCTCGGACGTTTTCTCGGCTGTTCGCCGAGCTACATGTACGCGGCCATGGCCTACACCCTGCGGGACCGCCTGATCACCGACTGGCGCGATACCTGGATCGAGTACAAGGAACCCGGCGTGCGACGGGCCTACTACATGTCACTGGAATTCCTGATCGGGCGCTCCCTCGGCAATCACATCCTTAACATGGGACTGGAGACCGAGGTCGAACGCGCTTTGCATGACATGCTCCTCGATACCGAGGAGATCATGGAGAACGAGCCTGACGCCGGTCTCGGCAATGGCGGCCTGGGGCGGCTTGCAGCCTGCTTCATCGACAGCTGCGCAACCCTGCAGCTGCCGGTCATCGGATACGGCATCCGCTACGAGTACGGCATGTTCCGCCAGGAGATCAGTAACGGCAGGCAGGTCGAGGAGCCTGACCACTGGTTGCGGGACGGAAACCCCTGGGAGCTGGAGCGTCCCGAATATACACAGCGCATCCATTTCGGCGGACATACCGAGATCTACAAGGATGAAAAGGGCAGAAACCGCGTACGCTGGGTCGATACCAACGACGTCCTTGCCGTTCCCTATGACGTGCCCGTCTCGGGGTATCGGAACAAAACAGTCAACACCCTGCGGCTGTGGAAGGCGACGACGACCGATGAGTTCAACCTGGATGAATTCAATGCCGGCTCCTATACCGAGGCGGTCGCGGCCAAGAACGATGCAGAACATATCTCCATGGTTCTCTATCCGAATGACGCCAGCGAGAGCGGCAAGATCCTGCGGTTGCGCCAGCAATACTTCCTCGCGTCGGCCAGCTTGCAGGATGCGATCCGCATCTGGGAATACGCCGAGGGCGGACCCTATTACGAGCACTTCGCACGCGACAACGTCTTCCAGATGAATGACACCCACCCGACGATCGCGGTCGCCGAGCTCATGCGCGTTCTGATCGACGAGAAGCGACTCGAGTGGGAAGAGGCGTGGGAGATCACAACGAGCTGCATGGCCTACACGAACCATACGCTCCTTCCGGAAGCGCTCGAGAAGTGGCCGGTCGCCATGTTCGAACAGCTGCTGCCGCGACTGCTCGAGATCATCTACGAGATCAATGCGCGTTTCATGGAGAAAGTTGCGATGAAGTGGCCGGGCGATACCGACCGCCTGAGTCGCATGTCGATTATCGAGGAGAATGGCGAGCGCTACGTGCGCATGGCCTACCTGGCCATTGTCGGCAGCTTCTCGGTCAATGGTGTGGCAGAACTCCATTCCCGGCTGCTGGTCGACGGGCTCTTCCGTGATTTCTTCGAGCTCTGGCCGGAAAAATTCAACAACAAGACCAACGGTGTGACACCGCGTCGATGGATCGCGCATGCCAACCCCATGATGACCGGGCTGATCAGCAGCCGTCTCGGGGAAGAGTGGATTCACGACCTCTCCCGGATCAGTGAACTCGTGGCCTATGCCGATGAGGAGCAGCATACGGAGTTCCACGAGGCATGGCGCGAGGTCAAGCGTGAGAACAAGAAACGTCTCGCGGCGCTCGTAAAGAAGGAGTGCGGGATCGATTTTCCCATCGATTCCCTGTTCGATATCCAGGTCAAGCGTATCCACGAGTACAAGCGCCAGCTGCTGAATATCCTGCACGTGATCCATCTCTACAACCGGGTGAAGCGCGGTGATACCGACAACTGGGTTAACCGCTGCGTGCTCATCGGCGGCAAGGCTGCTCCCGGCTATGCCATCGCCAAGGACATCATCAAGCTCATCAACAACGTTGCGCACATGGTCAACAATGACCCGGACGTGGGGGAGAAGCTGAAGCTTGTTTTCTTTCCGAACTACCGGGTCTCGAGCATGGAAGTGATCGCGCCCGGCGCCGATCTCTCGGAACAGATCTCGACTGCCGGGAAGGAGGCTTCCGGCACAGGCAACATGAAGTTCATGATGAACGGCGCCCTCACGATCGGGACCTACGACGGCGCCAACATCGAGATCATGGAAGCGGTCGGGGAGGAGAACTTCTTCCTGTTCGGTTTGCGGGCAGAGGATGTCCAGAAGCTGCGGCATCATTACAATCCGCAGCAATACATCGACCAGGACGGTGACCTGCAGGCCGTCATGCACCTGCTTGAGTCAGGTTACTTCAATGCGCGCGAGCCCGGTATTTTCAACAACATCATCAACTCGCTGAAAAGTCCTTCCGATCCCTGGATGACGCTTGCCGACTTCAGGAGTTACGTCGATGCCCAGCAGCGCGTAAACGATGCCTGGCACTACAAGCATGCCTGGACGCGCATGAGTATCCTCAACACGGCATGCAGCGGTTTCTTTTCGACTGACCGCACGATGCAGCAATACAATGACGAGATCTGGAAACTCGAACCCGTCATCGTGGGTGAATGACGGCGCCGGATGCGTATCGACAAGCCGCTGCTGTTTCTCGCCTTGCTGCTGGCGCTGGTGCTGGCAGCCTACCTGCTTGGCTGGATTCCCTGGCCGTTCGGTATCCTCATCATCCTGATCCTGCTGGTTGCGCGCGTCAGTCATCTCCAGAGCCGCAAGTTCCGGAAAGGAGGCCGCGAGTAACAGGTAACCGTAAGCCTGTCAGCCCTGCTGGAACAGGGTATCGCGCGCCACTTGCGTGATGGCCGAGACGGCCGGGTTCTTGATTCTGCGTTCTGCGGATATCAGGTAGTAGCGCTCGGTGAGTTCGTCGGTGCGACCGATGACCCTGACGCCGTACTTCTCGAGAACATCTCTCTCGACGGCGGTCGGGGAAGTGAAGACGCCTGCGCCACGCTCGCCAAATGCCTTCATCAGCGCCCTGTCGTCGAACTCGGCAACGATCAGTGGGTTGATATTGTTGCGCTCCAGCCAGAGGTCGAGATCGCGACGCAGGCTGCTGCCGCCGGAGGGCATGAGCATGGTCTGGCCCTCGAGCGACCGGGGAAAGCCTTTCTCGAGTTCAGGCGCCTTGTCGGGCGTGGAGAAGAAAGTGACACCGGACTCGCCGAGCAGGTGGTTATAGGCGCGGATATTCAGTGTCGGATTGATCGGGCTGTCTGCCAGGACCACGTCGAGCTTGTGCACCGAGAGGTCGGCAAGCAGGTCGACGAGAGGCGCCTCGCTGCAGATCAGTCTGACCGATTCCTGCATCTGCAGGATCGGTTCCAGCACCCTGTAGGCAAGGAGCTTGGGCACGATCATGGCGACCCCGATCCGCAGGGTAATGCTTGTGCCGGGTGTCTTGCCTGCAAGCACATCCTGGAGTTCCACGCCGAGCCTGAACATCTCGTCGGCATACGAGAAGACCAGTCTTCCCGTATCCGTCAGCACCAGGTTGCGACCTTCCCGCCGGAAGAGTTTTCCCCCGATCTGTTCCTCGAGGTCGCGCAGCTGGCCACTGATGGTCTGGGGCGTGACGAAGAGTGCCTCGGATGCACGTGCGATGGAGCCATGACTTGCGACGGCCCAGAAATAGCGCAGGTGCTTGAGATTGAGGTTCAGATTATGCATTGCGGCTCAGGCCATCATTCAACGGATTGGAGATTGCAGGAAAAGCATGGTTGCATCATAGCAATCAGACTCACTCCAGTGTTACAGGTGAGATGAAGTCCCTGGGTTTGACAGCAAGGATGGAGGCGGATGTGGTCTGCAACAGATTCTCTGCCGTGTTGCCGATGAAAAAACCGGGAATGCCGGTGCGACCCACGGTGCCCATGACGAGCAGGTCGGCATCGAGCTTGAGGCAGAGGTCCCGGATGGTCGCCGCGGCTGGCCCTCTCTCCAGGTAGACATGCCCGGAATCACTTGTGAGGCCACAGCTTTTCAGCAATGCATCGAATTGCTCACGGTGCCTGCGATGCGTCATATCGACCAGGAGATCGAGTTCCTTGCCGGAGATCCTGCCACGGCCGTTACGCAACGTCGCTTCACCATACATTTGCCAGGCATGTACGACGGACATTTGCACTGACTCCGGACTGGCTAGGGAAGATGCCAGTTCCATCACGAGACGCGAGCAGCCGTTGAGTTCGTCTTCGGCCGGATTGACCGCGGCCAGTATGTTCCTGTAAGGATGCTTGACCGAAGGGCGGTCTATCCATACCGGGCATGGACACTTGCGCAACAGATGCAGGTCGGTGCTGCCAAGCAGATGCGCTGAAAAACCTTCGGGCGGACGTGCAGCTTTCATAACCAGGTCATGACCGTTGCGCAGCACAGCGCGAATCACCTCCACGAAATCGATCCCTGCCTCGACCCTGGTGTAGATCAGCTCATTGTCGTTTCTACCGAATTCCGCGACCAGTTCATCCAGTTGTTGCTGCAGGCGATCGCGCAGGGTTCTGTAGAGACGGGCCCCGAGACGCCCGGGGATTCCATCAGACGCATGACTGTCACTGATCACATCGATCACAGTGAGACGTGCCTCGTTGGTCTGCGCCAGCTGAACCGCACGCTCGAATGCCCAGGTCGCGGTCGTGCTTCCGTCAGCAAAGAAAAGGATGTTCTTGAAGCGATTCATCAGAGCCTCCGGTCCGTTTCAGAAGTGCACGACCAGTGTCAGAAGAAGCATCATGAAGAGTGCCAGCCATAGCAGGGATGTTGTTGTGCCGGACATCAGCCGGTTACCGCTGCCGGGGTCGATTGACGCGAGTCGTGCACGCAGATTGTGAAGAAGTGCAAGGCTCCCCCTGTTGAGCGCGTCCTTGCGAGTCTCGAGCCATTCCATCTTCGGACGAGCCCGGGTGCCACTGATACGGCTCTCTCTGCCGGCGCCGAGGTTGCGGGTGAGCAAAAACAGCGCCAGGCCAGTCAGCAGCATCAGCAGGCCGCTCATGGAGAAGCCTGCCTGCAACAGTTCGAATGGCAACCAGCTTGCAGGGATAGCCAGCACGAGCCAGCCGACGGTGACGGCATCGGCCTTTGTCGAGCGACGTTCCAGGCGCAGTATCAGCCAGAGGAATCGAGCCATGAGCATGGCTGTTCCTGCTGCCATGCCCGTCAACAACAGGGTGACAGCGGGTTCATTGTCACCGAGTGCCCGGGTCAGCAGCTCCTTGGCAGCCGCGCCGCCCGACCATGGAGCGCCGGCCAGCGAGAGAGCGAGCAGGGCAGCGCCTGCGATCAGCCAGACGTGTCTGCCGCGAACCTCGAGTTCACCCATGCCAAGGAACAGTGCTGACTTGATCAGCATGTGATGGATCATGAAGAGCGAGAGGGCAGTCAGGATTGCTGTTGACGCGTCAGGCCGGGCAAAGGCCGCCCCGAGAATCGCCGTCATGGTTCCCGCCTTGGCGATGCTTGACCAGGCCAGTACGCCACGCGCCTCGCGCTGCAACACGCCTCCGGTCAAGCCGAGCAGGGCCCCTGCAACCCCGAGCGTGATGAAGAGCGGTGCATGCTCCGGGAGAGTTGCGGGATGCAGGAATCGAAGCCAGCCGAGAAGTCCCGCGGCCAGCATTGGCCCGCTGAGGATGGCGGCTGCAGCAGCAGGCGCCGCGCGGTAGGTAGCGGGGAGCCAGAAGTGCAGGCCGGGGAGTGCCATTTTGACACCGAAACCGGCAAGGATGAACAGGAGTCCGGCGATGCCAGGTTCGGCTGTCGCGAGGTCCGTGAAGAGCCATCCTTCCGCACGGGATGCGAGCAGTACCATGCCGCTGAACAAGGCCAGCTCGCCGGCGATCGTCCAGCCGAGATAGCGTCTGCCTGCCTCGATCGCGTCGCGCGTTCCAGGAGCGACGATCATGCCGTATGCGGAGAGCCCCATGAGTGCAAATCCCAGGTAGAAGCTCAGCATGTCCGCAGCCAGGATCAGCAGGAAATTGCCCGACATGGCCAGCAGGAAGGCGATGCGGAAACGGCGTCTACCCGTTGCAAGCGCGGGCCGCAGCATGATGTAGAGCGAGGCTGCGAGCCAGGCCAGGCTGCTGTAGAGCAGGAACAGGCGGCCGGTATCGTCGATGCCAAGCCGGGCGCCGAGGAGCAGCCAGTCGAGTTCTGCTGTGAGGCCATCGCTTGCAAGGATGGCGGTTGCAAGCGCCGGCACCGCCGCAAGGGCCTGGAGCCGGCGCGTGGTGCGATTGACCGGGACGGTCAGGAACAGCAGCGGGACGAGCCAGGGGATGATCAGTAACCAGTTGCTCATTGCCTGTACTCCCTCTCGGCGATCAGCTGCGCCCATTCGAGCGGGCTGTAGGGAGCGGCGGCAAAAAGGCCGGCGGCCAGAGCAAGGCTTGCAGTGATGAGCGGCGGCCAGAGCAGCGCCGGCGGCGTCACGGTTCTTTCCCTGTGGCCTGCGAGTGCAAGGCTGTCATCGGCTCTCAGGAACCAGGCGCGGTAGAGGATCGGCAGGAAGTAGGCAGCATTGAGCAGGCTGCTCGCGATCAGGACCGGCAGTATCCATGCCGCGATGCCGGCCTCGACGGCACCGAGCCCGAGATACCACTTGCTGATAAAGCCTGCGACAGGCGGCAGCCCGATCATGCCGAGTGCGCCGATGGTGAAGGCGAGCGTGGTGCCCGGCATGCGCCTGCCGACGCCGTTCATCTCGCTGACCTTGTGGATGCCGAGTGTCTCCGCATAGTTGCCGGCCGCAAAGAAGAGCGTGATCTTCATCAGTCCCTGGTGCACCAGGTGGACGACGCCGCCGATGGTCGCCAGCGGGCCGAGGATGGCCGCACCGAGCGCGATGTAGGAGACCTGGCTGACTGTGGACCAGGCGAGCCGTTTTTTCAGATGGTCCTGCGACAGCGCGCGCAGCGAACCGTAGACAATGGTGAACCCGGCCGCAACCGCCAGTGGCGTGAGCAATCCCAGGGAAGCCGCGAACTCGATGCCATAGACATCGTAGACGACACGCACGATGCCGAATGCGCCTGCCTTCACGACGGCCACAGCATGCAGCAGGGCACTGACCGGTGCCGGTGCGACCATTGCCTGTGGTAGCCAGCCGTGCAGCGGGAAAAGCGCGGCCTTCACGCCGAGACCCGTGATCAGCAACAGGAAGATGATGCCCAGCACGACCGGGTCGAGTCCCTCGATGCTGCCGAGAATGCCGCCCTGTGCGAAGTCCAGCGGTCCTGCGATATTCCGCAGCCAGATAGTGCCGATCAGCAGCAGGATGCCGCCGGACAGCGTGTAGGCGAGATAGATGCGTGCGCCCCGCAACGCTTCCGGGCTGCCCTTGTGCGCGACCAGCGGGTATGTCGCCAGTGTCAGCATTTCGTAGAAGATCACGAAGGTGAAAAGGTTTCCGGCCAGTGCCAGCCCGACCGTTGCTGTCACGCACAGGCTGAAGAAACCGAAAAAACGGCTGCGATGAGGTGCGTTCTCGAGATAGCCGATGGCGTAGATGGTGGTCAGCAGCCAGAGCAGCGTCGACAGGGTGACGAAGAGGACCGACAGTGCATCGGCGTGCAACACCAGATCGAGCCCCGGCGCCAGTGTCCAGCGGGTTTCGATGACCTCCGCATGATAGACACCCCAGATCAGGAGTCCGACGAGCAGGAGCTTGATGATTGCGCCGAACAGGTTCAGGAGCGTGCGCAGCGCGTGGCTCTCCTCGCGCAACAGGAAAATCACCAGTCCCGGCACCAGGGAGCTCATGACGATGAGAAGCGGCAGCCAGCTGTTGAAGCTCATGGCGCCTCTCCCGCTGCAAGCGCGCCGGGCGTCACGAACTCCCAGAGCTGGACGGAACCGAATCCGAGCAGCAGCGTGGCAAGGATGGCGAGGATCAGCGCAGGCAGTTCTTCGCGCCCGTCAGCGATCCTGTATGTGACACCCTCGGCAGGCGCAAAGGCGTAACCCAGTATGCGGAAAACATAGGCTGCGGCGAGCAGCGATCCGGTGGCGATCACCGGGACCCAGAGCCACTGGCCGGTCGCAATCGCTGCGGAAAAGAGTTGCCACTTTGCAAGGAAGGCGCCGCTCGGGGGCAGGCCGATCAGGGCCACGCCGGCAAGCGCGAGTGTGAAGACCGTGACAGGAAGCGCCCTTGCGGCCCCGCCGAGATCCTCGATACGGTCATGGCCTGCCTTCTGCTGGATGACGCCCGTTGCGAGAAACAGCGCGCTCTTTGCGAAAGCGTGCGTCAGGGCCATCAGGATCAGTGCGCCAAGCGCGGTGTCACGCGCTGCACCCGCCGGCAGGGCGGCGAGCAAAGGGAAGAAGAGAAACAGGTAGCCTAGTTGTGCGACCGTCGAGTACGCCGCCAGCAGTTTCAGCCGGACGGCGCGCAGTGCTCTCCAGGAGCCCCAGAGCACCGCCATGGCGCCGAGGATTCCGAGCAGCCAGGCCGCGAAAGCGGTCACGACATCCTCGAAGATCTCCAGCCAGAAGCGCAGCAACAGGTAGAACGCGGCCTTGACGACCAGCGCCGAGAGGACGGCGCTCACGGGCGCGGGTGCATTGGCATGCGCAGGCGGCAGCCAGAAATGCAGCGGAAAGAGCGCCGTCTTCAGCAACAGGCCGCTGATCATCAGCGCCAGGGCGATCCATGCGACCGGTTCAGGTGCGAGCAGGTCCCGCAGTTTCATGAGATCCAGCGTGCCGTAACCGGCGTATGTCAGCGTGACGCCGGCCAGGAAGAGCAGTGACCCCAGCAATCCCAGGATCAGGTATCGCAGCGCCGCCTCGACAGCCTTGCGCTTTCCGCCCAGTGCGGCCAGGGCCACGGCGCTCAGTCCGAGAAGCTCCAGCGTCACGTAGAGATTGAACAGGTCGCCGGAGAGAAAGAGCGCATGCAGGGCCGTCATCATCAGGAGCCACAGCGGCCAGAAACGGGCCCTGTCGCCCGGCGCGCGAAAATAGCCCGTGGAGTAGATCCCTGCGGCAAGCGCAACGACAGAACTCATGAGCAGGAGTGTCGATGAGAGCGCATCCGCGTAGAGCGCGATTCCCAGTCCGGGCTCCCAGCCGCCAAGCGCAAGCAGCATGGGGCCATTCCCTGAAACGCGCCATGTCAGCCAGGCGGACGCCAGCAGTGTCGCCAGCAGGGCAAGGATGCCGACCGGCGTGGCGCGTCGCGGCCAGAGCAGGGCCAGCAGCGAGAAGCCCAGCGGAATCATGACGGGCAGAGTGAGCAGATTATTCATCGTCTGCCTCTTCGAGACGGCGCCTCAGTGCAAGCGCAAGGGCCGTCGCACTGACTGCGACCACAATCCCGGTCAGTACCAGTGCGTGCGGAATCGGGTCGGGTGTCTCCTCGAGGCCACGGTAGGCAATGGCGACCAGGGCCAGGAAAACGCCCGCGCCGGAGATATTCACGGCAAGGATGCGTGCGAGCAGAGACTCCCGCACAAGGGCGCTGCGTAATCCAATCGCAAACAGGAGTCCGCCCGTGATACCGAAAATGAGCTGGGTCAGGATCATGAGGGGCTCCCCTTGCTGCTGCTCTTCTCCCATCCCGACGGGCTGCCGCCGAGGTAGGCCAGCCCGAGGGAGAATGCGATCGACAGCATGGCAGCGCTCTCGATGAGCAGGATCAGGAGTCCGGCCCGGCCTTCGGGATATTGCAGGAATGCAAGATCCAGGAAGGTGGCAAGGTATCCCGTCAGCATGAAGGCGGCGATGCCGGCGGCTAGCAGCCACCGCAGCAGGCGCGAGACCGGCAGGCCTTCGGATGTCATGCCGCCAAGGCGCAGCATGACGATCGCAGCCGCGAGCAGTGCGCCGGCCTGGAAGGCGCCACCGGGCGCATGTGCGCCGGCCCAAAGGAGGTATCCGGCCACCATCACGAGCAGTGTGGTGATCCATGTCACGAGGCCCCCGAGCAGCAGACCGGGTTTCCGGAAGGGCCTGCGTTCTGCTCCGAGCGCCAGGATGCCGAGTGTCGCGGCCAGTAACACCGCGAGTTCGAGCAGCGTGTCGTAGGCACGGAAGTTCAGCAGCACGGCAGTGACGGGATTGGAGACGCCGCTCTGTTCGAGGTTGCCGAATGCCAGCCCAGCAAGGCGGTCTCCATTGTTGCCGGTGACCGCGGTGACATAGGCCAGGGCAAAGGACGCGGCAAGCAGCAGCATGAGCAGCAGGGTGGCAAGCTGCAGCAGGGGAGGCGTTTGCACGGTCCTGTTCCCGGGCTTCTCACTGTCGCGCAGCGCCAGCAACAGCAGCGCCCCCGAGAGTCCTGCGCCGATGGCTGCCTCGGCAAGTGCGAGGTCGGGTGCCCGGAGCCTGGCCCAGACCAGTGACAGCAGCAGACCGAAGGCCATGAAGAGAACGACGCCGCGCCTCAGGTCGCTGCCGGAGAGTGCGCTCCAGGCGAGTCCCAGCAACAGGATGGCTAGCAGGGCATCCAGCAGATGCCAGAGCGTTATCTCCATCACGACTCTTCTCCGTCTTTCATGGCATGGCTCGCGATCAGGTTGGCCGCGATCGCACTGGCGACCATGACCAGCAGCCAGACGAGCAACAGCTTCAGCGCCAGCAGCAGATCGCCCCCGATCAGGCCTGCACCGACGACGAGCAGCCCGAGCCCGACATTGTCAGCCTTGGTCAGGGCGTGCAGCCGTGCATGCACACCGGGCAGGCGGAGCAGGCCGATACTACCCGCGGCGAAGAACCCGAGCGATGCAAGGATGAAGAGTGCGCCGAGGAGGTCAGTCACGGGGTGTCTCCCGGCGTGTCAGCGCAGCCGCAGCGACAGCGGCAAGCAGCGCCAGCACCAGTGCGGTATCGACGAGTGCCTCGATATCCAGCAACAACCCGAGCAGGATCAGCAGGGCAACCCCGCCGGTGCCCAGCAGCTGGATCGAGAGCATCCGGTCCTGCAGGCTCGGGCCGATCAGGGCCCGTATCAGTCCAGTGACCAGTGTCATGAACAGCAGTAGCGTGGCTGTCAGCAAGAGAGTCTCAGTCATGTCCGGTCTCCAGCTTGCCTGGTCGTTCAAGAAAGATTGCGCCGATGCGCGTTTCGAGTTCCCCGAGCTCCCTGAGCGGATCAGACCTGTCATCCAGCACATGCACCCTCAGATGAGCGCCATCGAGCCTCGCGGCCAGGGTTCCCGGTAGCAGGCTGACGCAGTTCGTAAAGAAGACTCTGGCCCCGTCGCTAGCGAGACTGATCCTGTAATCGATGAAGACCGGTGAGAGCCGCATGCGCGGCGAGAGCGTCGCCCGTGCAACATTCCAGCCCCCGCGAAGCGATTCCCGGAGAAAGTAGGGGATGAAGCCCAGCGTTCCGCTGACAGAGAGCGTCCGGGTTGTTTCTGGCGCGAGGCGGCGCGCCAGAAACAGAGCGCCGGCGACGGCCGGTAAGCCGATCACCAGCGAGGCGGGATCGCTATTCGTCAGCAACAGCCAGAGGAGCAGGAAAATGGCTGCAACCACCATGGTGGCGAGGCTTCCCATCCCTTTACCTCCGGCGCCAGCTGTTTCGCGAAGACATCTCTGTTGCCACGCGTGCGGGTGCTTTCCGGATAACGCCGCGGGCAACAGAGGAGACGACGAATGCCAGGATGCCGAGCTTCAGTGCGATCAGCAAGCCGGCCAGGCCGGGATGCAAGAGATCCGGATAGGTCATGTGTTGTCTCCCGTACTGATTATCTGCGTATGCCGGCATGCTGCATGCTGGCCCCATGCGAGTGTTATATGGCCGGAAGGGTAAAAACAAAAATCGAATAAAGAGAGAGAAATATTCGAATAAATCGAACTATGAGAAAAGTCCCGTAGCTCACCGCATCCCTGCCATGCCTGGACCTTCGCAGGGGAGCGGGCTGGTGGAAGAAGGGACGGAAAAGCGGCTCAGCGCGAATGGTGAAAACGCCGGGAACGTCGTCTGCGGTTCAGTGCCCGGCCAGTGCGTTCGATCGCGCGCGAAACGGCAAGCGCTTCGGAAAACTGCAACTCCTGCACCGCGATGCATTCGTCATTCAGGAGGTGTGTCGTCACGCGGCAGCGACTGAGGTTCTTGCCGGGGAGATCGTTTTCGAGGCGAAGAGTCACCCGCACGCGGCTGATGTCTGCTTCGAAACCGGCAAGGTTGTAATGCAGCATGTCACGGATGCGTTGTGTTTCGGCTTTGCTCGTGGTGTCGATCGTGATTTTCATGGTGACTGGCGTGCAGGCTCCGGGCGCAGTGTGGTGCAGAAAGGGCAGTTGTGATCCAGATCGGGCATCACGCCATTCTGGACCAGCCTCTGGCATCCGTTGATCGATTTTGCACGTCGCAAACTTCAGAAAAACCGAAGAAAACCAGCTCCTTCCCAGGCGGTACAGTTCGGATCTTTCGATGAATGGCTGACCTGAATTCGAACAACCGGCAGCTTTCAGAGACGTCATCCAGACCCCATCTCAAATAAAGTGATCACATTCCTTCTGGAGGATTTGCCATGCACCACTCGCTTGTGGAAGTGCTTCCCAACGCTATTCACGATCAGCTTACTCAAGGAAGACAACTTCACCTCATCGACGTCAGGCCGGCCTATGACTTCAAGCAGGGGCACCCGAACGGTGCGCTTTCGATTCCATGCGAATGCATCAGCCGAACGGAGATCCGACGGCGCCTCGGCGATGAGGCGGGCAGGGAGAAACCCATTTACCTGATTTCGGGCAGTGGCCGGAAGGCAGCCGAAGTAGCCAGGAAACTTCATGCGCAAGGGCTTCCACAGTGCCTGCTCGTGCGTGGCGGTACACAGGCCTGGGCCGAGGATTACCCACTGGCAAGAACGGCGTCGGCCAGAGATTTTGACCAGGCGCGTCCATAACCAAACAAGGGGCATGGTTAACACGATGCCCTGCAGCGAACAGATTGTGTGGGCATGAAAACAGCGCCAGCCCGCACTGTCAGTGGCTTCAGGAGACTGTCACCTTTGTGCGCAGGAACCGCGCAAGAGAAACCACAGTTTTTACTGGATTGAATGTGAAGGTTGACTGGCCTAATACTAATAACCGACCAAATTGCTAGGTATTTGCACAATGAGCACAACAGCCGAACAGATCAAGAGCTATGTCGAAAACGGTTACGAGCACGGGTTCGTGACCGACGTTGAAACAGAGATCATCCCTCCCGGCCTGAATGAAGATGTCATTCGCCAGATATCCGAGCGCAAGTCCGAGCCTGAATGGCTGCTGGAGTACCGACTGAAGGCATTTGCCCACTGGCAGACGATGGAGACGCCGGAGTGGTCATCCGTCCATCATCCCCGGATCGATTTCCAGAAAATCTCCTATTTTGCCGCGCCCAGGAAGAAGGACGGTCCAAAAAGCCTCGATGAAGTCGATCCGGAACTGCTGCGCACCTATGAGAAGCTGGGGATTCCTCTCGATGAGCAAAAGGCGCTGGCCGGCGTTGCTGTTGACGCCGTTTTCGACAGCGTCTCGGTCGCGACAACCTTCAGGAAGCAGCTGGCCGAGGCAGGCGTGATCTTCTGCTCCATCTCCGAGGCCGCGCAGGAACACCCGGAGCTGCTGCGGGAGTACCTCGGATCGGTCGTTCCGCACACCGACAACTTCTATGCGGCGCTCAATGCAGCGGTCTTTACAGACGGAACCTTCGTCTACATCCCGAAAGGGGTGCGCTGCCCGATGGAGCTGTCTACCTACTTCCGCATCAACGCCAGTAACACGGGGCAGTTCGAGCGTACGCTGATCATCGCGGACGACGACAGCTATGTGAGTTACCTCGAGGGTTGCACAGCCCCCATGCGAGACGAGAACCAGCTGCATGCTGCAGTTGTCGAGCTCATCGCCATGGAAGACGCGGAGATCAAGTACTCCACGGTCCAGAACTGGTATCCGGGCGACGAGCACGGGGTCGGCGGTATCTACAACTTCGTGACCAAGCGCGGCGACTGCCGCGGGGACCGTTCCCATATCCCCTGGACGCAGGTTGAAACCGGTTCTGCCATCACCTGGAAGTACCCGAGCTGCATCCTTCGAGGGAATGATTCCGTCG
>Ga0180430_10003269_pt1 | contig 14082 bp, 11 predicted proteins | sample SS_ome_9_FD_132999 | JGI IMG/M metagenome (GOLD analysis project Ga0180430, IMG submission 132999) | Hypersaline lake sediment archaeal communities from the Salton Sea, California, USA - SS_1_S_2 metaG | ecosystem: Environmental > Aquatic > Non-marine Saline and Alkaline > Hypersaline >... | reverse complement strand
CGGAAGAGAAGGCCGACCAGTGCGTGGCCTGCGGCCAGTGCGAAGCTGCTTGCCCCCAGCAGATTCAGATCATTGACTGGCTCGAGAAGGTACAGACATTCATGACGGCTGATGCCTAGAGAACGGTCGGGCGGTCGATGTCGGACTCGACCGCCCGACCCCAACTCCCAATCTCTTACCTGTGTCGTGTATACTGCGCCCAGGGAAACGCCGCAATGGGGGGCAGCTATTCGCTATTTCGAGGAGATCGAGCGTCCCGACATCGTCCGTCGACGGGATTCGAAGAAGCAGGAGCCCGAGTACGAGACGGTCGAGGAAGCACTCCTCGTTCATCTCGATCCGCTGATCCGCAATCACTTGATCACCGAGGTGATCCGACCGATCAAGAGCGGCAAAGAGGCTGTCGTCTATTTCTGTCGAGCCCACGAATCCCTGGAGTGCGAATGGGCAGCCGCCAAGGTCTACCGCCCGTATGAGTCAAGGAGCTTCAAGAAGGACCAGATCTACCAGCAAGGACGGGAGCGAGGGTCTCGCCCGGATGCCCGTACGCTGCGAGCGCTGGGCAAGAAGACCCGACGGGGGCGTCTCCACAAGTTCAATGCGTGGATCACGCACGAAGAGAGAACGCTCAAACTTCTTCACGGCGCCGGTGGCGATGTGCCGGCGATTCTGGACCGCGTCGGACCGGTGGTCCTCATGGAGTATCTCGGCGATCAGGCCGATCCGGCACCGGTTCTCTTCGGCGTAGAACTCGAGCGGGATGAGGCGGAATCCGTCTACCGTCGATTGCTGTGGAACATCGACCTGTTCCTGAAGAACCACCGGGTGCACGCCGATCTATCCGCCTACAACATCCTGTACTGGAATGACCGTGCGGTCATCATCGATTTCCCGCAAGCCGTGGATCCTCGCTACAACGACGATGCCTTCGACCTGCTGGTCCGGGACATCGAGAACCTCAACGCTTACTTCGAGACATACGAGATCGATGTGGTCGATCCGATCGGCCACGCGCTGTCGATCTGGCGGACGCATGTAGACCCTCTGCGCTAGTCCTTCTTCTTGCCTGTCCATCGGATTCCTCGCTGCTTCGCGAGGCTTGACCCGTAGGGGGGATCCGGATACAGTCCTACAAAAGTGAAACGACCATTCCATATTACGCAATACCGCCTGCCACCCAGTCGGCGAGAAGGAGGATGTACCGGTGGGACGACCACAGAGGAACATTGGCAAGCTGCTCAAGCCGCGCGTGATGGCGGTTGTCGGAGCCTCCGAGCGGCCTGGTCCCGGCCGTCAGGTGATACAGAACCTTGAGCATGTGGGCTTCGCAGGGCAGATCATCCCGATCAATCCGAAGTACGAGCAGCTGTTCTCGCGTCGCTGCTATCCAAGTCTGAAAGCGGCACATGAAGACCTTGGAGCGATTGACGCGGTTGCGATCCTCCTGGGACGCGACCACCTGTTGCCGGTCCTTGAGCAGGCCAATGAGGTGGGCGTCGGCGGCGGATGGGCCTTCGCCAGCGGATTCTCCGAAACTGGAGACGAGGGTCGAGCGCTTCAAGCCCGCCTGACCGCCTTCTGCGACGAGCATGAGATTGCCTTCTGTGGACCGAACTGCGTCGGTTTCGTCAATCCAGCAGCGGCTACCGCGGCGTTCAGTGCGCCGATCTCGCCTGGGCTGGTCTCGGGCAACGTGGGGGCGGTTGCCCAGAGCGGATCCATCGCCTTGGCGCTGATCAACAGCGCTCGGGGAATCGGATTCTCCGCGGTCGTGTCCAGTGGCAACGAAGCGGTTCTCGACTGCACCGACTATCTGGACCACTTCATTGAGGATCCGAATACCCATGTCCTGCTTGCATTCATTGAGCAATTGCGGCGCCCTGATCGCTTCATCGAGGTCGCCGACGCGGCGCGCAAAGCGGGCAAGCCGCTGATCGTCCTCAAGGTCGGACGATCAGAGATCGCCCAGCGGGCAACGATCGCCCACACCGGCGCGTTGGCGGGAGCGGATGCCGTCTACGACGAGGTCTTCCGCAAGCACGGCGTGTTGCGGGTTCACGATATGGACGAAATGCTGGAGACCGCCGAGGCCTTCTCACGGCTGGGACGTGACCTTCCTTCGGGTAAACGTATTGGCATGCTGACGGTTTCCGGAGGCGAGATCAGCTTGATCGCCGATCTCGCGGAAGAGATGGATCTCACCTTCCCGGAGTGGTCGGAGACGACGCAGATGGCGTTCGCCAAGGAGTTGCCCGACTACGCGGACATTGCCAACCCGCTGGATGCGTGGGGGGCGGGCCGAATCGAGGAGACGTACGCGCGGTGTGTGGATGCGGCGGCGGAAGACGACATCGATCTGCTGATGATCTCGCAGGATGGTCCGCGAGGTTTGGCGGAGGAGCAGATCGAGCAGTATGCAACGGTGGCTCGAGCCGCTGCCGACGCGCGCCGGCGCACGGGCAAGCCGATCATCGCGTTCAGCCATCTGGCCGGCGGACTCGATCCGACCCTCCAGCGGCTGTTCGCCGAGGGAGGCGTTCCGTTCCTTCAGGGGACGCGGTATGGCCTTCTCGCGGCCAAGCACCTTACGGACTTCACTGCTGCAAGCTCCTCGGAGATCGACACGGGATGGGCGGCTGAGCGTGGCCGGTTGAGCGATCTTGCGAGGACCCAACACGGTGTACTGGACGAGATCGACAGCAAAGCGGTCCTGCGGGAATACGGCATCCCATGCGTCACCGAGACGCTCTGCAAGACGACGGACGAAGCGGTTGAGGCGGCGAAGGCGATGGGTGGCCAGGTCGTGCTCAAGGTGGTTTCGTCCGCGCTACCCCACAAGACCGATGCCGGCGTCGTGGCGCTGGGGCTGGAGGGCGATGATGCCGTCCGTCGGTCGTATGATGAGATCATGCAGCGTGCGTCTTCCCACGTGTCGGAGAACGCCATTCGCGGTGTTGTGGTTCAGGAGATGGTTCATGGCGCGGTCGCCGAGGTGATCATTGGTCTCACACTAGATCCAACATTTGGACCAATTGTCGTATTCGGGCTCGGCGGCATCACCGTCGAGTTGTTCAAGGATCGAGCGCTCGGAATCCCTCCGATCACGAGAAACGCCGCCCGAACAATGATTGAGCGAACCCGAGCGTCCAAGCTTCTCCGCGGCTTCCGAGGTCAGGCTGCCGGCGATCTTGACGCACTGGAATCCACCCTGACGCGTGTGGGAAACTTAGCCCTCGATTTGGGAGAGCGCCTTGTGTCGGTGGACGTGAATCCACTGCTGGTGCTCCCGAATGGACAAGGGGTCGTGGCCGTCGATGGACTCATTGAACTGGCGCGCCCTGGCGTGCCGAAGCACGAACACCGAGGAAGCGGGGGTGACGCATGACGGAAGCGTGGATGCGCGATGCACAGGAACCTACCGAGTATCACGCGGTTCAAGTCAAACCGGGCCGTGAGTTCATCCTTCGACTGACCACCGGAGCCGACCTCTGGTTGGCGGTGCAGCAGTTCGCCGTGGACCACGGCATTCGGTTCGCCAAGATCCACGCAGCCTTCATGGGAGGTCTCCAGCCGGCGCGATTCTTGGTTTGGGCTCCGGATACGCGAGACTCCGGCAACTGGCACAACGAAGAGCCGATGGTGGTCCAGAACCTGAGCATGATTCTGGCCATGGGCGGCATCATTCACGTTCGCGAGCGGGAAGGACGTGAAGAGCCATTCCCGGCGATTCACTTCGTGACCGGCGGCGCATGGGACGTGCCAACGGTGGGCGGCCACCTTCTTGAAGGATCGATTGTCAAAGGCGTCTTCCAAGTGTTCATCCAGGAGGTGGATGGGATCGACGTGATCTATGGTCCGCCGGATCCACATGACTTCCCGGAGAACTGGTATCGGGAACTGGGGACGTAGAGAGAACCGAAGGCCTCTGCCGAAGTATCGGCAGAGGCCTTCACGCTTTTGGATGGAGGTACGATGAAAGAAACGATCGTTGTCGCACTTGGAGGGAACGCAATCCTTCAGCGCGGAGAGCGCGGAACCTTTGATGAGCAGCTTGCGAATGTTCAGAAGACCTGTGCGCAGCTGGTACCCGTCACCCTTTCCGGTGACCGGAGGCTGGTCATCACCCACGGAAACGGACCTCAAGTCGGGAATATCCTGATTCAGCATGACACGGCCAAGGAGATCGTGCCTGCGATGCCGATGGACGTCTGTGGCGCGAAGTCGCAGGGTCTGATCGGCTACATGTTCGGACTTGCATTCCGGAATCTCCTAGCGGAGGCCAAGCGGGACGAGGTGCCGGTGGCGACCGTGGTGACGCAGGTACGGGTTGAGTCGACCGATCCGGCGTTCGAGAATCCGAGCAAGCCGGTGGGGCCGTTCTACTCCGAAGAGGAAGCCAAGGAGCTGGAAGCCTCCAAGGGGTGGACCGTGGTCGAGGACGCTGGACGCGGCTGGCGCCGCGTTGTCCCTAGTCCGGATCCGAAGGAGATCATCGAGCGCGAGAGCATTCGAGCGCTGGTCGAATCCGGCGCGATCGTGGTGTCCACCGGCGGTGGCGGGATCCCCGTGGTGCGAGACAACGGCACGCTTCGTGGTGTCGAGGCGGTCATCGACAAGGACCTCGGTGGTCAGCAGCTCGCTCGGGATCTCGGCGCGTCGGCGTTCCTGATTTTGACGGATGTCGATGCAGCGCGTATCAACTACGGCAAAGAGGACGAAGAGAAGCTCGGCACGATCACCGTTTCCGAAGGGCGTCGCTACCTGGCCGAGGGCCACTTCGCGAAGGGGTCCATGGGGCCGAAGGTCGAAGCCGCGCTTCGCTTCGTCGAAGGCGGAGGCCAGCGTGCGATCATTGCGTCGCTTCAGAACGCTTCCGCGGCGATCGAAGGGACGTCCGGAACCCAGATCGTCCCGGACAAGCGATAAGGAGTTCTCATGGCAGACACTCTGGTACGAAATGGGCGGATTGTCACCGCAGACGGTGTGAAGCAAGCCGATGTGGCGATTTCCGGCGGGGTGATCGAGGCGATCGGGCGGGATCTCCCATCCGGTGCTGACCGCGAGATCGATGCAACCGGCATGCTCGTCCTGCCTGGGATCGTGGATGTGCACACGCATCCTGTCTACTTGGACGATCTGGCCAGCTTGCCGGTGACCGCCGCCCATGGAGGCGTGACCACGGTCATTCACTTCGCGTATGCCAAGCCCGGCGAAGGACTCATGGAGACACTCCATCGATTCCGGGATGACTCTCTCGCTTCTTCGGTCCTCGATTTCGCGCTGCACAGCGGGTTGTTCGATCCAGCCAACCAGTCACACGAGATTCCCGCGGCGGCTGAATTCGGCGTGACCAGTCACAAGATGTTCATGACCTATGCCAAGCTGGGATGGATGACCGACGACTACCAGTTGATGCGGACCTTGGACATCATCGGGCAGTCCGGCGGGATGGGGATGGTTCATGCCGAGAACGGTCTGGCCACCGACTACCTGCAGGACAAGACCAACGAGGCCGGCGAGGATCCAAAGGAAGTCTTCGTGGCCACCCGGCCGGCGATTCTCGAAGCCGAAGCGATCCACCGGGCGATTTCGATGGCGCAAGTCGCTGGCTGTCCGCTGTACATCGTGCACATGACGGCACGGCTGGGCGTCGAGGAGGTCATCCGCTCCCGCAGGGCCGGATACCGAGTCTACGCAGAGACCTGTCCGCAGTATCTGACATTGACGGACGAGGACCTGATGCGTCAGGGCCCGCTGGTCAAGATCGGTCCTCCGATTCGCAGCAAAGATGACCAGAACGCGCTTTGGGAAGCACTGGCCACCGGCGGACTGGACACCGTGGCCAGCGACCATGCGGCCAAGGCCAAGACGATCGATGACGATTTCTTTGCGGCGCCGTACGGCTCGCCACAGGTGGAGACCATGTTGCCGTTGCTGTACGACGGCGGGATCAACGGCGGATGGCTGTCCTTGCCGCGGCTTGTCCAGGTAATGTGCGAGAACCCGGCACGCATCTTCGGTCTGTATCCGAAGAAGGGAACGTTGGCTGTCGGTTCCGATGCCGATCTGGTGGTGTTCGATCCGAATCAGCCTCACACCATCGAACACGCTACGCAACATTCGCAGGCTTCGTACACCGCGTACGAGGGGCGCGACATTCTCGGGGTGCCGGTGCTGACCATGCAGCGTGGGGAGGTTCTCGTCGAAGGCGGCGAACTGATGGCCAAGCCCGGGCGAGCGCAGTTCCTGAAGACGCGAAGCGGCCAGATTGCGCCGCAGGCGCTCTACCGAGGAGGAACGGAGTACTCATGATGGAAACGATAGCATTTACTCGGGGTGTGCCGGCTGACGAGTCCTTCCCGATCGAGGAGATCATCGGATGTGCGGAGGCGTGCCTGAAGCAGCATGGCAAGACGTTGCTGCAGTACCATCCCGTGCGAGGTTTTCAGCCGCTACGCGAAGCGTTGGCCGAGCAAAACGGTGTCTGCGTTGACCAGATCATGGTCGGCAACGGCTCGATCCACCTGTTCGACTTGCTGTGCCGCGTCTTGTATGAGCCAGGCGACGTGGCGCTTGTCGAGCGACCGACCTATGACCGCTCGATCACGACGCTCCGAAGCGCGGGATACGAGGTGCACGGCATCGACCTGGCGCCGGATGGCATCGAACTCGATGCGTTCAAGACGGCGCTCGAGACGTACCGTCCCCGACTCGTCTACCTCATTCCCGACTTCCAGAACCCGTCCGGGGCCACCATGAGCGACGAGAAGCGACGAGCTGCCGTCGATCTGGCCGAGCAACACGGGGCGCAGCTGGTGATCGACGTACCGTACCGACCTCTACGATATTGGGGAGACGAGGTTCCGTGTCTTTCGGAGTATGCCAACGACAGGCTCATCCAGCTCTCCTCGTTCTCCAAGCTGATCAGCCCGGGGATGCGTGTCGGCTGGATGTCCGCGCCTGCGGACATCGTGAGTCGCGTCGCCTGTCTGGCGGAAGACACCTACATCACGCCGGGCATGCTGCCACAGGGTGTCGTCCATCAGTTCCTCGAGAAGGGGCTCATGGAGGTTGGCATTGAACGGCTCAAGGCGCTGTACGCGCCGCGGCTGAAGACGATCCTTGCCGCCCTGGATCGGCACATGGCCAATGGATCGTGGGTTCGCCCGGAAGGCGGTTTCTTCCTGGGACTGACCCTGCCCGAGGGTGTCCGGTCGGCCGATCTGCGCCAGGTTGCGCCGGAGTTCGGACTGAAGTTGAGCAATGGAGAGGGGTTCTACGCGGATGGTGACGGATCGCGCTTCGTGCGCCTGCCGTTCTGCGCGTTGACGGAAACACAGATTGATGACGCGGTCGAGCGACTTGCGCAGGCAGTTGCCAAGACGCGGACCGCTTCATAGGAGGTACCAATGACCAAGTTGTCATCGAAGGATGTCCTTCGTTCGGATCAGTTCTCGAAGGCCGAGATCGACCTGATCATGGAGACGGCGCGCACGTACGAAGCTGCCGTGGATGCTGGGGAAGTGCTTGATGTAATGAAGGGAAAGGTGCTCTCGACCCTGTTCTACGAGCCGAGCACCCGGACCCGGCTCTCGTTCGAGACGGCGATGCTTCGCCTGGGCGGCGATGTGATCACCGTGGCCGAGGCCAAGTCCTCATCCGCAGCCAAGGGAGAGTCGCTTCACGACACCATCAAGACGGTCGAGGGATACGCAGACGTGATCGTCTTGCGGCATCCGCAGATCGGCGCGGCCAAAGAGGCGGCCGAGGCAACCGACCAGCCGGTGCTGAACGCCGGGGACGGCGCCGGACAGCATCCGACGCAGTCTCTTCTCGACCTCTACACGATTCTGAAAGAGCAGAAGAAGGTCGACGGCTTGACGATCGCTCTGGCCGGAGACCTGCGCAACGGGCGGACCGTGCACTCGCTGGCCTTGCTGCTGGCGAACTACGATGTCCGATTCCTGTTCGTCGCCCCCGACGCACTCCGCATGCCGACGGAGATTGTCGAACAGGTGAAGGCTGCCGGCATCGATGTGCAGGAGACTGAGAACCTCAGTCAGGCGATCTGCGAAGCCGATGTGCTGTACATGACCCGAATCCAGCGCGAACGGTTCGAAGACCCGGCCGAGTACGAGCGGCTGAAGGACGCGTTCATTCTCCGAAATGATGCACTTGCCAGCGCGAAGCCGAGTCTGACGATCATGCATCCCTTGCCGAGAGTCAACGAGATCGACCCGGATGTCGATGCGTTCGCGGGAGCTGCCTATTTCCGCCAGTCGGCCAATGGGGTTCCGATTCGCATGGCACTGCTCGCTCTGGTCAGCGGACGCGCCTAGCAAAACGAGTGGAAGACCCCGCCCAGGCAACCGGGCGGGGTCTTTTCTTTGTCACCGTAACCGCAACATGGAACACCCTGCTGTATCGTGGTATGCTGAGTCAAACGCAACCGCAAGATGGAGGATCCATGTGCTACATGATGGTCGCCGGCCGCCAAGCAACGACAGATGGTTCAGTTCTGGTGGCTCGCAATTGCGATTCCGTGTCAACCGACGCGCTGCGAGTGATCAGCGTTCCGAAACGCACCTATGCTGAAGGTGCGCAGGTTCACATTCCTGTATCGAGAGAACGCCCGAACGACGAGACCATCGCTTCTGGCTGGACAGCCAGGCCGGTTGTGATCGAGCAAGTCCCGGAGACGTTCGCCTACACAGCGGTCATGCGCTTCGTTCCCGGTGACTCAATGGGCATGGTGATGGGCGGGATCAACGAGTTCCAGGTCAGCGCCGGGGCGAGTACCGGCGGCTGGGTCAAGCCGAAAGTCGAGGAACTCACTCCATGGCCGGAGACGGTCATCGGCGACTTCCTGATGACGTTGGTCTTGGAGCGATGCCGAACCGCTCGTGAGGCGGTCGAGTACATCGGGCGCATGACCGAGACCTACGGCGGGCGGACCGACAACTACATCCTGGCGGATCCAAACGAGGCGTGGCTTCTCGAGCAGTATCAGGGTACGCATTGGGCTGCAGCCCGTGTTCCGGATGACTGCTACGTCGTGGAAGCCAACTCCTTCCGCCTGGCGGAGATTGATCCCGACGATCCGGACAACTATCGGTGTGACCCGGACCTGATCCCGTTCGCTGTCAAGCACGGGTTGTGGGATCCGGAGAGCGGCGAGGCCTTCCACGCGTCCCGTGCATACGGGACCAATGATCGCAACCGACCCCGTGGAGATCTGGAGCAACCCTTCTACAGCCTGCATCGGATCTGGCGGGGCATCGATGTATGGTCCCCTTCTCTCCAGGTGGATCTCTACGAGCCAAGCAAGGAGTACCCGCTCTTCGTCAAACCTGACCAACCCCTGGGTGTCGGCGATTTCCTCGCATTGCTGAAGGATCAGTACGAGGATACGCCGCTCGATGAGTACGGCGACGATACGGGCCAGCCGGTCGTGGATGGAGCGACAGGGCACTACAGAAGGTCGCCTGCCTGGTGTTCCTCACGAATCATCGGATGCCCGCAGACCATCACATCCTGGGTAACCCAGAGCCGTTCTCACTTGCCCAACGAGATCGGCGGCGTGTTGTGGGCTGGATTGGCGGCAACCGCCAGCGGACCGCACATCCCCTTCTACGCGTCGAACCAGCGTGTGCCGGTCCCCTACACCGTCGGCGACGCCGGGGATCACGCCGCCTATCAGGAGAACTCGGCGTACTGGGTGTACGAGAACATCGCGAACCTCGTCAATCTCTTCTACCAGGGAACGGTGGATCTTGTGAGACCGCACTGGACGACGTTCGACGAGTGTCTGCTTCAACGGCAGTCTAGGATCGAGCAGGTCGCGCTTGAACTCCACAAGCGTGCCTCTGAGACGGCCATTGAGTTCCTGACCGACTACTCATGTGGGCTTGCCGCCGACGCGCTCGAGCAGGCCAAGTTGATGCTCGGCGATCTGTTCACCCGCATCGCGCTGTTGAACAACCCGCAAACCTCGCGGGCCTATGAGGATCCTGCAACCTGGGCTGATCGGGCTGGGTCTGTCTACTAGGTATCCTGGATTCTGAAACGGTGCCCCGGAATGCGTCCGGGGTGCCGGCTTCTGCCGGTTCTATTTCGTCCGTCTCTTGGCCGTATGGTTTGCGATATACGGGGATCCGTCATTCGCGATGGGGTCAAGGTTGACTGAGGAAGGGGAAGACGCTAGACTAACGATGCGGAACGGCAGTTCCGCATCACGAAATCACATAACCGGAACCCCGGTGTGAAGGGAAGGCGACGGGGATGAGAAAGGCTCTACTTTCGGGCAACGAAGCGATTGCGCGAGGAGCGTATGAAGCCGGCATTCAGGTGGCAACTGGATACCCTGGAACTCCGAGTTCCGAGATTCTTCGCGAGATTGCTGCCCAATACGGCGCTGAGATCTATGCCGAGTGGTCGACCAATGAGAAGGTGTCGATGGATGCTGCCGCTGGCGCAGCCTACTCGGGACGCCGCACGCTGGTGACGACGAAACAAGTGGGAATGAACGTGTTGGCCGATGCGCTGCTCTACACCGTCTACACGGGAGTGGAAGCCGGACTGGTTGTCGTGACCTCGGATGATCCGGGCATGTTCAGCTCACAGAACGAACAGGACAATCGATGGTACGCTCGATTGGCCAAGATCCCGATGCTTGAACCCCAGGATAGTCAGGAAGCCAAGGACTACATCATTGCGGGGATCGAGCTCAGTGAGCGATTCGATACGCCGGTCCTTTTCCGAACCGGGATGCGCGTATCTCACTCCAAGACCGTCGTTGAACTGGGCGACCGGGGAGCGTCTCCCGAAGATGTGCCTCCCTTCGTTCGAAATCAGCAGAAGTACGTCTGTACCGCGATGTGGGCCAAGCTGAGGCATCCGATTGTCGAGCAACGGATTCGTGATCTTGCGGAGTACGCAGAGACGTCCCCCTTGAATCGGATCGTTTGGGGTGACCGAAGCCTCGGTATCATCACCAGTGGGGTGACCGCCACCTACGTTCGAGAGGTCTTCCCCAACGCTTCGGTCCTGACGCTCGGCATGACCTATCCGCTTCCCGAGAACAAGATCCGAGACTTCGCCTCGCAGGTCGAGCGCGTGCTCGTGATCGAGGAGCTCGACCCGTTCCTCGAGGAACAGATTCGTGCGTTCGGGATCGAAGTCACCGGCAAGGAGTTGTTCCCGCCGTGCGACGAACTCCTCCCGGATACCCTGCAGGCCATCGGCGTCGAGAACGGCATGATCAGCGCTGACAAGACTGTACAGCCAGTCAATAAGGAGATGGCCGGTCTGCCACCGCGGACACCGGTGCTTTGTGCCGGTTGTCCCCATCGCTCCACCTACTATTGGCTGGCCAAGATGAAGATGCCGGTCGCCGGGGACATCGGGTGCTACAACCTCGGCTGCCTGCCCCCGTTCAACGCACAGCACACCATGGGATGCATGGGGGCGAGCATCGGGGTGCTCCATGGCATGTCGATCGCCGGCATGCCGGAGCGAGGCGTGGCAACGATCGGAGACTCGACGTTCTTCCACTCGGGTATTCCGGCACTCGCCAACATGGTGCACAACCAGAGCGTTGGCGTCACCATCATCATGGACAACGGCACCACGGCAATGACCGGTCACCAGGATCATCCGGGGACGGATTGGACGCTTCACTCCAAGACGGCGCCGCGCGTTCCGATCGAGCCGCTCGTGCGGGCACTTGGCGTCAAGCAGGTACGCACCGTCGATGCATTCGATGTGGCCGCCGTCAAGGCCGGTCTGGATGAGGCGCTGGCCTATGATGACGGTCCCGCGGTGCTCATTACCGAAGGCCCCTGCGTCCAAGTGACGCGACCTCCTCTGACGGACTACGCGGTCGATAGTGACACATGCATCGCGTGCGGAACGTGTTTCAGGCTTGGATGCCCGGCGATCATCAAGTCGACAGAGGTGAATGAGAAGACAGGGAAGAGAAAAGCGGCGATCGATCCCAACCAATGCGTCGGATGCGACATGTGTCGTCAGGTTTGTCCAGTGTCGGCCATCCATGGTCCGGAGGAGGCAGCCCAGTGATGGATCAAGCGAATATCCTGGTAGCCGGTGTCGGTGGACAGGGCACTCTGCTCGCCAGTGACATCCTTGCGGAAGTCGGCATGCGAGCCGGTCTGGACTCGAAGAAATCGGATGTCCTCGGTCTGTCCGTACGCGGAGGCAGCGTACTGAGCCACGTACGATGGGGATCCAGCGTGGCCTCGCCGGTGGTCAAGACCGGCGACATGGGATACATGCTGGCCTTCGAGCCCCTGGAAGCGCTTCGCGGAACGCAGCTCATGCGCAAGACGGGAACGATCGTGTGCAACATGCAGTCGATCAGCCCCATCTCGGTGAGCAGCGGTGATGCGGAGTATCCAGCGTGGCAGCAAGTCGAATCCACACTGCGGGAAGCGGTATCATCGGTCAGGTTCCTGAATGCAACGGATCTTGCGGTGGAGATTGGATCGCCCAAGGTGACCAATGTTGTCTTGCTGGGCGCGTTCTCTGCGTTGTTCTCGATCGACGAGAGCATATGGGAGGATGTGGTGCTTCAGCGTGTCCCCGAGCGGTTCGCCGAATTGAACCGGGCCGCGTTCCAGCGTGGGCGCGCAGCAATCCTGGAGGGAACCGAATGAGAATCCTCGTCATCAACCCCAACAGCTCGGCCGAGATGACCGAGTCCGTAGAGGAAGTCCTACATCGGATTCGACGCCCGGACACAGAGCTGTCGGTGGTGTGTACGCCGGAAGCTCCGGTATCGATTCAATCGGCCCGAGATGTTGCGCTCTCGGTTCCTCCCATGCTTGAGATCATCAGACGAGCTGACAGCGATGGTGTGGATGCCGTGATCATCGCGTGCTTCTCCGATCCCGGATTGGAGGCGGCCAAGGAGGTTTCCTCGGCGCTCGTTCTTGGCATCCAGGAGACGTCGCTTCATGTTGCGTCTCTCCTGGGCCACAAGTACACCATCCTGACCCCGCTTGCCTCGCGGATCGCAAGCAAAGAGCAGGACGTGCGGCGATTCAAGGCCGAACCGGCCTGTGCATCGGTTCGCGCGCTGGGAATGACGGTGCTGGAAACGGAAGCGGATCCTGCACGGACCAAGGCCCGGATCTTCGAGGTGGCGCGTGCCGCGATGGAAGAAGACGGCGCCGAGGTGATGATCCTTGGCTGCGCCGGGATGACGGGCTACGCGGACGACATCGAACGCGAGTTGGGAATCGTGGTCCTTGATCCGACGTCGGTCACACTGAAGGTTGCCGAAGGTCTGGGCGATCTCAACATCCGGCACTGCAAGCATGGACTGTACGCCTCGCCCGCTGCAGCCTAGGGAGACCCCATGAAGATCCTTGTCATCAATATCAACACCTCGGAAGCGATCACGGATAAGATGCGCGGAGTGATCGAGGGGGTGAAGCGGCCGGACACGCACGTCGATGTGATCTGTCCGACGAAGGGACCTGACACGATCGACTCATCGTTCGACGAAGCCTATGCCGTGCCGCCCACACTCGAGTTGGTGAAACAGGCGAATCAGGATGGATATGATGCCATCTTGCTCGGGTGCTTTTGCGATGCCGGGGTCGAAGCGGCGCGCGAAATCTCGGAGAGCCCGGTCATTGCGATGGAGGAGGCGACCTTCTCCGTCGCACTGACGCTGGGGAACAAGTTCGGGCTTCTCACCGAGAAGCGACCGCGGATTGCGATGAAGGAGCGGCATGTCCGACGGGCCGGTCTCCTCCAGCGGCTTGCCTCGATCCGGGCACTCGGCCTGTCCACCGCGGACCTGGCTGCGCAACCCGAGGAGACGAAGCGGCGCGGAATCGAGCTGGCGAGGCGCATGGTTGAAGAGGATGGCGCCGAGGTCATCATCATGGGATGCGCGGCGATGGCCGGCTACAACGACGTGCTTCAGGCGGAGCTTGGGGTGCCAGTATTGGACCCGACAGTGGTCTCGTTCAAGTTCGCCGAGATGATCGCCGACACGGGCGTTTCTCACAGCCGCGTGGGGCTGTATCACCCCCCGCTGCCCAAGACGATTCG
>Ga0180430_10003267_pt1 | contig 14091 bp, 12 predicted proteins | sample SS_ome_9_FD_132999 | JGI IMG/M metagenome (GOLD analysis project Ga0180430, IMG submission 132999) | Hypersaline lake sediment archaeal communities from the Salton Sea, California, USA - SS_1_S_2 metaG | ecosystem: Environmental > Aquatic > Non-marine Saline and Alkaline > Hypersaline >... | reverse complement strand
GGAATGGAAAAAACGCTTGGAAGAGCGATCACTGTTCAGGATGTTGAAATTGTCACATGGGTGCTTAATGAAGCAGGCAAAAAAGTGTCGGCAGCCGAATTTACGGCAAGCCTTGCTTCCTGGGATCAAGCAGCTGCACAAATGGCGGCGTTTCATGAGACCTATGATCTGTATGTGACCCCTGCAACGGCATACCCCGCTCCAAAGGTCGGCGAGCTTACTCATACCGAAAAAGAAGCCGAAGCGCTCCTGAAAGTGAGTGAGCTGGAAAAAAATGAGCAGCAGTCGTTGATTTATCAAATGTTTTTGAAAAGCTTGACATATACACCATTCACACAGCTTGCCAACTTAACCGGACAGCCTGCGATGAGCGTCCCGGTCCACCTCACAAATGAAGGTTTACCGCTCGGTGTTCAAGTGACGGCACCGAAAGGAAAGGAACATTGGCTGCTTCGCACCGCACATTTATTAGAGCAATCAGACTTATGGATCGGAATGAAAGGCAATCCGATGTTTGGCAGTCTGTAACCGAATAAAAGAAGACCGGCTGTTAATCAGGCCGGTCTTCTTTTGGATCATACAGTTTTTCGAGCTCGTCAACCAATGTTCCGACATACGCAACTGCCTGGCGTATCGGTTGATCCGTCGACATGTCAACACCCGCGTGTTTCAACAGGTCCAGCGGTTTCATTGTACCGCCTGTTTTTAAAACGTTCAGCCATCTCTCGACGGCAGGGCGGCCTTCTTCTTTAATTTGCTGCGAGACGATCGTCGATGCTGTCAGCCCGGCTGAATAGGTGTAAGGGTATAACCCCATGTAGTAGTGCGGCTGACGCATCCATGTTAAACCTGCCCCTTCATCAAGCTTCCCTCCGCTGCCCCAGAATTCGGACAGCACGGCGGTGGTTTGTTCAGACAGTACGGAAGCGGTAAGTGCGCACCCTTGTTCGGCGAGTTCGTAGACTCTCCGCTGATATTCCCCTTCAAGCAGATGGGTGACGAAATTGTGGTAATACGTGCCCATCAGTTGGTTGATGACCCAGCGCTTCATTTTCGGGTCATTTGTTTTGGAAAACAAATGCTGGGCGAGAAGCATTTCGTTCATTGTAGAAGGCGCTTCGATGAAATATAGAGACGGTCTGACATTCATGATGCGCTGCTTGCGGTTTGCCAAGTAGAAATGACAGGCATGACCGAGTTCATGGGCAAGGGTAAAGGCGTCCCGCATCGTATCCGTCCATGTCATCAAAATGAAGGGATGCACTCCGTACGGACTTGAACAAAACGCACCCGTGGATTTGCCGATGTTGTCAGCGAGATCAACCCACCGCTCAGTCAATGCGGTTTCCATGACTTCCGCGTACTCGGGTCCCATCACTTGTAAAGCGTCCAAGATCATCCGGCCGGCCTGTTCGTAAGTCGTCTTTGGACTGAAGTCGTGGTCAAGCGGAGCCTGCAAATCGCAGAAGCGCATGTCGTCGAGGTCTAATACGCGTTTTTTCAAGGCGGCATACTTGCGCATATGAGGTGCAAGTTCGTTTTTAATCACATCAAGCTGGTTGTGGTACATTTCGAGCGTGACGCTTTGCGGCTGAAGAAGCATATCGGTGGCGGATTGATATCCGCGAAGCCTTGACATGCCGACCTGTTTTTTGACTTCTGTTTCATAGACGGCGGCGATGGTATTTTTGTATGTTTGCAGGGTATTTGTAAAGGAGGCAAAGGCGGTTCTGCGAATATGCGTATCAGGAGAGAACATGTATTTTCCTTCATATAACGCGAACGAATTGGCCAACTCATTGCCGTTCCGGTCCTGAATCGGTGAAAATTGCATATCTGCAAGCTTCGCCATCCCGAAAATTTTGTACGGTGCATCATGCACTTCGCCTAAAACGGCTAACGCTTCCTCTGTTTCGGGAGCAAGCTTATACGGCTTGCGCTCCATTATCTCGGACAGCATTTTGCTGAAAGGCTCCAGTCCTTTCTCTTTTTTTATGTACGTCTCCACTTGATTTTCGGGGAATTCGAGAATTTCCGATTGGATAAATGAAAGCCCGGCGTTTAGTTTTGCTTGAAGTGCGGCCATCCTTGAAGCGTCGGCTTGGTTGAGGGGGTTTGTCAAATCTTCGGACTTTCTGAGGTGAGTATAGGCGGCGGCCCGGACTAGGCGCTCTAGCAGTTTTTCCTGCAGCATTAAACAATCGAGCAACACGTCAGCTCCTTCGTGAAGCCTTCCTTTAAATGAGCCGATGGATACGAGATCTTCCTCAATTTTCACAAGTGCGTCTTCCCAAGCTTCATAAGAAGAAAATAAATCAGTAAGATTCCAAGTCAGTTCCTGCGGCACCTCAGAGCGCTTCGGTCTTTTTTCTGCCACTTTTTCCAATGTACAGCCTCCCCTTGAAAATATTTCGTGTTTCTAATTAATTATATAAAAGACGGCAGCAGAATGAAATAAAAAACGACGGTTTCTAATGAAACCGTCGTAAATCATCCATTATTGAGCATTGCGGTTTCGTCCGCCCATACTTCTCATGACAAGACTGACGATGAAAATCAAAATGATCGCACCGATCAGAGCCGGAATGATATTAAATCCGCCGATCATCGGACCCCAGCGTCCCAAAATCATGGAGCCGAGCCATGAACCGATAAATCCCGCGATAATATTTCCAATGATTCCTCCGGGTACATCACGTCTGATAATGAGGCCGGCCAGCCAGCCTAAAATTCCGCCGATGATCAATGACCAAATAAATCCAAACATTGAACAAAACCTCCTTGTTTTTTAGACATTTTCAGCCTTATACCTATCTTTTGGAATTCGTGAATAAATATACAAATTTTCTCTAAATGAAACCATTCGGGCGAACAAACGTATGGAATACGGACACCTGGAACAGGCATAAGACGCTTAGATCAAGAGAGGAGAGTAAAATGAGACAGCCTATAAAGGAATTAAAAGGCTTTCGGGCATTTGCCCTGGAAAAAATGAAGGAGTGGAACGTTCCCGGAGCCGCTGTTGCAGTCATTAAGGAAGACGAGATCATCATGGCGGAAGGGTTTGGATTCAGGGATAAAGAACGAAAATTAAAAGTGAACCCGGAAACGGTATTTGCGATCGGTTCCGCTTCCAAGGCATTTACAACGGCGGCGATGGCGGTTTTGGCTGATGAAGGGAAAATGGAATGGGACAAGCCGGTAAGGGAATACCTCCCGGAGTTTAAGATGTATGATCCGGTGGCAACCGAACGGATGACTCCCCGTGATCTGGCGTGCCATCGTTCGGGCCTCCCAAGACACGAAATGATGTGGTATAATTCCTCCTTTTCAAGGGAAGAGCTTTTCAGACGGCTCCGCTACCTTGAGCCGAATCTGGATTTTCGATCAAAATGGCAGTATCAGAACCTGATGTACATGACGGCCGGTTATCTTGCAGGAAGAATAGCGGGAACGACATGGGAGGAGTTTGTTCATGAGCGGATTTTCAAACCCTTGCATATGACATCCAGCAGCTTCTCGGTCGAAGATATGCAAAAGCTTTCCGATTTTGCCTTTCCATATCAAGAGAAAAACGGAACAGTTGAAAAAATTCCTTTTCGCAATATCGATGTGATCGGGCCGGCTGGATCGATCAATTCCAATGCCTTGGATATGGCAAATTGGGTGCTGCTTCAGCTTGGCAGCGACAAATTCAGCGGTGTTCTATCAGAGGGAAGCCTTCATGAGCTGCATACGCCTTGCATTTCCTGCGACTCCATTCTTAAAGCGAAGGAACTCCCTGTCTGCAGCTATGGGCTCGGCTGGTTTGTTGAACCGTACCGTGGCCGTCATATGATTCATCATGGCGGAAATATTGACGGTTTTTCATCGCTTGTTGCTTTCATGCCTTATGAAAAAATCGGGATTGCCATTTTGACAAATATGAACGGCAGCTTTCTCCCAAATGTTCTGGCGTACAATATTTTTGACCGCTTGCTTGGATTGGAAGAGATTGATTGGAACGGCCGGCTGAAAGGCGAAGCGGAAAAAATAATGAAAGCGGCTTTAGGGGTGGATCGAACCGCTGATCTTACCAAAATTGAAGGAACGAAGCCTTCTCATGACCTGAAGGACTACACAGGTGTATACGAGCACCCCGGCTACGGTGAAATCAAAATAGAGTGTAAAGACGGTATGTTACAGGCGCTCTTCAATTCGTTTGTGATGCCTTTGAAGCATTATCATTACAATATATTCGAGATGAAAATGCCGCTCACGGAGATGGCGATGCTCTCATCTTTCAGCGCTGATATACACGGACATATCAGCCGCCTTTCCGTACCGTTTGAAATGGCGGAAGGCGCTGGAGAAATCGAATTTGTCAGGAAGCCGGATCAGCGGTTGTACGATCCTGAATTTCTTGCTTCTTTAACGGGCGAATATGCATTGGAAGCCGGAACAGATGTCGTTGTGTCTTTCAGAAACAACCGGACGCTCTGGGTTTCATTGCCCGGTCAGCCTGATTACGAACTTGAGCCTTACCGTGAGTTGACATTTCAAATCAAAAACCTGCCGGGTTTCAGCGTCCGGTTCGAAGCCGGCGATTCCGGACAGGTAACAGGTTTGCGCTTCATCCAGCCGAATGGAGAATTTCCTGCTGTTCGGAAATAGCAGTAGAAGACATATTTCGATTTATTTCCCGAGAAATATACCAAGTGTGAGCCGCCTAGTCACTCCTGGACGGCTTCCAGCAGTAAATCCGCCAGATGAACAGCTCTCACTTGGTTTGTAAGCCCCGCTCGTTCAATGCCGAGCTTCATTTGCAGCAGACATCCGGGATTAGCTGTAACGATCGTAGCGGCCCGGGTCGCTGCTGCTGCTTCCATTTTTGTATCGAGAATTTTCATCGACATTTCGGATTCGACAATGTTATAAATACCGGCTGATCCACAGCAGCTTTCGGCATTTTTCATTTCCTTGAATTCAATGCCGTTGATGCTGCGAATAAGGTATCTCGGCTCAGCGGAGGTGTTCATGACACTTCGCAAATGGCACGAATCTTGGTAGGTGACGATTTGCTGCGGCAGTTCAAGGGATCGCTGATCAAAGTTCAGCTCCAACAGTACGGAAGAAAAGTCTTTCAGTTTCCCTGTAAAAACCGCTGCCCGTTTCCGCCATTCAGAGTCATCTTTCAGGAGATGATCATATTCCTTTAAAAATGCTCCGCATCCCCCTGCATTTGTCACGATAAAGTCCGCGTTTGAATCCTCGAATGCCTGAATATTTCGTTTTGCGAGCAGGATGGCCTCAGACTTTTCGCCGCTGTGTCCGTGGAGGGCACCACAGCAGGTCTGCTGTTCGGGAATGATGATCTCGCAGCCGGCCAGCCGCAGCAGCTCGATGGTTGCCATATTCGTATCTAAAAACAACGTATCCATGAGGCAGCCCGAGAAAAAGGCGGCCCGTTTTTTTCTCTCTCCGATCGCAGGGAGCAGGTGCGGCCGTTTTTTCAGCTGTTTCATATCGGGAACCTTCGGCAAAACAGCCTCCATTTTCGCGAGATGGTCCGGCAAAAGACGAAGTAAGCCCGATTTGCGAATCACATTTTGCATGCCGGAACGCTGATACACGCCGAGTATTCCAGTCAGCGCCCTGATTCTGTTTTGGTGGGGGAAAAGCCCTTTGAATACCGCGCGGCGAAGCACTTTAACCGGAAGGGTGTGTTTTTTGTTCTGCTGAATAATATCCCTCGCTTCTTCAAGCAAGCGCCCGTAGTTTACGCCTGAAGGACATACAGGTTCACACGCCCGGCAGCCGAGGCAAAGCTCCAGTGACCGTTCGACATCCTCATCAGGCTCAATCGCCCCATCGACGACCGCTTTCATGAGCGCGATGCGTCCGCGCGGTGAATGGCTTTCCTGAAAACCGGATTCGATATAGGTGGGGCATGACGGCAGACAAAAGCCGCAGCGCATGCAATTCAGCAGCTCTTCCTCGTCCATTCTTTGTTTAAACTGCTGTTCAATGACCTTTCTTTCGTTAGCTGTCGTCATTTTGTCACCACCACCCGCTTGCGGGAGTCTTTCGCAAATATCTTCCCGGGATTCATGATGCTGTTAGGATCCAGCGCCTGTTTTACCGCCTTCATGGCGGCGATTCCCGCTTTGCCCAGCTTCAGTTCCAGATAAGGAGCTTTCATTTCGCCGACCCCATGTTCTCCGGTGATTGTTCCTCCCAGCTCAACCGCTTTTTTAAAGATGTCTTCAAAAGCCTGTTCGACCCGTTTCATTTCTTCACTGTTTCTGACATCTGTCGTACAGGTCGGATGAAGGTTGCCGTCGCCTGCGTGCCCGAATGTACAAATTGATATTTTGTGCTTTTCGGCGATCGTATTAATTGCTTTTACCATTTCGGCAATTTCAGAGCGCGGTACCGTGGCATCCTCCAGAATGGTCGTCGGCTTTAAACGGGCTAAAGCGGAAAGTGCGGTGCGGCGGGCCTCCCGAAGATTTTCCGCTTCAGCTTCTGTTTGCGCGGTTTGAACGGACACAGCATTTCCTTTTGTGCAAATCTCTTCAATCAGGGCAATGTCACGGCGGACTGCTTCCTCGGTGCCGTCCTGTTCGATCAGGAGAACCGCTTTGGCATGGACGGGAAGGCCGATTTTCGCGAAGTCTTCAATCACCTGAATCGTGGGCTGATCGAGAAATTCGAGCGTCGTCGGAATGATTTTGTGTGCGATGATATTTGAAACCGTTTGGGCTGCAGAGTCGATATCTTGATAGAGGGCGAGGACGGTTTTTTTTGTTTCGGGTGCCGGGATGAGTTTCAATGTTGCTTCAGTAATGATGCCGAGCGTTCCTTCAGAACCGACGAAAAGACGCGTCAAATCATAGCCGGCAACGTCTTTGGCGAGTGTGCCGCCAGTGCGGATGATATCCCCGTTTGCGAGAACGACTTCAAGCGCCATGACATAATCGCGTGTCACTCCGTATTTCAGCCCGCGGAGGCCGCCCGAGTTTTCATTGATGTTGCCGCCGATTGTCGAGATCTTCATCGAGCTCGGATCGGGCGGATAAAATAATCCCTTTTCTTCAGCGGCGTGAATTAAATCAAGCGTGATCACGCCGGGCTGAACGGTTATCGTTAAGTTTTCTTCATCGATTTCTAAAATTCGATTCATATGCTTAAACAGGAGGACAATTCCTCCTTCAGTCGGGCATGTGCCGGCGCAAAGGTTTGTACCTGAACCTCTCGGCACAATCGGAATGCGGTGCGTGTTGCAGATTTTCACGATTTGCGATACTTCTTCTGTGCTGCGCGGGGCTATGACCGCGTCAGGCATCGATTGAAACTGGGGTGTCGCATCATAAGAATAGACGAGCCGTCCGGCGTTCGAATCGTCATAATTGGCAGAGCCGACAATTTCAATCAACTGGGATTTCACTTGTGAGGAAATCATGTATGATCACATCCTTTACCAATTATTATACAAAAACAAACGCTTTCAAAAAATCATTCTTTTAAACTTCAAAAAAAAAAGAACCCGTTTTCAAAGAAAACGCGGTTCTTTGCAGGAGGCATCAGGTTGCAAGGCTGATTGCCTGATTCAGCACTTTTGCTCCGTCCATCATTCCATAAGCCATTTGATCAATGACGGCCACGGGCGTATGATAAGGCTCGGCACGCTCTGTCATTTGCCCTTTTAAATACCGGACCTGCGGACCAATCAGTATCACATCAATTTCATCCAGATGACTTGGCAAATCTGCCTCCGCATATGCATTAATTTCGGCCTTCAATGAACGGTTTTTCGCTTCTTCCCTCATTTTTTTGACCAGTATACTCGTAGACATTCCGGCTGAACATACAAGTGCGATCTTCATTTTTCTCTTCCTTTCTGAAGCTCTTGATATAAATGAATCAATTCTTTCGCCAAATCTTTTACAGTCATGGCTGTCATTAAATGGTCCTGCGCATGGATTAATAATAGATTGGGTGAAAGGCCTTCGCCTTGTGCTTCTTTTTGCAGAAGGCGGGTTTGCGCCTGATGAGCTTGGCTCAGCTCCGATTCTGCTTCTTGTATTTTTTGATATCCGGTTTCCCATTCGTGTTGTTTCACAAGCTGCAATGCTTCCATTGCAGAAGAACGCGCATTTCCGGCGTGAAGAATGATTTCAAATGAGACCTGTTCCAATTGTAGTGTATCTGCCATAACATTCACTCCTTACTTATTCGTTTTCTGTCTGGTGCAAGGCGGAACGTTCTGCTGCTTTTATAAACGGGAGGTAGAGCAGGGTGGCTAGCACCAGGTTGAAGATTTGCAATAAGACTCCCCGGACTGATCCTCCGGTGACGAGATACCCGCTGACAATCGGCGGCGTTGTCCACGGAAGGATCGCGACAGTTTTCGGGACGAGACCGGAAGCCAAAGCGACATATGACGTAATCGTTAAAATTAATGGAATCAAGATAAACGGAATGAACATGATCGGGTTTAATACAATAGGAAGTCCGAACAGAACGGGCTCATTGATGTTAAAAAGGCCGGGTGCGAGAGACACCTTCCCGATCGTTTTGTAGTGCTTCGATTTCACGGCAATTAAAATGCCGGCAAGCAGAGCCAATGTCGTTCCCGATCCCCCCATAAATACGTAAGAATCGAAGAAAGGCTTTGTCACAATATACGGCACTTCAAAAGCACTCATTCCTTGCGAGAATAAGTGTTGATTTTCCTGAATAAGCGGGAGGTAGACGGATTCCATGATCGGCCCGAGGATATTTGTTCCATGCAATCCAAAGAACCAGAGCAAATGATTCAAGAAAGTGAAAATCAAGGCTGACCCAACCGTGTTGGAAAGACCTTGAAGCGGCTCTTGAATCGTGCTGAAAACAAGCTCATGGATGCTTTGTCCCGAATAATGAACAATCAGAGCATTACATAGCCCGGCAGTGGATAAGATGACGGCAGCCGGCAATAGAGCATTCAAGGATTTTGTGACGCCGTCAGGCACTCCTTCAGGCATTTTGATTTTCCATTTCTCATTTTGTGAAAACAGCCGGAAGACTTCCGTCGACAGCAAAGCCACGATTAAGCCGACGAACAGGCCTTGTGCTCCCAGCCAAGTCATTGAAAAGCCAAAGTCTTCAGTGGTCGGCGTAAGCACGGCGAATGCGCCAATCCCGATTAATGCGGCAGACAGGCCATCTGTGTGATAGGACTCGGCCAGCTTAAAGCTGACAGCCGCAACGGCTAAAAGGCTCAACAGAGCAAAAGAGCCATTCCATATCGCCCCGCCGACAGCAGTCCATCCCTCTCCGAACAGGCCGGTCATAAAGTTTTGAAACGCCGGTATTGGAAAATTATTAACCAGGATGGCGAGGGAACCGATGATAATAAGAGGCATAATGGCGATGAATCCGTCGCGTATTGCAATCAGGTGTCTTTGGGAACCGATCTTTCCGGCGATCGGCATGATGTTTGCTTCGATGAATGCCATCATTTTATTTTGTTTCATGTTCACAGACCTCCTCAAAAAATTGCGGGAGGTAACGTTTATGCGCCTCGAGCATTTCATCCAGTACCTTTTGAGCTTTGTGATCAGAGGAGACCAACGGATTGGTGATCATGGCTGAATATGCCGTATTGTAGTCGCCGGTGACCGCAGCTTCAATCACTAATTGTTCAAATTTTTTCATCAGGCAGATCGGCCCGCAAATGGCAGCAGGCAGTTTTCCGACGGTCAGAGGAATCGGTCCGCTTTTTGTAATGACACTGTTGACTTCGATCACCGCATCATCGGGAAGGTCTGGTATGCTTCCTTTATTCAGTGTGTTCACGGTCTGAATATCCATTGAATGATGATAAAGCGAGTTCATTAATGAGCAGGCTGATTCACTATAGTAAGCCCCGCCGCGGCCTTCCAGTTCTTTAGGCTTCTCATGGATCTCAGCGTCTTTGTATTTCTCAAACAGCTGCCGCTCCACTTCCATGACGGTTTCCGCTCGTGTTCCGTTGTTATTGTACGCTTCGATATCTTTTGCGAGCGCATCTTCATGTTGATAATAGTACTGATGGTACGGGCTCGGAAGCATACGTAAAGACCGCAGAAATTGGCGATTCCACGGCAACGCCGCAATATTGGAGGGCGAGTAGCCGAAGTGATCATTCAACAGATGCTCAATCGTCTCTTCCGTCCGGTCGATGCCGTCGATCCATACCCTTTTTCCGAAAACAAAATGGTTGAGGCCTGCGAATTCAATCATGACGCGGTTCACATCCACGCCGAATATTTCTGCAATGCTATTTTTCATGTTGTAAGGAATATTGCATACCCCGACGACCTTTTGATGAGGTCCGTGCTTCAGCAAAGCTTCCGTCACGATGCCGGCCGGATTGGTAAAGTTGATCAGCCATGCTTCGGGACAAATCTTTTGGATATCGCGAGCGATATCCAGCATGACAGGAATTGTGCGGAAAGCTTTAAACATACCGCCGGCTCCGTTTGTTTCCTGCCCGATTAGGCCGTGGCTGAGCGGAATTTTTTCGTCTAAAGCTCTCGCCTTCAGTCCGCCGACTCTGATTTGAACCGTGACGAAATCGGCACCTTGCAACGCTTCTGCCCGATCTATTGTATGGCTCAGTTCGATGGGAACCCCCGCATGCCTGATCATTCGCTTCGCGAGTTCTGAGACGATGCGAAGTTTTTCTTTGCCCTCCTCGATATCAACAAGTGCAATCTCATTCACCGGAAATTGATGCTGCCGTTTGATGATGCCTTCAATAATTTCCGGTGTGTAGCTGGACCCTCCGCCTATAACAACTACTTTCAGCGCCATAATCCCCCTCCTTCATTCTCTTTATATGAAAGCGCTTCACACAATTGAAACTTAACATGTCATAACAAATTTGTCCATACATATTTGTTATGACAAATTGTTTTTTTTAGGAACCTTTTGTGTTATTCTATAATTACGAACACACCCCAAAGGAGAACATGTATGGCGAAACAACCACAGCTCCACAGTCAAATTAAACAAGATATTGTAGATAAGATTGAAAGCGGTTATTATCCGCCTGGCAGCCTGCTGCCGACGGAGTCCGAGTTTTGCAAACTGTATGATGTCAGCCGGACGACGCTGCGGACCGCGCTGAATCATTTGCTTATGGAAGGGGCCATTTACCGAAAGCAGGGAAAAGGGACATTTGTCGCCAAAGGAAAAGTAAAGCAGATCTTGAGCTCCAGCAGCCTCCGTTATGCAGAGCAATTGAAGGCTCAAGGCTTTAAACCGAAAATCAAAGTTGTTGATTTGCAAAAAATAAAGCCGTCTGAAAAAATCCAAACCCTCCTCGGAATCGACGCTGAACAAATGGTCTATCAAATCAAAAGAATCCGCTATGCGGACGATGAAGAAATCCAGTTTGAAACAGCCTATATCAGAACGGATCTCGTCCCCGAAGTAACGGAAGAAATGGCGAATATTTCACTTTACCAGTGCATCAGCAGGCAAGGAAACAACATAAAAAGAACAGAAGAACAAATCAAAATTGTGATTTCTGATGAGGAGATTGCACAACATTTAAATATTACACAAGGCACACCTTGCTTCCAGATATCGACGCAAACATTTTTGGCGTCGGAAGAAGTCGTCGAGTATTCTATGGCCTATTTTCGCGGTGACCGTGTTGAGTTCTTCATTGAACGTGATTATGAACAAAGGGGGAATGAAAGGTGAAATCTCTAATCATAAATGCGGATGATTTTGGATTTTCAAGGGGAGTCAACCTTGGAATCATTGAAGCTTTCCAGCACGGGGTGCTCACATCGACTACGCTCATGGTCAATATGCAAGAAGCGGAGCATGCCGACGAACTCGCACGGCAAAATCGTGAACTCGGAGTCGGCGTCCACTTGGCATTGACGGCCGGGCGCCCGATTCTCGGCGGACTGCATACGATAACGGATGAAGAAGGGAATTTTCGCAAGCTTTTGTACTACCAGGGTTTCTTCGACATTGACCTTGATGAAGTATACCGAGAGTGGAAAGCGCAAATAGAGAAAGCTTTGTCTTTCGGTTTAAATCCGACACATATCGACAGCCATCATCATATTCATACATACGGAAATCTCCCTGAGGTGTTTGTAAAGCTTGCGAAAGAGTATGACCTGCCAGGCAGAAAGGTCAATCATGATCATCCTTCACTGTGGAAGGGTGTAAGGTCGAACGATGCTTTTGAGCTGAAAGTCGATCGATTGAAGGATCTTTCGAGCATCCTTCGTCATTATCAAGACGCAGCAGTGATTGAAGTGATGTGCCATCCGGCTTACGTCGATAAATGTCTGCTTGAAAAATCGTCTTTCCATTATCCTCGGGTATATGAACTTTCACTGCTGACGGAACCTTCTCTTAAATCGGCTTTGCAACAATGTCCGGATATTCGTCTTACGTCTTACGCTAGTCTATGAAGAGGCTAGAGGCGCCGCTTCTATTCCTTAAATGGAGTAGAAAGCGGCGGTTGTGTAGTCAATGTCTTCAAGTTGACAGTTCAGAAAATTCTGATTAATATAGATTTGTCATAACAAATTCAGCAACCCTTCGCCATTAAAAAGTCTTCTTTTATACGCAAATGTATAGACATCTATACGTGTTTCACCCTCAGCACAACCAGCTTTTCCAAACGAACACACCCGAAATTTTAATGAAATCATGATGTCAATCTCATTTATGTAAGCGTTTTCCCTTGTTGGCTTCTGTGCAGCTGCAGCTATTAGATGACAAGGAAAAATATAAAACAAACAAAAAAGGCGGTGAGGAATAGGAGATTTCTAGTTTCATGGTTTGTCAAAAAAATTGGATGAAAAGGAGATGAACATCGTGTTGGTCAACAAAAGCAAAAAGTTTTTCGTTTTTTCTTTCATTTTTGTCATGTTGCTGAGCTTGTCATTTGTAAATGGGGAAGTTGCAAAGGCCGATTCCGGAAAAAACTATAAAATCATCGGCTACTTTCCATCATGGGGTGCTTACGGAAGGAATTTTCAAGTTTGGGATATGGACGTTTCAAAAGTCAGCCACATTAATTATGCTTTTGCTGATATTTGCTGGGAAGGAAGGCACGGGAACCCCGATCCGACAGGCCCCAATCCCCAAACATGGTCATGTCAGGATGAAAAAGGAGTGATCGACGCGCCAAATGGAACAATCGTAATGGGCGATCCCTGGATTGACGCACAAAAGTCAAATCCCGGGGATGTCTGGGATGAACCGATCCGCGGCAACTTTAAACAATTGCTGAAGCTGAAAAAGAGCCACCCTCATTTGAAAACGTTCATATCGGTCGGCGGATGGACTTGGTCTAACCGCTTTTCAGATGTCGCGGCAGATCCTGTGGCAAGGGGGAATTTCGCCGCTTCGGCCGTTGAATTTTTAAGGAAATACGGGTTTGACGGGGTCGATCTTGACTGGGAATACCCGGTCAGCGGAGGATTGCCGGGGAATAGCACACGGCCGGAAGATAAAAGAAATTACACGCTGCTCCTGCAAGAGGTGCGTAAAAAACTTGATGCTGCAGAAGCAAAGGACGGCAAGGAATACTTGCTGACGATCGCATCCGGCGCAAGTCCGGAGTATGTGAGCAACACTGAGCTTGATAAAATTGCTCAAACCGTGGATTGGATTAACATCATGACCTATGACTTTAATGGCGGATGGCAAAGCATAAGCGCCCATAATGCGCCGCTGTTCTATGATCCAAAAGCAAAAGAAGCAGGCGTTCCAAATGCTGAGACCTACAACATTGAAAACACTGTGAAGCGCTATAAGGAAGCCGGTGTTAAGGGGGACAAATTAGTGCTTGGAACACCGTTCTACGGAAGGGGCTGGAGTGGTTGTGAGTCCGGCGGCCACGGAGAATATCAGAAGTGCGGACCGGCGAAAGAAGGGACATGGGAAAATGGAGTATTCGACTTTTCAGATCTTGAAAAGAATTATGTAAATCAAAACGGCTATAAAAGGTATTGGAACGATCAAGCGAAAGTGCCGTTTTTGTATAACGCGGAAAATGGCAATTTCATCACTTATGATGATGAACAATCATTCGGCCACAAAACG
>Ga0180430_10003266_pt1 | contig 14094 bp, 10 predicted proteins | sample SS_ome_9_FD_132999 | JGI IMG/M metagenome (GOLD analysis project Ga0180430, IMG submission 132999) | Hypersaline lake sediment archaeal communities from the Salton Sea, California, USA - SS_1_S_2 metaG | ecosystem: Environmental > Aquatic > Non-marine Saline and Alkaline > Hypersaline >... | reverse complement strand
GCGATGGCAGCAAGCGTGCGGCGGAGCGCTTCCTTCGAGTTGCTTCGCACATGCAAGTCCTCGCGTGGGTAGGCCGAATATACATTGAGTTCACGATCGGGCGTCGTCAGAGCGATATACGAAACTCCCTCGATTTCACCGCGTTCGATCGTCGCATCGTCATATTTTTGCTTGAACTCGCCCAGGAACGAATCCATGCGAAGCCGGAACACCGTCGGTTCTTTGATCAAGAATAGCATCGTCACATCGCTACCTTCGCGAAGCATCAGATCGCTGCCCGTGAGGGCGACTTCGGCGACGACTTTATCGTAGAAGGGGCGACTCATCGGATCGGTTCGAATCGCCAACTGCTGCTTGATTCGTCCGCTGGAATCGCTCGTTCTCGCCGATCGCGCCGCCTGATTAAAGATGTGTCGCCCCCAAACGTCGCCGATTTCCGTCATTTCCAGCAGCTTCGAGACACTACGGAACAGGACATAATATTGATCCTCGGGCACACAAAGCGCTAGCGGCGAAACCTGCGGCTCGATCCCTTGCTCTTTTTTTGCCTTTAACATTTTCGACCAGGGATGACTCTCGATCGTGGGGCCCGTAAGTTTCTCGATGGAGACGATTCTTTCGCGAATAACCGCGAGTTCTTTCTCTGCGATCTTCGTAACTCTTGCTTCCTCTTTCTCCACAAGCTTTTGCCGATCTTCCCACTCCATACCGTCACGCCAAGGAATCGATTTGCGATATTTCGCTTTCAACTGTTCGAGCAATTGACTGTCGCCGACTTCACCGCCGAGCATCGCATCCAATTGCAGCGTCTCTTGTACGGCCGCGGCGGCGGACATAATTTTGTAGAGATCGGCGCGGCGATCGTTTCTATTTTGCCAATTCCAAGGTCGGCCGCGATTGAGATACTCGGCCACCGACTTGCGCTCCACATCGGATCGTGCTAACTGCAGCGCAACATATTGCAGGTAGGTATTTTCCGGATCGTATCGCAGCGCACCATAGACGTTGGGCAACGACCAGGCTTGCGGCGTCTTGGCAGGAAGCTTCCCGAGGTTCTCTTCGGCCGCCCGATCCTGCGCATTCGCCGGTGGCAACAGAACGACGGTCGCGCATAAGACCACCAATAGAATAGACACGCATTTCAGTCTCTTGATCATCGCTTGAATCCTTTGAAAATTTGATTCGATCGTAGTCTCGGCGGAAAATAGATAATTTGGAGCGAGAATTAGCCTCTGCACATTATTTCACAACCTATATCCCTCGAATAGTATGCTCCGCCAAAAAAACATACGATTTTCGGGGACGAAGTGGCTAAAATCGGAGCGAAAACGACTCGGAAATGCCATTATTCTTAGGTAATGCTGAATATTACATTTTCTTTATGGTTGCGAATGCGTTTCCTTACGCTTATAATATTTTTTTATAAGCAGGAGGTATAAAGGAGAAATTCCCCGCGCCTAACCATCACACTGGGCGTAGCAATTTCGAACTTATAACGCGAAAAATTTTAATTTTACGATATTTCATCCGCACGAGTATTTTCAGCTACAATGTGCATATCTCGCAGAGACGAAGTTCGTGAAACTCGCCCCACCTCCGATTGCTTCCTACCTACAAACCTACCCCACCCGTTCATTTCATACCGACCGCCGTTCGCGCAAGCCGTGCAATCGCGAACTTCCTTGAACTTCCATCGACCGCGTCTGCGCCCCTAGAAACCGACGTCATCCGGATAAGGAGTCTTCCGTATGCTATCGATCGTGATCCCCGTTTACAACGAAGAGGAAAGTCTCGTCAAGCTTCACGAAGAAATAAGCGAAGTCGCCAAAGAGAACGAGTACGATATAGAAATCATTTTTGTCGACGACGGATCGAGCGACACGTCCTGGTCGATCGTCGAGCAACTAGCGGCCGAAGATTCTCGAATCGGCGGCATTCAATTTCGCCGAAATTTCGGCAAAGCCGCCGCACTCGACGCCGCGTTCTCGCGTGCGAAGGGCGAGATCGTGATGACACTCGACGCCGACCTGCAGGACGACCCGAAAGAAATTCCGCGTTTCCTCGCAAAGATGGACGAAGGACTCGACGTGGTAAGCGGCTGGAAAAAGGTACGACACGACCCGTGGCACAAGGTTTTGCCCTCGCGCGTCTTCAACTGGATGGTAAGTCGCCTCACGGGCGTCGTGCTGCACGATCATAACTGTGGCATGAAATGTTATCGACGCGAAATCTTCAACGAAGTCCGTCTTTATGGCGAGCTGCATCGATTTGTGCCCGTGCTGGCCGACGGCCGCGGATACAAAGTGGGCGAGCTAGTGATCGAACACCGCGCCCGGGAATTCGGCAAATCAAAATACGGGCTCAACCGATTCATCAAGGGATTCCTCGATCTACTGACCGTCAAATTCCTAACCGGATACGGCCGACGCCCGCAGCATATTCTAGGAACGGTCGGACTCCTGCTCTTTGGTATCGGCCTGTTTATGCTAACGTGGCTGGCCGGACACTGGGCCTACGATCGCCTCTTTGTGGAACTCGAAGCGAATTGGATTCACCTTCACCAAAGTCCACTGTTGATTTACGCGTTAGGTGCACTCCTAATGGGAGGGCAACTACTCTCTGTCGGCATGGTCGCCGAGCTATTTATCGCTAACCACGAACCGGTACAGCACGAATATTCTATAAAGACCGAGCTTGAAAAAGGAACCGCGGAAAAAGTCTGCGCGACCGAGAAAGAAGACGACGAACCCGCCGAGCCGACTGAAACCGCTTGACTGCACGCCTCGAGCGACACGACCGAACCGCCGCACACACCAGGGGATACGATCATGGCGAACGATAATCCGCAGACCGCATCCGAATCGACTGAACCTCGCCTTTCCGATTCGCGTTATGGCAAAAACGGCCCGACCGCGCAGCTTCGACGAGCGATCTACATGGTACTGATCGTCGTCGGAATCGCCGGTATGCTGGGGCGGATTTTCGCCGTCAATTCGGTCAATGAAGAGAAGCTGGAAGCATATCGTATCGACGCGGACCTTGGGCGGATCGAGGCCAAATACAGGCGAGAAATCGACAAAGCCTACAAGCAAAAAGCTCCTTATGACGAGCATGTCAAGAATCTAGAAGCCGCCGGCCAGCCCGAAGAAGAAATCGAACCGTTCCGGAAGGAAGTCGAACGAATTCAAGCAGCCATCGATCAGGCCGAGGCGAATATTCCTGGAGCTTTGGCGGCCGAAAAAGCTCGACTCTGGTCGACGAAAACCTTATCCCGACCCTTCCTGAGCGGAAACGATCGAAGCCGCTGGTGCACGATCCGCGTTCTCGTCGAACCAGACCTGCGAATCCCAGGCGCGCCCTACGCTATCGACCGGCTCTACGATCCTGAGCTTAACCCGAACTTGCATCTCTGGGACACGGTCGACAAGGTCTACCATGGGGACCGTTACGATCGTGACGCGCAATATCACTACTATTCGAGCAAACCGCCGCTACTGCCGACGCTGATGGCGGGACCGTATTGGCTGATTTATAACACGACAGGATATTCGCTGGGCACGAATCCTTACGCGGTCGGCCGAACTCTGCTGGTGATTACGAATATCATCCCGCTGATCATTTACTTCCTGCTCTTAGCGTCGCTGATCGAGCGATTCGGTCGATCCGACTGGGGGCGAATCTTCGCAATGGCGTCGGCCGTCTTCGGCACGTTCCTATCGACCTACGTCATCGTTGTCAACAACCACCTGACGGCCGCCGTATGCTGCGCGATCGCTCTGTTCGCTGTCATTCGTATCTTTTTCGACGAGAAACCGAAGTGGCAATACTTCGTCCTGGCGGGCATCTTCGCCGCGCTAACGGCCGCCAACGAGCTGCCGGCACTGACGTTCCTCGGACTGGTCGGCCTCGTGCTGTTGGTTCGTTTCCCCAAACCGACGCTGGCCGCGTTTACGCCCGCGGTCCTGCTCGTTGGCCTTGCGTTCTTCGGGACGAATTGGATCGCGCACCAGAGCCTCCGCCCGCCTTACATGCATCGCGATGCTTCGATGCAGACGGCCGAAGGTCGCGCGGCGATCCTCAAAGCGGGCCGACAAATCCTGACGCCCGAAAACGACACCGACGGCGACGGACGCATCGATTACGAAAAAGAAAACTGGTACGTTTATCCAAACAGCTACTGGATCAATCCGTCGGGCATCGACCAGGGCGAAGCTTCATCGTGGAAATACGCCGCTCACGTTTTGATCGGACATCACGGCCTCTTTTCGCTCTCGCCGATCTGGCTGATCAGCCTCGCCGGTTTCTTCTTCTGGGTCCGGCAGAACGACAACAAGAAGCTGCGCGTAATGGCACTTCTCATTGCGACCGCGTCACTGGTATGTCTCGCGTTCTATCTTTCGCGTCCGCTAATCTACCGCAACTACGGCGGCATGACGAGCGGACTGCGCTGGATGTTCTGGTTCGCCCCGCTTTGGATCATGCTCATGCTCCCGGCCCTGGACCGCATGAGCCGTCGCCGCATCTTCCGAGTCCTCGGCTACATCGCCCTCGGTTTCAGCGTCCTCTCGGTCGCCTACCCAATCTGGAATCCCTGGACGCACCCGTGGATTTATAACTTCATGCACTACATGGGATGGAATTAGAGACTTGGCCCTCTTCATCTTCACGAAGGCAACGGCCAAAATTCCTGAACATAAATCGAATGCCAAAATAAACCTATCCATCCGCTCTACCGAACATCTACCTTCACGGTCTCGGTAGAGCAGACGTTCGGATAAGTGCTTCGATTCAACGCTCCAACCAGCCGAACCTTTAGGGCTTTCGCCTTCGAGTCGATTCCAGTAATCGGGAAGACAAGCGTGGACGAGCTCTTCCCTTTTTTGATAACCACCGCCTGGCCATCCGGGGAAAACGGCGACTGATGGTAGATATATGGCTGCTGGGCTAGAATTCGCCCCTTCTTGTTTGTGACTACGATGTCGATGCCGTCGAACTCGGTTGCGAAATTAGAAATGACCCGGATGTCGCTGCCCGTTGCGTTTTCAAGGTCCACATCGCATCGAAACAGAATATCGCCTTTCATTCGCTCGGCCGACACGCGGGTCAGGTTCATGGATAAATATCCGCCACCCTCATCGGCCGACACGAACGACGGGCAAAGCATGAGCATGGACACGACAGAACACAATAGCAACAAAAGACGGAACATTTCGAGCAACCTCCCAGTACAGAGTCAATTACTCCAGGGAATCTCCCTTAGCCGCCGAACTTGCCGGCGATTAGACTGAAGAACGAGCATAAACAATCGCAAAAGCGCCGATCAAGATCGGCGGCTAAAAGACAACGAGTACTAGGAACCTTTTGCAACGAGCAGCAACACCCAGTCGCCTTCGCCGGGCGAATCGAGTCGAACTTTCTCGCCGCCGGTAACCGTTCCCTTACCCTCCAAATCGCCGCCCTTTCGCGGGTTGTACCAGCCGTATTCGTACTGGCCGACCGGCAAGTTCAGCTCGGTCGTACCGCCGCTTTTGAGATAAACGACTGCGTATCGACCGCCGGCAAAGACCCAATCGCCGGATGTCGAAAGTTCGTTCTTTGGCGCCATCGTCCAGAACGGTATTTCGTTCTTATAGAAAAAGTCGAGTGCGATTTTGCACTGGTCCCAGAAGAGGTCGCGGCTGCGGAAATCTTGGCACGTCAGGTCGCTATGCGGGTGCTTGTAACCGAAGTACCATTCGGTCCCCTGCCCGCCGGCCATGAAGGCTCCCCAGAGACCGTTGATACGCGGATTATCATGCGTGGGATCTTCCTTGTCGGTAATCAGCGAATGTTGCGCGTCGCCCGGCTCGTCGCACGAAACGACCCACGGCTTGCCCGCTTGGGTCGACTCCTCGACCCACTGCTTCACGTGATCGTAGACCTGCGTGAACGCGGGATTGCTCGTCTGAAGCGACAGACCGGTCAGCTCCGACTTATCACCCAACAGCGGCCTGTAGACGGCCTCCTTCTTATTCGGATACGTATGGAGCACGCGGAGATGGCTGTACGGATCGAGCTGTGCGACGTAACTGATCATCGCTCGTAGCCGTTCGGTCGACTGCGTGTTCTCTTCGCCGAAGTTCCAGTTCAGGGCCAGATGATGCCCGAACCGGGCGACCAGCTCGCGATAATAGAGCCTTCGCTCAGGTCCGCAGTCGCCGCCGTCCATGATATGATCGACTTCGGTCTCTTGTGTCTTGAAATGGAGGAACATCCCCTTACGATCGGCGTAGGAGAAGATGCGATCCCACTGCGCGAGCTTCGAAACATCCATTCGCAGCGGATCGACGGCCGGCACCCACTGCTTGGCTTGCTTCGCTTGCTGTTCGTATTTCTGCAAACTTTCGCGAAGCCGATGCGGGAAGACGTTTCGATCGTCGCCACCAACGTTGAACGTCAGGAACGAAACCGCGTTGAGCCCCTTCGACGAAAGATAATTGATCGCTCCGAGCAGTTCGGTCCCCTTGTCCTTATTCGGACCCCAAAGCAGATCGTCCGCGTCCTTGGAATAATCACGCGCATGCGCTTGCCAACTTTTTCGCCGGCCGCCGTAGTTCGGCGTAGCGTCGAAATCTTCATAGGCGAGGAGATTTTCCGGAGCATCGGTTCCGCACTTCAGAAACCACTGCCCAGAGCCGGTGAATCGCTGGTAACGGACGCCCATGTACTGAAGCCGACCCTGGCAGCGAAGATCGACGCCCGTCTTGTCGGTCGGACCGATTTCGAGCGTACCTGTCTGCCCGTTGATTGGTGCGACCGCTTGTCCGGCGATCTTATCACGATCAACAAGAGCGACGCCTTTTCCAGACTTCATCGACGCTTCCCACTTCCACGTTCCGACTGCGTCGGCTGCGAAATGAACGCGCCATTGATCGCCAGCCTCTGCACCGGTCTCAGCCGCGCTGCCATCCGCCGCGAAGTAACCGGGAACGACGAACGTGCGACCATCGGCCGACGTGAATGTCACATCGAGTCGGTAATCAGTGAACGGATTCGGCTCTGCCGTTTCGTTCGTCTGCGGTCCGTCGAAGGTAAGCGTAATGGCATGCCAGATTTTTTGCTCGCCCGTGATTTCGACATTTGCTAAGGCGGCTGTCGAAAATGAAATCAAACAAGCAAGACAAACGATCGATGTGACGCGTAGCTTCATCGCAAGTAGCTCCTATTGGTAGACAAAAATAGAGTTAAATCTATATATATCGTACCGCATAGAACCACGCAATGCACGCATTGGACCGGAAGAATTTCCGATTTTTTACGCCAGATAAAGAGAAACTCCGCCCGCTAGCGAAGCGTCGTGCCATCGAGCGGCTGAATGTGCGTCGCCATGATGTGATGGGCCCGCTCTCGCATCAGATACTCTTTACGACCGCTCACGCCGACCGTTCGACCTTCGTAACGGTGGGGCTCGACGCCCGGGGCGGCAGTGATGAAACAGCGAACTTGCTCCATATCATCGATCAGAGCAAATGTCGGTGCCTGATCGTTCCGGTCCGTCCCTCTAACGCGACGGAGCTGACCAACGCCATCGAACTCGGGCCGTGAAGCGACACTCGCGACGGCTGGACCTTGTCCGGCCGCTGTATCGATCACCCGTCGTCGATATGCCTGATTTCCGTGATCCATCGAAGCGATTCGTGAATAGTTTTGACGGATCGACTCGAACCGAGAAATACGATCGACAATCGCTTGTAGGCGACCACGATCGACGGCCGTCGTTGAACCGCGATGCAGCTCTCGGGCACGTTCCCAGAGTGTCTCGAACTGCCACGTTTGCGGATCTTCGGCGACCATGCGCGAGAAATCGAGCTCGAGCGCCCCGACCGCGTCACGCATTGCAATGCTGCTCGAAGGCGAATGCGAGACCGGTGGCGGTGATGCATAAGGATCGGAAGCGTGATAGGGCGCGGTGGCCTCGGGAACTCGACCTGTAGCGACCGAATCGTAGGTTCCGCGCGGAGCGACCGCGGGATGCGGCACGACTGTGGGAGATCGATAAGCAGCGGCTCCCTGCAATTGATTTCCAGGGACGGGACTCGTTGAAACCGACGCGCTGCGAACGCCCGTTGCTGCGCCAGTGAAATCGATATACTTCGCAGACACCCAGCGGAATTCGCCGGCAGGCGGATAGATTCGGTACCACTGTTCGCCCGATTTCGGATTCGGATCGTAGAGCTCGACGATTTCGCCACGTTTTAAATAGATCGAAATCGACTCGCGCGCCGAAGAAAGCGAACTGCCAATTCGCGCCGCCACGCGATCGGCCGTTACTTCGGCAAGCCCGTCGCGACCGATCTTCAAATAGCGGGCCGACACCCAGGTGAAGCTTCCCTCGGGCGGACGAACCGCGCACCAACCGCCCGGATCTTGGCGATAGACTTCGACGCTCTCGCCCCGTTTCATTTGCCCGGTTGGATAGTAACTTTGACCGGGACCGCTTCGCAGATAGACTTCATCCGCGTCGACATATCCGACTGCCGGACGAGACGCGGCTGCTTGTGCATCGGCCGCCTGCACGGTAAAAGCGGAAGTTATCAGGGTAATTAATACAAGTTTCACAATAAATTTCGCCATCGATCATCTCCAACAATTCCGCGGGCATATGACATGTCCCCCGGAGAAAATCGGCATGGTATAGGTATTCTATGGTTGATTTCAGGAAATCGATGGCGATTTGTAGCGAAAAATGCTGTACGATTCAACCCCAATCATTGAAACTTCTGTTGGCGCTCGTCGAAAAAAGTGTTAATATTAGTGGTTTGATTTCCGGCCGTATGCATTTCTTGCCACCCCATCCCGGGTTTCGGCAAAATAGCAGAAGCGGCCCGACTGGTCACAAAGAGGAGCTACTGGAAAAGTTATGGCAGGAAAAAAGAAGGAAGAAGCAATCGAATTGGAAGGCGTCGTTACTGAAGCGCTCGCTAACACCCGTTTTCGCGTTACGCTCGATGGCGGACACCAAGTTATCGCCCACGTTGCTGGCAAAATGCGAAAGCATTTCATCCGAATCGTCCCAGGCGACAAAGTTCGCGTCGAAGTCTCGCCCTACGACCTTACCCGCGGCCGCATCACGTATCGTGAACGTTAGTCCACTCTAGCAATTCGCCATGCACACAAATACACGTCAACAAAAACTACGCGCACTCACCACCGAGTTTTGACGCCGCCCTACCCTATTGCCTCACGCAAGCCTGCCCTTTTCTAGCCACTTCTTAATAACCGATAAGACGTAATCGATTTCTGCTTCTGTAAGTGGCGAACCTTCTTCAATACCGTGCCATTTCGCCAAACAACCGCGGCAACACGTTGCGGTTGCATGCTGCGCTATAAACACAGGGTGCCCCTTCGTCGGCGTCTGTTTTCCATCATTTGCAGGCTCTGCCGGCGCTACGCGCTCGACAATGAACTGATGGGCGTGCTCCATAACAGTCTCGAGCCCCTTGGCTCTAAGATACGTCTTCTCCTGCGTACCAAGCTTCTGACGGCGGCGAAAGCTATTATCCACAAGTCGGGCAAACAGTGCGTCAAGATCACTCACGATGACATCTCCTCTTCTTGGCGGTGAAAATTAAGACGAATCGAGAATAGCGATTTCCGTCAGGAACGTCAAGCGCGGGGGATTTCAATCCACTGAGATTCCGGATAAATTAGACGTATCTCCTGCGGGGGCAATACATTACTACACAGCCGGGCATTTCTGACTGGCAAATAAAATACCGGCACTCCTATTTGCATAACACGACCTACGATAGCATTGCTGGTTCCCTACGCCAAAGGCCGGCAACCGATATCCTAACGATTAGATAGAAAAGGATTTACGCAAAATGATCGATTTATCGAAAAACGAAATTTGGTTCGCTTGCGGAAGTCAATCGCTCTATGGCGAAGAAACCCTTAAGCAGGTCGAGGCCGACATGCGACAGGTCGCCGAAGCACTCTCAGGGTCGAGCGAAATTCCAGTCAAAATCGTTACCTCGCAAGTACTTACAACTCCGGAGGCAATTCACGAATTCTGCCTCAAAGCGAACGCCTCCCCGCAATGTGTGGGCATTATCGCCTGGATGCATACATTTTCGCCAGCCAAGATGTGGATCCGCGGACTAGCAGCACTCGAGAAGCCGCTCGCCCACCTTCATACGCAGTTCTATCGCGACCTGCCCTGGTCCGAGATCGACATGGATTACATGAATCTGCACCAGTCGGCACACGGCGGGCGCGAGTTCGGCTACATCTGCACGCGAATGGGAATCCGCCGCAAAGTAATCGTCGGCCATTGGGAAGATTCGGCCATCCAGCGAAAACTTGGCATCTGGAGCCGCGCCGCTTCAGCCGTCGCCGACCTGCGCCGAGGCACCGTCGCAAGATTGGGCGACAACATGCGAGACGTGGCCGTCACGGAGGGCGACAAAGTCGAGGCGCAAATCCGCCTGGGCGTTACAGTTAGCGGATATGGCATGGGTGATCTGGTCAGCCACATCGACGCCGTACTGCCCAGCCGCATCGACGTCCTATTATCCCAATACGAAGATGAATACGGTATCGACGCCGAACTGAAAGAGGGAGGCGACAAACACGAGAAACTTCGTGAAGCGGCGAGAATCGAGCTCGGACTGCATGACTTCATGGGCTCGGGAAATTTCATCGGACTGACCGACACGTTCGAGAACCTGCACGGACTGAAGCAGCTACCTGGCTTGGCAATCCAGCGATTAATGGCGGCCGGCTATGGCTTCGGTGCCGAAGGCGACTGGAAAACGGCGGCAATGGTTCGCGCGATGAAAGTGATGGCTGACGGCCTTAATGGCGGCACGTCGTTCATGGAAGATTATACGTATCACCTCAATCCGTCGGGCATGAAAGTACTTGGCGCCCACATGCTCGAGGTCTGCCCTTCGATCGCCGCCAGCCGACCGTCGCTCGAGATGCATCCGCTCGGAATCGGCGGAAAAGACGATCCGGCGAGACTTGTCTTTACAGCACCTCCGGGTCCGGCCGTCAACCTTGGAATCCTCGACCTGGGCGACCGCTTCCGACTGGTCGCCAACGAAGTCGACCTAGTAATCCCCGAACACCCGCTGCCGAAACTGCCCGTGGCTTCAGCACTCTGGACACCACGTCCGGATCTTCCGACCGCAGCCGAGGCGTGGATTCTCGCCGGCGGACCGCATCATACATCGATGAGCATGGCGATTACGACCGAGTATCTCGAAGATTTCGCCGAAATCGTTGGCGTCGAACTACTAAGGATCGACGCTAACACGCAAATCGCTGATTTCAAAGATCGCATGCGACTTGGGAATACCTACTTGTAAAATCCGCGCACAGCCCTAGCTGCTGCACATATCTTAACAGTCTCTATCGCCCAGTACGATAGTCCCCCGAGACCGTCGCACGACGCAGGCGACTGAAAATGTCAACTTATGTAGAACAACAAGCCACAGCGATGACCCATAAGAACTAGTCGGCACCCGTCAGGAAAACGTATTCCATTTTTTAGGGAGTGCGGCTATAATAACGCTATATATGAATGAGAAAGGCGCTCGATAGGCAGGCATTGGGCGCCAAAAGCTACTAATCGTCTAATTCCACTTTCGCACACAATTTTGCGACCCGCGGGCCCGTCGCTCATTTTGGAGATTTCGGTATACCATGAGTCCGATCGAACCGCAATCTACCGGACCGGCCCGCGATCAAACTGCCGACCCAACCGCACGTTGGTCGGTTCCCAGTTGGGTCATCTCGGCCGTTTTCCACATCGTTCTGTTCTTGGGGATCGCTCTGTTAATGTCCACGCGAGAGCCCCAAGGCGCGGCAGCAGTCCGAACGGCTGACGTGGGAATCGTCCTAAAACAGCAGGATGATCTACAGGAAACAACGTACGATAGTCCCGAGCTTCAGCAAGCCCGCGCCGAGTCGCGCGCCCAATCCCAAAGCGCCGCGCATTCGCAGGCCGATGTCTCGGCCGAGGATGTTTTCAGCGACGCACCGCCCGATTCCGACCTGGCGAGCATGCTTCCGCAACAGATGAACGTGATCGGCATGATGTCGGCCCCGGGCAGCGGAATCGGCAATGCACAGGACGCGACCGGCGGTGGAGTCCGGCCAGGCGGCGGAGTTGGCGACGATTTTGGAGACAAGGGACGAACGAGCATCTTCGGTCTGCCGGGCGAAGGGTATAGCTTCTGCTACGTCTTCGATCGCAGCGCCAGCATGGGAGGCTCCGGCCGGTCGCCGCTTGCAACGGCTAAATCGCAATTGCTGGCTAGTCTAAATAGTCTCGAGCGTAATCACGCATTCCAGATCATCTTTTATAATCAGTCGCCCTCGCGATTCAATCCGCTCGGTGCCGCAAACGAACTCTGCACGGCGACCGACCGGAATCGTAATCTGGCGATGAATTTCATTCAATCGATCACTGCTAGCGGCAATACGGATCACGAACCGGCACTGCTGATGGCGATCAATATGCAGCCCGACGTGATCTTCTTCCTTACTGACGCGGACGATCCACAGCTGACGCCTCGGCAGATGCAGAAGATTCGCTCAAGGGCGCAAGGGATCGTCATCAACACGATCGAATTCGGGTTGGGCAACCAGCAGAATCCGGACAACTTCCTCGTTCGGTTAGCAAAAGAAAACAACGGACAACACAAATACGTCGACATCACAAAATTCGGCACTGGAATGGGTGCAGACCGATTCACTTCACAGGACAACGGCACGGGTGAAGGAACGGCACCGTTTGGCAGCGGACACATTCCCGCACCTACGCCGGGCACTCCTGCAGCGCCGGATCCCTCCGGCCCACCCGCCCCGCTGGACTTCGATATGAATCTCGATTTCTAACCACTTGCTGTGGATCAACCACGTGACAAGAACAGACATGACATGCAACAATGATGCACGGCGCATCGATCGACATCAGCGATCGACTCCAAGTGATACACAGGGCGACCGGCGATTCCTCTTGTTGCGTCCTGCTAAAAACGCTGCCATCCTTGTCGCGCTAGCCGTCGTCCTTATCCCGGTTTTCCAACCGCAAGCTGCTGCACAAGATTCAGTGACTGTCAAATCCGCATCGGGCACGGGCGAACTAAAAATCGCGGGGCAAGTGATCGACTATAACGGTCGCGGCCTGACCGTACAGCGGACGGGAAGCACTCAGTCGAAGTTTTTTCCGATCAGCCAGGTCGTGCGTGTCGTCACCAATACCCAACCGCTTCATCGACAGGCCGATCTTGCCGCAGCCGCCGGCCGCTACGACGAGGCCCTGGAGAAATATCGCGTGGCACTCAATTCGGAACCACGCCGCTGGGTCAAGCGACTAATCATGTCGCAAATGATTCGGTGTTACACCGTCTTAGGAAAAACGGACTGGGCAGGCAACGGTTTCATTGCTCTGCTTCAAGATGATCCGGACATGCTCTACTTCGACGAGATTCCGTTGAATTGGCTGGCGCGTCAAACTGATGTCGAAACATTGGAAGCGGCCCGGAAATGGATGAAGTCGGGACAGCCGGTCGGCATTTTACTCGGAGCCAGCTACCTGCTGACGACGCAAGATCGACCGATCGCAAAGGCACAACTGCAACGATTGATCACCCATACCGATCGCCGCATCGCACTGATGGCCCGTGCGCAGCTTTGGCGGACGGAAATCGTGACGGCCAACGTGGAAAAGATCGACGGGTGGCAGCGAGCAACCGACCAATTCCCAGTAACGCTATCCGGCGGGCCGTGCTACGTCATCGGATTGGCGAGAAAACAACAGAAACAGTACGAGCAGGCAGCCGTTTCGATGCTTCGAGTGCCGGTCGTCGCACCCGAGAACCAAGTGCTGGCAGCTTCCGCACTTTTAGAAGCGGGAATTGTACTAACGAAACTCAACCAGCCGAAACGTGCCGCCGCAATGTTCGACGAAATCAACCGAAATTATCCCCTGCAGAAACGAACTGCCGAAGAGGCTCGAAGCTTATTGATGCCGGGGCAGTGAGTGGCTAGTGGCTAGTGGCTAGTGATTTTGATCATACGATCCAACATATCAATACAAGTATT
>Ga0180430_10003264_pt1 | contig 14095 bp, 14 predicted proteins | sample SS_ome_9_FD_132999 | JGI IMG/M metagenome (GOLD analysis project Ga0180430, IMG submission 132999) | Hypersaline lake sediment archaeal communities from the Salton Sea, California, USA - SS_1_S_2 metaG | ecosystem: Environmental > Aquatic > Non-marine Saline and Alkaline > Hypersaline >... | reverse complement strand
GGTTCGCGTGCTTGTGGTCGGCAGTCCGATCGGCTCGAACAGTCGGCGGCTGGCCGAAATTGCAGCGGCGGCCGGTACGACGGCGCATCTGATTGATGGGCCGGACGATATCGACATCGGATGGCTCGACGGCATTCAGACGCTCGTCATAACCGCCGGTGCGAGCGCCCCGGAGACCGTCGTCCAGCGTTGCGTCGACCTGATCCGTTCCAACTGCGACGCAACAACTCGAGAAATCGAGGCCGAACCCGAACACGTCAGTTTCTCATTGCCCGACGAACTGGAGGAATAAATCCTCACTGCCCACTTTCAAAAAATATGAAAATCACCGATCTTGAATATCATCTCGTCCAAATCGATCGAATCAGCGGTCAGCCGCCGGTGCGGTCGCTTTTGGTTTTTATCGGCACCGATCGTGGCGTCGGCGGTTGGGGGGAGATGCCCTGCCAGTGGCAGCCGATCGAAGTTGCAGGCCGGCGCGACGCTGCCGCTTCGATCTTGGCCGGGCGAAGCGTTTACGATCTGGAAGATCTGCACGCACAGCCGGTCATGCCCGACGTGTCGCTAAGGGCGGCGATCGAGATGGCGTGTCTCGATGCGGTAGGACGCGGGCACGGTTTGTCGCTATGCGGCCTGCTCGGTGGGATCTATCGGCAGCGAATTCCCCTGATCGTGCCGCTCGCCCGTCAGCCGGAAGCTTTGATCGCGGACGATCCTGCCGGCGCCGATTCGACAGGCGATCGACCGGCCGTGCAGCTTCCCGATATGGGTGAAGCACGAGCAGAGCAGGGCGATGACAGTCGCTCTCCGGAAGATCAGTGGTCGAGCCGCGCCCTCCGTTCCGCCCGGGTTCTTTGCGACCGCGGATTTCACCACCTGATGGTTCCAGCGACGGGCACGCCCGAGGTCGATGTCGAGACGATGCTCGCGATCGGTCAAGAGCACGGTTCTCGCGTTTCGCTTTGGTGCGACGGTCGGCGGCGTTACACGTTCGATCAGGCACGCGACGTTTGCATCGAGCTCGAGCGAATCGGTCCGCAGCTCCTGCTCGATCCGATTGCGACTGACCGACTTGGTCCGGTGGCAAATCTCCAGCGACAAGTCTTCGTTCCGCTAGGCGTCGAGCGCGCCGTCAACGGTCCGTCCGATATCTTGGCCGTCGTCCGCAACAGCGCGGGGCGGCACGTCGGGATCGACCCTTGGCGAGCGGGCGGTCTTCTTCCGACCCGTCGCTGCACGGCCGTCGCCGAAGCGGGCCAACTTCAGCCCCTTCTTCGGTGTCGCCCGTCGGTCGGCGTTGCGACTGCTGCCCTGCTGCAATTGGCCGCGTCGCTTCCCGAGCTATCGGCCGGCATCGAGACGGACTACCACGACCTGAAGCAAGACATCTTAACGGCCCCGCTAGAAACTCACGAAGGCATGTCCACCGTCACCGAAACCCCAGGCCTGGGCGTCGACATCGACCGCGATCGGCTGGAAGAGCTGACGATCGGGTGTTGAAGTCTTGTAACATTTCAACCGAGTGAATTTTCGTTCCGACTAATTCGGATTCCTCCCCTTGCGAACGTCGCCGAAATACGACCCGATGTAATTGTCGTCCGCGTCGTACCAGAAAGTTAGGTAGTAGTCGTCTTTGCTGCGGCGGATGCGGTCTACGATGGCTTTGGGCAGATACCAGAGTTCGCTGATGCCCAGCGTGTAGAACGCAATCAACGTGTTGTCGAGCGATTCCGTGTGGCCGTGGAACGGGCCCTTGCGGTGGTAGATTTCCATCGAGACGGCCGACGGGTTGAAGGGCGTTGCGCGTGGTGTCCAGGCTAAGCCCGATTCGAGCTTGATGTTTTCGAGATAAAACGTATCGGCCTTGCGAATCTGCTTGATCGGGATCGGCTGATCGTAGGCGTATCTCGCGATCGGCGGGCCGAGATCGGCATGGATGTTGGCGCGTGTAATGCCCTCTTCGAGAAGGTGGTCGTACTTTTTGCCCGACTCCATCACCATCGACGAAAACGCGCACCCGCTCGCTACGGGTAATATCGCCGCCGCTACCAAAAGAAGAATCCATCGCCTCATCTCACCGTCCTCCTTGACGTTTGAACCGCATTAAGAATTCCCCGATTCAATCAAGGGCGTCGCTCGCAGGTGGATATAACGGAGAAAATCGAGAATTCGAAGCAAATGTCGAGCCGCTTCGCCGCTGAAAACTCTTTTTCTCGTACCATTCGGTGGCCCGACGGTGGCGGAAGTGCCTGGCGCGTCTAATCCGGATTCCTGCCCTTTCGAACATCGCCGAAAAACCAGCCGATGTAGTTGTCGTCCGCGTCGTACCAGAACGTTAGGTAGAAGTCGTCTTTGCTGCGGCGGATGCGGTCGACGATGGCTTTGGGCAGATACCAGAGTTCGCTGATGCCCAGCGTGTAGAGCGCCATCCATGAGTTATGGACCGTTTCCATACCGCGATGGTGGTGAAAGGGGCCCTTGCGGTGAAAGATCTCGCAGGAGACGGCCCTTGGGTTGAAGTTGAGTTCATGGGGTTCGTCGACGAAGAGTATTGTTGTGCCGTTGATGTTCTTCTTAACAATATCTAAGATCACGGGCATCGCGTCGGGGATCTGCTTGATCGGTACTGGCTGATCGTAGACGTACCGAGCGATCGGCGGGCCGAGATCGGCGTGGATTTCGCCGCGCGTGACGCCCTCGTTCAGGAGATGATCGTAATGCTTGCCCGACTCCATCACCATCGACGAAAACGCGCACCCGCTCGCTGCGGGCAATATCGCCGCCGCTACCAAAAGAAGAATCCATCGCCTCATCTCACCGTCCTCCTTGACGTTCGAACTGCTGTAAGAATCCCCCGATTCTATTAAGAGCGTCGCCAGCGGGAGGATATAACGGAGAAAAGCGAGAATTCGAAGCAAATGTCGAGCCGCGAAGCGGTGACAGCAGCTTGTGTATTGAGAGCACACAGGTACTACGCTTTTGAGGCTTGCTTCGTTTTGAGGAATGCAAACTGTGCAGCGACCTAGTGTCGCGGTTTCGCTGCTATGGATCTATCCCTGCTGCCAATTCTCGACCCAGGTACAACCCGCCCAGGAGAAGCCGACACCGAAACCGACCATCATGCTTTTTTTGCCCGGGGTTAGGCGGCCGTCGGCTCGCATCTCTTCCATTAGAAGCGGGATGGTCGACGAGACCGTGTTGCCGATCTCTTCCATCAGAAGGGGCATTTGCTCTTCGGAGAATTTCATGTGCTCGCGGAGGTTCTCGAGCATCATGAGGGTTGCCTGGTGCATCAGATAGTAGTCGACCTTTTCACGCTGCCACTGCGCATCTTGCAGGATTTCCTCGACCATGTCGGGCAAGACTTTCAACGTCAACCGGATGATTTCCGGGCCGTCCATGTAGAGGGCGCTGGGCCAGCGTTTGCGCTTCGACGGTTTCGGGGCGTCCTCGGGCAGGCGATGGCCTTGGCCCATCACCATCAGTGTGTTGGCGGCCGTGCCGTCGGTTCCGAAGCGGAACGAGCCGATTGTTTGCTCAGGAGCCGCATCGATAAGCGTCGCCGCCGCGCCGTCGCCAAAGATCGTGCGAAGCGATCGGTCGGTCGGATCGATATATTTCGTGTACGTTTCGCTCGTGATGAAGAGAATCCGCTTCGAGGCACCGCTTTGGATCAAACCATCGGCCAGCATCAGGCCGTAGACGTAGCCGGAGCAACCAAGGTTGAAATCGATCGCTCCGCAGCGTGTCGGCAGTCCGAGCCGCTCTTGCATAACGCACGATGTGGTCGGCAGCGGATAGTCGGGCGATTGCGTGCAGAAGAGGAGGAAGTCGATCGAGTCGCGGTCGATATCGTACTTTTCGAACAGTCGCTCTGCTGCCTTGACTCCCAAGTCCGAGGCACACTCGTCCGGTGCCGCGATGTGGCGCGCACGGATTCCCGTCTTGCTGTAGATCTGATCCATATCCCAGTTAGGGAATTCCGATTTCAGGAAATCGTTATCTTCGACCTTTTCGGGAAGGTAGCTAGCAATGGGGCCAATCGAGGCGAATGGCATGGGGAGATTCTCCAACGAAGCGCCGCTTATGGGACAAGTTCTGCAAAATCGCCGATTATAGATCGTTTCAGTAGTTCAAATATCCGCCAAACTCGACAGGCGGCTACTTATAAAACATTGATGAACCAAAGTAGGAACTACGGAGTTTGTATAATATACGACGGTACGAAACGTTCAATTCTACACCGATCCGGTGGGGTTCGTCAATTGCATTTGGATGCCTCCAGCGATTTCGTTGGGCGAAGGTGGGATATTTTTAGGCTCCATCGCAGGTTTCTATTGACCCAATCGGGCGGATCGTGTACGTTTCCGGTCCGCATGATCGGTGAAGGTGCGCAAACCGGAATTTCTTGGAAAATTCTCCGCATTTCAGGTGGCAGACCTTTGGTCGTCACCTGCCGCAGTCGAATTGCGGGCCTGATCGATCAAAATTATCCGTTTGCCAGGAGAAATACCTGATTTTAATGAGCGTAACACTGTTTGGACAATTCAATTGCAGTTTGCGTCAGGCTTTGAAAATCGCCTGCATCGCGGCTTTTGTCTGCGTGAACGTATTTTCTCTGCAGCAATACGCCGTCGGGCAAGGCTTTGCTCCGATCGTCGAAGGCGAGCCGCAGGTCGATCGATCTGGCTGGGCCGATGCGATTGCTGTACGGCCGTTCGTTATTCGGGCCGACCATACGATGGGCGACCGGCAGATTTTGCGACAGGAATTGGCGCAGCTTACGGCCGATGTTTGTAAATCACTCGATTTTAAGGTAAACGAGCGCTGGGCGGAGATCTATCTCTTTCAGCGCGAAGCCGATTATCGCAATTACTTGAGACGCCATTTCGGCGACGTTCTGATTAGGCCGGCACTTTTCGTGAAGAAGGGCGGCGTTTGCATGATCTTCGCCTATCGCCGCGCGAATATGCTTGCCGACCTGCGACATGAAAGCACGCACGCACTGCTCCACTATCATATCGGGGAAATGCCGATCTGGTTGGACGAGGGTTTGGCCGAGTATTTCGAGGTCTCGCCCGCCGATCGAGTCGATGCGAATCCGTACTTGGACGAAGTCGCGCGTCAAAGTCAGTTCGGCTGGTCGGCCGACCTGGGTGATCTGCAGCGACGTCGAGCGATGGCAGATATGAACCAATCCCAATATCGCGATTCCTGGGCCTGGGTTCACTTCCTGCTGCACGGACCGGCCGAGGGTCGGATCGCACTAAATGAATATCTTGATATGATCCGCGAAGGTCAGGCAAATCGCGGATTTCAGAGAACGCTCGATCGGTATATGACCGATTCTCGTACGAAAATGCTGAACCACTTCCGGTTTCGGTGATTCTTTTTGTAGTGGGTAGTGGGTAGTGGGTAGTGGGTAGTGGGTAGTGGGTAGTGGGTAGTGGGTAGTGGGTAGTGGGTAGTGGGTAGTGGGTAGTGGGTAGTGGGCAGTGGGCAGTGGGCAGTGGGCAGTGGGCAGTGTTAAATGATGTTGTTTCATGCCTGTCTCCCGTCACCGTCGGGCCTGTCCCGGCGGAGCGATGTTTGGCAACTAGGACGTCGCAGCTTCTCTTGACGTTGCCATTCTCACGCTCGATAATGGATCAATCTCTGCCGATTTCCACCCTTTAGCCATATCTACAATAAGTTGCCATGCCCTCACCAGAGCTTATATGCCGTATCGCGATTGCGATCAATATCGTTCTTTTTGCTGCCATGAATGCCTATTTCGATATGCGTCTGAAGCGGCGAGGGATCGATCCGGTCGGGACGGCCCCGATTGCGAAAGGGGCGTTCGTGGTCGGGAAGATGGCGATGGTCGTTTGCTGGCTCGTCCTTATCGTCCAAGTTTGCGGGCTGAATTTTTCCGGATTCGATCCGATTCTTAAACTTCAGTGGGTTGCACTCGTTCTGTTTACTCTGGGCAACGTCTTTGTCGGTCTCTCGCAGTCGCATTTGGGCGACTCGGGCAAAATCGGACTGCCCACCGACGAGCCGACGGAACTCCGCACACGTGGTATCTATCAAGTCAGTCGGAATCCGATGTATGTCGGGTTTCATTTAGTCAGCGCCGCCTCGTGTCTCTATACACTCAACGTCGTCGCCATCGTCTCGGCCGTCGTTGCGATTGGTATTCATCATCGGATTATTCTTTCCGAAGAGCGGTTTCTGGCCAAGAGATTCGGTCGAGCATGGGACGCTTATAAAGCCCGTGTGCGCAGGTATATGTAGTTGCGTAATCGGCGGAGTTTCGTGTATACTGTGGCTCGAAGTTCGAGGGGAGTAACCCATCCGACGACCACAGGAATCGAAACAAATGAAATACACCGTTTTTTATTGCTTTTACGATCTGGATCAAGACGCAACGAGCGATGACGGGATCGAGTGTGAAAAAGACCAGCTAGTTGAGAAGCTTTTGGACCCGATCTCTGCCGATGAAGATTTCTTCGGCCTGGTCGATTCGGAAGGCACGACGCTTCAGGCGATGTATGACGAAGAAGATGATCAATTCTGGCTCGAGATTCCTTCTGTCGAGGAGCAAGGTTCGTACGGGCAATATCGCTCTCGCGACGAGATTCGTGCCCTGCTTTCCGATCCGCCTGCGATTTTCAAAGTCGAGGACTTCCCTGGTTTCGAGTTCATGTCGTGGGAATGATCGCACGCATGTCTCTAGCGATTTGAAGTAAATGGACTTCGCTCCTGAATTTCAGCGTTTTTCTGCCATTTCTTCCAGCTTGGTCGTGAACCAGCGAGTGATTTCCGTTAAAATGAGCGTGTTTTCGTAGGAGGAAGGGCGCGGGCCGCTTGTGCCCCCGTCGTTGAGTGTTCTCTATCATTTCATCCTTCATCCTTCCTATTTCATCCATAGATTTGCTTGGAGTTTATCGCGAATGAATAAAGAAACGACCCTGAAGCGTTTGACCGATAGTGGTGTGGTTGCCGTTCTGCGTGCGCCAAACGGAGATATCCTCGTCGATGTTGCCGAAGCTCTGCTCGCCGGTGGTGTCGAGGCGATCGAGATTACTTTTACGGTACCCGGTGCGCATCGCGTGCTCGAGCAAGTTGCCGATAAGCTGGGTGACAAGATCCTTCTCGGTGCTGGTACGGTACTCGATACAGAGACCGCCCGAATCGCTCTGCTGGCCGGGGCACATTACGTCGTTTCGCCAGCAGTCAATCTCGGAGTTATCGAGCTTTGTCAGCGATACGACAAAGCCGTGATGCCCGGTGCACTGACGCCGACCGAAGTCATTACCGCGTGGCAAGCCGGTGCCGACATTGTTAAGGTTTTCCCGTCCGATCTGACGGGGCCGAGCTATCTGAAGGCGCTTCACGGTCCGCTTCCGCAAGTACGTCTGATGCCCACGGGCGGCGTGAATCTCGATACGGCGGCCGATTTCCTGAAGGCTGGCGCCTGTGCGCTGGGTGTCGGCGGATCCCTGGTCGAGAAGAAAGCCGTCGCGGCGGGCGACATGGCACGCATCGAGTCGTTGGCCGCTCAGTACATAGATATCGTTCGAAAAACGCGCGAAGAGATGGCCGACTAAAGGCGTTTCACTAAAGTAATGAACGAATAGTGCGGCAGTTGTTCGGTGTTCTGAGGAAGTAGGAATGGATCTCAGTCCCAGGATGCCGAATGACCCTGGCGGGCTGATGGGCAAGATAGGAAGGCTGAGTTGTAATTAGCCGAGTTTGCATCTGGTTTGCGGCCGCATATTTTATCTATTTGCATTAATCGGCATTTCCGATTCAAGCCGTAAAGCGAACTTAGCCGATAAACCGACTGATGACCCCTATGCATGGGTTGTATTCCTGGTGAAGCTTCAATGAAATCGGGCGAATTGTCACGGAGGACGAATTTGATGAGCCGAGACCAAAAACTCATCGGTATAGCAGCCGCGCTTAGCGTGCTTCTGTTGGCGCTTGCAGGTCTCGATTCGATCGTGCAAGGCGATCCCGCTGCCGTGAGCCAACCAGCAGCGACGCGCCAAGCGATCTTCGATATACCATTCCGTATCAACGCACCTCCCGGTTCGGCTGGCGCGCCGACGAAGGCTCAGCTATGGGTCTCGGCCGATTACGGTCGCCACTGGGATCTGTATACAGAGGTCCGCCCCGAAGTGGGACGTTTCACCTTCCATGCAGGCGTTGACGGTGAATATTGGTTCCGGATTCGGACGCTTAACAATCTGGGCAATCCGGACGCGACCGCAGGGAAGAAGCCCGGACTTCGCGTGATTGTCGACACGACGATTCCGCAGGTCGATCTGCAAGCCTACAGCGGGCAGGGCGGGCAAGTAACGGCCGTCTGGAAGGTCGATGAGCTCAACCCACAGCCGGCGACCCTTACGCTTCAGTATCGTGCGTCGGAAACCGCACCGTGGCAGCAGGTCGCTTTGGGGCCGAAGAACAGAGAAGGCGGATACGTCACCTGGATTCCGCAGATTCGCGGGCCAAAGGTCGAAGTTCGTCTCGAGGTCAACGATCGGGCGGGCAATACGGCGATTCGCCTTGCACAGGTAGAGCCCAGCCAGGTTCAGCCAACCGGGGTGAGTATGACCGATAACACGCAGGTCAACACGGCATACAGTGTTGAGCCCAGCGTGACGGTGACCGATCAGACGCATCGGGCTGCAGGATCGTTCGTCGAGCGCAGGCCCGAGGTGAGTCCTCAAGTGGGCAACTTCGACACGACGGCTTCGGTTCCGGTCGCTGACAGCGATCAGGCGGCGAAGAAAGTAAATGCAAACGCTGCTCCGCAAGGTCCGATCGAGATGACGGCCCGGGCCGGTCAGTCGCCCGCGACGGTTTTGCCCGACGGCGAGCAATTGCGGATGGTCAATTCTCGAATCTTCCCGATCCATTATGAGATTATGCCCGCGTGTCCGTCGGGAGTTCGCCGCGTCGAGCTCTTCAGCACGGAGAATGGCGGTCTGACATGGCGGAGCCATCAGCTCGATAGCGACCGCCGGAGCCCGATGCAAATTCACGTCAAGGATGAGGGGATTTTCGGGTTCCGCATGGTAGTCACAAGCGGTGCGGGGCAGGGAGGCCAAACACCGCGATCGGGCGATTTGCCAGAACTTTCCGTCGGTGTTGACCTGACCAAACCAAAGGTCGAAATCAAGTCGGTCGACGAAGGTGACGGTGTCGAACGAGGGAAGCTCGTTCTGCGATGGCAGGCACTCGATCGGTTGCTTTCCGCCCGACCGATTTCGATTTACTATGGCAAGACGGTTGCTGGCCCGTGGATTCCGCTGGTCAAAGGTCTTGAGAACACGGGGCGATTTGCCTGGTCCGTTGATAATCGAATGCAGGGTGGCGTTTATTTCCGCATCGAGGCTCGCGACGAGGCGGGCAACGTCGGCGTAAGCGATATCACGAAAGTCACGTCGATCACATCGGCGCCGACCATCCGCATACGCGACGAAAAAACACCGCCGGTCGAGCCGATGAGCAAAACGGCCGAACGACGCGTCGGACGATCTTCCTATTAGCAGGCAGTTGTCAGCAGACAGCAGGCCGTGGCAAACGGGAGATCATCGACAACCGACAACTGATAAAAAAGCCGATCCGCACGTGATGCTGGTCGGCTCTTTCTTTTTGGGGTCAGCCATGGGGTGGATTGCAAAACGGCGCATTGCGTGATACGATTGCAGGTGCATTTCGGTCGAGTGGAAGTCGACCGCCAAGAATAACTCGAGCTTTTCAAAGGTGGAACGTGGACAGTCAGCGATTATTACGGCGATTTCTCGATTATGTGGCGATCGATACCCAGGCGGATGAATCCGTCGATTCCTATCCGAGCAGCGACGGGCAAATGACGCTCGGTCGGCTCGTGGAGAAGGAGCTTCGTGAATTGGGGGTCGAGGATGTCGAACTCGACGCGCATGGCATTCTCTGGGCCACGATCCCGTCGACCGCCGATCGACCGGTGCCCACGATCGCTTTTTGTGCCCATCGCGATACCTCGCCCGAAACGTCCGGTGCCGGCGTAAAACCGCAGATCATCGAAGATTACGAGGGCGGTGATATCGAACTGCCCGGTGATAAGAGTCAAGTCATCCGTGTTGACGAAAATCCGCAGCTAAGCGACGTGATCGGTCATACGCTGATTACAACCGATGGCACGACACTTCTGGGTGCTGACGACAAAGCGGGCATGGCCGAGATCGTCGAGGCTACCGCGCACCTGATGCAAAATCCCGAGATTCCGCATGGCGAGATCCGGCTTTGTTTTACGTGCGACGAAGAGATCGGGCGCGGAGTCGATCATCTCAATATCGATCGATTTGGCGCGAAGGTTTGCTACACGGTCGACGGCAATGGTGTGGATACGATCAATACCGAAACGTTCTCGGCCGACATGGCGCTGATGACGGTTCGCGGCGTGAATATCCATCCGTCGATCGCGAAAGGTCGGATGATTAACGCAACGCGCGTTGCGTCGCGGCTGGTTTCGCTTCTTCCGGTCGATCATCTTTCGCCCGAGACGACCGACGGCCGCGACGGGTTCATGCATCCGTACGAGATTGCAGGCGGTGTTGCTGAGGCTCAGGTCCGGATTTTGCTGCGCGATTTCGAGACGGAGAATCTCGAGTCGATGGCGGCTCAGATCCGCCGCTTGGCCGCGCGATGCGAACAGGAGTTTGCCGGCGCGAAGATCGAGGTCGACATCCGTCGCCAATATCGCAATCTGGGCGACGGTCTCCAGAAGCTGCCCGAGGCGATCGAACTTGCCGAACTAGCGCTAAAGCGACTGGGCCGAGCGCCTCACCGGATGATCGTTCGCGGCGGAACGGATGGCTCGCGGATTACGGAGCTTGGACTTCCAACGCCGAATCTTTCGTATGGCGGATTCAATCCGCATTCGCCACTCGAATGGGCGTCGCTCGACCTGATGACGCACTGCACCCAGTGGATCGTTACGCTAGCCCAAGTCTGGGCCGAGTCGGCCGGGGCGACGCGCTGAGCCGGCACTCGGATGCAGACAATATGTGCACGCGACCTTAGGAGAATTCCATGGACTCATTCGACTTCTTTTTCCCTCAGCAATCGCAGGCAGTTTCTTTGAAGGCATTATCGAAAACGATTTTGCTCAATCGTATGGATCGAAATCGTTCCAATAGCGAGACGTTGGATGATGTTGACGAGCTTCGACGGGATGTCAACTTTCTGACGGTGGTTCTTGCGGCGATTCTTCGTCGGCTGGCCGAAAACGAGACGATGAGCTTGGCCGATGTTGCGGACCTTGTCGAAGAGATCGATCATCTCGACGGGTTCGCCGATACAGGCCTCGAGCCCAGCGTCCTTCGTGGCATCTTGGGCGTCATCCACAAGGATTACGTTCCCGAGCCCGAAGAAGAGGATTCGATCCAAATCGACTGCGAACCGCTTTGGCAGCAGCGATATCGTAGGCTTTGATTTATCGCAGCTTCCAATACTTCAACGTCTTGTCGCTTTTCCCGCTCGATAACACATGGCGGCCGTCAGGTGTGATGCTGACCGTCGGTACGTTGAATTCGTGACCCGTGTATTGATGGAAGACTTCACCGGTTTTCAAGTCCCAACATCGCACTTCGGGCGGCGTCTTTTTTATCGGCTGTGTGGACAGGAAGTATCCGTTCGTGCCACACGCCGCATAACGGCCGTCGGGGCTGATCGCCAAGCATTTGATACTCTGAATGTATTTCTTGTTCTCTTCGCAAGTTTTCGTGCTCTTGCCGGTTTGCAAATCGATCAGGTATAGAAATTCATCGTTGACATATAACTTTTTCACCAGCGCGAAGCGGCAGTCGGGCGTAACGACCGACAGGTCGAATTGGACGTCCGTTTCGAAAAGCTCGGTCGTTTCGTCGGTCTCCAGGTTCCACTTGGCGATTCCCTTGTAACCGTCGCCGAAAATTGCGAATCGGTTGTCGGGCATCACGCGAACGAAGCGGATCGGGTGGTTCCATTTGAGCTCTCGAATCTTCTCGCCATTTTGCAGGTCCCAAAAGTACATCCTCGTGCCGAAACAGCTAGCGACCACTCGGTTTCCATCACGAGTGAACGAGAGGTGTTCCACGTTTGCATCATCCAATTCGAAGGTATGAATGCATTCGCCGGTTTGCAGGTTCCAGTATTTCACTTCTTTGTTTTTGCTGCTCGAAAGTACATGGCTGCCGTCTGGGCTGAACTCGATGGTGATGATATCTTCGATATGGCCTTCCAAGGTCCGAATGCAACGTCCTTCTTTTAGATCCCAATATCGCATGGGCTGTGGACGGCGAACGCTTTCAATGCCCGTCAGGGCGTATCGACCATTCGGGCTGATCGCCGATGCGGAGATCGACCAGAATTCGGGATTCTTGATCGTCATTAGGCTCCCGTCCGGCGATGGGCCAGTGATTTCGATCGATTCTTCGCCTGGCTGGCCGGGGTTGGTGATTCCGCCGTTGTTCGTCGCCGGCGAGGGGAGATTGCCCGGGATGATGTTCCCCAGGCCAGACGCGGTCGGTTTGTTTGTGGTGCGGCCTGAAGGCCTGCGCGGGGGTGTCGGTCTGGGGTTTCTGGGGCTTGGATTCGGAGGTCGATTGACCTGAGAACCGTTTCGGCCCGAGTTCGAATTGCCACCACCAGCGACCGGTTTTTGACCGCCGCTGAAAGTGATCGTTAAGATCGTTCCGAAAATCAGGCCGACGACAATTAGGGCGGCAATAAGGGCGGCCTTCTTTTTTTCCGCCTTCCTTTGGGCATTCCGCGTTGCCATCGGATTGCTTCCGCCGGGCGAGCCAATAGTCGGTCCGACGCCGGTTTCGACCTGAACCGCAGGGCTCGTCGCTCGTGGTGGAGCAGGAGCCTTCACCGGTGGTTCCAACTGTTTTTTCACCGGGGGAAGCGCGGCTGAGCCATCGGGTACCTTCATCGTCTCGCCACAAGAATTGCATTTGACCGATTTTCCGGCGAGATTTTCATTGACCTTAAAAGCCTTGCTGCAATGCGGGCAATTGAACTGGATGGGCATCGACAAACTCCGAAAAACTTAGCGGACGATTCAGTGGGGGCGATTTGTTTACATTGTCAGATGCTTATGTGAACTGATAACTAAGGTTTTCTAATCGCTTTTAATTGATTAACTAGCCATTCAAGATGTTCATATAAAGATGTCGCATCTGTGTGCGTTCGCCTATGTTCGATGTAATGAAAGAATCTTTCGTATAGCTTGATTATATAGCGGCCAGTTAACATGTTGAGAGTGTGTAAGTCATAAGTGTCAGTCCTGACACCCACTGCAAGATTTTCGAAAAGGCCGAGGTAGCGGCGGACTTCAGTTTTTGTTTCATAGTTTTCTTCGATTGATTCGAAGTCCTCGTTTGAAAGCGGTTTGTTGCCAAATCGCTCGTTAATGCTTCGGCCAAGAGGGCGGTACTCTGATCTTAGTGTTGAAACAACTTCAATTGTTGCTTGCTTGCGATTTCTTTCATAATTGAGCCTTTGTTGTTTGACTGCAATAAAGATTTTCCACAAAGCTAATATGGTTCCTAGGGCAAGAAGTGAAAATGTAGCTATTTGATAAGGAGTAAAATTCATCATGTTTCCTCTCATGTGAAAATATTGCTTCGCTGCGACCGTATATTAAGCTATCATCTTCACCTCTGTAATGCAAGGCTATTGTGATGGGTAGAGTGCAATAATTATTGTGTCACTATTTTTGCGGAGTATCCCAGCGGCTGACAAGGCTTGACTGTACCCGCCTCACTCTGTAGATTGACTAATATTCGAATGAGACGAACCCAACGGATGGGTGTCGCACGCGGCGATCAAAAAATCGATCAACGAAAGGGGTGGGCTGATGGACGCGAAACGGAGAGCGGTGCGGCTTTGGTGTGTGGCGGTTCTGGCCTTATGTTGCTTGGCTGCGACGGTGGTGCGGGCTACCGAGTATCTCGGCCCGACCGACGTGGTCGCCACGCCGGATGGCAAGACGCTGTTTGTGGCCGCGTCCGATGCCGAGCAAATCTTGGTCGTCGATCCGGCCGACGGTTCAGTCGTTCGAACGATCGACATG
>Ga0180430_10003262_pt1 | contig 14097 bp, 13 predicted proteins | sample SS_ome_9_FD_132999 | JGI IMG/M metagenome (GOLD analysis project Ga0180430, IMG submission 132999) | Hypersaline lake sediment archaeal communities from the Salton Sea, California, USA - SS_1_S_2 metaG | ecosystem: Environmental > Aquatic > Non-marine Saline and Alkaline > Hypersaline >... | reverse complement strand
CTGCTGGCGGGCCGGATGGCCGCGGCCGAGGCGCTGGGGCGCGATCTCCCGACGCCGCCGCCGACCACGGCGATGGGCGCGCTGGTGACCCATATCACCGGCGGCGCGGAGGCCAAGACCTTCCAGCCGATGAACGTGAACTTCGGCCTGTTTCCCCCGATCGAGGCCAAGGGCGGCCGCCGCGGCCGCAAGGACCGCTACAAGGCCTATACCGACCGCGCCAAGGCCGACTGGCTGGGCTGGCTGGCGGCGACAGGGCTGGACGCGGCGCCGGCCGCGGCGCTAGTCTGAGGCGCATGACCGGTTCCTTCCTCGACAAGGCCTACACGGCCCGCAGCGCTACGGGCACCCGCCAGCTTTATGACGACTGGGCCGCGAGTTACGAGGCGGAACTGACGCAGAACGGCTATGTCACGCCGGCCCGTTGCGCCGCCGCGCTCGCCGCCCACATGACCGACCGCGCCGCGCCGGTGCTGGATTTCGGCTGCGGCACCGGCCTGTCGGGCGCCGCGCTCGCCGCCGAGGGGTTCGCGGTGATCGACGGGCTGGACCTGTCGGGCGACATGCTGGCGCGGGCGCGGGAAAAGCGCGTCTATCGCAGCCTCATCCAGGTGGAACCGGACGCGCCGCTGGCGCATCGCGCGGGCGATTACGCCGCCGTCGCGGCGGTGGGCGTGATCGGTGTGGGCGCCGCGCCGCTGGCCACGATCGACGCGCTGATGGACCGGCTGGCCCCCGGCGGGCTGTTCGTCCTGTCCTTCAACGACCGGGCACTGGCGAATCCGGCGCACGAGGCGCGGCTGATGGCCTGGGCGGACACGCCGCGGGCGGAACTGCTGTTGCGCGAACACGGGGCCCACATCCCCGGCATCGGGATCGGCGCCAATGTCTACGTGCTGAAACGGCTGTGAGCTATACCACCCGCTTCGCGCCCTCGCCCACCGGCCCGCTGCACCTTGGCCATGCCTATTCCGCCCTGACGGCGTGGGACCGCGCGCGGGCGGCCGGCGGGCGGTTCCTGCTCCGCATCGAGGATATCGACCGGCCGCGCTGCAAGCCGGACTGGGAGGCGCGGATCTTCGACGATCTCGGCTGGCTCGGCCTCGCCTGGCCGATCCCCGTGATGCGCCAGTCCGACCGGCTGCCGGCCTATCGCGCGGCGGTCGACCGGCTCGCGGCGATGGGCCTTGTCTATCCCTGCCGCTGCCGGCGGGCCGACATCCGCGCCGCGCTCTCGGCCCCGCAGGAAGGCGCGGAGCTGGCCCTCGGCCCCGACGGGCCGGTCTATCCCGGCACCTGCCGGGGCCGAAGCATGGCCGGGGCCGGGCCGGACGACTCGCTCCGGCTGGACATGAGTTCCGCCCTGCAAAATATTGGTAGCGATAGCATATCCTTCATCGAAACCGCACCGGGTCCGGCCGGCCCGGCGACCATGAGCATGGTGGAGATGCTGGCGGGGATCGGCGACGTGGTGCTGGCCCGCCGCGACATCGGCACTTCCTACCATGTCGCCGTGGTGGTCGACGACGCGGCGCAGGGGATCACCGAAGTGGTGCGCGGCGCCGACCTGTTCGGCGCGACCTTCGTGCATGTCCTTTTGCAACGCCTGCTCGGCCTGCCGGTGCCCGATTACCATCATCACCGGTTGATCCGCGATGCCGACGGCAAGCGGCTGGCCAAGCGCGACGATGCCCGCGCGATCGCGCGCTACCGGGCCGAGGGCGCGACGCCCGCGGAGATCCGCGCGATGGTCGGACTTCAGCCCTCGGGCTGAAGAATCTCCACCTGATCGCCGTCGCGGATCGCGGTGTAGAAACAACTGCGGCGCCCGGTGTGGCAGGCCGGCCCGGTCTGTTCGACCAGCACCAAGAGGCAATCGCGGTCACAATCGACGCGCATCTCCACCAGCCGCTGCACTTGACCCGAGCTTTCGCCCTTGATCCAGAACGCGCGGCGCGAGCGCGACCAGTAGGTCACCCGCCCCGTCGCCAGCGTGCGCGCCACCGCCTCGGCATTCATCCAGGCCATCATCAGCACCTCGCCCGATCCGGCATCCTGCGCGATGGCGGGGATCAGGCCATTCGCGTCGTAGCTGAGGGTTGAAGGGTCGAAGCGCATGGCCCATCCTTTCCTTCGGCAGAGGCAGCGCCTATCTCTAGGCCGCGACGGCGGCAAGGAAAACCCCGCGGGAGGTGGCCATGAGCGACAGCGACCTGATCAAGCTCTATTCGCAGAAGATCCTCGCGCTGGCGGCGTCGATGCCGCATGCCGCGCGGCTGGCCGATCCCGACGGCACCGCCCGCAAACGCTCGCCGCTGTGCGGATCGACCGTCACGGTCGACGTGAAGATGGCCGACGGCCGGATCACCGGTTACGGGCAGGATGTGAAGGCCTGCGCGCTGGGCCAGGCCGCGGCCTCGGTCGTCGCCGGCGCCGCGCTGGGGCGCAGCCGGGCCGAGATCGAGACCGCGCGCGACCAGTTGCGCGCGATGCTGAAGGAGGGCGGGCCGCCGCCCGAGGCGCCATTCGACGGGCTCGAGGTGCTGCTGCCGGCGCGGGACTATCGCAACCGCCACGCCTCGATCATGCTGGCGCTGGAGGCCGCGGCCGAGGCGATGGCGCAGGCCGAGAACGCCGCCTGCGCTTAACCGGCTGGCAAGCAAGCCCGGCGCATCCTGCCCGCGCGCGAATTCAGGGGCCCGGTTTGCATGCTAGACGCCGATTCTTCCGACCGCGATCTCGATATCCTGCGGGACAAGACCCTGCAGCAACTGACCGCCGCGGCCGAGGTGCTGAGCCGCGAGATGGTCGAGGTCACCGCCTTTCTCAACCAGATCGCCACCACCGCCGAGGAACAGGATCGGCTCGTGGGGCAGATGCTGTCGAGCGCCGAAAGCGTCTCGGGCGCCAATGCCTCCGTCCTCGATGCCGCCGAACAGCTCAACGCCAAGGTCGCGTCGAACCGCGACAGCGTCATCGGCGTCGTCGAACGGGTGCGCAGTTCCGGCGAAGAGGTCCGCTCGGTCGCGACCTGGGTGCGCGATCTTGACCAGCGGATGACCGAGATCGCCGATGCGCTCAAGAAGATGAAGGCCAACAACGCCAACATCGCCGGCATCGCCAGCCAGGTGAACATCCTTGCGATCAACGCCAAGATCGAGGCCGCGCGGGCCGGCGATTCCGGCCGGGGCTTCGCCGTGGTGGCCGAGGCGATCAACGAGTTGTCGCGCAAGACCGCCCATGCCGCCGAACAGATCGGCACCAACATCTCGGGCCTGTCGCAGGGCATCCTCGCGATCCGCGACGAGGCCGCGACGGTGGCCACCCGCGCCGGCGGCGTGATCGAGGCGGCGAACGGCACCGACACCGCGCTGGCCGAGGTCGCCAGCCGGATCACCGACAACCTTCAGGCCAGCGAGAAGATCGGCCAGAGCGCCCGCGCCGTGGACGAGGCCGGGCGCGACTTCGGCCCCAGTTTCCGGAAGATCGCGACCGGCACGCGGGAAACCGCCTCGGGCGTCGCGGCCTCGCGCGACCGGGTCGACGCAATGGTCGAAGCGGCCGAGATGGTGGTGCGCGGCACCATGCTGATGGGGGTGAACACCCCCGACACCGCCTTCGTGCGCCGGGTCCGCGCGGATGCCGCGACCGTCGGCCGGATCTTCGAGGAGGCGGTCGAGCGCGGCGAGATTTCCGCCCAGGCGCTGTTCGAACATCGCTATCGCCCGGTGCCCGGCAGCGATCCGCAGCAGGTCATGGCGCCGTTCACCGAATTCACCGACCGGGTGCTGCCGCAGGTGCAGGAGGCGGCGCTGGAGTTCTCGCCCAAGGTGGTGTTCTGCGCGGCGGTGGACATCAACGGCTACCTGCCGACGCACAACAGGAAATTCTCGCAACCGCAGGGCGCGGACCCGGTGTGGAACGCCGCGAATTCCCGCAACCGGCGGGTCTTCGACGACCGCGTCGGGCTGAAGGCCGCGCGCTCGACCGAACCGTTCCTGTTGCAGGTCTACCGGCGCGACATGGGCGGCGGCAACTTCGTGATGATGAAGGATCTGTCGGCGCCGATCCTGGTGAACGGCCGGCACTGGGGCGGGCTGCGGCTGGCCTATACTTTCTGACCGGGCCGGTTCCCGAAAAAGAACCGCCGCCCGAACCGGGCGGCGGCAGGTGCGCGATCCGGCGCCGGGCGCTGCCACCGCCCTTCCGGGCGGCAGGGGTTGGCAGGCGTTCGGCCGGGAACCGGGGGCAGGCTGGCCCGCCGGGCGCCGGGATCGCGGGGCAGGAATTCAGATCAGCGCGGGCAGGTGCAGGCCCACGACCAGCATGACCATCAGCGCCATGGCGCCAAGCGCATCGGCGGCGAGCGTGGTGGCAGAACGGGTGAGTACGGCTTTGACTTCGGTAAGCATCAGGCGATCCCTGTAGCGGTGTTTGTCTTTTGTTCTCACACCGCGTCCGCGTTGTAAAGAACTTTGTAAGAACATCCGCGAACGAAGCTGGATCACCCCACCGTGATCAGCCGGATCGCGCGATCCTGTTCCATCAGCCACAACAGCCCCCGCGCAGCCTGCCCGCGCGGGCCGCCCAGCCCCGGATCCTCGGCCAGCAGCCGCCGCGCATCGCTCTGCGCCACCGCCATCAGCGCCGCCTGGCGTTCCATGTCGCCGACCCGGAACCGCGGCAGGCCAGACTGCGCGGTACCGATCACGTCGCCCGCGCCGCGAATCTCCAGGTCTTCCTCGGCGATGCGGAAGCCGTCTTCGTTTTCGCGCAGGATCGACAGGCGGCGTTCGGCGGTTTCGCCCAGCGGCGGCTGGTAGAGCATCAGGCAGGTCGAACTGGCCGCGCCGCGCCCGACCCGGCCGCGCAGCTGGTGCAACTGCGCGAGGCCGAAAATCTCCGCCCGCTCGATCACCATGATCGAGGCATTGGGCACGTTCACCCCGACCTCGATCACCGTTGTGGCGACCAGAACCGCCGTTTCGCCCGCCGCGAAGGCGGCCATCGCGGCATCCTTCTGCGCCGCCGGCATCTGGCCGTGGACAAGCCCGACACGGCCCTCGCCCAGGGCGGCGCGGAGGTGGCGGAACCGTTCCTCCGCCGCGGTCAGGTCCACCGCCTCGCTTTCCTCGACCAGCGGGCAGACCCAGTAGGCCTGCCGGCCCTCGGCGATCGCCTGCCTGAGATGCCCCACCACCTCGTCCAGCCGGCCGGCGGAAACCAGCGCGGTTTTCACCGGCTTCCGTCCGGGGGGCTTTTCATCCAGCAGGCTCACGTCCATGTCGCCGTAATTGGCCAGCGCGAGCGAGCGCGGGATCGGCGTGGCGGTCATCACCAGCACATCGGCCGCGGGCCCCTTGGCCGCCAGTTCCATGCGCTGCGCGACCCCGAACCGGTGCTGTTCGTCGATCACCGCCAGCCGCAGGTCGGCCAGCGCCACGTCCTTCTGGAACAGCGCATGGGTGCCCACTAGGATGCCGATCTCGCCCGATGCGGCGGCGGCAAGCTTGGCGGCGCGGTCGGCGCCCTTGTCGCGGCCGGTGAGAATTTCCAGCCGCACCCCGGCGGCCTCGGCCAGCGGGCGCAGGCTGTCCATGTGCTGACGGGCGAGGATTTCGGTGGGCGCCATCATCACGCCCTGCCCGCCCGCCTCGACCGCGATCAGAAGCGCGAGGAAGGCCACCAGCGTCTTGCCCGCGCCCACGTCGCCCTGCAGCAAGCGGTTCATCCGCTTCTCGCTGGCCATGTCTGCGGCGATCTCGGCCACCGCGCGGTCTTGCGCCCCGGTCGGCGCGAAATCCAGCGATTGCAAGACTTTGTCCTGCAATGCTCCGGTGCCGACGGAGGCCCGGCCCTTGCCCCGGCGCAGCGTCGCGCGGGCCAGCGCCAGCGTCATCTGGTGGGCGAAGAACTCGTCATAGGCCAGCCGCTGGCGCGCCGGATGGGTCGGCGCCAGCCCCTCTGCCCCGGTCGGCGCATGGGCGGCGGCGACGGCCTCGCGCCAGTCCGGCCAGCCCTCTCGCGCCTTCAGGGCCGGATCGATCCATTCGGCCAGATCGGGCGCGCGGGCCACGGCGGCCTGCGCGGCCTTCGCCACCAGCCGCTGGGTCAGCCCGGCCGAGAGCGGATAGACCGGCTCGAACGCCGGCAGGTCGCCGGCCTCCTCCGGCCGCAGGACATGATCGGGATGAACGATCTGCGCCACCCCGTCGAACAGCTCCAGCTTGCCCGAGATCACCCGCCGCTGGCCGGTGGGCAACTGCCGGTCCAGCCAGTCGCCGCGGGCATGAAAGAACACCAGCTGGAACTCGGTCTCGCTGTCGCGGACATGCACGCGGGCCGGCCCGCCCTTGCGGCGCGGCGGGACATGGCCGCCGATCTCCACTTCGACCGTGACGGTGCTGCCCGGCGTCACCTCGCGGATCGAGCGGCGCAGCCGCCGGTCCACCCCCGAATGCGGCAGGGTGAACAACAGGTCGCGCGGCTTGTCCACCGCCATCTGCGCGAAGGCCTGCACCGCCTTCGGCCCGACGCCGGGCAGCGTGTCGAGCCCGGCGAACAGCGGGAACAGCGCGGGTGGGCGGCCGGCCATCGCCCTAGCCCCCGATCAGGGCAAGCCAGGCATCCTCGTCGATCGTCTCGATGCCCAGTTCCGCCGCGGCCTTGGCCTTCGATCCCGCGCCCGGTCCGGCCACCACAAGGTCGGTCTTCTTCGAGACCGAGCCGGAAACCTTGGCCCCCAGCGCCTCGGCCCGCGCCTTGGCCTCGGCCCGCGTCATCTTTTCCAGCGTTCCGGTGAAGACGATGGTCTTGCCGGCCACCGGGCTGTCCACCGCCCCGCGCGCCGCGACATCCGCCACCGTCAGATGCGCGGCCAGCCGGTCGATCGAGGCGCGTTCGGCGGGCTGGTGGAAGGTGGTGACGAGCGAGACCGCGACGGTCGTGCCGATCCCGTCGATATTCACCAGGTCCGCCCAGGCAGCGCGCGCCCCCTCCGGCAGCGGCGGGTCGGCCTGCCATATCCGTTCGCGCGTGTCGCTCACGGCGGCGCGCCGGCCCTCCGCTTCGGCCGCGGCGCGTTCCGCCTCCACCGCCGTTTCGGCGGCGAGGTGCCGGGCCAGCGCCGGGCCGGCCGCATCGACGGCCGCAAGGAAGGCGGGCCAACTGCCGTAGTGCCGCGCCAGGTCCGCGGCCACGACCTCGCCGACATGGCGGATACCCAGCGCGAAGATCAGCCGGTCGAGCGGGATGCGGCGGCGGTCCTCGATCGCGGCGAAGAGGTTGGCGGCCGATTTCTCGCCCCAGCCGTCGCGGTTCTTCAGCTTGCCAAGGCTTTGCGCGTCGCGCGCCGCCAGCGTGAAGATGTCGGCCGGTTCGCGGATCGGCAGCGCCGCGTCGGCGAAGAACATCTCGATCTGCTTCGCGCCCAGCCCCTCGATGTCGAAGGCGCCGCGGCTGACGAAATGCTTGAGCTTCTCGACCGCCTGCGCGGGGCAGACCAGCCCGCCGGTGCAGCGCCGCACGCTGTCGCCCGGTTCGCGGATCGCCTCGGACCCGCATTCGGGGCAACGATCGGGAAAGACATAGGGCACCGCGCCCTCGGGGCGTTTCGACAGGTCGACATCGGCGACCTTGGGGATCACGTCACCGGCACGGTAGACCTGCACCCAGTCGCCCGCGCGGATGTCCTTGCCGTCGCGGATCGGGTTGCCGCGCGCGTCGCGCCCGGCGATGTAATCCTCGTTGTGCAGCGTCGCGTTCGACACCACCACGCCGCCCACCGTCACCGGATGCAGCCGCGCGACGGGGCTGAGCGCGCCGGTGCGGCCGACCTGGATGTCGATCGCCTCCAGCCGGGTCCAGGCCAGTTGCGCGGGGAACTTGTGCGCGATCGCCCAGCGGGGCGTGGTGGAGCGGTAACCAAGCCGCGCCTGCAGCCCCAGATCGTCGACCTTGTAGACCACGCCGTCGATATCGTAGCCCAGCGTCGCGCGCTGTTCCTCGATCCCGTCATAATAGGCGGCCAGGTCGGCAAGGCTGTCGCAGCGCCGGGTCAGCGGGTTGGTGACGAAGCCGAAACCGGCAAGCCGGTCGATGGCGCCCATCTGCGTGTCGGCCAGCGGGTCGCTGACCTCGCCCCAGGCATAGGCGAAGAACCTGAGCGGCCGCGCGGCGGTGATCGCCGGATCGAGCTGGCGCAACGACCCGGCGGCGGCGTTGCGCGGGTTGGCGAAGGTCTTGGCCCCGGCCTCTGCCTGCCGGGCGTTCAGCGCCTCGAAATCCGCCCCGGCCATGTAGACCTCGCCGCGCACCTCCAGCACCTCGGGCGCGCCCTCGATCCGCTGCGGGATCTCGGCGATGGTGCAAGCGTTCGCGGTCACGTTCTCGCCGGTCTCGCCGTCGCCGCGGGTGGCGGCCTGCACCAGCCGCCCGGCCTCGTAGCGCAGCGACAGCGACAGGCCGTCGATCTTCGGTTCCGCCGTATAGGCCAGCAGCGCTTCGGCCGCGAGGCCCAGGAACCCGCGCACGCGGGCGTCGAACTCGGCCACGTCCTCGGCGGTGAAGGCATTGCCCAGCGACAGCATCCGCACCGCGTGGCGGACCTTGGCGAACCCCTCGGCGGGCGGCGCGCCGACCTCGGCGCTGGGGCTGCCGGCCTCGGCCAGATCGGGGAACCGTTCCTCGATCGCGATCAGCCGCGCCTTGAGCGCGTCGTAGTCGGCATCGGAAATCTCGGGCGCGTCGGCGCCGTGATAGGCGCGGTTCGCCGCCGCGACCTCGGCGGCGAGGCGCAGCCACTCCGTCGCCGCGCCCGCCCGGTCGAGGTCATCGACCGGCACCGTCCGCGCATCGCCATCCCCCGACATGCGAAGACCTCCCCGCCTGCTTCCCCCGAAGTGATAGGGGCGGCAGGCGCAGAGGTCCAGTGCTGGCCGCCGGGGCGGCCGGGTCAGAGAGGCCGGTCAGGCGCCGATGGCGATCCGGCGATCCATGTCGGCGGGGTTCGGATCACGCAGGACGTAGCCGCGGCCCCAGACCGTCTCGATGTAGTTCTCGCCGCCGGTGGCCTCGGCCAGCTTCTTGCGCAGCTTGCAGATGAACACGTCGATGATCTTGAGTTCCGGCTCGTCCATGCCGCCGTAGAGATGGTTGAGGAACATCTCCTTGGTCAGCGTCGTGCCCTTGCGCAGGCTCAGCAGTTCCAGCATCTGGTATTCCTTGCCGGTCAGGTGCACCGGCCGGCCGTCGACATCGACGGTCTTGGCGTCGAGATTGACGTTGATCTTGCCGGTCTTGATGATCGACTGCGCATGGCCCTTGGACCGGCGGATGATCGCGTGGATCCGGGCGACCAGTTCCTCGCGGTGGAACGGCTTGGTCATGTAATCGTCGGCGCCGAAGCCGAAGCCCTTGAGCTTGCTCTCGGTATCGTCGTCGCCGGTGAGGATCAGGATCGGGGTCTCGATCTTCGACATCCGCAGCTGGCGCAGAACGTCGTGGCCGGACATGTCGGGCAGGTTGAGATCCAGCAGGATCAGGTCGTAGTCGTAAAGCTTCGCCAGATCGATGCCTTCTTCGCCCAGATCGGTGCAATAGACGTTCAAATTGGCATGCGTGAGCATGAGCTCGATGCTGCGCGACGTGGTCGGATCATCCTCCACCAGCAAAATACGCATCTTTGGGTTCTCCGCGTTAATCCCTCGATCACCATTGACGATGACGGGAAATGGTTAACGCCCCGTTACTCTCACAAGATGCGGTGAACTTTCCATCTAAAGTTGTCGATATTTTTGTATTGCGGTGACTTTCAGCGCTTTTTCGCCGTGCAGTTCGACCGCGTTGCGCCAGATGTCGAACTCTTCCTCGGACAATTGGTAGCGGTCCAGCGCCTCTTTCGGCGTGATCAGCCCGTAGGCCACGGCCTTGACGACCTTGGCCTTTCGGCTGGCGACCCAGCGGCGGGTTTCCGGAGGCGGAAGATCGGCGCGTGACATAACGCTGCCGTCCGGCAGGGTAATGGCGCGCGGCCCATCCACTTTCTTCAGGTACATCGCTCACCCCTCGGTCTTCTGTTGCCGACGAGGTTGCGCCATCTCACTTAACGAGCGGTGAAACGGCCCCTTGCGAGTATGTCGCATTTTCCTATATTCCTGCCGATCCTCCCGCCACCCCCCAACAGGTTGCACACCGTTACGTCATGCCGCTCGATCCGCCCGCCAACACCTTGAATTCCCTGGGGCTTGCCAAGCCCGCGGCGGACACGCGCGTGGTCGTGGCGATGTCGGGCGGGGTCGATTCCTCGGTGGTGGCGGCGATGCTGGCCGAAGAAGGCTACGATGTCGTCGGCGTCACCTTGCAGCTTTACGACCACGGCGCGGCGCTGGCGAAGAAGGGGGCCTGCTGCGCCGGGCGCGATATCCACGACGCGCGCCGGGTGGCCGAGGCGATGGGCTTTCCGCACTACGTGCTGGATTACGAAAACGCCTTCCGCGAGGCGGTGATCGACGAATTCGCCGACAGCTACCTCGCCGGGGCGACGCCGGTGCCCTGCATTCGCTGCAACGAACGGGTTAAGTTCCGCGATCTGCTGGAAACCGCGCGCGACCTCGATGCCGACTGCATGGCGACGGGGCACTACATCCAGCGCAAGATGGGTCCGGCGGGGCCGGAGTTGCACATGGCCGCCGACCAGGGCCGCGACCAGAGCTATTTCCTGTTCTCCACCACGGCCGAGCAACTGGGCTACCTGCGCTTCCCGCTGGGTCATCTGCGCTCGAAGGCCGAAACGCGGGCGCTGGCGGCGCGCTACGGCCTGCCGGTGGCCGACAAGCCCGACAGCCAGGACATCTGCTTCGTGCCGAATGGCGACTATGCCGCGGTGATCGAGAAGCTGCGCCCCGGCGCGGCCGATCCCGGCGAGATCGTCGATCTTTCCGGCCGGGTGCTGGGCACACATCGCGGGGTGATCCATTACACGATCGGGCAGCGCCGCGGCCTCGGCATCGGCGGGCTGGAGGAGCCGCTTTACGTCGTGAAACTCGACCCCGATGCGCGGCGCGTGGTGGTCGGGCCGAAATCGGCGCTGGCCACCCGCGTGGTGCCGCTGCGCGAGATCAACTGGCTGGGCGACGCGCCGCTCACGGCGCGGGCCGAATGGCCAGTCTCGGTGCGGGTGCGATCGACCCGGCCGCCGCGCGAGGCGGTGATCCGGCCGCTGAGCGAGACCGAGGCGGCGGTCGAACTGATCGCGCCGGAGGAAGGCGTAAGCCCGGGCCAGGCCTGCGTGTTCTACGAGACCGGCGGCAGCCGGGTTCTGGGCGGCGGCTGGATCTGGCGCGGGGCCTGACCGCGTCGATCTGTCGGCCAAGGCGCTTCACGAGATGTCGGTCGGTGGCACCGCCCGTGCACCCACCCGCCGCGCCCCTTGCATGGGCCAACCCGGCCAAGCGCCCTACCCCGCCACCGACAGCACCGACCGCGCCGCGCGCAGGCCCGGCGGCTCGCCGCCCATGCCCAGCCGCTCCATCGTCACCGCCATCGCGTCCAGCTGCGCCTCGCGGGCCTCCGGATCGTCCATCAGCCGCATCAGCGCCGCCGCCATCGGCCCCGGCCGGCAGGCCCGGCCCAGGAATTCCGGCACGGCGCGGGTTTCCGACACGAGGTTGACCAGCGTCACCGTGTCGACCTTCAGCATCCGGCCGATCAGCGCCCGGCTGAGCGGGTGCATGTCATAGCCGATCACCATCGGCGTCCGGCTGGCCGCGAGATCGAGGCTCACGGTGCCCGAGGCCGCCAGCGCGAGATCGGCGGCGGCGAAGGCGGCGCGGCGGTCGGCCTCTTCCTCCACCACCACCGGCGGGAACGGCCAGCGCGCGGCCATCGCGCGCACCATGCCGGCCACGCCGCGAACCGTGGGCAGCACCACCCGCAGCCCCGGTTCCCGGTCGCGCAGCCGCATCAGGGTTTCGTCGAAGCGCGGCGCCAGCCGGCGCACCTCGCCGCCGCGCGAGCCGGGCAGGCACAGCGCCAGCGGCTGATCGGGCCCGATCATCAGGCTGTCGCGGAACGCCGCGGCCTCGGCCGCCGTCGCCTGTGGCTCGGTCACCACCGGGTGGCCGACGAAATCGCAACTCATCCCGGCGGCTTCCATGTAGGGCGGCTCGAACGGCAAAAGCGCCAGGACATGGTCGATGACCTCGGCCATCTTCGCCGCCCGCCCCGGCCGCCAGGCCCAGACCGAGGGCGCGACATAGTGGATCGTGCGCAGACCGGGCCGTTCGGCCCGCGCGGCGCGGGCCACGCGCAGGCCGAAATCCGGGCTGTCGATGGTGATCAGCGCCCTGGGCCGCGCCGCGACGACCGCGGCCGCCGTCTGGGCGATCCGGGCCTTGAGCTGGCGGTATCTCGGCAGAACCTCCCACAGGCCCATGACCGACAGCTCCTCCATCGGGAACAGGCTGTCCAGCCCCTCGGCCTGCATCCGCGGCCCGCCGACCCCTTCGAACGCCACGCCCGGCGCCAGCGCCGTCAGCCCCGCCATCAGCGCCGCGCCCAGCCGGTCGCCCGAGGCTTCGCCGGCGACGAGGAAGAAGGTCATGGCTCCCGCGCCCAGAGAAAGAGGCCCGCCGCCCCGGCCGCGGCCTTTGTCGCGTCCGGGTCGATCAGCATCGCGCCGCCGGCCTCCCAGGCGATGCCGGCAAGGCCCGCCGCCGCCGCCCGCCGCACCGTTTCGGGCCCGATCGCGGGCAGGTCGATCCGCCGGTCCTGCGCCGGTTTCGGCGCCTTGTAGAGCACCCCGCGCGCGCCCGTCGGATCGGGCCGCAGCCCGGCGGCATGGCTGGCGACGAAATCGAGCATCGCGTCGGTGCCCGGCAACGTCTCCAGCGCGAGGCACAGGCCCTGCGCGACCACCGCGCCCTGGCCAATGTCGAGCCGGCCGAGGTCCCGCACGATCCCGGCGGCGCGCGCGGCATCGGCCGTGTCCGCCGGCGACGGCGCGCCGACGATCACGCCCGGCCCCGGAACCAGGTCGGGCCGCAGCTCCGCCGCGCCGACGACCTCGAAGCCGAACTCCTCGAACAGGCCGATCACCGCGCCAAGCGCCGCGTCGTCGCCCTGCCCGATCGCGGCCAGCAGCCGCGGCACCAGTTGCGCGGTGCGCGGATCGAAGGCTTCCGGTTCCAGCCGTGGCCGGGTGACGCCGCCGGCGAAGACCACCCGCGTCACCCCCTCGGCCTCAAGGTGGTCGAGGAACGGCACCAGCCGCTCGATCCGGAACCGCAGGATCTCGCGCCCCGGCACCTCGGCCGCCGCGCCGTCGAGCGCAGCGACCAGCGTCGTGCCGGCGGGCAACGCCTCGGCCAGCAACGCGGGCAGCGCGCCGGTCCCGGCGATGATCGCGACCCGGCTCATCTCGGGGCGAGGAACGAGCGGTCCGACGGGCCGAGGATGAAATCCAGCACCTCGGCGGCCAGCGCGCCATGGCCGCCCTCCTCGGCCTTGCGGCGGGCGGTGTCGCGCAGGCTGCCGCCGGCGAGATCGGTGAACAGCTCGCGCAGCTCGGCGATATCGGCCTTGGCCGCGCCGCGCCGCTTCAGCCCGACGAGGTTGAGCCCGTCGAGCGTGCCGCGCGGCCCCTGAACCAGGCCGAAGGGCATCACGTCGGCGGTGACCATCGTCAGCGCGCCGATCATCGCGCCGCGGCCGATCCGCACGAACTGGTGCACGCCGCACATCCCGCCCAGGATCACCTCGTCCTCGATCACGCAATGGCCGGCCAGCGCCGCGCCATTGGCCAGGATCACGCCGTCGCCCACCTGGCAGTCATGCGCGACATGGCAGCCGGCCATGAAAAGGCCCGCGTCGCCCACCCGTGTCACGCCGCCGCCGCCCTCGGTGCCGGTGTTCATCGTGACGTGTTCGCGGATCCGGTTGCGGGCGCCGACGACAAGGCGGGTGCGTTCGCCCCGAAACTTCAGATCCTGCGGGATCTCGCCCAGCACGGCGAAGGGAAACACCACCGTGTCCTCGCCGATCTCGGTCAGCCCGGTGATCACCGCGTGCGACTTGACCTCGACCCGCGCGCCCAGAACG
>Ga0180430_10003261_pt1 | contig 14098 bp, 13 predicted proteins | sample SS_ome_9_FD_132999 | JGI IMG/M metagenome (GOLD analysis project Ga0180430, IMG submission 132999) | Hypersaline lake sediment archaeal communities from the Salton Sea, California, USA - SS_1_S_2 metaG | ecosystem: Environmental > Aquatic > Non-marine Saline and Alkaline > Hypersaline >... | reverse complement strand
TTTTTTTAAATGCATTAACCAAATAACATATAAAGCTTGCATTTGCAATTATTAAAACTCTAAAAAACGTAATACATATTATAATATTTGTATTGACATATTTTTATAAATGTATTCTAATTAGAAACAGATGAAAGGATAATGATTTGGTTAAAATAACCAAGACAATAAGGTTTCCCCAGGAGCTTGTCAGGGAAATAAAAACCATATCCGCTTCAAGGGATGAAAATTTCACTGAATTTGTCCAGACTGCTATAGAGTCTTATATAAGGGGTTTAAGATTCAATGATGCAGTAAATGAAAGTGCAGGAGCCTGGGACATTAATAAACATCCTGAGCTTAAACAGGGATCAGTGAAATATATAAGAAAAGTCAGGAAAGGCAGAAAACATAATGGCTTTGTTTGATACTGATGTCCTCATAGATAATCTGCTAAATAGATATGGAGCTTCCCAGGCTTTGATAAAGTTCAAAGATGAAAAAAATTATTGTAGTGTTATAACCATTGGCGAGATATTATTTGGTATGTATCCAGATGAAAAGGAAAAGACATTAAAGCTGCTTGACAGCCTGGCACCATTAGAAGTAGACAAGGATATAGTGTTGTCGGCATATGAAATAAAGAATAAAGCCAGGGGATTTAATCTTGAACTTTATGACTGCATAATCGCAGCCACAGCCATACAAAATGATATGGTCCTGGTTACTAAAAATGCAAAGCATTATCCTGATGAGAGGATCAGGATATATGCCCCGCAATACTGATCAAGCATTAGTTGATATTTATAATAAAATCCGGCCAATAGGTGAACTGTCATGGAAAATTTTATTTTCGAGAACCCCACAAAGATAATATTCGGAAAAGGCACCCAGAAACAGGCCGGCGCTGAAATAAAGAAGATCACCGGCAGGGTGCTTTTCCATTACGGCATGGGAAGCATAAAGAGATCCGGCCTCTATGGCCAGGTCATGGAGTCCCTGGATGATGCAGGGGTCGAAGTATTTGAGCTGGGGGGAGTCCAGCCCAATCCCCGGCTGGGACTTACCATAGAAGGCGCCCGCGTCTGCAGGGAAAACAATATCGGGGCGGTGCTGGCCGTGGGAGGAGGCAGTGTTATTGATTCTGCCAAGGCCATAGCTTTAAATGCCTGCTATGAAGGTGAGAGCATGTGGGACTTTGTGGAGAAGAAGGCAAAGCCGGAGTCGGCGCTGCCTGTGGGGGCAGTCCTCACCATACCGGCAGCAGGCAGCGAGTCCAGCGACGTGGCAGTCATAACCAATGAAGACGGCATGCTTAAATGGGGATATCACAATGAACTTATCTATCCGGTATTTGCCATAATAAACCCTGAACTGACATTTACTTTGCCCAGGGAGCAGATCGCCAGCGGGGCTGTGGATATAATATCTCATGTGATGGAAAGGTATTTTACCAGGGTAAAGAACGTGGACCTTACAGACAGGCTGTGCGAAGCTGTCATAAAGACAGTCATCGCCAATGCTCCCCTGGCCCTGGAACATCCCCGGGACTATGATCCCCGGGCAGAGCTTATGTGGGCCGGCACCATAGCTCATAACAATCTTCTGGATACCGGCAGGATGGGGGACTGGGCCACCCATAAGCTTGCCCATGAGCTTAGTACATATAACGGGATCATCCACGGGGCAGCCCTGGCCATATTATTCCCGGCCTGGATGAGATATGCCTACCGGGAGGACATGGATATATTCCAAAAGTTTGCACTCAGGATATTCGATATTGAGGCCGGCAGCAGAGACAGGGAAAGCATTATACTGGAAGGCATAGAAAGACTTGCTGCTTTCAGCAGAAGCCTGGGGCTTCCCACCAGGCTTAAAGACATCGGCGAGGGCAGAAAAGGTATTGAGGAGATGGCAGAAAAGACCCAGCGGTTCGGTCCCGTCGGGAGGTTCAAATCGCTAGATAAATCAGATGTGGAAAAAATATACAGGCTGGCTCTGTGAGTACATCAATGATTTTGTCCTGCATTAACCCTGCACTATTATGTGCACCGTATGCAATAAAATGCGGTATCAGGAATGCAACTAAAACTTGTAAATAATATCACTTTATATATAATATAAAAAATTGTCCATGTGATGCACAGATGTTCATAAGAAAAAGCACGATTTAAGGCAGTATGGCAGCATCACTTTTCCGCGGCAATAAAACTAAAGTAATTGACTGAAGTTTTCTATTAAAAATGGTAGAATATCTAGGATTACTTAGACAGCTTTTACTTTAAAAGGGTGAATGGTCATTTGTAAACAATAACAAATACAAGGGGGGAAATTTTGAGCTTCCAAATCCCAAAAAACACTTACAGCGGAAAGATCAATACCTTAAAGTTGGGTACCGGGGATTTCCAGGTGCTGGTAGGAGGTGAGACTGCTTTACCTTTCTACACTTTCGAGGGTGAGAACCCGAACAGGCCCATAGTGGCTATGGAAGTCTATGACGCCAGGCCGGAAGGATGGCCGGAGACTGTAGCCAGATATTTTGAAGACGTGATGGATGATCCTGTAAAGTGGGCAAAGAAAAACATAGACGAATACGGAGCTGACGCCATATGCCTCAAGCTTACCAGGATAGCTCCGGACGGCGAGGATATGAGCCCTGATGATGCTGCAGCCATGACAGCGGAACTACGGCAGGCGATATCCAAACCCCTGATCATATACGGGACCGGGCCTATAGAAAAGATAGCTGAAGTAATGAAAAAAGTATCCGAGAAGAATGCTGACAGCAATATACTGATGGGCTGGGCAGAGGAAGACAGTTACAAGACCATAGCTGCAGCTGCCATGGGATATAATAACAGCGTAACTTCGCTTAACCAGCTTGATGTAAATATAGCCAAGCAGCTGAACATACTGCTTACACAGCTGGGGCTTCCTCCGGACAGGATAGCCATGGACCCGGCAAGTTCGGGACTGGGATACGGATTGGAATACTGCCATTCTGCCATGGAAAGGCTGAAGATAGCCGCGCTGCTGCAGGATGACAAGATGACCCAGATGCCTATCATAAATGATATAGCGCCGGAGATATGGAAGGTAAAGGAAGCGAAGGAATCCGAGGAGAGCACTCCTGAATGGGGAGACCAGGAAGCCAGGGGTATAAACTGGGAAGCAGTATCATGTATGAGCCTGCTTATATCCGGTTCCAATATACTGGTCATGAGGCATCCCAAAGCTGTAGAACTTATTAAAAAAGCAATTGATGAATTACTCTGATCTTAGATCATTAAAGGATGGTGTATCAATAAAATGGCGAAGGAAAAGAAAAAGAGAAAACCGGAAGATATATCTTCGGACGCTGCCGTATGCCAGATGCTAAAAGACCTGGATCCGGAGCTTTCTACCGTATTCGACCGCTCAGAATCTATGAAGGCATGTCCAATCGGTTCAGGAAAATCAGGCATATGCTGCAAGAACTGTTCCATGGGTCCCTGCAGGGTAACGGAAGGAAAGACAGGTCTCTGCGGCGCCACCATGGGTACCATAGCCGCCAGGAACCTGGCAAGGGCCATAGCCGCAGGTGCTTCAGCCCATTCCGACCATGGAAGGGATCTTGCCCATCTTCTTGGCCTTGCTGCCCAGGATAAGGCCGAAGGGGTAAGGATAAAGGACCCGGAGAAACTTAAGGAGTTTGCCGGAGTGCTGGGCATAGAGACAGAAGGCAGGGAAATAAGCGAGATAGGGGTAGCAGTCTCGGAAAAATCCCTGTCCCTTTTCGGACAGCAGACAGGCGAGATCGACCTTATTAAGATCGCTCCCGAGAAGAGGCAGGAAGTCTGGAGAAAGAATAAGGCAGTACCCAGGGGTGTCGACAGGGAAGTGGTGGAACTTCTTCACAGGACCCATATGGGTGTTGACCAGGATGTAGAAAATATACTGGACCAGGCAGTCAGGACTGCTCTGGGAGACGGCTGGGGCGGTTCCATGATAGCAACCGAGATAAGCGATATCCTGTTCTCTACCCCTAAGCCCAACCAGGCCAAGACCAATCTGGGTATGCTGGCCGAAGATGAAGTAAATATAATAATCCACGGCCATGAACCTACATTATCGGAAATAATTGCCACCCTTGCCGATAATGAAGAGATGGTGGAATATGCCCGGTCCAAGGGAGCCAAAGGCATAAATGTGGTGGGTATATGCTGTACCGCCAATGAAGTGCTTATGAGGCAGGGAGTGGCGCCCATAGGAAACTTCCTTTCCCAGGAGCTGGCAATAATGACCAGGGCAGTAGAGGCCATGGTGGTCGATGTGCAGTGCATAATGCAGTCGCTGGGGGAGATAACCGGGAAATACCATACCAAGCTTATAACATCCTCACCCAAATGCAAGATACCCGGCGCGGTGCACATGCAGTTTGAAGAAGATAACGGACTCAAGCTGGCCAAGGAGATCATAAAGATGGCAGCTGATAATTATCCCAACCGGGCCAAGGAAGTCTGCATACCTGATATAAAGTCAGACCTTGTGGCCGGTTTCTCCCGGGAGTATATAAAGTACATGCTGGGAGGAAGGTTCAGGTCTTCCTTCAGGCCTCTTAATGATGCCATCATAGACGGCAGGATACAGGGTGTGGTCGGCATAGTAGGATGCAATAATGCCAGGTGCACCCACGATAAATACCACAACTACCTTACTAAGGAATTCATAAAAAGGGATTACCTGGTGGTACAGACCGGCTGCGGAGCCCTGTCTACTGCCAAGTGCGGACTGATGGAATCGGAGGCCATGGAGTATGCAGGTGAAGGCTTAAAGTCCATCTGCGAGGCCGTGGGAATACCCCCGGTACTTCACCTGGGCTCATGTGTCGATAATTCCAGGATCCTTACGGTAGTATCCGATATAGTCCGGGAAGGGGGACTGGGAGATGATATAAGCGACCTTCCCATTGCCGGCATTGCTCCTGAATGGATGAGCGAGAAGGCGCTTTCTATCGGGACCTATGTAGCCGCCTCCGGTACTTACGTAGCTTTTAGCGGAGAGCCCATACCGGTGGAATCAAGCACTGAAGTAAAGGATATGATGACAAAAGGCTGGCAGGAAAAATATGGAGGCCAGCTTGAATATATAGCCGATATTGATGAATTATTGAAAAAAGTCATTACTGTTATCCAGGAGAAGAGAAAAGCCTTAAAGATCGATACAGTCAAGGAAAGGGTCTTACTGGATATGGACGCAAGGAGGTCATTGAAAGATGTCTAGGATCATTGCCACAAGCGCTATAAAAGGAGCATACAAGATAGTAGAGCGGGCAGAGAAGATGCTTGCTGACAGTATTGAGAAAAATGGCGGAGACCAGGTAATAGAGTTTCCCGATACCGGTTATTTCCTTCCCATCATCTACAGCATGACCGGCATCAAAGTGGAAAAGCTTTCTGACTGCGGCGAGGTACTGGAAGAGGCCAGGAAACTGCTTCCCCAGGTACCTTCGGAGAAGCTGTGGCTGCCCTATCTGGGAGGAACCCTGGATGCCGGTGTCGCCACCCTGTGGGCAGAAGAGATAATAGAGGGAATAAAATATATAGACGGCCCCGACCCGGTAGACGGAATATGGCTGGGAGCAGCCACTGATGTCATCATCAGGGAGAGGGGTATTGAGTTTGTGGACGGTACAGCGCCCGGCTTTGCCGCCTGCGTGGGTGCCGCCAAAGACAGCAAGACCGCTGTAAAGATAGCCAGGGAGCTCCAGGAAAAGAACATATATGTTTTCATGACCGGGGAGACCAACGGTACATCAATGTCGGAACAGCTGGAGCAGGAAGGCGTGGAACTGGGCTGGGATACCAGGCTGGTGCCTTTCGGTAAGGACATAACGTCCACTATATATGCCCTGGGATTTGCTGCCAGGGCCGCCCTTTCATTCGGCGGCGTCCAGGGCGGCGACTACAGGAGGATGCTGCTGTACAATAAGAACAGGGTATACGCTTTCGTGCTGGCTCTGGGCGAGGTTGACGAGCTCAAGTATGCAAATGCTGCCGGCGCTATAAATTATGGTTTTCCGGTAATTGCCGACACCAATATACCCGAGATTCTTCCCAGGGGAGTATGCACCTATGAACATGTGGTGGCCAATGTACCCGCAGAAGAGATGGTGGCAAAGGCCATAGAGGTCAGGGGACTCAAGATAACTGTGGACAAGGTAGACATCCCGGTGGCATTCGGTGCCGCCTTTGAGGGTGAAAGAGTAAGGAAGGAAGATACATTTGTAGAATTCGGGGGCAATAAAAGCGAAGCAGTGGAATTTTTGCATTCTGCAGATGCTTCTGAAGTAGAAGACGGGAAAGTGGAAGTTTTCGGCCCTGATATCGATGATATAAAGGAGGGCGAAGTGCTTCCGCTGGGAATAGAGGCACTGGTATCGGGCAGGAAGATGCAGGATGATTTCGAGCCGGTAATGGAGAGGCAGTTCCATTATTTTATAAACTATGCCACCGGGATATTCCATATGGGACAGAGGGATATCATCTGGGTGAGGTTTTCCAAGGATGCGGTAAAGGCAGGTTTTAAGATAAGACACCTGGGTACCATACTGCATGCCAAGATGCATTCGGATTTCGGCAATATAATGGACAAGATACAGATAAAGATATATACCAATCCGGAAGACGTAGCATCGCTTAAGGAAAGGGCAAAAGAGGCATTCAGGACCAGGGATGAAAGGCTGAAGACACTAACTGACGAGTCCGTGGATACTTTCTATTCCTGCACTCTGTGCCAGTCATTTGCTCCCAACCATGTCTGCGCCGTATCGCCGGAAAGGCCGGGCCTCTGCGGCGCCTATAACTGGCTTGACTGCAAGGCGTCATTCGAGATAAACCCCGCCGGACCGAACCAGCCCATAAAGAAAGGCGAGACCATAGACGAGAATATGGGTATCTGGAAAGGGGTCAATGATTTCGTGTTCAAGGCTTCAAACCAGTCGCTGGAGTCTTTCTCAGCTTATTCCATGATGGTAGACCCCATGACTTCCTGCGGCTGTTTCGAGGTAATAGTCACCATACTTCCCTCCACCAATGGCGTAATGGCGGTAAACCGCGAGCATTCGGGGATGACTCCCAGCGGTATGAAGTTCTCTACCATGGCAGGAATGGTGGGCGGAGGAATACAGACTCCGGGGTTCATAGGTATCAGTAAATTTTTTATAGGTTCCAAGAAGTTCATAAAAGCAGACGGCGGACTTGAGAGGCTGGTATGGATACCTAAGTCCCTGAAGGAAGAGATAAGGGATCTACTGGAGGATAGGATAGAAGAGCTGGGGCTTGAAGGTTTTCTGGATAAGATCGCCACCGAAGAAGACGCGGAAAACGAAGAGCAGGTCCTGGAGTTCATGCAGAAGGTAAACCATCCGGTCCTTGAGATGGAGCCCATGATGTGAACCATAAATGTTTAGACATATTATTAGATAAGGAGAGATAGGTATGGCATTAAGCGGTTTAGAGATATTCAAGAAACTGCCCAAGACTAATTGTAAAGACTGCGGATTTCCCACCTGCCTGGCCTTTGCCATGCAGCTGGCAGCAGGAAAAGTGGAGCTGGATAAGTGTCCCCATGTCTCGGAAGAGGCCAAGGCAGACCTGTCCGAAGCTTCCCAGCCGCCAATACTGAAGGTAGAGATAGGTGCCGGCGACAATGCATTTACCCTGGGAGAGGAAACCGTACTTTACAGGCATGACAGGACCTTTGTCAACCAGAATGCATTTGCCGTGACTGTAAGCGATGATATGGCTGAAGATGAGATAGAGAAACTGGTAAAGGATATCGACAGTATATCCTATGAGAGGGTAGGTCTTACCCTGGCGCTGGAATCTGTATGCATCAAGAACAGCTCAGGCGATAAGGGCAAGTTTATGGCTGCAGCAGAAAAGGTAAGCTCGATCACCCAGAAACCTATGATCCTGGTATCAGGCGATACCGCGGTCCTGAAGGAAGCTGCCGTGAAGTTCAAGGACTCAAAACCCCTGCTGCATGCAGCTACCGCCGACAATATAGATGAGATGGCATCGATTGCCAAAGAAACAGGATGTCCCATTGCTGTCAGGAGCGAGACCATAGACGGCATAATGGAGCTTACGGGAAAGCTCAGGGATGGGGGCATAAAGAATATAATAATAGATGTGGGTTCCAGGAAACTGAAAAAAGACCTGGAAGACCAGGTGGCTATGAGGGCTGCTGCCATAAAGAAGCAGGAGAGAAGCCTGGGGTTTCCCACCATAGTTTTTGCAGATGAGATGACTGACGACCCCCGGTTTGAGACCCTTATAGCTTCCGTATTTGTAGCAAAATACGGTTCCATAATCGTCCTTTCAAATGCGGATAAGCATAATATCTATCCCCTACTGGTATACAGGCAGAATATCTACACCGATCCCAGAAGACCGATGCAGGTGGAAGAAAAGATCTATGAGATAGGAAAACCTGACCAGAACTCGCCCATACTCATCACCACCAACTTCTCCCTTACCTATTTTATAATCTCAGGCGAGGTGGAGACCAGCAAGGTCCCGGCCTGGCTTCTGGTGATGAATGTGGAAGGACAGTCGGTCCTTACTGCCTGGGCAGCAGGAAAATTCGTCCCCGAGCTGATCGCCCAGTTCATAAAGAAGAGCGGCATACAGGAAAAGACTTCCAAAAAAGAACTTATAATACCCGGCTATGTGGCCCAGCTCCAGGGCGAGCTTGAAGACGAACTGGGAGACGGCTGGAAAGTGGTGGTGGGCCCCAGGGAAGCAGGGGAAGTCACCAAATTCCTTAAGGAATATGCTTCAAAATAAGGTTTTGCGGGATAGCATGTATGTGATTCCCGGCAGGGGGGATTGATTGTAAAAAAAGCGAAAGGAGAATGAAGTGAAAAGCGATATTGAGATCGCGCAGGCGGCAGAGATCAAGGATATCCGGGAAATCGCGGGATCCATGGGACTGGATGAGAAGTACCTGGAACTATACGGCAATCACAAGGCCAAGGTGAGCCTGGATGTGATCGATGATTTTAAGGACAGGCCAAACGGGAAATATATAGATGTGACCGCCATAACTCCTACACCCCTGGGTGAAGGAAAGACAGTTACCACCATAGGACTTGCCATGGCGCTAAACAAGATCGGAAAGAAGACCATTACCTGCATAAGGCAGCCGTCTCTGGGTCCGGTATTCGGAATAAAGGGCGGGGCTGCCGGCGGAGGATTCTCCCAGGTGATCCCTATGGAAGATTTTAATCTTCACCTGACCGGGGACAACCATGCTGTGAGCATAGCCCATAACCTCCTGGCAGCTTTCCTGGATACCCACCTGATGAAGGGAAATGACCTGAACATAGACCCGTTTTCCATAACCCTTAACCGGGTTGTAGATGTCAGCGACCGGGCCCTGCGCAATATAATCATAGGACTGGGCGGGGAGATCAACGGCATACCCAGGGAGACAGGATATGATATAACGGTAGCCTCTGAAGTAATGGCCATACTGGCGCTTACCACAGGACTGAAAGACCTCAGGCAGAAGCTGGCCAAGATGGTCATAGGCTCCACCTATGATGGAAAAGCGGTGACAGCTGAAGACCTTAAGGCTGCCGGGGCCATGACGGTGCTGTTAAAGGATGCCATAAAACCAAACCTGCTTCAGACCCTGGAGCATACTCCATGTTTTGTGCATGCAGGACCATTTGCCAATATCGCCCACGGAAACAGTTCCATACTTGCAGACCAGGTGGCCATAAAGCTGGGTGAATATATAGTGACAGAGAGCGGCTTCGGAGCCGACTGCGGGGCAGAAAAGTTTATGAATATAAAGTGCAGGTACAGCGGCCTCAAACCGGATGCAGTAGTCATAGTCGCCACTGTAAGGGCGCTTAAGATGCACGGCGGGGGATTTGAGTTCATACCCGGCCAGGGTGTTGACCGGGATCTTATGGAGAAGGAAAATGTGGATGCCGTGCTCAAAGGCTGCGCCAACCTGGAAAAGATGATAGAGAATATGGCGCTTTTCGGAGTACCGGCTGTGGTGGCCATAAACCATTTTGATTCTGATACCCAGGCGGAAGTCGATGCCATAAGGGACAGGGCTCTGGCTGCAGGTGCAGAGGATGCCGTCACCAGCAAAGTATGGCTCAATGGCGGAGAAGGCGGGACCGAACTGGCAGAAGCCGTGGCAAAGGCGGCAGAGAAACCTTCAGACTTCAGGTTCCTGTATCCGCTGGACCTCCCCATCAAGGAAAAGATAGAGACTATCGCCACAAAGATATACGGCGCAGACGGTGTCGATTACTCAGCTCTGGCAGAGAAGAAGATAGCGCTTTATACAAAACAGGGATTCGATAAGCTGCCCATGTGCATGGCCAAGACCCACCTGTCACTGTCTCACGATCCCAGCCTCAAGGGAAGACCCACAGGGTTCAGGATCCCCATAAGGGATGTAAGGGCTTCGGTAGGGGCAGGATTCCTCTATCCGCTACTGGGCGAGATGAGGACCATGCCCGGACTGCCCAAGGAACCTGCGGGCAACAGGGTAGATATAGATGAAAACGGTAATATCGTAGGCCTGTTCTAAGTTGTAACAAGTACTACATTAATATCGGATTATATGGCATAATCTTATTAATAGATTCTGGGGCCCACCGCCCCGGGATCTATTGACTATAAAGATTACAAAGGGAGGTGGTCAAAATAGCAGATTTGATCAGTGGACCTGATATAGCCAGAGACATCAAATCAGAAGTTGCCCGGGAAGTTGAGGAAATAGTAAGCCTCAAAGGAGTGCGTCCCGGCCTTACAGTGATCCTGGTGGGCCAGGACCCGGCATCCAAAGTCTATGTGCGCAACAAGCAGATGGGATGCGATGAGGTTGGCATAAAGTCAGAAGCTATTAAGATGCCTGACTCCATATCCACAGAAGACCTTCTCAAGGAAATAGACAGGCTCAACTATGACGGCAATGTCCATGGGATACTGGTTCAGCTCCCGCTTCCGGGACAGGTAGACAAGAACAGGGTCCTGGAGTCGATTTTCCCGGAAAAGGATGTCGACGGTTTCCATCCTACCAATATGGGCCGGCTGGTGGCCCAGGAAGACTGCCTTGTGCCCGCCACTCCTTCAGGCATGATAGAGATGCTTAAGAGGAAAAATATAGGGATCAAGGGAAAAGAAGTGACTATTGTGGGAAGGAGCGTGATAGTGGGTAAGCCCATAGCCCTTCTCCTTATAAACGAATCTGCCACTGTTACCATATGTCACACCAGGACCAGAGATATGGCCGCCCATACCAGGAATGCGGAGATACTCATAGTTTCAGCCGGCAGGCCCAACCTCATTGGAGGGGATATGGTATCCGAAGGGGCGGTAGTCCTGGATGTAGGCATCAACAGGATAAACAGGGAAGATGCCGATGACAGGCTGCTTGAATGGCGGAAGGATGATTTTGATAAAAAAGGTTCTACCCTTATCGGTGATGTGGATTTTCTGGAAGTAGAGCCAAAGGCCAGCTATATAACCCCGGTTCCCGGTGGTGTGGGGCCCATGACCATAGCCATGCTGCTTAAAAATACCCTTAAGGCTGCCAGGATGCAGCTGGGGGTTAATATATGATATCAAATCTGGTAGAATCTTTTCAGCTCTGACTATATGATATTGGAAGGTAAACATGTATTATGCACGCGTAATAGGAAATATAGTATCTAGCATAAAGTATAAGGGACTTGCCGGGAAAAAGATCCAGGTGATCCAGCCGGTGGATATAGATACCGGAAAGGATGCCGGCAGCTTCCTGGTGGCCCTGGATGCCACTTCGTCAGGCATAGGAGAGATGGTGGGATATGAGGACGGAGCCGAAGCCGCATGGGCTTTTGAGGGCTCGGATACTCCTACCGATGCCACCATTGTGGCTATAATCGATAAGATAAATGTCACTTGATATTTTAGAGAAGGATATGATATGGTACTTGGCCAGGTAGTGGGTAATGTAGTAGCTGTCCAGAAGGATGAGAAACTTAAGGGCAAGAAACTGCTTATAGTAAAAGCTATTGACCTTGACGGCAGGCTGCTGGACCCTTTCGTGGTTGCAGTAGATATAGTGGGGGTAGGGATCGGTGAGAAGGTGCTGGTGGTAAACGGCAGTTCTGCCAGGCAGACAGATGAGACCAGGGACAGGAGCATCGATTCGGTCATAGTGGCCAAGGTGGACAGCATTCAGGTGGAAGGCTAAGTCTTATCTCAGATAAATATAGAACTGCCCTGCATCTATCACCACCATCACCTGTATTAACAGTATAAAAATGAAAAGTATATACATCATTATCCTGGGAAACAGCCTCATCCTGATCCTTTTATCCCCATTCCTCATAATAGACCTTACCCTATTCTTTAGCCTGAAATGGGCAAAAAAGCAGCCGGCGGCATTGACAAAACCGGATACTGCTCCGGGCAGAGGCGCAGGACCGCCCATCTCACCCAGCTTTTTTACTGCATTAAGGATATTTTTTGCCAGTTCCCGGGCCGGCCTGGGGGAATGCGACACCATGAGCTTGTCGCTTCCGCTGTCCTGCTCCGCCCTTATAAGGTAATAGGCCATATAGGCAAATGGATTAAAGAACATAAAATCCCTTATTACCATGGCTATCCAGCCAATTAGATTATCCTTCCTCTTGATATGGGAAAGCTCGTGATGGAGGATCACTTCTTTTTCCTCACGCTCCAGCACCTCCAGGATATTGGGATAGATTACTATGGTGCAGTACCTTATACCCACTACGAAAGGGGAACAATAACGCCGGTGGGTAAGCGACACATCTGGCGGCCTGATGGAAAGCTTCCGGGAGAAACTGTCTATTATCCTGTAGACGATCGGGATCTCTTTTCTTGTCATCTTGTCTTCATATGCAAGCCTTTTGTAGAGGAGATAAAGGTTAAACCACCTGATGATGAGGATGAGTAATATGGAAAAGCCGATTATCATTATATAAAGGTAATCGATACCGGTCACAAATATGTCCGGGCCTTCATCGTATTGACCGGAAAAGGTAAACAGATTACTGGGATCCGGCAGCCTTATTCCTGAGTTAATAACCTTGTCAGTTGAAAAACCGGGATGTGGATTGATGCTTTCCGCCACCACCAGGAAAGGCTTTATAAGGGGAAGGAAGAAAAACAATATCCTTATGCCGGAGTCCTTTATGCGGAATATAAAAAGAACAGCCAGGACCAGGATAAGGGTGATAAAACTGTTATATACAATAGGTATGATATAGTCTATTAGTATTGCCAGCAAATGAAAGACCTCTTCCAGCTCCTGTTATTATCGAGGCTATTCTATAATATATACCACAAATAATGAACTTTTTATTGGTTTAAGCCCTGAATGCATTTTCCGGGATCACAGATATTGCATTGTGGAATAGACAGACCTTTTATGATCTGTCTATTTCCTCCATCAATTTTTCAATACCGCTTCTGGTAAGGTTCCTGGAATCTGAGAGAAACCTGGACACCATTCCACTGGTACTGTTCTCGAGAAGTTTTTCCGATACTGATTTTATAATGCTTTTGGAAAGCTGCTTATTATCCACTGCTGCTGAATAGATATAGGTCTTGGCTGTCTTATCCTGTTTTAGGAGTTTTTTCTCAGCCAGTGTAGTCATGGTAGACATAACAGTAGTATAAGGGATAAAATCATGTTCCTTTTTCGCTATCTCCTGTTTCAGCATGGTCTCATGCACTTCCCTTACAGTAACCTTCTTCCTGTCCCAGACTATCTTCATTATCTCAGCCTCAAGATTGCTTATACTGTTAAGCCCGTTTATCCCTATCTCCTCAGACTTTTTCTTTCCTGGTACTTTTGCCATCTTTTTCACCTGCCTTTATCAATCATCTAAAGGTATCAATTATAATCCGAGATACTCTATACTATTAATTCGTAAATATCAAATCGACCCTCTGATGATATTGTATAACAATATTTTAAAATAATAAAATCTGCCAGAGGCGGAAAAATATTAATATTACAGATTCATATATTTAGTTTATATTAATATACTAACACAAAAACCTGATAAATAAAATAGGATCATGCTTTG
>Ga0180430_10003260_pt1 | contig 14098 bp, 11 predicted proteins | sample SS_ome_9_FD_132999 | JGI IMG/M metagenome (GOLD analysis project Ga0180430, IMG submission 132999) | Hypersaline lake sediment archaeal communities from the Salton Sea, California, USA - SS_1_S_2 metaG | ecosystem: Environmental > Aquatic > Non-marine Saline and Alkaline > Hypersaline >... | reverse complement strand
GAGGGAGCTGGGATGACAGGAGGGAGCTGGGATGACAGGAGGGGGCTGCAATGACTGGAGAAGGGCTCCACATAATTGCTACATTAATAGCGGATGACATTTGACGGTAAGTTTGATGTTGAAGCTAAAAGACCCTGTGCCCTCCTGGTGCACAGGGTCTCCGCAAAACACACCGTAGGTGCAGAGGTAGTATGTCCGTCGGCGGGCGGCGAGTCTGCTAACTCACCTCCGGCGTCTCCGCAGGCGCCGGCTGGGATTGTCCGCCGCGGTCAGTCTTTATACCCTCAACCATGGCCGCGAGCGATGAAATAATGCCCGATGCCTCGTAAGGCATGAAGATTTTGTTCGATTCGCCTTCGGCCAGCTTGGGAAGCATCTCCAGATACTTCAAGGTGATCAGTTTGTCATCGGGACGACCGGCGTGGATGGCATCGAACACCGACGCGATCGCCTCGGCCTCGCCCTGGGCGACCGTCACCTGACGGTACTTCTCCGCGTCCGCCCGCTTGCGGACAGCTTCGGCCTCACCTTCGGCCTCCAGAATCTGCGACTGCTTGTAACCTTCCGCCTTGGTGATGTCGGCCTGCCGGATAGCCTCAGCATCCAGAATGGCCGCGCGCTTGTCACGTTCGGCTTTCATCTGACGGCTCATGGCCTCGGTGATATCCCGTGGAGGATCGATCCGCTGCATCTCGACGCGATTGACACGAACACCCCACTTGTCGGTGGCCTGGTCAAGGACATCACGTAGCTGGCCGTTGACATCGTCGCGGGAGGATAGGCAGGAATCGAGATCCATTTCGCCGATGACGTTACGAAGGTTGGTCTGAGCCAGCTTGGTGGCAGCAATAACGTGGTTGTGGATTTCGTACATGGAACGAACCGGGTCGGTCACCTGGGCGTAGATGACGGCGTCGACTTCCACGTTGACGTTGTCCTTGGTGATCACCAGTTGGGGCGGCACATCAAGTACCACCTCGCGCATGTCGATCTTGTGGACGAGATCGAGGAAGGGGACAATCATATTGAGTCCCGGCTCGAGGGTCTTTTGGTACTTTCCCAGTCGTTCGATCAGGCCGCGCTCGTACGGCTTGATTACTCTAACCGACATGGCCACCAGCACGAAAACAAGCGCGCCGGCGACAATCAGAAATATGGCAACCGGGTTCATATTGTTCTCCTTTGAATCAGTCTTTCTTCTTCACATGTAGCTTGGTGCCGGTGATAGAGACGATCGTGACTTTTTGGTCGAGTTCGATCGGTTCATCGGCCTGCGCGTTCCAGACTTCCCCTTCAACTTTGACCTGACCGCCGAGATCGGGATCGATCGGCTTGATTACGATGCCGGTTTTTTCCTTGAGAGCGTCGACGTTCGACTTCTGAGCGTCGTCGCGTGTTAGCCGCTTGGCCAACGGTCGGGTGAGGGGAAGCAAGATTGCCGAGACAGCGAGGAAGACACCTATCTGCCAGTAGTAGGCATCGGGCGATACCAGGCTGTAGATTCCTGCGGCTACGGAGCCGCCTACGAGACTGAGAAACACCAGGGTAGGGGTGAACATCTCAAGAATCAGGAATACCACAACGGCGGCGGCCCAGATCCAGAACATGGTTGACATAACAGGTCCCTTTCGCTTACTAGCAGTCAGAAACGTATACCGGACAATCGCGGAAGTATTCGGCAAAATCGGCACCGTGCGGTCGCTTGCAGTCCGGTGCTTCTGTGCCGATGAAAGCCTTAACCGCCTGTATAAGTCAAACTTAAACTGAGTTTCACAGTGGTAGAACTAGAGCCGTCAAGGTGGCAAATCGTCGCCAGTTTCTTCTCGCAGCAGCTCCATCAGCTTCCGGCGCGATCCGTGTTGGAGGGGAAGTATCCGGGTAAAGTGATGGTGGATAATGTTGAGGCGCCGACCGTGGCCCTGGTGTGGGCACTGGGTCGATGGTCGTACCTGGCAGGCAGTGTTACAGACGGTCTGTCATCGTCGCTCCGTGCTGCTGTCAACGATATCCTTGTCCCGGTCCAGAAAGAGCTCGAGCGGGAATGGGTGGAGATCTATGCGCCGGATGTTGACCACTGGGATGAGACTGTACGTGAATCGCTCGTCGACTATCAATCGGAACGGCACATGGAGTCGACTTACCGTTGGAATGAAGAGAAATACCGCGCGTTTCGCAGAGACTACTCCCTTCCCGAGGGTATAAGGAATGAGTTGGTCGATGTGCCGATTCTGGAGCGATACTGCCAGACCAGTCCAATCATCTCGGAAGGGTTTCGAATTATGACCGCCGTTGGTTGTCGCATCAGCCGCGATGGCGAGTCGTTAGCCCAGTGCGAGAACAACGGGTTCGAGTCCGATCGGCAGTTCACGATTCACGTCGTAACCTTTGACGAAACTCAGCGCGGCAAGGGGTTGGCGACAGCAGCCTCGGTTGGGCTGTTGGATCATTGTCTAGATAGCGGTCTCACCCCGGTTTGGGAGACGACTGAATACAACGAGCCGTCACATCGGCTGGCCCTAAGACTGGGTTTCGAACCGGTAGAAGCTTACCCGGTGTATGCCCTGTGGTGGTAGACCTTCCCTCAGCACGAAGGTGCGATTATGAGCAAGTGTAGAAAGGGAGTGTTCATGACGTGCAAGCGTGCCTGGCGAGTGTTTTCGGTATTGGTAATCATCGCAAGCCTGAGTTCCGTGGCCGATGCGGCCGACGCATCGTTTGTCAAACCGGGGGAGAGGGTGAAGATCGAGCATCGTAAGAGCCGGTCTTTTCTCTACAAGGTCTTTGTCGAATCCCTCCTGGGGGAGTCTTCCAAGAGTATCTACAAGGGAAATCTGGTACGTTGGGATGCCGACAGTGTCGTGATGGTCCTGGGCAACCACGGAACAGAACGCAAAGCTGTGCCGGCAAGCGAGGTGAGGAAGGTCCATCGAAGTCTAGGGAAACGAAGCGCTTTCTGGGATGGGCTTCTAGTTGGCGCCGGGACTGGCGTGCTCTTGGCGGCGGGAACATATTGGATCGAAGGTGCCGGGCATCCTGACGACTTGCCGCCTCCGGGAACAATTCAAGTGAAACACACACATCCGGAATACATTGCCATTCCGCTGGCGATCGGCTCGGTGGTCGTCGGCGGAGTGATTGGGCATTTCACTAAGGTTGACCGGTGGGAACGGGTTGAGTATGATCCCAAAGTAGGAGTCGACCTGACATTCGAAGACGATCGGATCGGGCTCAGGCTCTGCTATAGCTTCTGAACAATCTCTCAAGAGAGGACTGTCAGTGAAATATGCCGCCCCATACGAGAAGCTCGCCTATGTCTATGACAGCATGCGAGCTGATTCTCATTCGCTCAAGATGACCGACTATTGCCGCCTGATTTTCGAACGGTTCAAGATCAATCCGGAGCGCGGACTGGATCTCTGCTGCGGTACCGGGTCGGCAATTGAAGTCTTCCTCGATTGGGGAATCGAGATGTCAGGACTCGACGGAAGTGCCGGCATGCTGGCAGTGGCTTCAAAGAAACTCAAGAAGCGCAAAGTAGCACTCTACCATAAACAACTGCCCAAGTTTCGTCTGTTGTCACGCACTGATTCTACCAGAAGCGAGCAGTTTGACCTGGTGACCTGTTTCTATGACTCGCTTAACTACATGACCACCCAGAACGACCTTAGGGCGGCGTTCAAGTCGGTGGCGTCGCATCTTCAGCCGGGAGGGTGGTTCGTGTTCGACATGAACACCCAGGCGGCGCTCACCCAGATTTGGGGCGGGCAGGTGTATGCGGGCACGTCAGACGATATTGCCTGGATCTGGAAGAACCACTACACCGAACGAACTCAGAGAGCTACGTGTGAGACCACCTGTTTCTACAAGGTTGGCAAAGAATGGAAACGGTTCGATGAACTGCACACCGAGCGGGCATACCCCAACGATGTAATCAGGAGGCTCCTCGAACAGGCAGGTTTTAGGGTTCGTGGATTGTATAAGTGTCACACCTTCCGCAAGCCGACCAAGAACACTTTTCGGATCGCGGTGGTAGCGCAGAAGAGATAGTCGGGCTCATGAACTTTGGATGCGAGGAGCGTCATGAGAATTGTTAACATCAAGCAGAAGCTTTCGCAGTTCGACGAACTCTGGTCGCCAAAAGTTGTCGGCGAGCTTAACGATCAGTTTGTCAAAGTGGTCAAATTCCAGGGAGAATATGTCTGGCACAAGCATGACAACGAGGACGAGATGTTTTTGGTCGTTAGCGGGCAAATGAGGATCGAGTTCCGGGATAAGACTGTCGAGTTCGGCGAGGGGGAGTTCTGTATCGTTCCGCGGGGAGTCGAACACAAACCAGTGGCCGACGAGGAGTGTCATTGCCTCCTGTTCGAGCCCAAAACTGTCCGCAATACCGGCGAGGTCAACCACGAGTACACGATTGAGCCAGACGACCTGGAGCGCATCTGAAAATGCCATGGTTTCTTCGGATAGCTGTGGCAGTTCTGTGTCCGTTGATTGCCGCCGCGGCCAATCCTGCCTATCCCTGGTGCGTCGACTATGACACCAGCCAGACCTTAGAGAAGCGAATCAACCCACCCGAGGGATTCACGCGAGTGGCGGCCGATTCCGGCAGCTTTGCCGCCTGGTTGCGGGGACTGCCGATGCATGGACGGTTCGCCCTGGTGCAATACTACAACGGCGTTCCGAAATGGAATCAGGGTGTGGCCCACGCCGTGATCGATGTCGATGTCGGTGACCGCGACCTCCAGCAATGCGCCGATGCGGTCATACGTTTGCGGTCAGAGTTTCTCCATTGCAGTAAGCGGTACGACGATATCCGGTTCAACTTCACCTCGGGGGACACCGCAGCCTGGCGGGATTGGATTAAGGGGATGCGGCCGAGTGTCTCCGGCCACAAGGTCACGTGGTCAAAGAGGGCGGCAGTGGACTCGTCCTACAGAAGTTTCAAGAAGTACCTGGAGATCGTCTTCAGCTATGCCGGGTCGGCCTCGCTCTCGAAGGAACTCACCAAAGTATCGGATGTCAGCAAGATGCAGACCGGTGACGTGTTCATTCAGGGCGGTTTCCCCGGCCATGCGGTCATTGTGATTGATATGGTCGAGAACTCGCGAGGGGAGAGACTCTTTCTTCTGGCGCAAAGCTACATGCCGGCCCAGGACATCCATGTGCTCAGGAATCCCAACGAATCGGGCCTCAGTCCGTGGTACAATCTCAAGTTCGACGGAGAGCTAAAGACGCCTGAATGGACGTTTCGGAAAAGTGATCTAAAACGATTCGCTAAGTAGTCAGACTTCCAGGAAACGTTCCTCCAGGCCACGAAGAACAAGCCCGCTCTTGATCTTCGGCCGTTCTATGGTTTCGCCGAGCAGGTGCCGGCGGATCATTAGCTCCGGCTCATTGAATCCGGCCAGGGCCCGCATCGATGTCGTCCCGGAATAGCGCGGGTTAATCTCGAAGATAAAGACCTTGTCGCCGTCTAGACGACACTGGAAATTGACCGGACCCCGGGCGCCAAGAGCCAGCGCCACTTTCTCGCAGTAGCCACACACTTGCGGATAATCTCCGATCTCTCCCTGCGAGATGCCGCTGCTGATGGCCAGCATTAATCCAAGTTCGCTCCTTCCGGAACGATTGGGCGTCTTCAAGCGGTTGGACAAAGCCGACATGATTTGGCGCTTGACCGCGATCGACCCAACTAGCAGACCTTCCATGTCGCACAGCACTCCGACCGTGTACTCCTGGTCGACGGTGCCGATGTACTCCTGCGTGATAAACGATTCGACCTGACTTAGGAGGAGACGTGACAGCAGCTCCAGCTCGGTGGCATCCTGGGCGATGTAGACGTTGGCCGAACCGCCGCTACCGATATGCGGCTTGCATACGACGGGGTAGGTCTTGACCTGACGCAGATCGTCGTGAGATTCGATCAAATGAAACTCAGGACAAGGGAAGCGATGTTCGCGAAGGAAACTCATGGTTTCGAGCTTGTTCATGCATCGTGCGATCAGTTGGGGCGGATTGATCGGCAGCAATACGTCGGTGGCGCGGATTCTCTCGGCGTTCTCCGACATGGCCGCCAGCTCCGGTTCGCTGCCATGAAACAGCACCTGGATGTCGTGACGACCTATCAGACTCAGGATCGCCGGGATGTAATCGGGATCATCGGCACGGGGTACGGTCTCGAACTCGTCGACCAAGGCTCTGCCGAAAGAGTTGGTGGTGATGTCGGTGCCGATCAACCTGAGCGGCAGCGAGGACAATCTCAAGGCTTTGAGGATCTGCATCCCATGACTACCGCCACCCAAGCCGGTAATCATGACGTTGATCGGTGAGCGACTCATTCTCTTATCCCGCGATTTGCTCGGTTGCCACCAGACTGACCTCGGGGTATGAGCGTAGCACGTATCGCGGCGGGTTGGGACGTGTCATGACCGACGAGATGATATCGTCGTGGGAATAGTAGGAGCATATGACCAGGGCGTATTCGCCGGCATCGTCGAGAGCCTCGCGCGGCTTGACCGGGACGTCGAAACTCACCAGATGCTTGCCCCACTTGAGAGGACCATCGTCGACGGCATAGGCGAGACGCTCGACCGGCACCGCGCCCGCGGAAAGAAGTTCCAGAGCATGGGTGTTGGCGCCAAAGAGCAGTAGATTCAGGTCCGGAGGAAGGGCCGAGTCGATCAGTGAAGCCATGGTATCATACCGTTTGCGACTCAAGGCAACTCCCGCTTCGTAAGCCGATCGCAACGAGGCGATTTGGGACTGGGAAGGAAGGTTGAGCGAGAAGGGACGTTCCGATACGTCGGTAGTGCCATTGCGAGCCGTGGCGTGAAGAAGCCCACGTTTGGTCTCGGTTTCGATTTGCTCGAAACCGGCCGCTTCGAGAACCATGAGCAACGAGTCCGAACCAAAGTAGTTGGGGTGTTCGGGTACGAAACTTCCGAGAATCGCTTCGGCGATTCGCTGGTGTCCATCGGGAACGGCGATTGCGACGGCCGCCCCCGGTTTCATGGTGCGAGCGACATCGGTCATGAACCGGGCCGGATCGGGGATATGCTCCAGCACGTTGCGAATCAACACCAGGTCAAACTCATGAGGCTGAAATAGGTCGGAAGAAAACAGAGCGTTGCGAATGTCCAGACCGTACTTCTCCTTAGCGATGCTCGCAACCGGACTCGGTTCGCAGCCGGTCACGGAGAAACCTAGATCGCGAAACTCGGCCAGCAGTGATCCGTCGTAGCAACCTATCTCCATAATGCTGCCGCCGGCAGGGATTCCCAGCCCGTTGACCATGTCAACATAGCGCAGACGCTTCGAATCAACTTCGGCGCCCATTGCCACCGACATGTTCGAGCTGGTGTAGGTGTCGTCGTACAACCGGGCGGCCAGGTCATCGGCCGAAGGCGCGACCAGACTGCTGCTGCCGCACTGTCGGCAGAAACCGAGAACGATGTCATCGCGGGGGATGGAGGCGGCTCTTTCGGCGTCCAACACCGGACCGCCGCAAATCGGATAGCCCGGCAATTTGTATATGGCATCAACATCGGTGGAGCGACAGATACTGCAGCAATAGGTCTCACTCGCGGTCATGTTTCGGATCCTCCAGCCCGTGGGTACCGGTTATAGGTAAAGGTCACGATCGTAGTCAGGCGGTTCTACATTGATTTCCTCGAACACCCGGTTTTCAAGCATGTAGCGATAGAACTCCGACTTGACCCCCGCTTGCATCCTGGCCTCTTCGTCGTACCAGGCGCGATTGACATGTTGAGGGATCGAATTGCCCTGCACCAGTTCCAGGTACGTCTGGAGATAGACCGGAATACCGAGATTGATATCCTCCTTCTCGATCGCCCACTGGCGGCTGATTTCGCCCAGCTCCTGGATTTCGCCGGTCTTTTTCATCTGAACACAGCGCTCAATCTGTTGGCGGAAATTTGCTTTGGTGATATTGATCACCGGCGGATCGCCACGAAGACGATCGAACAACGGCGTGTGATAGACCAGCACCGGAATCTGCCAGCACATCATCTCGACACCAAACAAACCGTAGGTCCCCACCCCGGCCTGATCGATCGCATAGTCGGCGTAGGCGTACTGGGTGCGAGCCTGCTCCGGGGTCAAATTGTAGACCAGGATCATCTCGATCGGCATGCCTTCCTTGCGGCATTCCTCGAACATGCTGAGAATCATGCTCGAACCTTTCTTCCAGTTGCTGGACGGGGCGTGGACGAAGTAGGTGATTTCGGGATCGCGCGGTCGGGCCTTTTTCAGTCGGATCGCCTCCCGGTCGGCCAACGGCCAGGCCGAAGTATCGGCGTGACCGCGGACCCACAGCCCCCGAGGGATGTTGTCCAGGCCAAACATGACATCGGCATACCGGTTGATCTGTTTGTGGTCCTCGTAGAGTTCCTTCGACAGCGCGTACGGTTTGGGCGGATCGTATCCCAGAAACTTCGCCTGAGCATACAGGATCCATTCGTTGGAACGACTGTCGCTTCCCCAGAAGGAGAAGAGGATCTTCTTGCCGGCATCCTTGAGTTTGGGCAAGTCGCTCAGATCGCGGGTGAGAGAGTGAGCGAAATGGAAATGGAAGATGTCGTATTCGTTAGCCGCCTGCCTGGCGAACTCGGCGATTTTGGCATCGCGCTCTTCGGTGTTGGCCGAGTTGAGCTTCAGGTTGATGTCGCAGTTGTACTGGAGCCAGTTGTCATAGTAGTTGGCGCTGGTGGCGTTGACTCCCAATCGGCGCAGATGGCTGGTGATGCGGGCCATGTTGCCGGCCACTTCAAACGGGGCATGGAGGACCTTCGACGCAGCCAAGGCCGAACCGCCGGTGGTGGTCTCGGGTCGGGGACGGGTCAGGTGGAGGATTCGTTGCTGGATTCCTTCGTGCTCGCTCATCTTGGTTGCGGCCATGTTGAGAAGTTCGACCGCTTGCTCGGTGTTACCGGTGGCAGTCAGGAGGTCGGAGTAATTGAGAATCGCTTTGTCGAAGTACGGATCTACCCGGAGTGATTTCACGAACCACTCGGCGGCGGTTTCCAGGCGGTTCTCCTGAAAATCGAGAACACCCAGGTTGTTCAGTGCCTCTTTGCAGCCGTCATCCTGTTGGACAGCTTCCAGAAAGCTTTCGCGGGCTTGCTCCAGTTGCCCTTCTCCGAAGAGTCGTTCGCCCCTTTGTAACGCCGTTTCTTGCACTTTCCGATACCACCTTTTCTGGCACGCTCCGGTCGCGCATCGTTGTCCCCTCGAAACCGCCGCAATCGCGCCGCGATCGGCGGTTGTTGGCAATAAGCCGCGACCTGAGGGCGCTTTCAAGTTTTATCTCTGGCGGTCCGGGGGCTGGATTTGACCGTCCAGTTCGGGCATTTGGATGCTCGTGAAGCTGATTCGTGACGGCTTCGGGGATGGCAAAAATGGTAGGAGTGGCGGTGGTTGAGATTTCTGTGTAAGAGCTTGACAGTTAAGAAATTGTTAGTATATTGGGCCTCTTGATCGCGGGGTGGAGCAGTCTGGTAGCTCGTCGGGCTCATAACCCGAAGGTCGGAGGTTCAAATCCTCCCCCCGCCATTTTAGATTCAGTACAATCCTCCTCCCTTATCGTGTTTCGATTCCCCAGGTCAATACCGATGACGGCACACCGCTACAGCAGGAACTGGCTGTAAGTGCGCCGATGAGAATCTATGATTGACGACGAGTCATCTCCTGCAACTATCTCACGCGAATGCTTGAGAACTGATGGTTCGTTGTAAGTATCTGGTTGTCTGACGCCGCCTTCTTGTCTCGCGAACCTCTCGCAGGCAAACGAGTTACCCGCAGGGCGGATTGTAAGTCCTTGCTGCATAGTAGATTGTGGATTGCCAAATCCGTCTTTATCAGCTATATTGAGATCGTAATCTACGAGAATTGCGCAGGACCGACACCAATACCAAACATCGGACATGCAAATATCGAACTTGGAGGCATAAATGCGAAGATACGCAATGCGGTTTGTTGTGTTCCTGGCTCTGCTGGGGGCTGGCTCGGCGGCGTTGGCAGATGTTCCGCACCTACTGAATTACCAGGGAGCTCTGGTGGACTCAACGGGAACACCACTGGATACAACGCTCAGCCTGACTTTTGCCATCTATAATGACACCTTAAAAACTACCCAGTTATGGGGAGAAACGCACGACGGTGTCACAATCTCAAACGGTAGCTTCTCGGTTCTTCTGGGGAGCGTGGCCCCCTTGCCTTCCTCTGTTTTTGACGGAGCCGTGAGGGGACTGACGATTCAAATTGAGTCGGGTCCAGTTTCAGATCCGCCTATGGCCCTGGTTAGCGTTGCCTATTCATACCGAGCAATGCACGCCGACACTGCGTCCTATGCTATATCCGGAGGTACGGTCAGTGGTGATGACGTTTGGCAGGTGGTAGACTCCATCGCCTATACGCGAAGTCATCTCAGCATCGCTCGTGGAGGCGCTGGCAACGTCTTTATCGGAGACTCAGCCCATACGATGGTCAACCTGGGTATCGCTTGTACGACCGGCACCGACTGGTACACGGCATGGGGCAGTGTCGTCGGGGGTGGCAACAACAACCACGCGTATGGCAACCACACTACCATTGCCGGTGGCCGCAACAACAGGGCAGTCATTTTCGGTTCCACGGTGTCCGGTGGATCGAATAACGATGCAGAGGGTGAGAACTCCTTCGTCGGAGGCGGTACGCACAACCACGCCGATAACGTCCATAGCGTTATATGTGGCGGTACCCACAATTACGCCGGCGGATACCTGAGCTTTATTGGTGGCGGATACAGCGATTCGACCTTTGGCTGGGGATCGGCAATAGGTGGTGGACGCTTCAATCGCACGCATTCATACCATAGCGGAGTGTTTAGTGGTCAAGGCAACGAAGCGGGATCTACCTACAGTGACACCGCTGCTTTTGTCGGGGGAGGGATGAACAATGTTGCCCACGGGAGATTCGCCGCGATAGGTGGAGGCTTGGGAGATACCGTTACCGGCGCCTATTCTGGCATCAGCAGCGGCCGAGGGAATGTGGTCTCAAACGACTTCAGTTACATCGGTGGCGGCGACTCCAACACTGTGAGTGGTGGCAACAGTTGCATAGCAGGTGGAGCCCACAATACCGTGACCAGCTGGCAATCCTTCATTGGCGGAGGCAAGAACAACTACATCGCAGGCCACTATGCGGTTATCGCCGGCGGCCGAAACGACACTATCACCAATACCGGCGATTTCTCCTACTTGATTGGCATTGATGCCAAGCTGACTCAGGATTCGACACTGATGGTTGATATGCCACACATCTGGTTCGGAAGCGAGGCTGATGGGTATGAGTTTCCGAACATCGATGGAACGGCCGGGCAAGTACTGATGACCGACGGTTCCGGACAGTTGGGCTGGAGCACCGCCTCCGGTGGCTCCTTGTGGACCCTCGTGGGTGCAACTCTGGAGACCAACGACTACTGGGCTATCGGACGCGGCGGTACAGCAAACCTGTACTACGGTGACTCCGTGCGTACCATGGTAAACCTAGGCGTCGGATCTCAAACCGGCCTTGATGGCCAGCATTACTACTATGCGACAGTCGGCGGCGGTTGGGGTACTAAAGCTCGCCATAACTTCTCCACGGTGGCTGGGGGAGACCGCAACAACGCGGCGGGCGAGCACAGTACGATCGGCGGCGGTAGGGCCAATGAGATCAAGGCAGCGGCCCAACGAGCCACCATCGCCGGAGGCAACGGCAACATCGCCCACGGCGCCAGTTCATTCATTGGCGGTGGCGGAGCCAACCAGACGTTCGGCAACGATGCGATCGTGGTCGGAGGCTGGGACAACGATGCGCACGGATGGCGAAGTTTCATTGGGGGTGGATCATGGAACAAGAATGATGGCGACATGTCGGCGGTTGTGGCAGGGAAGTACAACGCTGCTCTGTCCAGCGGGGCTTTCGTCGGAGCCGGAACCCGCGATACCGCCTCCGGATCACACAGCGTTGTCGTCGGCGGCTATGCCAACAAGGCGTCGGCCAACCGCAGTGCCGTCCTTGGTGGTGATCGCAATGCAGTGGCTGGTGACTACTCTGCTATTCTCGGCGGTTATGCAGACACCATCACATCGACAGCTGACTACTCGTACCTGTTTGGTATTCAGAGCAAGCTCACACAGGACTCGACTTTCATGGTCGACATGCCCCATATCCGTTTCGGAGATGAGACCGATGGCTACGAGTTTCCGCTCACAGACGGTTCAGCCGGCCAGGCTCTTGTAACCGACGGCGTCGGCAATTTGGGCTGGTCGAGCATCTCCGGCGGAAGCGGCCTGACCTTACCTTTCAATGATACGGCCTCTACGGGCGGCAAAGTCTTCACCATAGTCAACAGCGGTTCCGGTGACGGGGCCTACTTCGAATCATCCGGTTTCCAGCGTCAGGGTGTACACGGAGTTGCCTACGGTGTGGCCGGACGCGGTGTGACCGGATTCGGTAACGGCCAGCATGGCATTGGTGTCTACGGGCGATCCAACGACTTCGGTGACGGCGACGCTTTCGGAGGCAAGTTCGAATCATTCGGAGCCAACGGACGCGGAGCCTTCGGCACCGCAAGCGGAATCGATGCCTCCGGTATCTACGGAGAGGCTTCGGGAACACGTGGCAGAGGTGTCTATGGTCGGGCTACCGGCAGCGAAGGCCGAGCTGTGTCCGGCTGGGCCAATAACACGGGGGATGTGACCACCTTCGGCGGCCACTTTGTGTCGAACGGCATGCAGGGAAGGGGCGTATTCGGACAGGCATCGAATCAAGGTGGATATCTGTCCTATGGCGGGTACTTCGAGAGCAAGAGCTCGATCGGCGTGGGTGTTTACGGTCTGGCATCCAGCACATACGACACTACTCACTACGGAGGCCTATTTGAAGCCAATGGTTCCGGCGGAGTCGGTGCTCGCGGCTACTCGCAGCACGGAACAGGAATGAAGGGCGCTTCGCAGTATGGTGTCGGTGTCTGGGCGGAGGCCTCAGAAGGGGTGGCTCTGGCCGCCAAGAGTCCGACCGGTTTCGCTGCAGATTTCGAAGGCAACGTACGAGTACGCTCTGGTTATGAGTTTCAGCTAGGCAACGTTGCCATTGTCGATGACACGATCATAACGCCCACCGTCTACATAACGGGTGGCAGTGATCTGTCAGAGAGATTCGCCGTGAAGCCGAGTGAGGATCTAGCAGCTCCGGAACCAGGCATGCTGGTCTGCATTGATCCAGACAACCCGGGCAAGCTGGAAGTCAGCCGCACGGCCTACGACTCCCGGGTGGCCGGTGTCATCTCTGGAGCTGGTGGTGTGCAACCCGGTATGTTGATGGGGCAGGCCGGTACGATCGCCGACGGCGACAATGCGGTCGCGCTGGTGGGTCGAGTCTACTGCTGGGCCGATGCCGACTACGGCGCGATCCAACCAGGGGATCTCATCACAACCTCGGATACACCCGGACATGCCATGCGAGCTTCAGATCGTGAGAAGGCCTACGGTACTATCGTGGGGAAGGCGATGACGGCCCTGCCTGAGGGTCAGGGACTGGTGCTGGTACTGGTCGGGCTGCAGTAAGGAGGGGACTGAGATGATTACACTTCAGACAAGAAACCGAGAAGCCGGGCGAGTCTTTCTTTTGGTGATGTTGGCCATCATGTTAGGTACAGCTGCAATTCTTGCGGAGTCCGCCGACGATGGCGTGCCGGAAGGATGTATGATTATCGAAGGAGACATTATAGTGCCTATCGATTTCTACGAGAGTCAAGGCAAGCAAGCCTGGCGTGAAAACAGCTGGTGGCCGGGCGGGATTATTCCGTATGAATTCGATACCAATGTCGTATCCTGGCAGCAGGATAGCATGCTGGCCGCCATGTCTGTGTGGGAGAGTATCAGCAGCATCGACTTTGTCGAGCGCAACGGCGAAGCCGACTACGTCCATATCCTGGCCACTGCCAACACCAACTCCTCGTGGGTGGGGAAGAAGGGCGGCGAGCAGTTCGTCAAGATAGCAAGCTGGAACTATCGCCTGATCATAGCCCACGAGCTGATGCATTGCGTGGGTT
>Ga0180430_10003258_pt1 | contig 14103 bp, 13 predicted proteins | sample SS_ome_9_FD_132999 | JGI IMG/M metagenome (GOLD analysis project Ga0180430, IMG submission 132999) | Hypersaline lake sediment archaeal communities from the Salton Sea, California, USA - SS_1_S_2 metaG | ecosystem: Environmental > Aquatic > Non-marine Saline and Alkaline > Hypersaline >... | reverse complement strand
GGACAGATCCTTATGAGGAGTCCATTTACCGTAGCGGTAATGCAAATGGGTGAGGAGTCCGGCGAAGAGTATATGCCCGGAGAATTGGTAAGCATCGAAGAGAATAAGCTTTATTCCCTGGGAAATATGAAGATGGCCCTGCAGGGTTTTATTCCCTCGGCCAGAAAGCAGGTGGTTCAGGCTCCGGACGGACAGAATGCCTCACATATGGCAGCTGCCAGACTGGAATTAAGCTATAAGGGTATGACCGGAGAGGTGATTGTACCCGGACTGGCCAGGATGGCCGGTCGACCCGTGGAAGGCACCATGGGAGATCTGAAATACACAATTACCTACGGGTCCAGGGAAATTCAGGTTCCATTTTCCCTCTTCCTCAAAGATTTTGAAGTGGAGCGTTATCCGGGATCCAACAGTCCATCCTCCTTTGCCAGTCAGGTTGTGCTGCTCGATCAGGAGCTGAATATCCAGGAGGAGCGTCGGATATATATGAATAATGTGCTGAAGCACAGGGGATACAGGTTCTACCAGTCATCCTACGATAACGACGAAAAGGGCTCTGTTCTTTCTGTCAACAAGGATTGGGCCGGTACTTTTGTGACCTACCTGGGTTATTTTGTACTTATTGCCGGAATGGTGGTGGCCCTCTTTGTAAAAGGCACCCGTTTTGCCATGATTGGCAGGAAGTCTGCACCTTCCGCCAAAAAGGCAGTTATGATCCTCCTGCTGCTGGGCATGGGTGTTTCTCTGTATGCTCAGGAAGTGCCGCCCAAAAGCATGGCCGAAAGTTTCGGAAATCTCTGGGTGCAGGATAAGGGCGGGCGCTTTAAGCCTATGAATACCCTGTCCAATGAGGTGGTCCGAAAAATTGCCAAAAAGAGCAATTTTGAGAATTATACCCCTGACCAGGTGCTTCTGGGAATGATCCTCTATCCCTCGGTATGGCAGCAGAAAGACCTTTTTAAGATCAAACATCCGGAGCTGCACAGGATTGTAGGCTATAAGGGTGAGATGGTCAGCTTTACCGACCTGATGGACCCCTCCGGGAATTCTTACCTGCTGGCCAATCTGGTCAACGAAGCCTACTCCAAACAGGTGGTTAATCAGACGGAACTGGACAAGGAAGTGATCAAGCTGGACGACCGTGTGAATGCTCTCTACCTGGTACAGTCGGGAGGGCTCATCCGGATCTTTCCCGATCGCGGGGCCGAAAACAACAAATGGGCGTCGGTAAGTGAAGCCCTGTCGGGGCAAATGACCCACAAACAGGATACCATGTCCAATGTATTCCTCCGCTACCTGGATGCCATGCAGCAAGGCGATTATATGGCTTCCAACCTGTATGTTTCGCAGCTTGCTGCCAATCAGCAGGCGGTTGAGGTAATTCCCTCCGATTCCAAAAAGAAAATGGAATTACTCTATAACAGGTACCAGGTATTCTCCCTTCTTGCACGCATATACGGCCTCTTTGGCCTCATATTGATCACCCTGCAGTTCCTGATAATTTTCAAGCCCAGGAAGTTGTATAACTGGTTGTTCCGTGTGGGTGTGATTCACCTGGCTGTGGCCTTTGTGATACATACTCTGGTGCTGGCCGGAAGGTGGTATATAAGCGGACACGCGCCCATGAGTAACGGCTACGAATCCATGATTTTTGTTTCCTGGGTGACCCTGCTGGCTGGTCTTATTTTTGTGAAGCGCTCGGGTTATGCCATGGCTCTGACTGCCATCCTGGGTGCACTTGCACTAATGGTCGCGGGCATGAGCAATATGAACCCCGAGATCACCAACCTGGTCCCCGTATTAAAATCTCCCTGGCTAACCATCCACGTGGCTGTGATCATGGCCGGCTATGGTTTCCTGGGCCTGGCATCCATCATGGGTTTAATGAATGTGGCTGTGTACGCCTCACTCTCCAAGTCCAACAAGGACCGCCTGGGAGAGGTAATCCTGCAGGTGAGCCGTGTAAACCATATGACCCTGATAGTGGGCCTGTATTTTATGACAGCAGGAGTATTCCTGGGCGGAGTCTGGGCTAACGAGTCCTGGGGACGTTACTGGGGATGGGATCCCAAGGAGACCTGGGCTCTGATTACGGTGCTGGTGTATGCCTTTGTAACCCATATGCACAACATTCCCGGACTGAGAGGGCGTTTTGCCTTTAATCTGGCCTCCTTCTTCTCCTACAGCTCGGTCATGATGACCTATTTTGGAGTGAACTATTTTCTCGGGGGTATGCATTCTTATGCAAGTGGTTCCGCATTCAAGATCCCGCTGTGGTCCTACCTGGTATTGCTTGGCCTGATTGCTCTGTCTATTCTGGCCTACACGAAGCAGCAAAAATGGCTGCCAAAAGATAGTATAAAGGATGTGTAGACCTTTGCGTGCCTGATTAGCGGCGGGATTTGTGCTGTCCGAAGTCCATGACACAGTTGATCCGGTAACTTTTGTGGGGACGTATGGATACTCCGACGGAATTAAAATCGGGGGCCAGAATGTTTTTTCGGTGACCATGGTCCTTGATACCATCATCGATTAGCAGAGATATCACAATGTCCCCTGCGCTTTCGTAACCGTAGGAGCAGTTTTCACCCACATGCATATAGGGATTACCCATGAGTGGATCAAAACGCTTGTTAAAACCCTGATGCCCGACCCTACCCGATTTTCCGGATGCCAGGGCATGCCCCAGGGCTGCGCCGGTCAGGTCCTTTTCAGGACGCAAGGGCGTGAGTCCCTTAACTTTGTTTAAATCCTTGCGAAGGGACCGGAGGTAGGAGTTGTTTTCCACCTGGTTCTCCCTCACATAGCTGGCCAGAAAAGTGCGGGCGAATAAGGGACCATCGTGCCGGGCCATGTTCATCAGAAGAATGACCTTCTTTTCTTCATCATCCAGGTAGAAGACGTTGGCGGCAGTATTCATTTTGTCAATGACCGCAGGATCCCACTCTTCCCAGGGATCCTGGGCAGTTGCCAGCGCCAGTGGGAAGGCAAGGAGGAATAGTATGTAAGCTCTTCGTTTCTTCATGGATATTTAATATAAACGCCATAGCCCTGCAGAGGTTCAAAACCAAGACTTTTATAGAGATGAAGTGCGCAGGAATTGTTCTTTTGCACTTCAATCTTTACGGGGATTCCTCTTTGCCTTGCAAAATCAAGAGATTTAAGGGCCAGGCTACGACCAAAGCCCCGATTTTGATAGGACGGCATTATGGCAAAATGATGCATATGCAGGCGTCTGCCATCGTTGGTAAGCCAGGAGCTGCCAATGATGAGTTTTTGACCCGGATCTTCCATCACGAGAAACTTTCCTCCCAGGGCCCTGCATTTTTCGATGATTTCAGGAGTGTCGCCCCGGTCAGGGCGGTGGATTCCTGTTGTTTTCCAGAGTGACTCCACCTGAGGGAAATCCCCGATTTGATAGTCCCTGATCAGCATGAAATGCTAAGCCTTTACCACGTATACCTGTCCGGTTTCATAACGAACCACCTTTACGGCTTCTCCTTTTTCGATGAAGCCGTATTCGGATTTGGCGTCGTAGAGCTTATCCTGGATCTTAACATGTCCCGAGGGACGCAGTACTGTGTGTGCAATCCCCGTTTCACCCACCAGATTATCCTGTTCTGTTTCCACCCCCACATAACCTTCCTCGATGCGCTGTTCACTTTTCAGAGAAAGGTTGTCAAAAGCTGTTGAAGTAAGCAATTTCCGGGTCACCCAGAGCGACAGGATCAGTCCCAGAAGCATGGAAACCAGCACCAGGCTCAGGGATCTAAGCAGCAAACCCAGACCTTCACCGGTAAATTCGGGATCTTCAAATACCACGTTGTCGACCATGCTCAGGGTTAAGCCGGTAATCACGGCAATTATACCGGCTACACCTGCCACTCCGAATCCCGGAATGGCAAATACCTCCACCATAATCAGGATGATCCCGACGATGAACAATATCAATTCCCAGTTTTCAGCCATTCCTTCCAGGTACAGCGGGGCGAAATAGAGCAGTGCAGCAACCACGGATGCTCCCAGGGCAAAACCGATGCCCGGCGACTGCAGTTCGAAATAGATGCCCCCTATGATGATCATGATCAACACCCCGCTCACCAGGGGATTGATCAGGAAACCAATGACTTTATCCATCCCGGTTGGATTGTAGGATTTTAGCTCGTATTCTTTAATTCCCAGTTGGGATATTACGTCCTCCAGGGATTCCGCCCTTCCCTCACAATACCCGTTCTGAATAGCCTCGGAGGTGGTAAAGGTGAGAACCTGACCTGTATCGCTGACGCCTTCCACATAAAGCCTGGGGTCAACCATGGCCTCTGCAATGGCTGGATCTCTGTGCCACACCAGCAGGGTGTCGGTACCTTCCACCAAGGTGTCTTTCCCATGGGCTTCAGCAGTGGCTCTCATGGTGGCCCTCATGTAGGATTGGTATTTATCGGGAACCTGTTCCCCCGTCTGATTTACCACGGTGGCTGCTCCGATTTTGCCTCCGGGTTTCATGTAGATGCTGTCGCAGGCAATGGCAATAAGAGCTCCGGCCGATGCCGCATTATCGTCAATAAATACGTAGACCGGCATGCGGGCATTCAGAAGTTTGGTCCGGATAGAGTCGGCGGCACTTACTTCGCCACCATAGGTGTTCAGGTGAAGGATCACGATGTCCGCTCCCAGTGTGTTTGCTTCCTCAAAGGCCTCCTGGGTGATTCGCCAGGTGGGGGCAGCAATGTTGTCTTTGATGGCAAAAGTATATACCAGGAGTTTATTGTTTGTTGCCGATTCCTTGCTGTCTGTGGCAGTACTGTCGGGTACCAGCACCTGACTGGTGAGGACAAGGACCACCAATGCAGCCAGAACCGTTTGATAGATATGCTTCATAATGAAAGTATATAAAGTCAAAAGTAAGAATATTTTCTGCTAAATTTGCGGGGTCATTCAAAACAAGCATCCCGTCAACATTTGGGATAAAAGCAAGACAGATGAAACTTAATGAGCTTACGGCCATTTCTCCCGTAGATGGTCGCTACAGAAACAAAACCGAAACGCTTTCCGGGTATTTCTCTGAATTTGGACTGATCAAGTACAGGGTACTGGTGGAGGTGGAATATTTCATTGCTTTATGCAAGGCCGGAGTTCCCCAGTTAGCCGGTGTTAGCGAAGAGCACATGAAAAAACTGCAGGACATCTACAAAGGCTTTACACCTGAACATGCTCAGCGAATCAAGGATATTGAAAAGGTCACCAACCACGATGTGAAGGCGGTGGAGTATTTTGTGAAGGAAGAATTTGAGAAACTGGAACTTGCTGCATACAAGGAGTTTATTCACTTCGGACTGACTTCCCAGGACATAAACAATACAGCCACGCCGCTGTCTTTGAAGGATGCCATGCAGACGTCCTACTACCCTCTGCTGGATCAGCTTACTCAGGAGCTGGAGAAACTGGCAAGTCAGTGGGATGGTATAGCCATGCTGGCCAGAACACACGGACAACCGGCTTCTCCTACCAGATTGGGCAAGGAGTTCAGGGTTTTTATTGAGCGTCTCGATGTTCAGCTGGAACAGCTGGAGGAAATCCCTGTACCGGCTAAATTCGGGGGAGCCACAGGGAATATGAATGCCCATGTGCTCACCTATCCCGACATTGACTGGTTTGCTTTCGGAGAACACTTCGTGGGAGAGGTGCTGGGTCTCAAACGTTCCTGGCCTACCACACAAATTGAACATTACGACAATCTGGCTGCCATGTTTCATGCCTTCTCCAGGATCAATACCATCCTGATAGATCTGTCAAGGGATATATGGACCTACATATCCATGGAATACTTCAAACAGAAAATCAAGAAGGGGGAAATTGGTTCTTCTGCCATGCCACACAAGGTAAATCCCATTGATTTTGAAAACGCTGAAGGTAACCTGGGAATGGCTAACGCTCTATTGGATCACCTGGCTGCCAAACTGCCCGTATCGAGGCTGCAGCGCGACTTAAGCGATTCAACGGTGCTCAGAAACCTGGGTGTGCCACTGGGACATACCCTGATTGCCATGCACTCAATAATCAAAGGTCTGGGCAAGCTCATTGTCAATGAAAATGCCATAAAGGCCGATCTGGAAAAGAATTGGGCAGTGGTAGCCGAAGCCATTCAATCGGTGCTGCGAAGGGAGCAATATCCCAATCCTTACGAGGCACTTCTGAAACTGACACGAACCAACGAAGGGGTAAACGAAAATACCATCAAAAGCTTTATTGAAGGGCTGGACGTAAAGCCTGAGGTCAAAGCAGAACTTCTCAAGATCACCCCCTGGAATTACACCGGATTGTAATTCCATTTAATTGACCGACCCATGAAACGATTTTTCAGGCTTCTGCGCTACCTGCTCCCCTTTAAGTGGTTTGTGGCACAGAATGTAGTCTTCAACATTCTGGGAGCCTTTTTTGCGCTCTTCTCCTTTGCCATGGTGATCCCCTTCCTGAGGGTACTGTTTGAAAATCAGGACATGGTGTTGCAACCCATGGCCTTTGAGTTTAGCACCGATTATTTCATGCATACCATAAATTACTACATGAGCCGGATGATGGAAAAGAGCGATGCAGCAGGGGCATTGCTTCTTGTAAGCGTTCTTGTGGTAGTATTTAGTCTGCTCAAGAACGGTTTCCTTTTTATGGCCAACTATGTGCTGGCCCCCATTCGTGCTTTTGTGGTCAGGGACATAAGGAACGATGTGTACAAGAAAATCCTGAGGCTGCCGCTTTCCTATTATACCGAAGCCCGAAAGGGGGATGTGATTTCCATGGTATCCAGTGATGTGCAGGAGATAGAGGCTTCTCTGCTCACCTCCCTTTCCATGCTCTTCAGGAATCCCATTACCGTTGTCATATTTCTCGTCATTCTCTTTTCCATTTCCTTTAAACTGACCCTCTTTGTGTTTCTGATCCTGCCACTTACCGGTTTACTTATTGGTAGGATTGGCCGGAATCTCAGGAAAACCACCTTTGCAGGACAGTTGCGTCTGGCCGACCTGATGGCGGTGCTGGAGGAAACCCTCACCGGATTGCGAATCATCAAAGCCTTTAATGGCGAGCAACGTATGACGGAAGGTTTTGAAAAGACAAACCATCGTTTTGCCCTTTTGATACGCAAAATAGTACGCCGGCGCTACCTGGCCAGTCCCATCAGTGAAGTCATAGCCACCATGGTACTCATGGTCATAATGGCCTATGGAGGTTCACTGGTGCTGCAAAGTGAGGATATCATGGGAGGAGAGAACCTGATCCTGTATATGATGATTTTCAGTCAGATCATCCCCCCGGCCAAGGAATTTTCCACAGCCTGGGTCAACATTCAGAAGGGTCTGGCCTCGGTGGACCGGGTGGATTCTTTGCTTAATGCTGACGATAAAATCGTGGAGAAAGCCGATGCGGTGGAGAGCGACCAGTTTAAAGAGGACATTGAATTCAGGAATGTAAGTTTCAAGTACGACAAGGAGAATGTGCTAAAGGATATATCCTTTAAGATCCAGAAGGGCCAAACCGTAGCGTTGGTGGGTAAATCGGGTTCGGGGAAATCCACACTGGTGGACCTGCTTCCCAGGTTCATGGATGCAACAGCCGGTCAGGTACTGATTGACGGAGTTCCCGTGGAAGACTACAAGGTCAAATCGCTGCGCTCAATGATGGGCATGGTGAGTCAGCAGTCCATATTGTTCAACGATAACTTCAGAAACAACATTGCCTTTGGGAGCAAGGGGGAAGTAACCGATGAACGTATTATCAATGCTGCCAAAGTGGCCAATGCCCATGAATTCATCATGGAAACAGAAGAAGGATATGAACATGGCGTGGGAGAGAGTGGCAGTAAATTAAGCGGGGGACAGAAACAGCGGGTCAGCATTGCCAGGGCAGTAATGGCCAATCCCCCCATCCTGATATTGGATGAAGCCACCTCTGCACTGGATACCGAGTCGGAGCGATTGGTGCAGGATGCCATTATCAAACTGATGCAGAACCGAACCTCTATTGTGATTGCCCACAGACTTTCTACCATCAAGCATGCAGACCTGATACTGGTGATAGATGAAGGAGAGATTGTGGAAAGGGGCACCCACAATGAACTCATAAAAAATTCCAAAGGGCTTTATAAGAAACTGCATTCCATGCAAATGTTTTAGGATCCATGAAGATCAGCGGTTTCACCATGGGCAAAAACGCCCTGAAGCTTTATTATCCCATGCGGCAATCCATTGAGTCGATTCTGCCCATCGTGGATGAATTTGTGGTGGTTCTGGGCGATTCGGACGAGGACGATCGAAGCCGTGAAGAGATAGAATCCATAGGCAGTGATAAGGTCAGGATTGTGGATACAGTATGGGATATTGAGAAATATCCGCGCGGTATGGAGCACGCTCACCAAACCGATCTGGCCATGCAAGAGTGCAGTGGTGACTGGCTATTTTACCTGCAGTCCGATGAGGTAGTTCATGAGAAGGATCTGGAGACCATCAGGAAGCGTTGTGAAGAACTGCAGAATGATCATGAGGTGGAAGGCCTCCTTTTCTCTTACCTGCATTTCTGGGGCGATTACGAACACCTGCAGGATGGCCATTGCTGGTACCGCAAAGAGATCCGCATCGTCAGAAACCATCCGGAGATTCATTCCTGGGAGTCTGCCCAGTCCTTCCGAAGGATTCCCGGATTTGAGGGCTTGAATTACCGTCAGCAGGAAGGGACATTCAAGTTGAAGGTGGCCGAAGTGGATGCAGAGATTTTTCATTACGGCTGGGTTCGTCCACCAAGCATCATGCAGAAGAAAATCAAAGCCTTCAGGACCAATCACAGGGGCAGGAAGAAGGTAGCCGAACAGGAAGCCTTACACTTTTTTACCAGGCCCTTCGATTATGGGAATCTATCATACTGCACTCCTTACCAGGGCTCACATCCGGCAGTTATGAAGCCCTGGATGGATCAGTTTGACTGGAAGGCCGAATTAAGGTACTCAGGACCGAGGAAGAGTCATAATCCCATACGCTCAAAACATGATCATAGTAAATACCGGATCATCAGCTGGATCGAGAAAAGGATTCTGGGCGGGCGGAGGCTGGGTGAATTTAAGAACTACATCCTCCTGAACAGCTAGCCTGCTCTTTCAGTCTTCGATCAGTTTGCCTGCTTTGGTATACTTTTTAGCACCGGGCAACTCTTCGCCTGCATCATAACTGGTCTCTTCATACAATTCCCCCGTTTCATAATATCGTTTGGTAATCCCGTTTTTACGATTCTGATAGTAGGAGGTATGTTCGTAGATCTTTCCGCTTTTAAAAAACCACATAGCCGGACCATGTTTTCTACCGTTCTGGTAGGTGATCTTGGAATGTACCGTCAGGCCATCCTCATAAAAATTCACTTTAACCCCGTGAATAAAACCTTCTTCATCCACCGGACTGAGGCTTGACAAAGTGCCGTCTTCCCTGTATTTCTTAACGACTTTTGGCTGATCCTCTTCCTGTTCTGATGGGCTCTTATCGGACTTGCAGGCAACCATTCCCATGGACATTGCCAAAATCAGTAAACAGCTAATCCGGGTAAGTGAAATTCGTTTCATGCCCCCAAAGATATCGGTTTTTCCGAAAGAGCCCGGTATCCCATAAAGTCCAGTGAATTCATCTGTCGAAGTACCCGGCCCAATATTTTCATTAACTTTAAACAAGCTAAGGCTGATTCGTTGGTACATGTGGATCACCATCGGATAGTAACGCCCCCCCAAAGAAGGCTGTACAATTATTTCCTATTTTAGTATTTCATTGCAAAGGATAATTCTTATGAGAAAGTCTTTCAGTACATGGTTCACCATCCTTTGGCTGGCATTTTTAATGGTGGAATGTAAAATGGACAGCATGAAGAGCAAGGACGTTCTGGTATCCACCGATTGGCTGCAGGAACAACTGAACGAGCCTGATCTTCTGGTACTGCATGCCGGTACTGAAGAGGGTTATGATTCCATTCACATCCCCGGATCCCGATTAATTATTCCGGGACAGTTCACGCTGACCAATGACAGTATACGAAACGAGCTGCCCTCTCTCGATTCAGTGGTTCATATCCTCAGAAAAGCCGGTGTAAACAAAGACTCAAGGATCGTTCTCTGCTATGAAAATGAGCGTTTGATTTCCAGAACTGCCCGGATTTATCTGACCCTGGTGCATGCCGGACTCTCTTCAAGCACCTATGTGCTGAACGGAGGTTTACCCAGGTGGCTGGAGGAAGAGCGGGAAAGCACCGATGCGACTACGGACTATGGCATGGGAAATGTGGAAGCCGGCACGCCGGTGGATGTGCTGATCAGCACCTCGGAACTGGAAGAAAAGAGGTGGTCGCCCCAACTGGTGGTGCTTGATGTGCGGTCGGATGAAGAATACCGCGGGACTCCCGCTTCGGACGAGCAGGAAGCTGAAGGAGGGCACGTGGAAGGAGCCTACTTTTTGCCTTACCAGACCAGCTTTAGCGATGACATACCCTATCTTTTTAAGCCCGATGCGGAATTGGATAAGTTATTTGCTGAATCGGGAATGAAACGTGACTTAACTACTGCAGTTTATTGCGGTTCAGGGATCAGGGCTTCGGTTAGCTACCTGGTTGCAGCTCACCTGGGATATCCGGTTCTCCTCTATGACGGATCCTACGAAGAATGGAAGAGGCTGAATTTGCCTTTAACCGGACCTGTGATGGCTCCTGAAAAGAATTAATACATCTAGCCTATGAAAGCAAAACAAGCATACCCTTATTGGAATCCCTACATAATTGGAGTTGGGATTGGAATCCTGATCATCCTGTCCTTTGCTGTGACAGGGCGGGGACTGGGAGCCGTCGGAGCCTTTAATGGATTGATGGCATCTCTGATACATGCTATTTCGCCCGAATATGCACTTTCGAAACCCGTATTTTCCACCTATGTGGCCGGTGTGGATCACCCGCTAAGGGATTGGGTGGTAATCGAGATTGTTGGTGTTTGTATCGGGGGACTGATTTCCGGCCTGGTTTCCCGGCGATTTAAATTTGAAGTGATTAAAGGACCGGGTATTTCAAACGTGACTCGTCTGATTTTTGCTTTTTCCGGGGGACTCCTCATGGCTTTTGCTGCGAAGTTCACCCGGGGATGTACCAGCGGCCTGGCACTTAGCGGAGGCTCGGTATTGAGTCCGGGTGCCTGGCTATTCATGATCTCAGTATTCATCGGCGGTTACGCAGTCGCCTTTTTAATGAGAAAGTTATGGAACTAGTAGCCCCTTTAAAATACAGCATGCAAATTCCTGAAGTGTATTTGCTTCTATTTGCCCTTCTGACTGGTATTGCCTTTGGTATTTTCCTGGAAAAAGCCGGATTTGGAAATGCCAGTAAACTGGTCGAGCAGTTCTACTTCACCGATATGAGGATGTTCAAGGTGCTTTTTTCAGCCATTGTCACCGCCATGGTTGGCATCTACTGGCTCTCCTACCTGGGTTGGCTCGATATTACTCAAATCTATATCAATGGATCCTATATCTGGCCACAGGTGCTGGGCGGACTGGTATTCGGGGTTGGATTTGTGATGTGTGGACTTTGTCCGGGCACCTCCTGCGTGGCGGTGTTTACCGGAAAGCTGGATGCCCTGGCTGTCTTTGCAGGTCTGTTTACCGGACTGATCCTTTTTGCTGAAGCCGAACCCCATCTTCAGGGGATCATCTCCCACTCTTCCATTGGTGACGTAAGCCTTTACGAATTGTTTAATATGGAATATGGATTACTCACCTTCATCATCGTCCTGATAGCCCTGGCTGCCTTTTGGTTCGCCGGCCGGGTGGAGGAAAGATTTACCAAGAAAAGCGCCTAACTTGTATCTATGAAGACCAACCACATTTTTGCCCTGCTTGCCCTTCTGGCAGGTTTGTTTGCAGCCTTCACCAGTCATACCGAAAGGAACCATATCTATCCTACCTGGAAATTTGAAAAATCCAGGGTGGAGGGTACAAAGGTCCACTTCATTTCACCCAGCCACCTGGCCGATTTGCTATATGAGAAGCAGGAACTGGTCCTTCTGGATGCCAGGACCTGGTCCGAATATTCAAACTACCATATTCCTACGGCACTTCATTTCGATGAGGATCAGAAGCTGAAAGGCAGGCAGAAGGCAGGAAGTATTGTACTTTATGGGGTGGAGGAAGACAAAGATATTAATGCACTTGCCCGGGATCTGCCTGGTAAAGTCTATGTACTGAAGGGGGGGATGGAGGCCTGGTATTCGCTGGTTTTATTTCCCGATATGGTGGAATACAAGATCAGGAATTCGGATCAGTTATTGGAGCTATTACGCAGATGTGCCTTCTTTGGCGGACAGGCGCAGAATACCCAGATCCTGAACCTGAATGTGAGGGAGAGCCGTTACCGGGAAGGTTGTTGAAAGTGGAACAATCTTTGATGCAATATAAGTATCGATGTACAGAATCATTTGCATAGCTATTCTGGCAGGTCTGGCCCCGGTGATTTTCGGTCAGGTCTCCGATGCTGATTTTGCAAAAAATCTCTCTACAGCTGCGCTTTCCCTTACCCACGAAGAAGTTATATACGATCCATCCTATTTTTCCATGGACTATCCCGGTGGCGATGTTCCAGCCGGACGGGGGGTCTGTACCGATGTGGTAATCAGGGCATACAGAAAACTGGGTATTGATCTGCAAAAGGAAGTTCATGAGGACATGGTGGCTCGCTTTGGTGACTATCCTAACATATGGGGACTAAGCCGTCCGGACAGCAATATTGACCATCGCAGGGTGCCTAACCTGATGGAGTTTTTCAAGCGTTATGGTGTGGAAAAGGAGATCAGTCAGGATGCCAGGGACTACCTTCCGGGCGATCTGGTTTGCTGGAACCTGGGAGGGGCGGTCACCCACATCGGTATAGTGGTTGACCGAGAGTCTCGCGACGGGAAACGGAAACTCATTGTACACAACATTGGCGGCGGACAGGTCGTGGCCGACTGTCTCTTCGAGTTCAGGATCATTGGACATTACTTTTACGACGGCAAATAAGGACACTTATGAAAAGAACCCTTTATCAAGTGGATGCGTTTTCATCGGAAGTATTTAAAGGCAATCCCGCTGCAGTATGCGTCTGCGATCAATGGCCTGATGAGGTCTTGATGCAAAAGGTGGCCAACGAAAACAACCTGTCCGAAACTGCCTTTGCGGTTCCCGGAAAGGATTGTTATGAGATCAGATGGTTCACTCCGGAAATGGAAGTGGAATTGTGTGGTCATGCCACCCTGGCCACTGCCCATGTCTTATTTAATCATCTGGGCCTGGAAGGAAACAGGATCTGTTTCTTTAGTCATCATAGCGGGCAGTTATATGTGGAGAGATCCGGGGAACTGCTCACGCTGGATTTTCCGGCCGACAAACTGGAGGCCATGGTGGTCCCTGAATTGATCGTGACAGCTCTTCAGAAACCGCCCCTTAAAGCTTTCAAAGGCAAAACTGATTTTATGTTTGTATATGCCTCTCAGGCTGAAATAGAAAATATGGAACCGGATTTTGGCCTGCTGGCCCAGGTGGGAGGCAGAGGGGTGATTGTTACCGCCCTGGGAAATGAGGTGGACTTTGTCTCTCGTTTTTTTGCCCCCCAGAGCGGCATAGATGAGGATCCCGTAACCGGATCAGCTCATACGGCACTTACTCCCTACTGGGCAAAAGTGCTTGGGAAGACCAGGCTTACAGCGAAGCAGCTCTCTGCCCGTGGCGGGGATCTGATATGTGAAGATAAGGGTGAGCGTGTGTTTATTTCAGGGCATGCCGTAACCTATCTGACAGGGGAAGTAGATTTTTAAATTAGCTAGATTTCGGAACTACTTAGTAATCTAAGATAAATCATGAGATTTTCTGAAGACCGCATCGAAAAGCTGACCTGTAGTGACCGGATTCAGCGCAACATTCACATTTGGGAGCCTGAAGCACCCAGAGCTGTATTTCTGACTGTTCATGGTTTGGCGGATCATGGAGGAAACTATAAAAACCTGGGACTTGGGCTCAAGGCCTATGACTTTGCCACGGTATCCTACGACCAGCATGGTCATGACCT
>Ga0180430_10003255_pt1 | contig 14112 bp, 10 predicted proteins | sample SS_ome_9_FD_132999 | JGI IMG/M metagenome (GOLD analysis project Ga0180430, IMG submission 132999) | Hypersaline lake sediment archaeal communities from the Salton Sea, California, USA - SS_1_S_2 metaG | ecosystem: Environmental > Aquatic > Non-marine Saline and Alkaline > Hypersaline >... | reverse complement strand
TAACAAATATGTCGGCATAATCACCAACGGTTTCGCTGCTGCCCAATAACAGATATCCGTGTGGTTTGAGCGCAAATTGAAACAGACCCATTACATTTTTTTGCAAATGGGGTTGCAGGTAAATTAACAGATTACGGCATGAAACCAGGTCTATTCTGGAAAAAGGAGGGTCTTTAATCAGGTTTTGGTAGGCAAAAACCACCGTAGCCCGGACATGCCGCAAAATCTCATAACTGCTGCCCCGTTTGATAAAGAAGTCTCGCAGCCGGGTGTGGGAAACATCGGCCAGAATGCTTTCAGGGTAGTTACCCCGGGCGGCAAAGGCGAGCGCGTCCTGGTCGATATCGGTGGCAAATATTTTTATATCAACGTGCTGGCCTGTTTCCTGCATGTATTCCTGAAAAAGGATAGCCAGCGAATAGGCCTCTTCGCCGGTGGCACAGCCCGGCACCCAGACCCGGATCTGGGCTTTAGGTTCTTTGCCTTTGAGTAGCGCTGGTATTACTTTTTTTTTGATGAGGTCGAAGGCCTCCGGGTCGCGAAAAAAGCGGGTTACGCTGATAAGAAACTCTTTGTAAAGAGTTTGGTTTTCGGTGGGGGAGTGTTCCAGAAATTTCAGGTAATCCACAAATTCATCAATCTGGTTGATGCTCATGCGCCGACTAATGCGCCTTAAAATAGTGCTCGGTTTGTACTCGGAAAAATCAATGCCGGTTTGGGTTCTAAGAATGGCAAACAGTTTTTCCAGCGGTACCTGGTCATCGGCAATGACCAGGGGTAGAGATGGGTCTCGGTTGAGGCAGGGGTGTTTGATGAAGCTTAACAAATTACCGGCCATCTCTTCCGGGGGAATAACATAATCAACCAGTTGCGTCGAAACCGCGCTGCGGGGCATCCCGTCGAATCTGGCTGAATCGTCCTGGGCCATCACCATGCCCCCCGCTTCCTTGATGGCCCGAATGCCACGGGTGCCGTCGCTGCCGGTACCGGATAAAACAATCCCAATGCTTTTTTCGCCCTGGTCCTTGGCCAGCGACTCAAAAAATATATCGATGGGCAAATTAAGGCCTTGACCACGCCCATACTCCACCAGATAAAGTCTGCCTTTAAAGATGGTCATATTTTTACGGCGAGGGATCAGGTAGATGTTTTTCGGTTCTACCTCCATGCCGTCGCGGGCCTGGTAGACTTTGAGGGGGGTGTACTTGGAAAGCAGTTCAACCATATGACTTTCATAATCGGGCGACAGGTGCTGCACCACGATAAAGGCCATCTGGTCATCGGGCGGCATATTAGTAAAGAATTTTTCCAGCGCCTCCAACCCGCCGGCCGATGTGCCGATGCCTACCACATAAAAATCTGATCGGGATTTTTTAGCCATTGTATATTTGCTCGCTAAACAGTGTTGTGTTGAAAAAGCGTTCGGATTGTGCCAAAAATTGATGTAAAAATAGCCGTCTATCGCAAATCAAAATCTGAGGAGAGGGCTATGTGACTAAAAATTTGTAACGCAGAATTCGCAAATTCTAATATCGGTTAGTGTACCAACAGAGATTGTAAATGTCTATGCATTTTGTGTGGCATTTTCGTGTGACCCCGTGATATTTGTGTGGCATTTTCGTGTAAATATTGCCCCGGAAACGGGGAAAACGGTGCAGTGGCTCACGATCATGTGCAACTCCGACCATAACCCCGGGGCTGTTCAGTTCCAGTTTAGTTATCGGCAGCCCCGCGCCTATCTTGAGGGCCGTGACACCGGTTTCGCTAACTTCCAGCCCACAGAAGAAACCTTTCAAAGATATCGAGATTGCTTCGCCGTACACGACACGGTATGCCCTTTGGTTACGATTTTAGCCCGTAAAGCCCGCGACTGAAGTCGTGGGATACCCAGTGCCTGCTGTTTTGGGCAGGTGCAAGGGCTTTCTTTTCTGGTCTTAAATTTAGGTCTACGGCCGGGCTTTAGCCGGCCGGTAGAAAATTTGTGTGGGAGCGTTCTGTTTTTGGGGCAACGCCTGTCGCAGTGGTGCAATCGACCAAAACGCATCCTGAGCTACGTCGAAGGGGCGTTTTGGGAATTTGCCCTCAAATCCGAATACACCCCATTTGTATTGAAAAAGGGCAACCGGGTGCGCCCAAAATTTGGGACAGACCCAGGTTAACCCGGCAGAGTTTGACCGGGTCAAAGTAATTGCTCACAAATAGGCCGGGGAGTTGAGGCGGCCACCCAAGATTTTGCGTTAAAGCGAAAATTGTAGATACTTTGGGTGTTGAGGTAAAATTGATAAAAGAGGATAATCAACAAGTGGCTTACGTTACCTGTGTATTAGGCCAGCAAAAATTGCCGATATTGTCTAATACTATTTAAGGGTATCATAAGTGCAGATTAGTATTTTTAGAGCAGGGTAAAAACTTTGTCAAAGAACCCCCAGGCTACTGACCCGGTACGATATTCCTGTAACAAATCCTGCCCGACAAGAGGTGTTGACCATGGATAACCATATTCGCGTACTCATTGTAGAAGATGATTCTCTAGTGGGAGAGATGTTAAAGGGGATTCTGGAAGAAATTGGAGGCACGGTGCTTGCTACCGTGGCCAACGGACAGGAGGCCCTTGAACAGGTTCAAGTGTTATCACCGGATGTAATTTTAATGGATATCGAAATGCCGGACATGGACGGTATCGAAGCCACCCGTCAGATTATGGATTTGTGCCCGACTCCGGTGGTGATGGTTACGGCCCACGAAACACAGGAGTTGGTGCGGCAAGCCAGCCGGGCCGGGGTGGGGGCCTATCTGGTCAAGCCGCCCGATGTCCGGGAAATGGAGCGAGCCATCACCATTGCTATGGCCCGGTTTAGTGACATGGTCCGGTTGAGGCGTCTGAACGCTGAGTTGGCTGCTCGCAATGAAGAGCTGGATGCCTTTGCCCACACCGTAGCCCACGACCTGCAAAGTCCGCTGGGGTTAATTGTAGGCTATGCCGAAGTGTTGGCGGAGGATTTCGAGTCTCTGCCGGCTGATGTGCTGAAAACCCATCTAAACACTATTTGGCAAAACGGACGCAAGGTCAGCAATATTGTTGATGCCCTACTGTTGCTGGCCGGAGTTCGCAGTCGAAAGGTTGAACCGGTTTCATTGGATATGGCCCGTATTGTGGCAGAAGTTCAGGATCGGGTCGGGCCGTTGGTAGAAGAATATCAGGCTGAAATTATTTTTCCGGAAAATTGGCCGGCGGTCATGGGCTATGGCCCCTGGGTAGAAGAAGTGTGGGTAAATTATATCAGCAACGCGATTAAATACGGCGGCACGCCGCCCCGGATTTCATTGGGGGCTAATCCATCACTGGATGGTTTTGTCTGGTTTTGGGTCCAGGATAACGGTGCCGGATTATCGTCTACAGAGCAGCAACGGTTGTTTACCCCGTTTACCCGCCTGGAACAGGCTCAAGTAAAAGGGTACGGCCTGGGGCTGTCTATTGTGCGTAGAATTGTAGAGAAACTGGGCGGTACTGTAAAAGTTGAAAGTGCCGGCATTGAGGGTGAGGGCAGCCGATTCTTCTTTTCGTTGCCGCAGGCAGACCCGGCTGATGTCTGATAAATTTCAACTTGCGAATTTGAGTCTGGTTCTGCCCAACAATGTCCAAATTTTACAACGGGTCTCATTTAATATTCCTGCCGGAAAAATTACCTGTGTCATTGGCCCCAGCGGCAGTGGAAAATCAACTTTGCTGCGTTGCCTGAACCGGCTCTGGGAACCGCCACCAACCACCGTTTTTCTGGATGGCGTTGACATCACCACCATCAGCGTGCTTGAGTTGCGCCGGCGGGTGGGCATGCTGTTTCAGAGTGCCGCCATTTTCCCCGGAACCGTGGCCGAAAATATAGCTTACGGCCCCGCTTTAACCGGTCAAATCCTTACCTCGACTGAAATTGACGCTTTGCTGGAGAGGGTCAGCCTCCCGGGCGATTTTGCCCGGAAACCGGCCGGCGAGCTATCCGGTGGGCAAGCGCAGCGGGTAGCCCTGGCCCGGACCCTGGCCAATAAGCCGGAGGCGCTGCTGCTCGACGAACCCACCAGCGCCCTCGACCCGGCCGCAACCCACCACGTAGAAGAAACCATTTTCAAATTGCGCGATCGGCTGGGCCTGACCGTGATCTGGGTTTCGCACGCCATCGAACAGGTGCAGCGGGTAGCCGACCAGGTGATTCTGCTGGTTGACGGCGCCGTCGCCGAAATCGGCTCGCCGGCCCATTTATTGGAAAGCGGCCATCATCTCACCGAAGAATTTGCCGCCGGTCGCCTTTAAGGAGAGAAACCATGCCAACATCGCTAACTTGGCTGCCCCGGATTCTGGCCTCACTGGTGTTGGTGGCCGCGGCTATGGGCATTTCGCGCTGGCAAAAAATAGGGCTGGAAAACGATATGCTGCTGGCCGTCGTCCGGGCTTTTGCCCAACTGGTCGCCATTGGCTATGCCCTCGACTTTATTTTTGGCGTAAACCACCCCGGCTGGATTTTGCTGGTTGTCGGCATTATGATTGGCATTGCCGCCTATACCGCCGGTAAACGAGGCCGGGGCGTGCCCCGCGGCAAACGGGTGGCCCTCATCGCCATTACCACCGGCGCCGTTCTGACGCTGGGGCTGCTGATAGCCTTGCAGGTGTTTCCGTTTGCCCCCCGCTACATCATCCCCATTGCCGGTATGGTCGTCGGCAACTCGATGACCGTGACCGGCCTGGTGATGGCTCGTCTGTACGATGACATCAAGCTACAGCGGCCCCAAATTGAAGCGGCATTGGCCCTGGGCGCGACCCGCCGCCAGGCCACCAGTTTGCAACTGCGCCGGGCCATTACTGTGGGGATGACCCCCATTGTGGACAATACCAAAACAGTCGGCCTGATTTCCCTGCCCGGCGCTATGACCGGCATGATTTTGGCCGGCGCCTCGCCCCTGGAAGCGGTTCAGTTGCAGATTATCGTGATGTACATGCTCATCGGCGCGGCCGCCTTTAGCGGGTTGACTGCCACCTTTGTCACGTACCGCCAGTTTTTTACCCCGGCCCATCAACTTATCATCCTACCGGAGCAAAAGTGACATCATGCGTTTATCCCTGCTGAAAGTGCTGTTGCTGTTGATTTTTGTTTTTTTGCCGGCCTGCGCCTCCAGCCCCGCCCCCGCCGAGCCAACCGCCATCGCCGCCGAAACAGCGACCGTTTCACCCACATCAACCCCGATCCCCACCCGTCGGGCAACTGCCACACCAACGTCCTCGCCCACTCCCACTTCTACGCCCACTCCGCCAAAAACTGTGATTACCGTGTGGGAAAACCTGGCTCCTCCCCAAACCGAGCAACTGGCCCGCGACATCGAACAATTTCAGCAAGCCCACCCCTTTTACGCGGTGCAGTTGCAGCATTATGACACGCCGGAACAGTTTATGACCTCGCTGGCCGCGGACGCCCTGGAATTTGATGTGGTGTTGGCCGTCCCGGTGCTGCTGGGTAGCTTGCAGGCCACCAATCGGCTGGCTCCGGTCTCAGATTATTTCCCGGCCAGCTTTGTTGACAGCTTTGCCGCCGTGCCATTGCAGGGCGCCTCCCGCGCCGGACAAATCTGGGGGTTGCCCGACACGGCCGGTTTTCACCTGCTCCTTTTTTACAATCCGGCTCTGGTCGAGTCGCCGCCCGCCACTACGGCTGAGCTGTTGACTTTGGCCGACACGCTGTCCAACGATTCCCAAACCAGAGCCAAATGGGGGATGGCCCTCAACAGCTACGACCCGCTGTGGCTATTGCCCTGGCTGACCGCCTACAACGGCTGGCCGTTTGATGTCGATGGAACGCCGGCCTCCAATGTTGAGGCCCTGACCGCGGCTCTGGCTTTATATCAAAGCTGGCACCAGCCCCCCGAGATGCCCCAGATTGCCGCCGCGCCCCTGGCTACCCACACCGAGATGCAGGAGTATTTTCTACGCGGCGATGCGGCTATGATGATTGATGGCGATTGGGCCATTGCGGAATTGTCGCAGGATAACCGGCTCGAATGGGCGGTGGCGCCATTACCGGCTGTCACAGTTAATGGGGATGACCGGCCGGCGGTGCCGTTGGTGCTGGCTCGCTATTGGGCCGTCAGCCAAGCAGCGACCGGCAATAAAGCGTTGGCCGCGGCAGCTTTGGTGGAATTTGTCACTCGCCCGGAGCGACAGTTGGCCTGGGTCAATCAATTTGGCACTCTGCCTACCCGGCGGCAGGCGCTGAGTGAGCCAACGCTGGTCAATACCCCGGCCTTGCGGGCCAGCCTCAGCCAGATGCAAACCGGGCGAATGTTCCCCCTGGGGGTTAATCCCAACACAGTGCTGGATGCGATGCGCCCGGCGTTGCAGGCCATGCTGGATGGCGAACTGTCGCCGGCTGAGGCCGCAGAAGCAATGCTCAATGAGCCAATATTCAAGGCTCAATGAGTCAATGACCCTCATTGAAAATTGAGCATGGTATCGGCCAGATTTTCAAAACCGGAGGCGGTGGCCCGATAGACGACCACCTGAAACGCGTCCGGCGGCGAGTCATCCGGCAACGACAGGGTGTAGGCATCCCGTACAAATTCTCCCGTTTGCCAGCGGCTGGTGGGATAAAAGCCCCACACCGGCTGGTGATCCATCATCACCGGTTCCCCATCCGCATGGATAAGCTGCCCCTGCCGCACCGGGCGCACCGATATGGTGAAATCGTACCCCGGCGGCGCGGCCGCCTGCCAGTATAGTGTTACCAGCCATTGCCCCGGCGACCGGCTCACCGTTTCCCAACCCTGCAACACCAATGCCGACCCAAAATCAATATCAACCTGCCGGGCCGCGCCCGGCATCGTTTTCCGCGGCGTTGTTTCCAAAGCGATGAGTTGCTCTCCCGCGGCTTGGGGAAAAAGCGGAGTTTGCTCAAAGATGGTGGGAGCCATTGCCGCGGCCTGCCGGGTGATGAAGAGGGGGGCCGCGGCGGGCGTCTTCGGTGGGGGGAGGATTTCGCCGCTGCCGGGGGAAATGTCGGTGGGATAAATACCGGGAGCCGCGTCCCAGACAATCCCCAAATATTGCAGAGCCACTCGCTCGGCAAACGTGCCGGCGATGATAGCCGGTGTTGGCGGCGCATCGGCCAAAATGGCCCAGCCCGGCTGCAAGCCGGTGTCGTCCGGGCGGTTATGCTGGTTGGCCCGCGGCAGGCTGAGGTTGAACCGGTAGGCAATCAATCCGATCAGCGCCAGTGTCAGGAGGGTGGTTAGGGCCGGTTCCGGGAATTTCTTCAATAGTCGACTCTGCCGCAACCGCTGCAGGGCCGCGCCCAGACCCATCACAAAAATGGGGTAAGCCGGAATAATTACCTGAAACCAGTTGCCAAAGCGATAGCCCCAGCAAAATGCAAAATAAATCAGTAACGTGCTGTACAGAAAAATGGCCTGCCGTCGCCTGAGCAGGGCCAGCCCTGCCAGCCCGCCAATGAAAACCACCAGGGTTAATTCCTGCCACATCAGGGCCGGAAACTCGGCTGTGAAAAAGTTGTCGAGCCGCAGACCGGGGGCCAACTCGTCGCGGCCCTGCTGGATGGTCATAAACTGTACAAACCAGTCCCACGTGGAAGCCCATTCCCCGCGCCCACGCCACTCCGGGTGCTGTGCGCCCCGCATATACACATAGGCATAGCTGAGGGGCGGCAGCAAAGCCAGCCCCACCGCCCGCCCCATCAACCGCGGTCGGCGCAGATAATGCCGGATCAAAAGTTGGCTGTCAGCCGTGCTTCGCCGGAACAGAATAAACCAGAGCAGCGGCGGCAAAATGAACAAGGTGGTCAGCATATTCGCCAGCATCGTGCCGCTGACAAAAGCCATCGCCAGCAGCAGCCGGGGGCTGGGCCGCGCATCCCAGCCCAGCGCCAGCCAGATGAGGAGCAGGGTCTGGAATACGGCGCTGGTGTACTGCTCGGTGGTGACGCTGTAATACCAGAAAAAATAGGTGACCGCGTAAAAGGCGGTCAGCGCTGCGGCGATGCTGGGGAGCAGGTCGAGGCGTTGCCGCAGGATCAAGTAAAGCATCAGCAGCGAGGCCAGTCCCCACAGGGCAGAATACAGCGACAGGATTTGTATCGGGTTCAGAAGCTGGCCCAGCCCCAGCCGCCCCACTCTGAACCACAGCCAGCCGCCCACCGTGTACAGGGGATAGCCGGGAGCGTTGCTGGGACGGGCTTCAACCTGGGCATATTGATGGGTAATCAGGTCGCCGCCGGTTAATTCATCCGGGCGCAGGCCGTTATCCAGCGTCAGTAAATATAAAACTGCCGCGGCCAGCAATACCAGCCCGACAGTTCCGTATTTGATTAGGAGTGATTTGTGGCCCATTGCGGCGCATCCGTTGCCAAATTACGCGGTACTATATCAAAGGCAGAATCCTTTGTGACGCTGACCCCACGGCTACACAGTCCTGGCGGACTGCGCCAGGGAAGCCGGGGGCTTCTTGTATCCCACCGTAGCGTACACGTTGCCATTAGTCCTTGAGCCGTAGGCTCGACCGTTTACTGCACAACGCAATTTAGCCAGCGATAGGGTGGGCAGCGCCTGCCCGTCGCCCTGCACCTGCCTCAGACTTTCCAGCCTTTGACTTACATCTTTGTGGAGAGCGACACGCGGAGAATCAGTCTCCGCGTCTTTCGATAAGTGCTGATATAAACGTTGAAAAAACCGCAGTCCGATATTGATAGCAGCGTTCTCGTCGGCATTGCCACGAGACAGACATTCAGGACAGATGTAGAGCGGCGTCCCGGTTTGATAATCCACCGGCGCTTCCGGTGGCCGATACCGCGCCACCGGCCTGTGACCGCAGCGGTGGCAATCGCGGCTGGTGTTGCGGGGATTGACCCGGCTCACCAGGATACCGAGTTCCCAGGCTTTGTACTTCACCTGCTGGAAGACACGGCCTTTCAGCCAGTAATTGCGCTTCTCATTTGAACGTTTGCTGTAGCGCCCTTTCTGTGGTTTCAATTTAGCCAGATGCTCGAACACAATCACCTGCACGCTAAACTCCGCCGCAAAATCAACTAGACGCCGACTGACCAGATGAGATAGCTGCCGGTCGATATTGCGTATCTTGCGCCACAACTTAACATTGTCCTGCTCGTCCGCTGCCAGTGATCCGGTCAGACCGCGCTTTTTGGCGATAATGCCCAGGTACCGCTTCCTACGGTGTTGTAATTTCCCGGACAGCTTGATGTGTTTCCGGGTCAGTACCTTACCGTCGGCACGCATTATCACCGCCACAGCAGCGGTTCCATCTAGATTTCGGTCTACGGCACAAATAACAAGGTTTCGGTTTACGCCCCCAATCTCAATGATTTTGCCGGGGCTTTTGAATTTCTTTTTGACCGGCGTGTGCAGCATCAGATAGCCGCCCGGCTTCTTGACCAGGGTCGGGCTTTTCGCTTCAAGGCCGAACGGGACTTGCCGACCGCCAAAGCGCACCTTGGTCCACTGCCAGCTTTTGCCGGTCCAAAACTTGAGCATAATCGAATCGGCGGTGCGTTCTTTACTCATTCCGCTGTAGAAATTTACGTTGAAGTTGAAGTTTCGCGGGGGAACGGGGGGGCGTTTTCGAAACGGCTTCGGCTTCTTGCGCCGCCAGTTCTTTTCTTCGTGTTTTGCTTTGGCCTTAAGCCAGTTCTGGTAGTTGGATCGACACGACTTGTATGCGCCACGCGCCGCCCGAATCGCCGCCCGGCGCAGCATCGCCGGGATGCCGGGCGCAACTGCTTCGTGCAGCGGGAACGGCGGATTCGGATTCTTTTCGGTTTGATGCGTTAGCGTTTCCACCTGTTTGAGCGCGTCGTCGGTAGACATATCGGCCAGGGTCGGGTGCGCTTCGTACAACTCAAAATAGAACTGCACAACCCGGTTGTAGAGTTCGCGGGTGGTATCGTACCATCCCTCAAGGCCGGGCCGGCGAATTATGCGGTTACGGATTGTTTTGGTTGAAGTAGCCAATGAAAACGCACTCCGGGCGATTGCTCAAATTCGGTGTCCAGGCAAACAGAGCGCCAAAGTGCGTCGATTAACAATAGCATACGGTGGGGCTTTGAGCAATTCTGTTACCTGGATAGGTTTATTTTAGTACGCATGTTCCGGTTTGGCAACCGGGACGCTTCGCATCCCGGTTCCGGCCTATCCCCACGACTGAAGCCGGGGCTTGCGGTCGGGTTGGTTTTGGTCAAAAGCGGATAGAGCGGGTGCGTCCAAATTTTTTGGAAATTGGGGCAAACTAGGGGGGATTCGGTGGGATACCCCCCGTACCTCCCTGTCTGTTCCCAAAATCTGGGACAGACCCGATAGAGCGTTCCGGTTGACGCCGGCCCTCTGAATGGGTATATTATTTGTAGGGTTCAAAATTGCAGGATTACTATTTGTTGATTTGATCGGTGGATGAGCGATTAACCGGACATCAAACCAACTAACAATTTCAGGAGACAGAATTATGGCAGACAAAGGCAAAGCAGACCAGGACGGCCCCTTCAAAGAGTTTGTGTTTGAAGAGTGGCTCAAAGACGGCATCGATGGGGTGCGCGGCAAAATGGAGCAGAGAAAAGCCCATTTCGATCCGGCCAAATTCCGGCAGCACATCCGGGCCGCTCAAAAAGAACAACTGTTGGCGATCCGCAGTCTCATTGACAGCGCCATTGAGTGGGTGGACAAGGAATCGAAGTCGTCGGATTGAGGCGATTGGAATCAGCCGCCGTAAGACCAGCCGGTATCGGCCAGTTGCAGCGGACGGGCCACTTCATCCCGCACCCCGGCTTCGATCACTTCCGCCACGTAGACCGTGTGGTCGCCCCGCTTGACCGTGTCGGTAACCTGGGCCTCGAACCAGGCCGGCAGGTCCAGCAGCAGCGGCGCCCTGGTTTGCGGCCCGGCTTCAAATCGGTAACCGTTGATGGTGTCACCTTCGATGTGCGACGGTTTGAAAAAGGCCGCGGCAATTTCCTTTTGCCCCTCACCCACAACGTTGACGGCAAATTTGCCGGTTTTCTCAACCAGGGTGTGGGTGTTGCTGTCAACCTTAACTCCGACCATCACCAACGGCGGTGTTAGCGAAGCCTGCGCCAGCCAGGTGACGGCCGCGGCCGCGGTTTGTTCGCCGTCGGTGGCGGTCAGGACGTAAAGCCCGTAGCTCAGCATACGCAAGGTGTGTTTTTTGGCATTGGCATCCATGGGATGAGTGCTCCTTTGTTTGCGGTTTTCTGGAGTGTAGCAGAAATCAGTGTCTGCCCCAAATTTTGATAATTTCGTTTTGCCCGCTGAACTGATTAGCAAGTGTTGGGTGGGGTAAACCCACTAAAATTGATATTCTTGACTTTTTATTTAGCCAGACTACAATTCTACTGTAGTTTTAACAGCCGCCGGAATCTGGCCCGGCGGTTTGATTTTTTAAGGGGGATATTTTGTTAACGGCAAAATTTGAAAAATTAAAACAAATCATTACCGGCCTGGAAAGCGCGGTGGTAGCCTATTCCGGCGGCACCGACAGCGCCCTGCTGCTGAAAGTGGCTCACGATTGTTTGGGCAACCGGGCCATCGCTGTGACTGCCGTTTCGGCCAGCCTGCCTGTCCGGGAAAAGAGCGAGGCCGAACAACTGGCCGAACAAATCGGCGCCCGTTACGAAATTCTGTACAGCCGCGAAATCGAAGACCCGCGCTATCTGGCCAATGGGCCGGATCGCTGCTATTTTTGCCGGGTGGATGTGTTCAGCCGGCTGACCGCTTACGCTCACGAACACGGCTACAAATACGTGATCGACGGTAACAACGCCGACGACGCCGGCGACCATCGACCGGGGCGGCAGGCGGCCCGCGAACACAAAGTGCGCAGTCCGCTGCTGGAAGCCGGTCTGACCAAAGCCGAAATTCGGCAGTTGGCCCAACAACTCGGCCTGCCCAATTGGGATAAACCGGCTTCGGCCTGCCTCTCTTCGCGGGTGCCGTATGGCACGCCCATCACGCTGACTATGCTCTCTCAAATTGAACAGGCTGAACTGTTTTTGAAAAATCTGGGCTTCCAGCAGTTGCGGGTGCGGCATCATCAACAGGTGGCCCGCCTGGAAGTGGAGCCGGAGACGTTTCCCGCGGTGCTGGCTCATCGGGCTGAAATTGTCGATAAATTAAAAGAACTGGGTTATGCCTATGTAACCCTGGATTTGGCCGGATTCCGCTCCGGCAGTATGAATGAGGTGTTATCAACCAATGGACGTCGAAAAACTGCGTAAACTGCTGGCCGAGGTGCAGGCCGGGCAGGTTGATGTGGAACAGGCGCTGAACCATCTGCGCCATTTGCCCTATGATGACGTGGGGTATGCCCATCTTGATTTGCACCGCTCGCTGCGGCAGGGACTGCCGGAGGTCATTTTCTGTCAGAATAAAACCCCGGAGCAAGTGGCCGGGATTTTTGACCGGTTGAGCCGGCATCACGACCGGGTGCTGGGGACGCGGGCCTCGGCAGAGATAGCCGACCACGTGCAAACCGTGTTGCCCCAGGTGCAGTACCGCGCCGACTCCCGGCTGCTGACCCTGGCCCAAACCGAACTACCACCCGTTGCCCCGGATGCGCCCTATGCGTTGGTGGTTACCGGCGGTACGTCTGACCAGCCGGTGGCCGAAGAAGCGGCTCAAACCCTGGAATTTCTGGGCAGCCGGGTAGAGCGGGCCTACGACGTGGGCGTGGCCGGCGTGCATCGCCTGCTTGACCAGCGGCAGCGTATTTTTGAGGCCGAGGTCATCATCAGCGTGGCCGGGATGGAAGGGGCGCTAACCAGCGTGGTCGGCGGGTTGGCGGCTTGCCCCGTGGTCGGGGTGCCGACCAGCGTGGGCTACGGAGCCAGTTTTCAGGGGGTTGCCGCCTTGCTGTCCATGCTCAATTCTTGCGCTACCGGCGTGGCCGTGGTCAATATCGACAACGGCTTTGGGGCCGGGGTGTACGCCCATTTGATTTTACGTCGAATTCAGAAAGGGGAGTCATCCTCATGAAAATAGCTTATTTTGACTGTATCGCCGGGGCCAGTGGCGATATGCTGCTGGGCGCGCTGGTGGATGCCGGGGCGCCGCTGGAAACGCTGCGGGAACGGCTGGCTGTGTTGAAGCTCGATGAGTTTGACTTGCAGGCCCGGCGTGTTGACAAAAACGGTTTTGGGGCCACCAAAGTGGAAGTGCTGGTTCACGACGAAGCCCACGCCCGCCACCTGCCCCAGATTGAGGCCATTGTGACCGACAGCGGTCTGCCCGCGGCTATCAAAGAGCAGGCGGTGGCTATTTTCCGGCGGATGGGCGCGGTTGAGGCCGGTATCCACGGCACCACGTTGGAGCATGTGCATCTGCACGAACTGGGCGGGGTTGACACCATTGTGGATGTGGTCGGGGTGTTGACTGCGCTGGATATTTTGGGCATCGAGCGGGTGTACGCCTCGCCGCTGCCGATGGGCCGGGGCTTTGTGCAGGGCGCGCACGGCCAGATTCCGCTGCCCGCGCCGGCCACGCTGGGTCTGCTGAAAGGGGTGCCGCTGGAGAGCCGGGATATTCAAGCCGAACTGGTGACGCCCACCGGCGCGGCTCTGCTGACCGCCCTGGCGGAGTCGTTTGGTCCCATCCCGACGATGACTTTGCGGCAGGTCGGTTACGGGGCGGGGGGGCGAGATTTAACCATCCCCAATATTTTGCGGGTACTTGTTGGCGACCAGCCGGTCGTTCAGCAGGCCGCGGTCGAAACCCTGACCTTGCTGGAAACAAATATTGATGATTTGAATCCGGAAATTTATGATTACGTGCTGGAGCGTTTGTTTGCAGCCGGGGCGCTGGATGTTTTTTTGACGCCCATCCAGATGAAAAAAAACCGGCCGGCCACGTTACTACAGGTTTTGGCCCGTCCGGCTGATGTGGAGGCGATGACCGCCATTCTCTTTGCCGAAACCAGCACCCTGGGCATTCGGCAGCAGACCGTGGAACGGCATTGCCTGGCCCGCACCGTGGAAATGGTCGAGACGCCTTACGGCCCGGTGCGGGTGAAGGTTGCTTCCTGGGGCAATGACCGGCGCAAAG
>Ga0180430_10003253_pt1 | contig 14115 bp, 13 predicted proteins | sample SS_ome_9_FD_132999 | JGI IMG/M metagenome (GOLD analysis project Ga0180430, IMG submission 132999) | Hypersaline lake sediment archaeal communities from the Salton Sea, California, USA - SS_1_S_2 metaG | ecosystem: Environmental > Aquatic > Non-marine Saline and Alkaline > Hypersaline >... | reverse complement strand
CATGCTGGGCCTCGGGTTGGTTTCTTCGAGTATCCTTTAACCGGGCCCGAAGAATCTACTTCGTCGGGGTGGCGACGTTCTGGCGGGAATTGATATACAGGCCGTACTTCCTGTCTTCGTTGACAATGTGATCAACGAGACGCTTAGCAATCTGCTTTAGAACCGCGGCCGTCGCCTTCATTTCTCCCCGAGAAATCGGACCTATGAATTCGCGGCGCATCTCCATGAACAACTGCTGATGCTCTCGCTTGTGAGTGTGGTAGCCGGGGAACTGATGCTCCTTCATCAAAGCTTCCTCTTCGCGGCAATGGTTGGCTTCCAATACTACGATTTCCTGTATTGAGCGGATAACCTCTTCTTGAGATGCTCCCGCTTCGAGCTGGTTCCATAGCTTTGCGAAATACTCAAATACCTGGCGGTGCTGCGCGTCCATTGACTCTATTTGGGTGGACAGCTTGTCGTTCCACGTCGGTGCTTTCATTGCGGCCTTCTCCTAGAATGCTAACCCCACTTATCCGTATCTCATGCCCTATTCCAGAGAAGAATCTGGATCCCCATTGATCTAATCGGCTCTCTGAAATGCGCTCTTGACACGGATCGGCGCAACTGTAACGAAAAAGGGCAGATCTGAAGATCTGCCCGGAGTTCGCAATCTAGTGAGTGAAACTAACTTAGTAAGCCTTGGCAAACAAGGCGTCGGTCGTAGCGTCGGCGCCGCATACCACGCACTTGCCTTCGGTCTTGGTCTGCTCGAAAGGCAGGCAACGGATGGTGACCTTCATCTTGGCCGCCTTGTCCTCGCAGTCAGAATTGTCACAGTACTTGGCCAGGACGAATCCGCCGTGAATCTCCGGTTTCTCTTTGTTCTCAGGCGTAAAGAACTCCACGAGTTCATCCCAGGTGGTGATATTGCGGTAGGTCTGCTCTTCAAGCAGTTTCTGAGCCTGGTTGTACAGGTTTTCCTGGATCTCACCGAGGGCTGAGATGATGGCATCGTCCAGTTCGGCTCGCCTGACACCCCTGGCTTCTTTCGGTCCCAGGTCACGGCGGGCGAAATAGACCGAATCAGACTCGATATCCCGAGGTCCGATCTCGAGACGGATCGGAGCGCCACGCTTGATCCATTGCCACTTCTTGTCGACTGGGCGGACATCGCGCTCGTCGTTGAGAATCCGTACCGGGAAACCATCCCAATACAGCTCTTTAATTTGTTTCTCGACCTCACGGCAATAGGAGAGAACTTTCTCCTCTTCGCCGGCCTTGTTGAGCATCGGGATAATGACTACCTGGCGCGGCGCAACACGCGGCGGCAGACGGAGACCGTCATCGTCCGAGTGGACCATAATCAGGGCACCGATCAGTCGGGTCGACACACCCCACGAGGTCGTATAGGCCAGTTCCAGTTCACCGTCGGCGTTGGAGAACTGGATCTCAAAAGCCTTGGCGAAGTTCTGGCCGAGATAGTGCGAAGTACCGGCCTGCAGCGCCTTGTGGTCCTGCATCATAGCTTCGATACAATAGGTGTTGACGGCACCCGGGAAACGTTCGGCCGGAGTCTTCTCGCCGGCGATTACCGGTATGGCCAGTTCGTCCTGGACGAACGAGCGATAGACCTCGAGCATTCGATAAGTCTCTTTGACCGCATCCTGCTCCGAAGCGTGAGCGGTATGGCCTTCCTGCCAGAGGAACTCGGTCGTGCGCAGGAAGATCCGCGGGCGCATTTCCCAACGAACGACGTTGGCCCACTGGTTGATCAACAGCGGGAGGTCGCGGTACGACTGAATCCACTTGGCGAAGGAACGGCCGATGATCGTCTCGGAGGTCGGCCTGACTACCAGCGGCTCTTCGAGTTCGCCGGTCGGGATAAGCTTGCCGTCTTTCTCAACCAGCCGATGATGCGTGACTACGGCGCATTCCTTGGCAAAACCCTCGACATGGCCGGCTTCCTTTTCGAGGAAGCTGAGCGGTACAAACAACGGGAAGTAGGCGTTTTCGTGGCCAGTCTCTTTAATACGCTGATCCAGACCGCTCTGCAGTCTCTCCCAGATGCCGTATCCCCAGGGTTTGACGACCATACATCCGCGAACATGGGACATCTCGGCCATGTCAGCGGCTTTGATAACTTGTTGGTACCACTCCGGGTAGTCTTCGACCCGGGTCGGGCTTATGGCTGTCTTCGGCTGCTTGTTGCTCACGATTTTTCCCAGTTGTTGGTTTGTATTGGCGGCCGCTCAGGGTTCCTAGGGGCCAATGCCAGGTTCGGATTTAGAGGGGACTATAACCCCTAAGAACCAGTATGACAACAGAAAAGTCCCGGTCCAACACCCCTGTTCCATAGAGCAACACAGACTCTTCGGGTAGAGGTCCGGCTAAAGTCGTTCGGACTAAAGCCGATAACTTAACCAGACGTGCCAATTTGAAACAATTGAGGAAAGATGTCACAGCAGCAAATTCAGATGGAACCGATGCCTCGGATCCCAACGGACCGGGGTGTAGTTGAGTCTATTGAGTCTGCTCTACAGGAGTCCCCATGTGATCCGACCAGGTGGATCCTGAGCCTGTTGATCCACGGACGGGTGAGTGCTTGGGATCAAGACTCGCTTGCGGGTCTGGCTCCCGCCGGACAGGAAGTCTTCCTGATGAAGGACGATGACTTCTTCTATCCCTCCGGACAAGAGTTGTTTCCGATCGACTTGATCCAGGGAACGGCTTTGCTCAGCGGGGAAGCAATCTTCAAACAGAAGTTTCGGAGTGAGGAGTCGACGGGTTTCGGATCTGAATACGAGATCCGTTCGACGGTTATCAGCCGTGATTCTGACGGCGCAACGACGTTCGGATTTCTGGGACTTCCCTGTCGCTCCGAAAGCGAGCATATGGATCAGCTTTTTGCCAGGGAGGCTCGCCAGCTGCGTTCAGCCTTCGTGACGGCCCGCTCGCTGCAGACGGTAGTTGACTCGGCCCTTAGCGAGGACCAGGCGGCGGTGGTAGTCGGCGGAGATGATGGTCGGATTGTGGCGGCCAACGAAGCGGCTGCCCGGTTGTTGGGCTCGGAAACCAGCCGACTGGCCGGAGCGCCGTTTGCCGATTTCGAAGCGCGACTTTCTCGAACCCTCCCCGACCACAGGCTCGTCATGCGAAGTCTCAAGAGTGACGCCGTACGGTTGTCGTCGGTGACCTTGACGCCTGTCAGGAAGCCGGAACTGGACTCGCCTTTTGTGACGGATTTCTTCGTGCAGCGCCTTCGCCAGAAGGTAGCCAATGTGATAGCCGCCGGATCGTTGCTTGATCCCGAGGCCGGTACGGAGTCGGTCGAGGATCAGAGGTCGCTGGTTCATTCGGTGATATCCGAGTCCGAGAGTCTCGAACAACTGCTGGCCAAGATGCATTTGCTGCTGGATTTCGATCGTCTGACCGAAGATCAGGTCAGCCTGTGCACGGCCTTTGACCAGATCCACGATTCTCAGAACTATGGTGCTGCCTTGCAGATTGAGTCCGACTGCGATATCTGTCTGGAGCAGCCTCGATCGGCTGTCCTGGCTCTCTCGGAAGCGGTTCTCAAGGCTCACCTCGGAGACAGCGAATCGCAGCGGCACACGCGCGTCCAGATAAAGGGGAACGATACGGGGAAACGTCTTACGGTTACCGTGACGACGATAGACAGCACTCCCGGTGTCGTCGGCCTCGACAACTGCTGGGACGGATTCGCCGCCCGATTGGCGCACCGGATGGGTGCCGACTATGTTAGCCAGACCGATACCGGGGCGATGTCGGTTGAAACCAGGATAATCTTTCACACTTTGCAAGAATAGCGATGGAACTTACATCCAAGAACAGAACGATGGTTCAGATTGATCTCGAGTCGCCTGAAGAGCGCCGGCTCGTTGATCGCGTAGTCCGTGACGAAGGTCTCCCATTGTGGGATTCCGACAACCAAAAGGATATTGCCGGGCCGTGTCAGGTGATACTGATAACTCGGGAAACTGATCCGGCCAACCTGACAGCAGAACTCTTGCGTCTCGCCGGCGCGTGGGGACATGTCACCGGTGCCGTAATTATCCAGGATACTCAGGAGGCGGCGCCCGAGAACCAGACCAATGTGATTGGATCGCTGGTTACGGGTTACTCATTTGCTCAAGCGACTGCCGTTCTGAGGCAGGCCGGGCTAGTTCTGGAACAACGCCGGGAGCTGTGGAACCTGAGACAAACCGCGGCAATGTCGGGTACCTTCGACAATATCGTAGGCATAAGCGAGGCGATCAGACAGCTGAAAGACACGGCCCGCAGGCTGGCGCCGACGGATATTGCGATTACCCTGGAGGGTCCGGCCGGGAGCGGCAAGAAACTGCTCGCGGAGGTGATTCACCACCACTCGCAGCGTCGCAACGGCCCCATGGTGATAATCGACTTCTCGGCTATCCCGCCGATGTTGCTGGAGCAGGACTTGTTCGGCGATTCGTCGTCCGAGTCGAACTCCCGCGGGAGCAGTCTACTACCCAAGGCCTGCGGAGGCACGGTCCTGTTGGACAAGATTCATCTTGTCCCGCCCAAGATACAGAGCCGCCTGGCCGAGGTGATACAGACGATGAGCCTCGGTAAAGACTCCTCGGCACCGAAGCTTGATTGTCGGTTTATCTCGACAACCGAGGTTCGTCTCGACGAGCTGGTTGCTGCCGGCAAAATGGAGCGCAAACTGGTCGATCGATTGGCGGTTATTCCTATCAAACTGCCGAGTCTCTGCGATCGTGCAGAGGATATCGAGATACTCGTAGACTATTTTCTGCACCGCTTGTCGGCCGATTTGGGTCGACCGGCGCCGGCCATTTCTCGTGAGGCAGTCGATAAGATTCTGCAGCACAACTGGCCGGGAAACGTTCGTGAGCTCGAAAACTGTCTCAGGCGAGCGGTATCGTTGTGTCACAAACATGAACTGGCCTACGATGACATCACGTTCCTCGCCAGTGGTTCGACTAACGACCGGCAGCCTGCCCGGGAACGTCTCAATCCGGGCGGAAGTAGGGGTAAGGGGCTGCTTGATGACAACCAGCGGGTGGTGATCCGGAGGGCTCTGGATGAACACAACTGGAATTTCACGCAGACCGCCCAGGAACTGGGGATCGGTCGTACGACACTCTGGCGAAAAGTCAAGAAGTACAAACTCAAGCGGAGTTCGTCAGAGGAGACCAAGGCCTAAGGGGGTAGAAGTCCGAATATGTCCGACAGCAAAATAGATACGTTCGAAATCGCCGAGCTTCCGGTTCTCTCAGAACAGGAGCGACCGGATCCGATTCCAAGAGTGACCGATCGAGCCGGTATCTCCGAAGCCTTCTTCGAGATCACGCGCGCTCTGTGTAACAAGTACGATATAGACAAAGGGGTCCTGGTACTTCGTCAAGGTGGCGAGGGTGGCCTGGCGGCTATCTCAACCTGGCACCACGGTTCCGAAAGGGATGGTCTGGCGCTCAACCTGCCGACCGACAATTCGCTCTTTGACAAGGTTGCCGAAGACGGCCGCGTATACACACAGAGGTTTTGCGGCGAATTCTCGGGTAACTTCTTCGAGAAGAAGCTTCTCCTCGATGATGACACCGAGGCCTTCGTGTTGCATCCGCTCAAGTCAGATGGAGAGGTTTTGGGATTGCTCGGGTACTCATCCCGCACACCCAGCGCGTTCGCGATGTTCGAGGAAGGTGCGATCGAGTCGTTTGCCGATCGTATGGGTTCGGTCATTCGTGAACGAACTGTCGCGTGACCGGCCACTCAGTTACCGTTTGATTGCCTTCTGATCTTCTGCCGCGCGGTATTATGCTCAGAGTTGGTCCGAGAGAAGATGTGACGGCCGGTATTGTCGGCGACGAAATAGTAGTACTCCGTGATGGCCGGTTCCAGTACGGCCTTAATCGATTCTAGTCCAGGTGAGTTTATGGGAGTGGGGGGAAGTCCTCGGCGCCTGTAGGTATTGTATGGTCCGTCCGTGCGCAGGTCCCGAGTGTACAGCGGTCGGTCGAGTCCGCCCAGGCCGTAAATGACCGTCGGATCCGCATCCAGTTTCATTCTAATCTTCAATCGATTGAGATAGACCGACGCAATCGTGGATCGCTCACTGTCGACTACAGCCTCGGCTTCGACGATCGAGGCCAAAACAACGACCTGTTCGGGACTCAGGCTCTGCGGTGCTTCTTTGTGCCATAACGAAGATGTCTGTCGTCGGAACATCGACACCATCTCCTCGGCAACTTCGGTCGGACTTATGCCCCGTGGGAAGTAGTATGTCTCGGGGAACAGATATCCCTCTAGATACTCTAGCTTAACTTTCTCCAAAAATGCCCGGTCGGAGTTAAGGTTGTGGAAGGCGGCCGAGTCTATAGCTAGAGTTCGTGAGAGGATGGATGCCGTCTGCCAGATAGTGCTGCCCTCCGGGATCGTAACCTTGAAACCTACGAAGCGGGCATGGCGGAAGTCATCGAGAATCGACCAGCAGGAGTTGGCCCCGGTGAAATCGTAGGGCCCGGGCGTGAGTTTGTGATCTATGTCCGTGAATCGAGCGATTAGCTTGAGCCAGAGACCGCTGGGAGCAACGCCCTTTTCGACGAGTTCGCCGGCAACACGGTTGAACGAGTCACCCGGTTTGACAGTTACGGTTACTGTGCGATCGCCGATATCCGTGGTGCCAAGCACACCGTAGGCTACTACTGACGCTGTGATCACAGTCAGGGCCAGGATGGACAGCAGCGCCGTACGCCACGATCTAAACGGTCTCAAAAGCAACCCCACGATCCAAAGCAAACCACCGACAAACAGGATTCCACCGGTGACACACCAGTATTGCATATGCTCCCCAAGGGAAGTCTGCGGTTTTTCATGCGGGGTTTTCATCCAGATACTGCTGAAGTATAATGACAGCTGCGAGGCGGTCGATTCTTTTCTTGTCTTTTCCGGTCTTCTTACCGTGAGCGTGGATGACTGCGGCCGCTTCCTGCGAGGTATGTCGTTCGTCAATGCGATGGACCGGCCCTTCGTAGGATTTCTGTAACCCAGATATGAAGCGGTCGATCTCTTCGCACATGTCGCTCTTGTCACCCGAGGCTAACATGGGATAGCCGAACACCAGTCCGTTCGGTTCAATCTCCTCGATCAGTTGCAGCACTTGATTGGTCGCATCTTTAACCGAGCGTACCTCCAAAGTTGTCAGGGCCGAGGCAATCAACCCAGTAGCGTCGCTCTTGGCTACGCCAATTCGGCGCCGTCCGTAATCTATCCCAAGATAAGTACGATTCATGCTGCCGGGAAACTAGTCCGCACAGGACGCAAAGTCAAACTTAAGCGACACACGCGCGGAATCAGGTCTTGCGCTCTTTCTTCTTGGCGGCCGGGAAGAGCACATTGTTGAGAATCAGTCGGTAACCGGGCGAGTTCTTATGCAAATTGAGATCGGTCGGGGGATCGCTGACCATGTGGCGGTAGTCCTCGGGGTCATGTCCGGAGAGGAAAGTGAAAGTTCCTCGTCCCATAGCGCCGTGGATATAACGAACTTCGTCGAAGTTGTCCGGTTGTGCGAGGACAATGACGAACTTCTTGAGAAGCGACTTGCGAAAACCGGTCGTTTGTCCCATGAAGCCGTCGACGGTGTTGGTGTGGCACTGGGTCAACATAGTCGGCACGGGATCGAGCTTTGCGGCAAAATCGAACAAGTAGAAGAAATCCTCGCTCTCGTCACCGAAGCGTACGAGACGATCCGGATAAGTGTCTATGTCGCTGTGACGGTACATCAGTGCGTTGTAGTCGGGAGTGAAGTTCTCGAAGGCGAAGGTTCGGTCGTAGTCGAGTTGTGAGGAAGCGCCGGGGTCGATCGGATCGTAGTCGAACTCCTTGGGAACAATGTCCGCGTCGCCGGCAGCCAGAGCGATATCGAAAGTCTCGGGAGCCGAACACATGGAGAACAAGAAACCACCTCGACGAACGTAGTCGTGTATAGTCCGGGCGACGTCGAGCTTCATATCAGACACCTTGGTGTAGCCCAGCTTGGCCGCCATGTCCTCGTTGATTTGTACGTCGGCCTGATACCAGACCGCGTTTGAATACGCGCCAAAAAACTTGCCGTACTGGCCGGTGAAGTCCTCGTGGTGGCAATGGAGCCAGTCAAAGTCTTCCAGGCCGCCGGTGAGAACCTCCTCGTCCCAGACTACATCGTATTTGATCTCGGCATAGGTCAGAGCCAGGGTGACGGCATCATCCCACGGTTGACTCGAGGGAGGTGAATAGACCGCGATAGTAGGAGCCTTCTCCAGCTCCACTCGTTCCATGTTTTCAACTTCGATCTGACGAAGTATATCGGCAATCTGTCCGGACGTGACCTCTTCGTAGTGAACGCCCATGATCAGACACAGGTCGATGACGTCGGCGCTCTTGTCGATAAGGAACGATCCGCCCCGGTAATTCAGCAACCACTGGGCCTTGATATTCTTCTCAAGCGACTTGAAGGTGACGCCGTAGGCTTTGAGATGATTGGTTTGAGTATCGTCCATGGGAATCAACAGCGAAGCTGCCGACAGATTCCCGGCCAGCAATAGTACCAGAAGCGAAAGCAGAATTCTCGACATGGTCACCTTAGATCGAAGAGTTATCAACCGTCAATACTGATTATACAAGCGAAACGAGCTTTTTGTGCCTGACTAGCGATCTATTTGCAGCGCCGCCAGGAAAGCCTCCTGGGGTATTTCGACCCGCCCGACCTGTTTCATCCGGCGTTTGCCTTCACGTTGCTTCTCGAGGAGTTTGCGTTTTCGGGTGATATCGCCGCCATAGCACTTAGCGGTCACGTTCTTGCGCAACGGTCTGACTGTGGCGCGGGAGATGATTCGGCTGCCGATTGCAGCCTGAAGAACGACCTCGAACATCTGGCGGGGTATCAGCTTGCGAAGCTTCTCGTTTAGATTAAGGCCCCAGCTATAGGCTTTGTCGCGGTGGATTATGACCGAGAGGGCATCCACCGGCTCACCGTTCAGGAGGATATCCAGCTTGACGACATCGGAGCGACGATATTCGGGGATGTCGTAATCGAACGAAGCATAACCGCGCGTGACCGACTTCAGCTTGTCATAAAAGTCGAAGATGATTTCGGCCAGCGGAAAATCATATGACAGGCTGACCCGATCGGTCGACAAGTATTCGGTGGTCTTGTAGTTGCCCCGTCGCTCGGTGGCCAGGCGCATGATGGCGCCGATGTAATCGGCCGGGGCGATCACCTGGGCCGCGACGTAAGGCTCTTCGACGAACTCGATATCAGAGCGTTCGGGCATGGTAGAAGGGCTGTCGACAGTCCTGACCTCGCCGTCAATCATGGTTACCCGATACTTCACATTGGGGACGGTGTTGATAATCGTCTGCCCGTATTCGCGCGACAAACGTTCGGTGATGATTTCCATATGCAACAGACCCAGGAAACCGACACGGAAACCGAACCCCAGGGCTACCGATGATTCGGGCGTGAAGTCTAACGAAGAGTCGTTGAGCTTGAGTTTCTCGAGTGATTCACGTAGAAGCGTGAAGTCCTCAGCGATCGCTGGATACAGACCCGAAAAAACCATCGGCTTGATATTCACGAAACCGGGGAGCGGTTCTTTGGCGGGGTCGGCCGCGGTCGTAATGGTATCGCCGATTCGAGTGTCCGAGACGTTTTTGATCGATGAGAAGAAATAACCGACGTCACCCGCCTCGAGCGACTCCTGAGGATATGCCTTAAGCCTTCGGAAACCGACCTCGTCCACCTCGTAGGTCTTGTCGGTCGAGAAGAACCGTACCTTGTCTCCTTTATGGAGACGGCCATTCACGACCTTGACATAGGGCATAGCGCCTCGATAGGAATCGAACACGGAATCGAACACCATCGCCTGGAGCGGCTTTTCGGGATCACCCACCGGCGGAGGGACTACCTCGACAATGCGTTCAAGAAGCTCCTCGATTCCGAGACCAGCCTTGGCCGAACAAAGAAGTATCTCCTCACGATCACAGCCGAGTAGGTCGACTATCTCTCCGGCTACTTTCTCTGGTTCGGCGTTGGGCAGATCGATCTTGTTGACTACGGGAAGGATGGCCAGGTCGTTCTCCAGGGCCAGATAGAGGTTGGACAAAGTCTGAGCCTCGACCCCTTGACTGGCGTCGACTACAAGGATTGCGCCCTCACAAGCGGCCAATGAGCGGGAGACCTCGTAGGTGAAGTCTACATGTCCGGGGGTGTCGATCAGGTTGAACAGATAGAGCTGCCCGTTCTGGGCCTGATAGTCGAGCCGGATTGCATGGGCCTTGATCGTGATCCCTCGTTCTCGTTCGAGATCCATTGTGTCCAGCACCTGAGCTTTCATTGCCCGATCGGAAATTGTCCGGGTCGTCTGCAACAGACGATCGGCCAAGGTCGATTTGCCGTGGTCGATATGGGCGATGATCGAGAAGTTTCGTATGGTCTCGATTCGTTTCATGGGCGCTGGCTTGCTCTGTTCGTGGTTCTTTGCTCTAATCGGTTCAGTCGGCCGCCGAAGATACCAGTTTTAGTCCTATAAGTCAAATACGGGAAAAGAGATTGGGATTTGGCTAGCTGAGGTAGTTTTCCAGGGTGCGCCGGAAATCGGTCTTGGTGATATCGGAATCCAGCACCCCGCCGTGGGCAATCGAGATCTTGCGGGTCTCTTCTGAGACGACCACGACCACGGCGTCGGTGACCTCGGTGACACCAATGGCCGCCTTGTGGCGCATTCCGAACAGCTTGCGATAGCGAAGGTTCTCCGTCAAAGGCAGCGAGGCCGCCGCCGCCAGGATATAGTCGCCCGAAACCAATACAGCGCCGTCGTGAAGAGGGGTATAGGGCGTGAAAAGTGTTACCAGCAACTCAGACGAGATTTCCGCACGCATCTCCTTGCCCGATTCGGCGTAGTTACGGAGTCCGATATTGCGCTCCATCACGATCAAGCCGCCGTAGCCCAGTTCGGACAGCCGCAGCACGGCGCGAGTGACCTCATCGAGCGCCTTGCGAGGAGTAATCGTAAAAAACCTCCGGAACAGCCGGTGTTGGCCCATCTGTGCCAATACACCTCGCAACTCCGGCTGGAAAACGATCACCAGCATCAATAAGGCGAAAGGAGCCATGTTGGAGAACAGCCAGGCGAGTCCCTCCAGCTGCATCCAGTAGGATACCAGCGCCAGTACGACGATCAAGGTAAGGCCGACAATGATCTGGGCCGAGCGAGTGCCGCGGACCAGCTTGAGAATCTGATAGATGATAAAGCCGACTATGAGTACATCGAAGAGGTCTTTGAGCCCGAATGATATAAAATCGATCTCAAAAATGCTCATTCGACACTCCTGACCGCCTGGAGGACTTTCAGAGCTTCGACCGTTTCCTTGACATCGTGGGCTCGCACAATCGAGGCGCCGCCGACAATGCCCATCATGGCCGCGGCCAGCGAACCACCGAGGCGTTCCTCGGCCGGGATGTCGGAGCTGTGGACATGCCCGATAAACCCTTTCCGCGAGGCTGCGACGATCACCGGCACCTTGAACTGCGTAAACTCGTTAAATCGAGCCAGAATCTCCAGATTGTCTCGCACCCGCTTGCCGAACCCGAGTCCCGGATCCAGCAGGATCTTCGACCTGTCCACGCCGTGCCCCACGGCCAGCTTGATGCGGCGTTCGAAAAAGACGCAAATCTCGGTAACACAGTCTTCATAGTGCGGGTCGTTCTGCATGTCGCGGGGTGTGCCCTGCATGTGCATGAGGATAATTGGTGCTTTGTGTTCGATCACTACGCCCATCAGATTGGTGTCGAATCGCAAAGCCGAAACGTCGTTGACAATATCCGCACCGGCTTTCAGGGCGGCGTCGGCCACTTTGGCCTTGTAGGTGTCGATCGAGATCGTGATATCGGTCAGGTCGCGAAGGCGCTGGATCACCGGGATTACCCGCTGCATCTCCTCGTCTTCTTCCACCGGTTGAGCCCCGGGGCGGGTCGATTCGCCGCCGACATCGATTATATCCGCCCCCTGCTCTTCCATTTTGAGGGCATGCTCCACGGCCATTTCCGGGGTGGCATGCAAGCCGCCGTCAGAGAAAGAGTCGGGCGTACAGTTAAGGATTCCCATTACCAGCGGGCGGGTGAGCGTAAGTTGCCTTCCGGGCGCCAGTTGGAGTTCCTTGGGGATGTCTTCGGGACGGTGGAAAACCTGTTTTCTCATTAATTGCCTCTAGTTTTATATAACGGAGATTTGCGGATAAAAATCAAGACTCAAACCGAGTATCGTACCACAAATCGCTTGCAATATGCCGACTTCACGACAATTGTAGGTCGGGATGCTTGTCATCCCGACACGGAGCGAGCTTCAGTCATAGTAGTTCAGGTCTTTGTGAGACCTGGTATGATGTCGGGACCGAAGACGGACCCGCCCTACAAGACAAGGCTCCCCGGTGGGGTGGCCCAAGGCTTGCCTTAGGTTTACCTAACTCACATTCCGTGGTTGGATGCCAGGGTGCCCCACCGCTTGCGGTGGGACTAGATTCGTGGCTGGCGGACGTCCTCGTCTGCCGGCTCTATACGAATTACCGAATGTTGGCGCACCGGGAGGTACGCCAACCACGGTACATGATGGCGGCACCGAAGACGGAGCCGCCCTACAGCAAATAGCCATCTGGTGGGGTGGCCCAAGGCTTGCCTTGGGTTTATTAACTCACATCCCGTGGTTGGATGGCGTTGGTCCGAGAGATTTCTCGTCGAGATGGCCCTGGTCAATAGACCCGACGCAAGCGTCGGGCCACCGAGCCCACATCGAAAGGCTGCCACATGTCCCAAATGCGAAGAAAAGACCGCGAACTCAAAGAACTCGCCGAAATCGAAGAAATCATCCGCAACGCCCAGGTCTGCCATGTGGCTATGGCCGATAGCGACAATCCCTACGTCCTGCCGTTCAATTTCGGTTACAAAGACAAGACGATTTACATCCATTGTGCCCGCGAAGGCACCAAGCTGGATATCCTCCGCAAGAATCCTAAGGTCTGCGTGGTGATAGATATCGATCACGAACTGGTCGAGGGGGAGAAGGCGGAGAACTTCTCCTGGAAGTACCGCAGTGTGGTCGGATTCGGGACGGCTGAGATCATCGAAGGTGACGAGATCCAAGCCAAGTCGGAGGCGTTGGACATCCTGATGCTTCAGTACACCGACAAGAAGTTCGATTGTCCGGAGAAGGTTATCCTCAAGACGACCATCATCAAGATCACGCTCGACTCCATGACCGGCAAAAGCCACGGGTACAAAGACAAAGACAAATCTTAATAGGGAAGAACCTTCTTAGGTTCTGCCAATGGGAGGTACCGTTGAAATCGTTCCTATGTTTGCCCCTGTTGATCGCCGCCCTGAGTCTAGCATGTGGTGGCGGAGACGAATACACCAGCGGGAAACGCGAGATATCCGATCCCCGAGACTCACTCGTGGTTCGTATCTCCTCAGACAGCTTGATTTCGCTATTCGAGCAGATTACACCAGACGCAGAGCTGGACAGTGCCTTTTATGCGAGTATCATCCGCAATGTTGAGAAATCGTGTTGTCCCGACGGTGCCTCAGGGTTTTCGATGAGTCCTGAACTGTTCTATGCGAAGATGGAAGTACTGGGCAAGCGAGTACCTAGTGACAAGGGATCTTTGCGTCTACTAATCCAACTCCAATTTTACTTATTCAACAATGCCGAGCTGTCGGAAGTTATGGGCCTAGAGACGCCGGGATGGGTGAAGGGAAACATAGAGGGTACGGTTGAGATCTACCGGGACATGTCTCAAGAAGAGCGTGATCATTTCATTGCGACACTTGCCTGGGCGGACGGAGCGGACGACAAGGTGCTTCGGGACGGGCTGTTGCATGTACAAGGCGACCTTGCGACTATAGCGCGCGAGATGGAGAGTGCGATCGATTCCGTTGGCGACAGATGAGTTCTGTAGGGCGGCTCCGTCCTCGGTGCCGCCAATTCCCACAAAAGAAACCCACCATAAATGGTAGGCCACCAAGAGAAGATGGGTCCCCTCGTTCGAGGGGATGACTCACTTATGCAGGGTGCCCCACCGCTTGCGGTGGGACTAGAT
>Ga0180430_10003251_pt1 | contig 14123 bp, 15 predicted proteins | sample SS_ome_9_FD_132999 | JGI IMG/M metagenome (GOLD analysis project Ga0180430, IMG submission 132999) | Hypersaline lake sediment archaeal communities from the Salton Sea, California, USA - SS_1_S_2 metaG | ecosystem: Environmental > Aquatic > Non-marine Saline and Alkaline > Hypersaline >... | reverse complement strand
TGAACGTGGTAGACCACGTCGTTGGCATATTCCTGGAGGCTGTAGTTGACGCTCGACTCGAAGTTGGTCTGGGAGCCGTCGTAGTCGATGCCCAGCCCCCCGCCGACGTCGAGATACCGCAGGCCCGCACCCCGCTTGGCCAGCTCCGTGTAGATCCGCGAGGCCTCGTTGAGGGCCGTCTTGATGTGGCGGATGTTGGTGATCTGGCTGCCTTGATGGAAGTGGAGGAGCTGGAAGCAGTCGGCCATCCCGCGGTCGGCCAGGAGATCGAGCCCCTTGGCGAGCTCTCCTGCGGTCAGCCCGAACTTGCTCCGGAATCCGCCCGAGGCCTGCCAGCGGCCGCTGCCTCGAGCGGTGAGTTTGATCCGCATCCCGAGCCGGGGCCGGACGCCCACCTTCTCGGCATAGTCGAGGATCAGGCCGAGTTCGGAAAACCGTTCCACGACCGGGATGATCCGCCGCCCCATCTTCTGGGCCAGCATCACGGTCTCGATGAATTCGGCATCCTTGAAGCCGTTGCAGATGATCGGCGTCTCATTGTCCGTCACGGCGATCACCGCCAGGAGCTCCGGCTTGCTGCCGGCCTCGAGGCCGAACCGGTAGGGCCTGCCAAACCGCAGCACCTCCTCGACCACCTGCCGCTGCTGGTTGACCTTGATCGGGTAGACGCAGCAGTACTCGCCGCGATACTCGCTTTCCTTCATCGCCGCGGCGAAGGCGTCGTTGATCTCGCGGAGACGGTGCTGGAGGATCTCGCCAAACCGGAGGAGGATCGGAAGGTCGACGCCCCGAACCTGGAGCCGGTCGATCAGCTGCTCGAGATCGATGCTCCGGGTGGGATCTTTGGATGGATGCACCAGCAGGTGGCCATTGCCGCCCACCGAGAAATAACCGTTCCCCCAGCGGGCGACCTCGTAGAGATCGGCCGCATCGGCGGTGCTCCATCGTTCGATATCAAGATCGGCGGCTGCCATCGAGGGCCCCTGGGGAGAAACCCGAATCATCTGACTCGTCTCAGAAGTGTATGGTGCGCGATCTGGCCGACCATGCCAAACGCTGCCGGACCGCCGGACCGTCCCCGCTGTGTCAGATTTCGGTGTGGGTCCAGGATCGGCTCCGGAAGAGGAGCAGCATCGCCAGGCCCCGTGCGGTCAGGTCGATGGCCATCGCCAACCAAGCCCCGGCCGCCCCCAGCCCCCAGCCGGTGAGGATGCCCAGCCCCGCCGGCAGCACGATCTCGGACCGGGAGAGGAGCACCGCCAACGGCAGCCGGAGCACGAGGAGGCCGGCAAAGTTGACGAGCATCGGGGGCCGCGTGGCCCCGGCTCCCCGCAGGCCGCCCGAGAGCACCATCAAGAGGGCCAGGGGTGGCTGGACGAGGGCCACGATCCGCACCAGGCGGGAAGCACAAGGTTCGCGACGGCGGGCTGCCTGCCGGCAGCCCGAGCCAGCCGATGAACCGTTCGCCGCCCAGCATCGCCAGGAGCATCGAACCGATGGCAAGCAGCCCGGTGACCAGAAGGCACTGCCCCGCCGCCCGCCGGGCGGCCCGGAGATCACCCGCCCCCACGGCCCGGGCCACGAGGGCGGTCGCCGCCGAGACCGGCAGCACGAAGATCACGGGCAGAAAGGCCAGGCAGTAGGCCACCAGGCCGATCGCCGCGAGGGGCTCGGCCTCGGCAAACAAGTTGCCTGCCAGCCACTTGTCGACAAACCCGACCGCCAGAGCGAGAAACTGCTCGATCAGGACAGGGACGACGAGCACGGCCAGCGGACGAACCGTGCCTCGCAGTCCGGTCACCCCCGCTGTGGCACCGCTGCCAGACGCCTCGGGAGACCGACTCAGGCGAAGAGTTCCTTGATCACCTTGCCTGAGTTGGCGATCTTCATCGGCCGGCCGTTCTTGGCCGTGAAGGTCGTCTCCAGGGAGATGCCCAGTGCCTTGAGCACACTCGCCATCAGATCTTGGGAGGTGTACGGCTCAGAGATCACTTCCTTGCCGTCGGAACTCGTCTCGCCAACGGCGATGCCCCGCTTGAACCCGCCGCCACCGACGACGGTGCTCCAACTGCGAGCCCAGTGATCGCGACCGCCGCCGCCGTTGATGTTGGGCGTCCGGCCAAACTCACCCATCCAGATGACGACGGTGTCGTCCAGCATCCCGCGGTCGGCCAGATCGCTGACCAGCGCACTCATCGCCTGGTCGAGCTCGGGCAGCTTTCGGTCGGCGAGGGTCGTGAAGATGCCGGCATGGTTGTCCCAGCCGCCGAGGTCGACCTCGACGAACGGCACGCCCATCTCGACCAGGCGGCGGGCCATCAGGCAGCCGCGGCCAAAGCCCGTGTTGCCATACCGCTCGCGGATCTCGGCGGGCTCCTGCATCACCTTGAAGGCCTTCATCTGCTCGCTGGTCATCAGTTTGACCGTCTTGTCGAGCACCTTCATGTGATCTTCGGAGGAACCGCCCCGCCGCTCTTTGATGAACTTCTTCTCGACGGTCGCCAGCATTTCGAGCCGCTGCGAGAGCCGGGCCGGGTCAATGCCCATGTCGAGGTTCCGAACGTTGCCGTTGGAGTCGACGACGAACGGCGCCCAGGTCATTCCCAGAAACCCGGGGCCGACGCTCCCGCTGCCCACCGACACGAAGGGAGGAATCTCCAGGTGGGGCACCTGGTCGATCAGTTCGTGGGCGATGACCGAACCGTAGCTCGGGTGCTCCACATTGGGATTGGGCACGTAGCCGGTATGCATGTAGTAGCGGCCCCGCATATGGTCGGCCTCGCGGGTGCTCATCGACCGCACGACCGCCATGTGGTGCATCTGCTTGGCCATCAGCGGCATGTGCTCGCTGATCGCGACACCGTCGGCCGAGGTGCCGATCTGCTTGAACGGCCCGCCGGTCGGGGCTCCCGGCTTGAGATCCCAGATGTCGATGCTGCTCGGGCCGCCGCCCATCCAGAGCAGAATCGCCGCCTTGTGCCGCTTCCGCATGTCGGTGGCCTGGGCCAGCAGCGTGTTGGTAAAGGCGGTGGCGGGGGCGGCCAGGGCGGCGGCCCCTGCCAGATGGCTGATGAAGTGGCGGCGGTTCATCCCGGCGGGAATGGCGGGGGATCGACCGGTCAGGGCTGCTGGGATCATCGGGAGAACTCCTGCGGAGCGGGATCGTGCGAGGGGCCGGGCCTTGCCACCCTCAGCCATCCCCGTATTCGCTCCATTGAGTATCCCTTATTCCCGGCCTTCCCGCCACTTTGAAGCTCCACAGCCTGCCCCAAACAACCAACCCGACAAATTGAACTGCCGGACGGCGGGCCGTTGGGTGATCCCGTCTCTTGAGATTCACCGGGGCTGACGGGGACATGCTCGGCGCCGGGGGATTTTGCTACAGGGTGCCTGTTCGGCCAACCGAGCATCACTCGTGAGGCGCAAAGATTCCCCGGCTTCTGCGCGTGCCCCCGACCAGCCCCTCCCCATAAAAGCCCCCCGGCGCGAGCCGGGGGGACGGCGGGCCATCGGGCGATCCCGGCCTCCGGAAGCCCGCGAACCCTTCCGCACCAACCCGCCCAAACCGCGACGCGGGCCCCGCGTCGGCGAATCAGTGGTTCATGATGAACTCGTTGGAGTTGAGCACGGCCCACCAGACGTCCTGGAGGGCGCCGGCCAGGTCGCCGCGGCGAGCGACCAGGAGCGCCGAGGCGATCTGCCGCTCCTTGGCCGATGCGGGCCTCGCCAAGGCCGCCATGTAGAGCGTATCGATCTTCTTGGGCGGTGAGAGCGAACTGCGGGCAATGTCATCGAGAAAGCCTCCCTTGCCGAGGCTCGTGGCCTTCTTGATCAGATCGCCGTTGAACATCATCAAGACCTGCGGGATCGAGCCGTTGAAGGTCGTCGCCTCGTCTCCCTCGTCGGTGCCGAAGGCGAAGACGAACTGCGACATCCATTTGTCCTTGGCCTCGGCGGCTTCCTTGCCACGCTGCGTCTTGTCGGCCTGCGTCGCTGTCAGCAGCGACTCGTAGAGCTGCTCGGCCTGCATCTGCCGCAGATAGAAGTGGGTGAACTTCGGACGCTCGCCCAGCGAGGGATCGTCGGCCTTATTCTGCGGCGTTGTCCGGCTGGAGAGGGCATAGGGACGGGAGAGCACGATCCAGCGGATCAGTTCTTTGATGTCGAAGCTGTTCTCTCGAAACTGCTCGGCGAGGCCGTCGAGAAGTTCCGGATGCGAAGGCGGGTTGTGGTCACCCAGGTCGTCGACCGGCTTGGTGAACCCGTAGCCGAGAAAATGCCCCCACACCCGGTTGGCCATCGCCTTCGGAAAGAACGGGCTCCCCTTGATCAGTCCGGCCAGCTCCTGCCGGCGATTCGCCCCGTAGGCCACGCCGTTCTCCATCGTTCCCGGGAGGTAGCCGCTCTTGGAGATCTCGGTGCCGTCGATGAAGACCGGATAGGCGACCTTCATGAGGCCGTTGCGGAGTTCGTAATAGAGCTCGGCCTCTTCGGGATTCCCCCCCTCGCCGGCAAAGTCTTGATCGACCAGTTCCACCCAGCGGACATCCTGGGTGCCGTCCCGACGGCGGAGGGCGGCGGTCTGCCGAAAGAAGGCGTTGAGCTCCCAGAACTGATTCTGCTTGCCCTTGTTGAAGGGATGGTTGTGGCACTGCGTGCACTGAACCTGCAGCCCGAGGAAGACCTGGGCCGTCTTGGCGGTCGCCTGCACGCCATTCTCGACCCCCATCTCCTCCATTTTGCCACTGAGGAAATTCGTCGCCCCGTTGAAGCCTTCCAGGCCCGGCCGGTTCGTGTTGACCCCGGTTGCCGTGACCAACTCCTCCATGAAGCGGTCGTAGGGCGTGTTCTTCGCAAAGGCCCGTCGGAGATAATGCCGCATGCCCTCCCGGCTGACCCGCTCATTCTCGACGTTGCGACCGATCAGGATCGTCGTCCAGACGTCGGTCATGTTGCGGGCGTACTCCTCGACGTATTCATCTCCCAGAAGGCGATCGACGAGCGCCGCCTTCTTGGTGGGCGATGAATCGGCCAGAAACCGCTGCAGTTCGTCGAGCCTCGGAATTCGCCCGATCAGGTCGAGGTAGACCCTCCGGCACCACTCCCCGTCGGTCGCGTCGGGCGACGGCTGCAGCCCGGCGTCGGCCCAGCCGACGGCGATCTGCTCATTGATGAACTTGACCTGCGGGATGCCGTAGTGTTCGGCGTCTCCGGCGGGAGCCGCCTCTGACCGAAGGCCACCACCCGCCACTACCAGGACCGCAACCAAACCGATCCAACGACGCGGACAACCCATGGCAGCCTCCTGAACAGTCACCTGGCTGAGGCCGCCGCAACCTCGCCGGCAGACTCACTACGGATTCTATTCGCTGCGGAGGCTCGAGCCTATTCCCGGGCTCGCCCGGGAAGGAGGCCGTCAGCCGGCGGTCGTCTCGAGCTGCGGCGAGGGCGCGGCCGCAGCGGCCTCTCCCCCGACAAACTCGAGAATCGCCCGCTCTCCGGCGTCGCCGAGCCGGGGCCGGGCCAGCCGCATCACGCGGGTATATCCGCCGGGGCGATCCATATACCGCGGCGCGATCACCTCGAAGACCACCCGAGCCGCCTGCTTGTCGCCCAACAACTGAATGACCCGCCGCCGGGCCTTGACGGCCGGGGCCATCGCCTGGGCCCATTCCCGCCAGCGGGGGCTCGTCCGCCACTCCCGCCAGGCCTCGGTGCCCCGCTCGGCCGATGAGCCGAACTCCTCGGCCCGCGCGGCCGCCGCCAGCCCCCGTCGGGCAATCGTGATGCACCGCTCGACGAGGGGACGAACCTCCTTCGCCTTCGGCAGGGTGGTGACGATCCGCCCCTTGACCTTGGCCGCTCCCGGCTCGTCGGGTTCGACATCCCGCTCGGTCAGCATCAATGCCGAAGCGAGATTGCGGAGCAGGGCCCGCTGGTGGGATGGACTGCGGCCGAGTGTCCGGCCCTTGCGACGATGACGCATGACTTCGCTCTCTCCTCAAGGGGCCGGCGGCCCCGTCAATCAGGTCTCGGCGGTCGCGGGCAGTTCCATGCCCAGGGCGAGCCCGAGTTCCTTGAGTTTCTCCTCGATTTCATCCGCCGTGGTCTCGCCGGCATTTCGCATGGCGAGGACCTCCTCGCGAGTCCGACCCACGAGATCGCGGACGTTGCTGATCCCCTCCTCAAGCAGGCAGTTGCTGGCCCGCAGGGAAAGCCGCAAGTCGGAGACGAGCATCCCCAAGCGACTCTCCAGCGGAGCCTCCACCGCGGCAAACAGTTCCTCAACGGCCGGCGCCGCCACCTCGGGACCGGGCGTCGTGTAGCCGACGAAAGGATTGAGGTGCTTGCGAAGGATCTTGGCCGCCTCGACGAGCGCCATTTCGGGGCTCACCGTCCCGTCGGTCCAGACTTCCATCGTGAGCTTGTCGTAGTTGGTCTTCTGGCCGACTCGCGTCTCCTCGACCTCGTACTTGACCCGAGTCACGGGACTGAAGACCGCATCGAGCGGGACAATGCCGATCTCCTGCGACGCCTGGCTGTGCTCGCTGGCCGGCACATAGCCCCGGCCGTTCTCGACGACCATCTCCAACTCGAAGGGGACATCGTCGGTGAGCGTGGCCAGGACGAGATCCTTGTTGACGACCTCGACCGCCTCGTCGGTCTGGATGTCCGCGCCGGTCACCGACCCGGGGCCGGTCTTCTCGACCCGAATCACCCGCGTCGAGTCGCTGTGGTTCTTGACCACCAGGCTCTTCACCGCCAGCACGATGTCGGTGACATCCTCCTGAACACCCTTGATCGTGGTGAACTCGTGGAGGGCGCCGGCCAGTTTGATCTGGGTGATGGCGCTCCCCTCGAGGCTCGAGAGCAGCACCCGCCGAAGGCTGTTGCCGATCGTGGTGCCGAAGCCACGCTCGAACGGCTCGGCCGTGAACTTGCCGTACGTGTCGGTCAGCGTGTCGCGATCGGGCACCACACTGCCCGGCAACTCCAGACCTCGCCAACGGATATGCATTCGTCGCTCCTCCCCAGTCTCACTTGGAACACAACTCGATGATCAGATTGGCCTGCACCGGAATCGACACGTCGTCGGCTGCCGGCAGCCGGTCGACCCGGGCCTCCGGAATGCCGCCGTCGACCCGCGACAGGAAGTCGGGCACCTCCCGCCGAAACTCGGCGAGCGCGGCATGCACCAGCTGCAGGCTCTTGGCCCGGTTCTTGACCCGCACCAGATCGCCCGCCTTGACGAGGTAGCTCGGGATATCGACCCGCCGGCCGTTGACGGTGATGTGGCCGTGCATGACCATCTGCCGGGCGGCCGCCCGCGAGGCGGCAAACCCCAGCCGATGCACGACGTTGTCGAGCCGCCGCTCAAGGAGGGCCATCAAGGCCTCGCCCGTGTTGCCCCGGCCCCGAGCGGCCCGGTCGAAGTAGGTGCGGAACTGCCGCTCCAGCACCCCGTAGTAGTGCTTGACCTTCTGCTTCTCACGCAGCCGCAGCCCGTAGTCGGTGGTCTTGGGCCGCCGCTTCTGAACGACGCCCGGCGGGGTGCTCCGTCGCTCGAAGGCGCACTTCGGCGTGTCGCACCGGTTGCCCTTGAGGAAGAGCTTCAGCCCGTCACGACGACAGAGCCGACAAACTGGACCAGTGATTCGTCCCATGACGCGGAAAACTCTGTTTCAAAAAAGAGGAAGGAAGTGGCTGCGCGGCGAGGATCAGACCCGCCGCTTCTTGGGAGGCCGGCAGCCGTTGTGCGGCAGCGGCGTGATGTCTTCGATGCTGCGGACGTTCATCCCGGCGGCCTGCAGGGCGGTGATGGCGCTCTCCCGGCCGCTGCCGGGCCCCTTGACCCGCACCTCGAGGTCCTTGACGCCGAACTTGGCCGCTTTCTCGGCGGCCTGCTGCGCCGCCATCTGCCCCGCAAAGGGCGTGCCTTTCCGGCTGCCCTTGAAGCCGCAGGTCCCGCCGCTGGCCCAACAGAGCGTGTCGCCGCGGGAGTCGGTGATCGTGACGGTGGTGTTGTTGAAACTGGCGACGATGTAGGCAATGCCCGTCGTGACGCTCCGCTTCTTTGATTTCGCTGCCTTCGACATGGTGCTGATGATTCCTGGCCTGATCTGCCAGCCGGCTTCCGCCCGCTGGCCTCCCGTGATGTGGTGTCTGCTCGCTGGCTCCGCAGGCCGGCCTGCCGGCGGCCCGCCGCTCGATTACTTCAAATCCTTGACGCCCTTCTTGCCGGCGACCGTCTTCTTCGGCCCCTTGCGAGTCCGGGCGTTGGTCCTGGTTCGCTGGCCGCGAACCGGCAGCCCGCGGCGATGCCGGAGGCCGCGGAAGGTGGCGATGTCCTTCAAGCGGGAGATGTTCTGGGCGACCTGCCGCCGCAACTGACCCTCGACCACGTAGTCCTTATCGAGGAGGGCCGCGAGCCGGGCGAGTTCGTCTTCGTGAAGGTCGCGGGCGGGCACGAGCGGGTCGATGCCCGCCTTGTGACACAACTCACGGGCGACCCGCGGCCCCACGCCATAGAGATACTGCAGCGAATAGATGGCCTTCTTTTCCGAAGGAATATCGACGCCCATCAATCGAGGCATGGCATTGATCCAAACTGGTACGAACTGTCTCTTCCATCTTCCCGGACATCCCGGGCTTCCCGGTCGCTCAGGCCGCCGGTCGGAAACCGGGCCCCGTCGCCAACCGCTCTCGCCTGCCTCAGCCCTGCCGCTGCTTGTGGCGGGGGTCTTCGCAGACGACAAACACGACGCCGCGGCGCTTGACGATCTTGCACTTGTCGCACATGCGACGAACGCTGGCACGAACCTTCATGACGACGTCCGCGGTCTCTTGCGACCGCTCCTCAAAACCGTAACCGAACCGACTCTGCCGAGCCACAAATAATAGGCTGGCTCGAGGGGCGTTCGCAAGGGGGTGGCCAAAAACCTCGGGCGAGGCGCCACCCAGAGCCGTCGCCTGCCCCAGCCTCAGTCAGGCGGCCGAGCCGGCCGAGCCGACCGACTCCCCCTGCGAAGGGGGCGCTGTCAGCACCACCGGCCCGCCGTCCGTGATCGCGACGGTGTGCTCAAAATGGGCACTGGGACGTCCGTCGATCGTCGACTGGGTCCAGTGGTCCGCCAGGCCGCGGACCTTTTTCGAGCCCATGTTGACCATCGGCTCAACGGCGATCACCAGCCCGGGCTCGAGTTCGAAATCGTGATTCCGGCGGAAGGCCGGGGTGCAGAAGTTGGGAACCTGAGGATCCTCGTGCATGCTGCGGCCGATCCCGTGACCGACGAAGTTCTCGACGACGGTGAAGCCGCGATCCCGCACGTAGGTGGCCATCTCCGCGGCGACGTCACTCCAGCGATTCCGGACCGCCATCAGTTCGATTGCCAACTGGAGCACGCCCTGGGTGCAGTCCAGGAGCCGCTGGACGTCGGGCGACACCTCTCCCACGCCGTGGGTAAAGGCGGAATCTCCGCACCAGCCGCCCACGCTGCAGCCGGTGTCGATGCTGATAATGTCGCCCGATCGCAGCACCCGCGGCCCGGGAATGCCGTGGACCACCTCCTCGTTGACCGAGATGCAGCAGACCGAGGGAAACGGCACCTTTCCGGGCACGCCCTTGAACAGCGGGATGGCGTCGTGTTCGCCGAAAAAGGCCTCCACGGCCGCGTCGATCTCGCCGGTGGTGACACCCGGACGGACCATCGACTTGGCCAGCTGATGAGCGCCCCAGACGACCAAGCCGGCCCGGCGCATGAGGGCTATTTCTCGGGGAGAACGCAGATTGACCACGGGCAGAAAACCACGAAGCAGGAGAACGGCTGACGACTTCCAAACGCCCTCGGAGTATACCGGCTCCGGGCCGTCCTGCACGCCGTTCGGCGACGCGAGCCGCCGCCCCCCGCTCAGCGGCGACGGCGACTGGCCTCGCGCTCGAAGCGATGAACCGCTTCCTGCACGCGGTCAAAAATCTCCTCCGCCGTGCCGAGGCCGTCGACAGAGGCCAACTTGCCCTGCCGACCGTAATAATCGAGCAGCGGCGCGGTCTGGACCTCGAAGCTCGTGATCCGTCGGGCGAAAATCTCGGGGTCGTCATCGGCCCGCTTCCGGGCCAGCATCCGCCGGACGAGTTCATCACGCGGCACGGCCAGCTCGATGACACCGTCCACGCTCATCGCCTGCCGCTCGAGCATGTCATCGAGCATCTCGGCCTGGGGCAGCGTGCGGGGAAAGCCGTCGAGGAGGCAGCCGTCGCGACAGTCCGGCTCGGCCAGACGGCGGCTGACCATCCCCAGAATGATCGGGTCCGGCACGAGTTGGCCGGTCTCCATGTACTCCGTCGCCTCGATGCCGGCTGGGGTCCGGCGGCGGACCGCATCCCTCAGCATCTCTCCCGTGGAGAGATGGGGAACCTTCAGCAGCTCGATGAGACGCTGGCATTGCGTGCCTTTGCCCGCCCCCGGTGGCCCGATGAGGATGATCCGCATGGGGGTGCCGTTGGCTGGAGGAAACACAAGGAGAAAAGCACGCCTTCGACAGCCCGAGCCGGTTGGGTCGCTGCGGGGGGTCTCACCCTGCCCGCTCAGTTCCGCTCCAGCAGGCCGCTGTAGTTTCGCATCACCAGGTGGCTGTCGATTTTCTGAATCAGGTCGAAGACAACGCTGACAGCAATCAAAAGGCCCGTTCCCCCGTAGAAGCTCGCCGCCTGATAGGGAATCCCCAGTTGGCCGGCCACGACCGTCGGGATGACGGCAACCAGGGCCAGGAAGCCGGCGCCGACGTAGGTGATCCGCTCCATCACCCGCTCCAGGTAGTCCGCCGTCCGCTTGCCCGGACGGTAGCCGGGAATGAAGGCTCCGAAGTTCTTGAGATTGTCGGCCATCTCCTTCGGGTTGAAGGTGATCGCCGTCCAGAAGTAGCAGAAGAAGTAGATCAGCGCGATGTAGCAGACGTTGTAGAGATACGATTCTCCCCGCGTGAACGACTCGGCCAGCGACTGCAGGATCCCACTTTCCGGGAAGGCCCGATTGAGATACTGAAAGAGGAACTGCGGGAACAGCAGCAGGGAGCTGGCGAAGATGATCGGCATCACGCCCGCCTGATTGACCCGCAGCGGAAGATACTGCCGGGTGCCGCCGTAGACCCGCCGGCCCCGGACATGCTTGGCACTCTGAGTGGGGATCCTCCGCTGCCCCTGGGTCATGAAGACCACGCCCGCCACGACCCCGGCAAACAAGGCCACGAGCACCGGGATCATCTCGACACCGAACTTGCCGGTACCGGCACCGCCGCCGATTTCCCAGGAGGTGTTGCCGGCCAGTTCGATCAAGGCCCCGGGCATCCCGGCCAGGATCCCCGCCATGATCAGCAGACTGATCCCGTTGCCGATTCCGAACTCGTCGATCTGCTCGCCGAGCCACATCAAGAAGATCGTGCCCGCGGTCATCGTCATCACCGCGACAAACTGCCAGACGAACGGCAGCCGACCGTCGGCCAGGAAGCCCTCCTGGATCAGCGACTGCTCGCGGCCGGGGGCCGCGAGAAAGGCGACGTAGGCCCAACTCTGCACGATGCAGATCACCACCGTCGCATAGCGGGTGTATTCGTTAATCTTCTTGCGGCCGGCCTCGCCCTCCTTCTGGAGCCGCTCGAGCGGCTCCCAGACGGTGCCCAGCAACTGGAAGATGATGGACGCGGAGATGTAGGGCATGATCCCCAGGCCGAAGATGGTCGCCTGGGAGAGCTGGCTGGCCGAAAACACCGCCACCGTCTTGAGCAGATCCCCAACGCCCCCCTGCTTGGCAAAGGCCGACATCGCATCAGCGTCGATGATCGGCAGCGGCACCTGCCAGCCAACCCGGTAGATCGCCAGCAGGCCGAGCGTCAGCAGGATTTTCTGCCGCAGTTCAGGAATCGTGAAAATGACGCGGATCTTTTCGAGCACAGGATTGGCTCCTCGAGGCGGGCGACGACAGGGCTGCTACCCTACTCCGCAACCGGCTTTTTCCGCGACTTCGACTTCCGCTCGGCCTTCGGCTTCCGCACCACCGGGGCCGGACCGGGCAGTTCAGTGACCGTCCCGCCGGCGGCCAGAATCTTCTCCTTGGCCCGGCCGCTGAAATGATGGGCCGAGACGGTGAGCGGTTTGGAGAGCTCACCGTGACCGAGGATCTTGAGCTCGTCCCAGACACCCTTGACGATGCCGGCTGTCCGCAGAGAGTCCGGCGTGATCTCGGCGCCGGTCTCGCAGGCCGCCTCCAGCAGGCCGATATTGATGCTGCGGACGATCCGGCCATGCCGATTGTGGAAGCCCCGCTTGGGCACCCGCCGAATCAGCGGCAGCCGCCCTCCCTCGAACACGCTTGCCGCCGACCAGCCGGCGAGCTGGCCCTGGCCCTTGTCACCCCGACCGGCCGTGCGACCGTGGCCCGAGCCCGGGCCCCGGCCGACGCGGAGCCGTCGCCGGTTCTTGTGGACACCCTTATTGACGTTGTGGAGTTGCATCGTGATGCCGATCCTCTCGAAAGCGATGACTGGGTGGTGGCTCAGCCGCTCAGGCTGACGCCGCGGAGCCGCTCGATCTCGTCGCGGGTACGGAGCTGCTTGAGCCCTTCGATCGCCGCCTTGACGAGGTTGACCGGGTTGACGGAGCCGTGGGCCTTGGTGAGCACGTCTTGAATCCCGGCCGACTCGCAGACCGCCCGGACGGCCGCCCCGGCAATGATTCCGGTACCCGGCCCGGCCGGCACGAGGATCACCTTGGCGGTTCCGTAGACACCCTCGACCTGATGCGGAATGGTGCCCTCGGAAATCGGCACCTCGATCAGATTCTTCATGCCGTCCTTGATCGCCTTCTCCACCGCGGGCGGCACCTCGTTGGCCTTCCCGTAGCCGCAGCCGACCTTGCCGCGGCCGTTGCCGACGACCACCAGGCCGGCAAAGCTGAATCGCCGGCCGCCTTTGACCACCGTGGCACAGCGGCGGACCTTGACGACCTTCTCGACAAACTCGCCCGTTCTTGTTTCTCTGCCGGTCGACACGCTGCTCTCCTGAACTGGCTGGGTGGTTGTTAAAACTCGAGGCCCGCTGCCCGGGCAGCATCTGCCAAGGCCGCCACGCGGCCGTGATACCGGAAACTCCCCCGGTCGAAGCAGACTTTGTTCACGCCGGCCGCGAGGGCCCGCTCGGCCACCGCCTTGCCGATCGCCTCGGCAGCCTGCTTGTTGCCGCCGAAGCCGACGGCCGAGCGAATCTGCCGATCGACCGAACTGGCTGAAACAAGCGTCTTGCCGCTGCCGTCGTGATGATCTGGGCGTAGATGTGCTTGTGGGTCCGAAACACCGAGAGCCGCGGCCGCTCGGCCGTGCCCCGAAGGGGCTTGCGGACGCGGTACCGGCGGCGGATGCGCTGACGGCGAATCGTACGGGCGTGGTCCATGATCGCGTGTCGTGACTGAGGGTGGCGGAGCCGGCCGGGACCGGCCTCCAGAATGGTTTATTTGGTGACTGCCTTGCCCGCCTTGCGGCGGACCTGCTCGTTCTCATAGCGGATGCCCTTGCCCTTGTAGGGCTCCGGCTTCCGCAGGGCTCGGACCTCGGCGGCAAACTGGCCGACGGCCTGCTTGTCGATCCCCTTGATCGAGACGTGGGTCTGGTCGGGGCAGGTGACGGTCAGGTTCCCGGGGATCGGGACATGGAGTTCGTTCGCAAACCCGACGCGGAGCTGCAGCACATCCTTCTGGATGGCCGCCAGATAGCCGACGCCGACGATCTCGAGCCGCTTCTCGTACCCCTTGGAAACACCCTCGACCATGTTGGCCGCCAGGGCCCGGGTCAGGCCGTGAACCGAGCGGGCGATCCGGTCGTCGCCATCACGCGTCACGGTGATCGTGTCACCGGACTCGTTGACGTCCACCCGGACCGCGGGGTGGAGCCGCTGCTCGAGCTTGCCAAGCGGCCCTTCCACGTGGAGCGTGCCGTCGACCACCGAGGCCTTCACACCCTTGGGAACGGGAACAGGATTCTTGCCGATGCGGGACATGCTGACTGACCTTTCGGAACTACCACAACTCGCAGAGCACTTCGCCGCCAAGTTTCTTCTGCCGCGCCTCGCGGTCGCTG
>Ga0180430_10003250_pt1 | contig 14125 bp, 16 predicted proteins | sample SS_ome_9_FD_132999 | JGI IMG/M metagenome (GOLD analysis project Ga0180430, IMG submission 132999) | Hypersaline lake sediment archaeal communities from the Salton Sea, California, USA - SS_1_S_2 metaG | ecosystem: Environmental > Aquatic > Non-marine Saline and Alkaline > Hypersaline >... | reverse complement strand
TGGCGGAGAGACAGGGATTCGAACCCTGGGTAGGCTTTCACCCACAACGGTTTTCGAGACCGCCCCGTTCGACCGCTCCGGCACCTCTCCGCATCGGGGGTCGTGGGCCGGGGATTTAGCCGCACAAGGGGCGCGCTGCAACCGAAAACATGCGCCGGACCGGCCGCCGTGGGGCGGCCGCTTGGCAATCGGTGCGCGGCGCACTACTCCTTTCGGTCGAGGGCCGCCGCCGCGCCCGATCGGAGACCTGCCATGCCGCGTCTTGCCGCCGTCCTTGTCCTTGCCCTCGCCGCGCTGCTGCCGCGGCTTGCGCTGGCCGATGCCGGCCGGCTGGCCGCGGCGCTCGACATGCCCGGGGTTCTGGCGGTGATGCGCGCCGAGGGGCTGGACTACGCCGCCGCGCTCGACCGCGACATGTTGCAGGGCCGTGGCGGGCCGGGCTGGCAGGCCGCGGTGTCGGAGATCTACGATACCGACCGGCTGGCCGGGATCGTGATGCCGCGGTTCTCGGACGCGCTGGCGGGGCAGGATACCGCCGAGATGGCACGGTTCTTCGAATCCCCGCTCGGCCGCCGGATCGTGCGGCTGGAGATCACGGCGCGCGAGGCGTTTCTCGAGGAGGCCGTCGAGGAGGCCGCGCAGCTCAGCGTGCAGCAGATGGCCGAGGACGAGGATCCGCGCCTGCGCCGGATCGAGGCCTTCATCGAGGCCGGCGACCTGATCGAGGCCAATGTCGCGGGGGGGCTGAATTCCAGCCTTGCGTTCTGGCAGGGGCTGGGCGCGGGCGGGTTCCTCGCGCGCGAGATGACCGAGGAGGATATCCTCGCCGAGGTCTGGGGGCAGGAGCCGCAGATCCGCGCCGATACCGAGGAATGGGTCTGGTCCTATCTCGCGCTGGCCTACGAGCCGTTGTCGGACGACGAGCTGGAGGCCTATGTCGCCTTCGCCCGCACGCCGGCCGGCACGGCGATGAACCGCGCGCTCTTCGCGGCCTTCGACGCGATGTTCGCCGATATCTCCTACCGGCTGGGCTTCGGGGTCGCGCGGGAACTGGCCGGGCAGGAACTGTAGCACCGCGGCGGGCCCGGACCGGCCCGGATAACCGGCTTGACAACGACGCCCGGGCACGGGATAAGCCCGCGTCCCGGCGGGCCCATGGCCCGGCCGGGTTTCGGTTTCACATCCGCCCCGATCCGGGGGCGCGCAGCCCGACGGCGGCCGAAGCGGCCGGAAACACCCGCAGGGGGGCCACAGGGCGCGGCAGAGAGAGGGAAAGACCCATGTTCGCGGTCCTCAAGACCGGCGGCAAGCAGTATCGGGTTCAGGCCGGCGACGTCCTGCGCATCGAGAAACTGGCGGCCAATGCCGGCGACAAGGTTCAGTTCAACGAAGTCCTGATGATCGGCGGCGACGCCCCGGTCGTCGGCGCGCCGCTGGTCGACGATGCCGGCGTGCAGGCCGACGTGATCGACACGATCAAGGGCGAGAAGGTCATCAACTACGTCAAGCGCCGGCGCAAGCATTCGTCGCAGCGCACCAAGGGCCACCGCCAGCAGCTGACGCTGGTGCGGATCACCGACATCCTCGCCTCAGGCGCCGGCGCCTCGGGCGTGATGGCGGCGATCGGCGCGGGCTCGGCCCCGGCGGCGACGGCCAAGCCCGCCGCGAAGGCCAAGCCGGCGGCGAAGGCGGCCGAGGCGGCCCCGGCGGCGGCCGGCGCGGACGATCTCAAGCAGCTTTCGGGCGTCGGCCCGACGCTGGAGAAGAAGCTTCACGCGGCGGGGGTCACCACCTTCGCCCAGATCGCGGCCTGGACCGAGGCGGATGTCGCCGCGATGGACGAGAAGCTGTCGTTCAAGGGCCGGATCGAGCGCGAGGGCTGGATCGAACAGGCCAAGAAACTGGCCGCGGGCTAAGCTGAAGGAGTAGGCGATATGGCACACAAGAAGGCAGGCGGCTCCTCCCGCAACGGCCGCGATTCCGTCGGCCGGCGGCTTGGCGTGAAGCTTTACGGCGGCCAGTCCGTCATTCCGGGCAACATCATCGTGCGCCAGCGCGGCACCAAGTGGTGGCCGGGCGAAGGCGTGGGAATGGGCACCGACCACACGATCTTCGCGACCTGCGAGGGCGTGGTGAGCTTCCGAAAGGGGTTCAAGGGGCGGACCTACATTTCCGTCCTGCCCGTGGCGGAGGCCGCCGAGTAAGCCGATAGCAACCTTCGCAGCGTAAACGAGGGGATCGGCCGAAAGGCCGGTCCCCTTGGCTTTGGTGCGACATGGTCGGAATGCGGGCCCGCAGCGGGCGATCGGCCGGATGGCCCGGGCCGGCAGCGGCGGTCACGAGCCGGTGCGGCGGCATTGAACCGGCCGGGCGGGACCGCCATCTGTGGCCGGGGCCGGGGCCGGGGCCGGGGCCGGAGACGGTGATGGGTAACGATGATCCCTGGAGGAGACAGGACATGAAGGCGGAAGTGATCCCCAACCAGCCGGTGATCGAGGCGACGCGCTTCGTCCTGCGGCCGCTGCGCAAGTCCGACGCCGGGCTGGTCGCGCTTTACACCGGCGACCGGCGGCTGGCCGAGGGCACCCGCGCGATCCCGCATCCGCTGCCGCCCGGCGCGACCGAGGCCTTCATCGGCCGGGCGCTGGCCGAGGGTCGCGACGAGGATGTCTGGGCGCTGGACGGCTCCGGCCACGGGCTGGCCGAGGTGCTGGGCCTGGTCAGCCTGACCCGGATGGAGCGCGACCAGTCCGAGGTCGGCTACTGGGTGGCGCCGGCGTTCTGGAACACCGGCTTCGCCTCCGAGGCCGTGGCGGCGATCGTCGCCGCCAATCCGCACAGCGCCCGGACGCTGTTCGCCGAGGTATTCCAGGACAATCCCGGTTCGGCCCGGGTGCTGACGAACTGCGGCTTCGACTATCTCGGCGATGCCGAATGCTGGTCGGTCGCGCGCGGCGCGCGGGTACCGACCTGGACCTACCTGCGGCGGATGGCCTGACACCGGCCGGCGCGGGCCCGGCGCCGGCGGCCGGGGCTTGCGCGCCGCGCCGCCGCCCGCTATCGACCGGGGCCTGACAGCCGGGGCTTCGCCATGAAATTCCTCGATCTCGCCAAGGTCTATATCCGCTCCGGCGCGGGCGGCAACGGCTGCGTCAGTTTCCGGCGCGAGAAATACGTCGAGTTCGGCGGCCCCGACGGCGGCGACGGCGGCACCGGCGGCTCGGTCTGGGCCGAGGCGGTCGAGGGGCTGAACACGCTGATCGACTTCCGCTACCAGCAGCATTTCTTCGCCAGGAACGGCCAGCCCGGCATGGGCAAGGGCCGCACCGGCAAGGATGGCGAGGACATCGTGCTGAAAGTGCCGGTGGGCACCGAGATCCTGGAAGACGACGAGGAAACGCTGATCGCCGATCTCACCGAGGTCGGCCAGCGCGTGCTGCTGGCCAGGGGCGGCAACGGCGGCTGGGGCAACCTGCATTTCAAAAGCTCCACCAACCAGGCGCCGCGCCGCGCCAATCCCGGCCAGGAGGCGGTGGAACGCACGATCTGGCTGCGGCTGAAGCTGATCGCCGATGCCGGCCTTGTCGGCCTGCCCAACGCCGGCAAGTCGACCTTCCTCGCCGCGGTGTCGAACGCGCGGCCGAAGATCGCCGATTACCCGTTCACCACGCTGCATCCGGGCCTTGGTGTCGTCGGCGTCGACGGGCGCGAATTCGTGCTGGCCGACATCCCCGGCCTGATCGAGGGCGCGAGCGAGGGCCGGGGGCTGGGCGACCTGTTCCTGGGCCATGTCGAGCGCTGCGCGGTGCTGTTGCATCTGGTGGACGGCACGTCCTCGACCATCGCGAAGGATTACCGCACGATCGTGGCGGAGCTTTCGGCCTATTCGGCGGATCTGGCCGAAAAGCCCCGGATCGTGGCGCTGAACAAGGTCGATGCGCTCGATCCCAAGACCCTGGCGAACCGCCGTCGCAGCCTCGAGAAGGCCGCGGGCGGGCCGGTGCTGTGCGTCTCGGGCGTGACCGGGCAGGGGGTGACGGAGGTGTTGCGCGCGCTCTGGGCCGAGATCGCCGCCGAGGGCGCGCCGGCCGAAGGGGGGGACGGGCCGTGGCGTCCCTGACCGCCGCGCGGCGGCTTGTCGTCAAGATCGGCTCGGCGCTGCTGGTCGGGCCGGCGGGGCTGCGCACCGACTGGCTGCGCGGGCTGGCCGAGGATGTGGCCGCCGCCAAGGCGCGCGGCGCCGACGTGATCCTCGTGTCCTCCGGCTCGATCGCGCTGGGGCGACGGGTGCTGAACCTGCCCCCGGGCGCGCTGGCGCTGGAACAGAGCCAGGCGGCGGCGGCGGTGGGCCAGATCCGGCTCGCGCGGGCCTACGAAGAGGCGCTGGCCCCGCACGGGATCACCGCCGCGCAGGTGCTGGTGACGCTGGAGGATACCGAGGACCGGCGCCGCTACCTCAATTCCCGCTCCACGATGGAAACGCTGCTGGGCCTCGGCGCGGTGCCGATCGTGAACGAGAACGACACGGTTGCGACCGACGAGATCCGCTATGGCGACAACGACAGGCTGGCGGCGCAGATCGCGGTGACGGTGGGGGCCGACGTTCTGGCGCTCTTGTCCGATGTCGACGGGTTCTATTCGGCCAATCCCAAGGACGATCCCGCCGCCCGGCGCTTCGACATGATCGAGCGGATAACGCCCGGGATCGAGGCGATGGCGGGCGATGCCGGATCGGGCCTGTCGCGGGGCGGCATGAAGACAAAGCTGATGGCGGCCAAGACCGCGACGCAGGGCGGCTGCGCGATGGTGATCGCCGAGGGCAGCCGGCTGCGCCCGCTGGCCGCGCTGGAGGCCGGTGCGCCCTGCACCTGGTTCCTGGCCGAGGGCGACCCGCAGGCGGCGCGCAAGCGCTGGATCGGCGCGATGAAACCCCGCGGCGAGGTGGTGGTGGACGAAGGCGCGGAGGCCGCGCTGCGACAGGGCAAGTCGCTTCTGCCGGCCGGGGTGCGCGCGGTGTCCGGCCGGTTCGGACGCGGCGAGCCGGTGGCGATCCGCGGCGCCTCGGGCGCGGTTCTGGGCACCGGGCTGATCCGCTATACCGATGCCGAGGCCGGGGCGATCGCGGGCCACCGGTCGGGCGAGATCGCGGCGATCCTTGGCTATCCGGGGCGCGCGGCGCTGATTCACCGCGACGACATGGCGATCTGAGGCGATCCGGGGGAGGATGTGATGGATACGGCCGACTTTGCCGGGCTGATGACCCGGATCGGAGAGGCGGCGCGCGCCGCGGCGGCGGAGCTGGCCTTCGCCCCGGCCGACCGGAAACGGGCCGCGCTGGAGGCCGCCGCCGATGCCGTCCGGGCCCGGCGCGCGGAAATCGTGGCGGCCAATGCCGAGGATCTCGCTTACGGCGCCGCCAAGGGCCTGTCGCCGGCGATGATGGACCGGCTGCGGCTGGACGAGGGCCGGATCGGCGGGATCGTCGAGGGCCTGCGCGCGGTGGCGGCGCAGCGCGATCCGGTGGGCCGGGTGCTGGCGGAGTGGGACAGGCCCACCGGCCTTCAGATCCGCCGCGTCGCCACGCCGCTGGGCGTTGTCGGCGTGATCTACGAATCGCGCCCGAACGTGACCGCCGATGCCGGCGCGCTGTGCCTGAAGGCCGGCAACGCGGTGATCCTGCGCGGCGGGTCGGAAAGCTTCCATTCCTCGACCGCGATCCATGCCTGCATGGTCGAGGGCCTGCGCGCCGCCGGCCTGCCGGAGGCGGCGATCCAGCTGATTCCCACCCGCGACCGGGCGATGGTGGCCGAGATGCTGCGCGCCACCGCCCATGTCGACGTGATCGTGCCGCGCGGCGGCAAGGGGCTGGTGGGCCTCGTGCAGGCCGAGGCGCGGGTGCCGGTCTTTGCCCATCTCGAAGGCATCTGCCATGTCTACCTCGACCGCGCCGCCGACCCGGCGAAAGCCCGCGCGGTGGTGCTGAACGCCAAGACCCGGCGCACCGGCATCTGCGGCGCGGCGGAATGCCTGCTGATCCATCGCGACCTCGTGGCCGGGCTGGGGGCCGAGGTGGTGGCCGATCTGGTCGCCGCCGGGGTCGAGGTGCGGGGCGGCGCGGGCCTGCAGCACCTGCCCGGCGTCGTGCCCGCCGCGCCCGAGGATTTCGGGCGCGAATTCCTCGACATGATCATCGCCGCGGCGGTCGTGGAGGATGTCGACGGCGCGATCGACCACATCCGCCGCCACGGCAGCCAGCATACCGAGGCGATCCTGACCGAGGACGACGCGGCGGCCGAGCGGTTCCTCACCCGGCTCGACAGCGCGATCCTGATGCGCAACGCCTCGACCCAGTTCGCCGATGGCGGCGAATTCGGCATGGGGGCCGAGATCGGCATCGCCACCGGCAAGCTGCATGCCCGCGGCCCGGTGGGCGCCGAACAGCTGACCAGCTTCAAGTACATCGTCACCGGCGACGGCACGGTGCGGGGCTGACGCCGCCGGCCGATCAGAACCGGATCGCCACCTGTTCCGGCGCGACCTGAACAGTCACCCGCCGGTCCTGCCGCGCCGCCTCCAGCGGCAAAAGCGCGAACTGCACCTGCGCGGCGGTGATCGGCACCGGCGCGGCCGGATCGGTCATGCTGTGAAACAGCGCCGCGTCGACCTTCAGCTTCGGCGCCGATCCGGCGATCCGCCAGTGCCCCTCCGCCTCTGTGACCTCGACCACCCCGCCGTAGGGCATCGCGACCTCCAGGCATTGCAGCGCCAGGAACGCCAGCTTGACCGCGCCGCGCGGCCGGTCGTCGGCCACCTGCCAGTCGATCCGGGTGCGGCCGCCGGCCGTCATCTCCGTCAGGATCGAGCGGATCTCGGCCTCGCCCAGCCGCTGGTCGGCGGTGGCCAGGCCGAAGGCCACGCGAAAGAACCGCACCCGCGCCTTGGCGTTGTTCACGCTTTCGGTGATCAGCGCCATCTCCGGCCCGTCGATCGCGCCGCCCATCTGGAGCAGCTCGACACCGTTGCCGATCGCCGACAAAGGGCTGATGATGTCGTGACAGATCCGCGAGCCGAGCATCGCGGCAAGATCCTCCCGGCGGCGGAAGGGTTGCGGCTCGTCGGGAAGCGGCAGGTCGGCGGGCGGATCGGCAGGGGGCATGGCTGTCCTCGAAGAACTGGGATTACGGGCAATGACGACGAACGCGATACTCGAACCGGGGATGGTTGTGCGGCATCCCGACCGCCCGGACTGGGGGCTGGGGCAGGTCCAGTCCAACATCGGCGGGCGCATCACCGTCAACTTCGAACACGCCGGCAAGGTCACCGTCGAGGGCCGGACGATCACGCTCGACCTCGTTTTCGACCCGCCGGCCCGAGGCTGACGACGCGGGTGACGCTAGCAGAGCCGGCGGGCCGACCGGAACCCCCGAATTCCCGCGCCCGCGCCGGATTGTATTGCAAATGCGACGGGTCGCTCCTACAAACCCGCGACAATCCCGGGGATCGATCAGCCTGCCATGACAGTCGAGACGTCGCAGTTCGAGGTCCGCCTGGCCACCGGCGAGGCCGACTGCCTTGCGGCGCAGCGGCTGCGCTACGAGGTCTTCGTCACGGAACTGGGCGGCGACGGCCCGCTGGTGGATCATGACCGCCGCCTCGAACGCGATGCCTTCGATCCGGTCTACGATCATCTCGTCCTGGTCGACAGCCGCCGCGACGCCGCCGCGCTCGACCATGTCGTGGGCGTCTACCGGCTGCTGCCCGGCGACCGGGCCGAGGCCTTCGGGCGGTTCTACTGCGATTCCGAATACGATCTTGCCCCGCTGCGGCGCTCCGGCCGGCGGCTTCTGGAACTGGGCCGGTCCTGCGTGCATGCCGACTACCGCGGCGGGCCGGCGATGTTCCTGCTGTGGAACGGGCTGGCCGACTACGTGCTCGACCGCGGGATCGAGGTTCTGTTCGGCGTTGCCAGCTTTCACGGCACCGATATCGAGGCGCTGAAGCTGCCGCTGTCGTGGCTGCATCATCACCACCTCGCGCCCGAGGCGCTGCGGGTCAGGGCGCTGCCCGACCATTTCCAGCGGATGGACCTTGTGCCCGCCGAGGCGCTGGACCGGCGCGCCGCGATGGTCGCGATGCCGGCGCTGATCAAGGCCTATCTGCGGCTGGGCGGGTTCGTGGGCGAGGGCGCGTGGGTCGATCACGCCTTCAACACCACCGATGTCTGCCTGCTGATGGACACCGCCGCGATGAGCGACCGGCACAAGGGCTATTACACCCGCAAGCGCGACGGGAGCTCGGGCGAGGCGGGGGCGTGAGCACCTGGCGCGGCGCCGCGCCGCCGCCGCTGCCGCGGTTCGGGCCGGCCGGCTGGCTGCGGATCGTGGCCCGCGGCGTGCCGCTGGCGGTGGTGACCTACGGCGGGCTCGCGATCCTGCTGCTGGTCCGTCTGGTCGAGGCGCCGCTGTGCGGCGCGGCGCGGCCGGTGACGCCGTTCATCACGCAAGTCGTCTGCAGATCCGCCTTCGTGCTGCTCGGCATCCGGCACCGGGTGCGCGGCCGGCCGATGGCCGGGCGCGGCGCGCTGGTGGCCAACCATGCCTCGTGGCTCGACATCTTCGCGCTCAACGCCTGTGACCGGATCTATTTCGTCGCCAAGGCCGAGGTCGCGGGCTGGCCCGGCATCGGCTGGCTGGCGCGGGCCACCGGCACGCTGTTCATCGCCCGCGACCGGCGCGCGGCGAAGGCCCAGCAGGAGCTGTTCGATACGCGGCTGCGCGCCGGCCACCGGCTGCTGTTCTTCCCCGAGGGCACATCGTCCGACGGGCTTCGGGTGCTGCCGTTCAAGACCACGCTGTTCGCCGCCTTCCACGGCGACGGGCTGGCCGATCACCTGCAGGTGCAGCCGGTCAGCGTGACCTATACCGCGCCCGCCGGCCGCGATCCGGCGTTCTACGGCTGGTGGGGCGACATGGACTTCGGCAGCCATTTCCTGGCCGTGCTGGCGCAGGCGCCGCAGGGCCGGGTGGAGATCGCGTTCCACGATCCGCTGCCCGTCGCCGCGGCCGCCGACCGCAAGGCGCTGGCGCTGGCCTGCGAGCGGGCGGTGCGCGCGGGCGTGGCGCCGGCGCACGGCGCGGCCGGCTAACCCAGCGGCGCGACCAGCGCCCGCAGCGCGGCAAGCGGATCGTCGGCGCCCCAGATCTCCTCGCCGATCCCGAGGAAATCCGTCACCGGCGCGAGATCGGCGACCAGATCGGCGGTCAGCGCGCCCTCGGCCACCACCGGCACCTCGATCATCTCGCTCCACCATTCGAAAAGATCGCGCCCGGCCCGCGGCGCGCTGCCCAGCGGGTCGTCGCCGGCCGGGCCGAAGGCGACGTAATCGGCCCCGGCCTCGCCGGCGTTGATCCCGTCATGCCGGCTGTTGCCGCAGAACGCGCCGACGATCGCATCGGCCCCCAGCTCCTTGCGCGCCGCGCGCAGCGACCGCGCGCCATCTGGCAGGTGCACCCCGTCCAGCCCGTGCCGTTCCACCAGTTTCAGGTGGCTGTCGATCACCACCGCCACGTCGCGGGCATGGGCCGCCAGCCGCACCGCATCCGCCGCGCGGCCGATCCGGTCGGCATCGCGCCCGGCCATCGCGATCCGCACGCAGGCCACCGGTTCGGCATCGAGCACCGCCGCCAGACGATCGGCGAAGGGCGCCGGGTCGAACTCCGGTGGGGTGATCAGGTAAAGCTGCGGGCGATCCTCTGCGGCCATGTCCGGGCCCTCCTTGGCGTCGCCCCGTGGTACTGCAGGCCGGGCCCGGTTTGAAGGCCGGATCGCGGCGCCGGGCCCTACTTCGGCGGCAGGGCGGCAACGAAGGCCAGCGCCATCCCGACCAGCCGGCCGCGCAGCCCGTCATCGGCCATCGCCGCGTCGTCGAGATCGACGAAGCCGGTCATCTTCCGCCCGGTCAGGTCCATCGCCCGCACCCCCGGCAAGGCCAGCGCCGCCGCCTCGTTCGGCGCGCCGACGCGGATCATGCCGCCGCCCTTGTGCACACCGCAGACCATGTGGCCCTGCCACAGGAAGCACAGCCCCCCGAACATCCGTCTTTCCGTCACGCCCCGGCCGGCCAGATCGCCGCGAAACAGCTCCGCCAGTCCCGTGTCAAAGGCCATCCTGTCCCCCGTCACTTGTCACGCTCCCGCCGCGAGCTTATCAGGCCCGCATGCCGCAGGACACGCCGATGACCGATCCCGACAGCCCCGCCTTCGTCCTCGTGCGCCCGCAGATGGGCGAGAACATCGGCGCGTCGGCGCGCGCGATGCTGAACTTCGGCCTGACCGGCCTGCGCGTCGTCGACCCGCGCGACGGCTGGCCGAACCCGAAGGCGGTGGCGATGGCCTCGGGCGCCGGCCGGCTGCTGGACGCGGCCGGGCTGTTCGCCGACACCGGCGCGGCGGTGGCCGATTGCCAGATGGTCTTCGCCACCACCGCCCGCGCCCGCGACCTGACGAAACCGGTCTACACGCCGGAGGCCGCGATGGCCGAGGCGCGCGCGCGGATCGCGGCGGGCCAGCGCGTGGCGGTGCTGTTCGGCCCGGAACGCACCGGGCTGGAAAACGACGACATCGCGCGCGCCAACGCGATCGTCAGCGTGCCGGTGAACCCGGAATTCCCCTCGCTCAACCTCGCGCAATGCGTGCTGCTCACGGGCTACGAATGGCGCCGCCAGGCCGACGCGCCCGAGGGCCGGCGCGTGGAATGGGCCGGCAGCGAACCCGCCCCGCAGATCGAGATCGACCGGCTCGCGGAGCATTTCGAGGAGCGGCTGGAGGCCGCGGGCTTCTTCTTTCCCGCCCAGAAGGCCGAGGGCATGAAGCGCAACCTGCGCAACCTGTGGTCGCGCCTGCCGCTCAGCCGCGCCGACGTGCAGACCTTCCACGGCATGCTGCGCCAGCTTGTCCGGCGCCGCGACGATGCGCCGCCGGGCGGCGGCCGGCCTTGAAGGGGGCGGGGGGCAGGCCTACTGTCCCGCTCGCGACGAGGAGGGCGAGATGACCGGCAAGCGGAGCATTTTCGAAGAGGTCGGCGACGGGCCGCGCGCCGAGGCCCCGAAGGGCGGCATGATCGACGCGCCGCGCCAGGGCGCGCGGGCCGCGGTGCGGGCCTGGCTGCTGGCGCTGTTCGTGCTCGTGACGCTGATGATCGCCGTCGGCGGGCTGACCCGGCTGACGGATTCGGGCCTGTCGATCACCGAGTGGCGGCCGGTGACCGGCGCGCTGCCGCCACTGTCGGCCGCGGCCTGGGAGGCGGAGTTCGAGAAATACCGCGCGATCCCGGAATACCAGTTGCAAAACAGCGGCATGAGCCTGGCCGAGTTCAAGGTGATCTACTGGTGGGAATGGGGGCACCGGCAGCTGGGCCGGGTGATCGGGCTGGTCTGGGCCGCGGGTTTCGTCTTCTTCTGGGCGACCGGCCGGATCCCGGCGGGCTGGACCGGGCGGCTGCTGCTGCTGGGCGCGCTTGGCGGGCTTCAGGGCGCGATCGGCTGGTGGATGGTCGCCTCGGGGCTGACCGGGCAGATGGTCGATGTCGCCTCCTACCGGCTGGCCACGCATCTGGGGCTGGCCTTCGTGATCCTCGGCCTGATCGCATGGTACGCGATGCAGCTGTCGCGGCCCGAGGCGCAGCTTTTGCAGGCGCGCCGGTCGGGCGAGCGCCGGCTCTTCGGCCTTGCCACCGGGATGATGCATTTCGCCTTCCTGCAGATCCTCTTGGGCGCGCTGGTCGCCGGGATCGACGCGGGCCGCAGCTTCCCGACCTGGCCGCTGATGGGCGAGACGTTCTTTCCCGCCGATGCCTTCTACGTGCCCGGCGGCGAACCCTGGCAGGCGTTCTTCGAAAACCCCGGACTCGTGCAGTTCATGCACCGGATGGCGGGCTACCTGCTGCTTGCCTTCGGGATCGTCGTCTGGCTGAAGGGCCGCCGCTCGGCCCATCGCGCGACGGCGGGGGCCTTTAACGCGATGGCGGCGATGCTGGCGGTGCAGATGGGGCTCGGGATCGTCACCGTGATCCATGCCGCGCCGCTGGCGCTTGGCCTTGCGCACCAGCTGGGCGCGGTGGCGCTTTGGGTGCTGATCCTGCGGGCGCGCCACCACGCGGCCTATCCGATTGCACAATCGATCCGGGGAACCTGAGATGACCGCCTTCGACAGGCTGATGGCCTTCCAGCGCGAGACCGAGGCGCTGGCGCAGATCGCCGGCCGGCTGGGCTGGGACCAGGAAACGATGATGCCGCGCGGCGCCGCCCGCCAGCGCGGCGAGGAGATGGCCGCGATCGAGGGCGTGCTGCACGCGCGCCGCACCGATCTGCGGCTGCGCGACTGGCTGGCGAAGGCCGAGGCGCCCGATGCCGCCGGCGCCCGCGCGCTGGAGCTGATCGGCCGCACGCTGGCGCGCACCGCCTGCATTCCCGCCGATCTGGCATCGGAAACCGCGCGCGTCACCAGCCTGGCCCAGGGCATCTGGGCCGAGGCGCGGGCCCGCGACGATGTCGCGCATTTCCTGCCGACGCTGGCCGAGGTGATCCGGCTCAAGCGCGCGGCGGCCGAGGCGCTGGTCGCCGGCGGCTTCGGCGGCGGCGATCCCTATGACGCGCTCCTCGACGATTACGAACCCGGCGCCACCGCCGCGGGGCTGGCGGCGATGTTCGGCCGGATGCGGCCGCGTCTGGTCGCGCTGCGCGACAGGATCCTCGGATCGGGGATCCATCCCGCGCCGCTGTCGGGCCATTTCGCCGAGGATCGGCAGCTCGGCCTGGCCCGCGATCTCGCCACTGCCTTCGGCTACGACTGGTCGCGCGGCCGGCTCGATCTGGCCGTGCACCCGTTTTCTTCCGGCTCGGGCGACGATGCCCGGATCACGACGCGGGTGGTGGAGGACGAACCGTTCAACTGCCTCTATTCCACGATCCACGAGGTCGGCCACGCCGCCTACGAACTGGGGATCGACCCGGCCCATGCGATGACGCCGCTGGGGCAGGGCGTGTCGATGGGCGTGCATGAAAGCCAAAGCCGGATCTACGAGAACCAGCTGGGCCGGTCCGCCGCCTTCACCGGCTGGCTCTACCGCCGGATGCGCGATGTCTTCGGCGACATCGGCGTGGACGGGCCCGAGGCATTCTTTGCCACCGTCAACCGCGTCACGCCGGGGTTCATCCGGACCGAGGCCGACGAGGTGCAGTACAACCTGCACATCATGATGCGCTTCGACCTCGAACGCGACCTGATCGCCGGCCGCCTCGCCCCGGCCGACCTCGAAGACGCCTGGAACACGCGCTTCGCCGCCGATTTCGGCACGGCGGTCGACCGGCCCGCGCATGGCATGTTGCAGGATGTGCACTGGTCGGTCGGCCTCTTCGGATATTTCCCGACCTACAGCCTCGGCAATGTCTATGCAGGCTGCCTGCACAAGGCGCTGCGTGACGCGATCCCCGATCTCGACGCCCATCTGGCGACGGGCGAGGCCCGCGTCGCGACGGACTGGCTGCGCGCCGCGGTGCAGCGCCACGGCGGGCTCTACCGCCCGGCCGAGGTGATCGAACGCGCCTGTGGCGTCGCGCCCGCCGAGGGCCCGCTGCTGGATTATCTGGAGGCGAAGTTCGCCCGGATCTACCGGCTGTGACAGCCGCCGCGCCCGGCCGGGGCCCGGTGCCGGTCGGCCGCGCGATCTGGCTGCTGGCGCTTGGCCAGACACTGGGCTACGCCTGTTTCTTCTACATCTTCGCCGCCCTGGTGCTGGCCTGGGAACGGGCGCTCGGCTGGCCGGCGGAACTGCTGGCGGCCGGCCCGACGCTGGCGATCGTGATCTCTGCCCTGCTCGCGCCGCTGGCCGGCCGGGCGGTCGACAGGGGCCTCGGCCCGGAAATCCTGACCGCCGGGGCCGCGATCGGGGGGCTCGCGCTTCTCGGTCTCGCCGCGGCCAGGGCTCCCTGGCACTACCTCGCGGCCTGGGCCGGGCTGGGCCTCGCGCAGGCGCTGTGCCTCTACGAGGTCTGTTTCGCCTTCCTGATCCGGCGCTACGGCCTGTCCGCAAGGCCCGCGATCATCCGGGTGACGCTGGTCGCCGGGCT
>Ga0180430_10003249_pt1 | contig 14127 bp, 10 predicted proteins | sample SS_ome_9_FD_132999 | JGI IMG/M metagenome (GOLD analysis project Ga0180430, IMG submission 132999) | Hypersaline lake sediment archaeal communities from the Salton Sea, California, USA - SS_1_S_2 metaG | ecosystem: Environmental > Aquatic > Non-marine Saline and Alkaline > Hypersaline >... | reverse complement strand
ACACTCTACGACCTGATGGCCGGGCGGCTGGGCATAGGCCGGTCGGTACCTCTTTCAAAGAAAGGCGTGAATAAGGCTCTGCCTGCCATTAAGACTAACAAACTCAGGGGAGGTGTCCGCTATTTTGATTGTCAGTTCGACGATTCCCGTCTTGCGGTTAATCTGGCCCAGACCGTTACCGAGCAGGGAGGAATGGTTGTGAACCACATGAAGGTGATCGGATTGTTGATGGAAGAAGGAAGGGTTGTTGGGGTGGAAGCTGGTGACAGGGAAACCGGCAAGCAATACAAGATTCAGGCGAAAGCAGTAATAAATGCCACCGGAGTATTTGTGGATGAGGTGCTTAAAATGGAAGATCCCGCAATCCGCGATGTGGTCAAGCCCAGTCAGGGTATACATCTGGTAATGGACCAGGATTTCCTTCAGGGTGAGGAGGCTCTTATGATTCCCAAAACTTCAGACGGCAGGGTGCTTTTTGCGGTACCCTGGCACAACAGGGTGGTGGTTGGCACTACCGATGTTGAAAAGAAGGAGGCCGAGCTGGAACCGCTGGCCGAAGAAAATGAGGTAGAATATATTCTGGAAACTGCCGGTCGATTTATGGGACGTGCTCCCCAGCGCGAAGATGTACTGGCAGTATTTACCGGACTAAGGCCCCTGGCTGCACCAAGTGAAGATGGGAAAAAGACCAAGGAAATTTCAAGGGGACATAAGATTCTGATTTCGAAAGGCGGCCTGGTAACTCTGACAGGCGGTAAGTGGACTACCTATCGCAAGATGGGGGAGGATGTGGTAAACAGGGCCGTGAAGCTGGCGGGCCTGGACACTGCAAAATCTGTCACTGCCACATTGAAGATCCATGGTCATCAGGAAAATGTGGATCGTTCCGATCCCCTGTACTGGTATGGAAGCGATCGAAAGCAAATAGACCGTCTGATTTCGGAGGATGCAGAGTGGGGAAAGCTGGTGAGCGAAAAACTGCATATTAAAGCTGCACAGGTAGTCTGGGCTGTCAGGATGGAAATGGCTCTGACCGTTGAGGATTTTCTGGCTCGCAGAACCAGGGCCATTCAGTTGGATGCCAGGGAATGCATGCGCATGGCGCCTATAGTGGCAGAGATCATGGCAGGTGAACTGGGACGTGACAAAGTGTGGGAACAGAACCAGGTCGCTGCTATCAAAAAGCTGGCTTCAAATTGCCTGCTGAATTAAAAACCTTACTAAACACAAGAGACGTGAGCAAAAAATTCATTCTTTCACTCGACCAGGGCACCACAAGTTCAAGAGCCATTGTATTTGATCACTCGGGCAAAATGACCGGGACGGCTCAGAAGGAGTTTCGACAGATCTTTCCCAAACCCGGATGGGTGGAGCATGATCCCATGGATATCTGGAATTCTCAGCATCGGGTTATGCACGATGCCTTGCGCAATGCAGGTATCGGAGCCGGTGATGTGGCAGCCATCGGTATCACCAATCAGCGTGAAACCGCCATCATATGGGATCGCAAGAGTGGCTTACCCCTCTGCAATGCCATAGTCTGGCAGGATCGGCGCACATCCGGATACTGTGATGAATTAAAGTCTCAGGGTCGTGGAGAGCTGATTCAGGACAAGACAGGGCTGGTGATTGATGCCTACTTCTCAGCCACCAAATGGCGCTGGATGCTTGAAAACGTTCCGGGAGCCCGTGAGAAGGCCGAAGCCGGCTTATTGGCCCTGGGAACGGTCGACTCCTGGCTGATCTGGAAGCTTACAGGTGGAAAGGTCCATGTGACCGATGTAACCAATGCCAGCCGTACCATGCTCTTTAATATCAAGACCCTTAGCTGGGACGAGGAGTTGCTGGAACTTTTCGGGATTCCGGAAAGCATGCTTCCGGAGGTGAAATCTTCCTCGGAGGTTTATGGGGAAACCGCCGCCGACATATTATCGTCGACCGTTCCCATTGCAGGCATTGCCGGAGACCAGCAGGCTGCCACTTTTGGTCAGATGTGTCTGACACCCGGATCGGTCAAATGTACCTATGGGACTGGTTGTTTTATTTTATGTAACACGGGTAACACACCGGTACGCTCGGGTAATAATCTGGTAACGACCATTGCCTGGCAATTGGGCGGGGAAACCACCTATGCCCTGGAGGGAAGTATTTTTATCGGAGGAGCTGTGATCCAATGGCTCAGGGATGGACTGGGCATTATCAAAAAATCGGCCGACGTGGAAAAACTGGCTGAAAGTGTGGAGGACAACGGGGGAGTATGTTTTGTTCCTGCTTTTACGGGACTGGGAGCACCGCACTGGGATCAGTATGCCAGGGGTTTGATTGGAGGACTTACCAGAGGAGCTACGGCAGGGCATATTGCCAGAGCAGCACTTGAAAGCATTGCCTTCCAGGTGAACGATGTGATGGGTGCCATGGAGGAGGATGCGGGTATCAGCATCGGTGAACTGAGAGTGGACGGTGGAGCAGTGGTAAACGATCTATTGATGCAGTTTCAGTCCAACCTGCTGGGTATACCTGTGATCCGACCAGAGAATATTGAAACCACCGCGCTGGGCGCTGCTTACCTGGCAGGCCTCGCGGTTAGTTTCTGGGCTTCTGTGGACGAGATCAAAGAACAATGGGCCCTGGACCGTACCTTCACAACCCAGATCTCCCAAGAAAAAAGTCAAAGCCTGATCAAGGACTGGGAAAAAGCAGTATCAAGAGCCCAGGCCTGGGAGGATAGCTAAGCCATTAACCCATTATCTTACTAACTAACCTATTCACTTTTACCATGAATGAATACATAGCAGAATTTATCGGCACTTTTCTATTAATACTACTTGGGAACGGAGTGGTGGCAAATGTAGTTTTAAAAGATACCAAGGGGCATGCAGGAGGCTGGCTCCTGATTTCCATGGGATGGGGCCTGGGTGTATTTGTGGCAGTTTCGGTGGCAGGTCCCGTTTCAGGAGCCCATATCAATCCTGCAGTGACCCTGGGATTGGCAGCAGCCGGCCAGTTTGCCTGGAGCCAGGTAGTGCCCTTTATTGTAGCTCAGATGCTTGGAGCCTCTGCCGGGGCATTTACGGTTTGGCTTTTTTACCGCCATCATTTTAACCGAACCGAGGATAGTGGTGCACAGCTGGGTTGTTTTTCCACAGGACCGGCCATCCGGAAGCCCCTGAGCAATTTCATCAGCGAGGTGATAGGTACTTTTGTATTGATCTTTGTGATCCTCTATATCGCCGAACCGGAGCTTTCTCTGGGATCAGAGGTGGAAGCCAAGATAGGTCTGGGTACCCTGGGAGCCTTACCAGTGGCCCTGCTGGTAACTGCCATTGGTATTTCACTGGGCGGTACCACCGGTTATGCCATCAATCCTGCCCGTGATCTTGGTCCCCGGATCATGCATTCCATACTACCCATGAATCATAAAGGAAGCAGCGACTGGAAGTATGCCTGGATTCCCATAATAGGTCCTGTTGCCGGGGCCGTGGCAGCTGCACTTATGTACTTGCTGCATAATTTGCTTTTCACCTAGGCTATTCGTACCGAAGTGCCAGCACCGGATTGGTCCTGGCTGAGCGGAATGCATGGTATAAAACAGTTAGAATGGCTACTATGGTGGTGGTCAGCGCCGTAATTACAAAAAGATCCGGTTTCAGTTCTATCCGAAATGAAAACTCATTGAGCCAGCTATTGGCTATAAACCAAACGGATGGCAGAGCAATTACCAGAGATATAAGCACATAGAGTGAGAAATCACGGATCATCATCAGGGTAATCTGGTGTTCCATGGCGCCCATGGATTTACGAATCCCGATTTCCTTGGTCCTTCGCTGAGCCGTAAAGGAGGCCAGGGCAAAAAGTCCCAGAGCAGCAATGATCATGGCCACCACGGTAAAAATCTTCAGGAGGATGGCCATTCTTTCTTCACCCCGGTACATATTGTCTACGGCTTCTTCCACATAGGTATAATCAAAGGGGTACTGGGGTAGGACTTCTTCCCAGCGTTCCTGCATAAAGACAAGAGCCTCCTGCGCTTGCTCCGGAGCCAGTCTGACTACCATGTTCATTAACATCTCGGCAGGAAGAGGGGCAAAAGCCATGGGTTCAATTTCATCACCCAGGGGTTTAAAATGGTAGTCTTCAATAAGGCCGACTACCTGACCATGAATTCCCATAAAACTCAGGTCCATTCCCACTATTTCCTCCTTGTCAATAATCCCGGCCAGGGTAGCATTGATAATAAAGTTGGCCAGGGTATCACTGTGGTACATGTCGGAAGGGAAATCCTCGCTAAAATCCCGGCCCGAGCGCAGGGTAATCCCCATGGTTTCGGTGAAATTGTGATGGACACCAGTAAAGGATACTAGCACATTCAGCTCAGGATCTTTCCCTTCCCAGTCGATCCCGCTTGAGTTAGATCCTATTCGATAAGGAGCTTCCATAGAGGCGGAGCTATTTAAAACTCCAGGATGCTCGCTAAATGTTTGCTTAAGCATCTCGTACTCCTGGTTCAGGTTTCCGCGAAGTGGAATATGAACCAGGTTGTGCTTGTCATAACCCAGGTCAGCACTTCGCATGTATGTTAGTTGTCTTGTGGCCACCATGGCCCCGGTGATCAGGATCACGGCCAGGGTAAACTGGAATACCACCAGGATCTTCCTGAGCAATCCGCTTCCGGTTCTCTGATCGCTCTGTTCACGTATTGCCCGAACGGGCCTCAGGGCAGAAAGATAAAGGGCCGGATAGGAACCTGCCAAAAGGGTGGTGATTAACAATACGCCTAGAATGCCCAGAAGAAACTGTCCGGTAAAAAGTCCGGCTGGCTCAATGTCCTTGCCCGAGAGATGGTTAAATTTATTTAACAGGGCAAGTACAAGCAGAAAGGCCACCACCACAGAAATCAGGGTTTGTACAAAAGATTCGGTCAGATATTGCCGAACCAGGTGCATCCTGGAGGCCCCGTTCACCTTTCTGAGACCAATTTCCTTGGCCCTTATGGAAGAACGCGCTGTGCTGAGATTCATAAAATTGATGCAGGCAATCAGTAAAACGAAAAAAGCTATGGCCCCGAATATGTAGACATACATAATAGCTCCGGGAGAGCGGCCAAATCCAAAGTAGGAGTGAAGATGGATCCTGGAAAAGGGGGCCACCGAAAAATCAATGGTATTTCCTTCTTTATAAATATTGGTGACTTCGGTGATCTTCCGGTTTACCACCGTATCCACAGCACTTTCCTGGAGTTTCACGCAGGTTATTATAGAATTGGAGCCCCAGGAGTCGTTGTTACGATCCTCCAGACTTAGATAGTTAAAGGGAAACAGAACCTTAAAGTCCAGAATGGAGTTGCTGGGAGGATCCTTAATCACCGCGGATACGGTGAACAACATTTCCTGATTCACCTGGATGGTCCGGCCCACCGGATCGGCATCGCCAAAGTACTTGACGGCCAGTTCCTCGGTAATCACCATGGTATTGGGTTCTCTGAGTACTCCTTCCTTGTTGCCGTATATAAATTCGAAAGTAAACATGTCAAAGAAGCTGGAGTCGACTACAACGATTCCATCTTCAAAATATTTGTTTTCCCCTTCGGTGAATAGATGGCCGCCTCGAAAGGCAAGCCGGCATTGCTCTTCGATTTCAGGAACCTCATCTTTCCATACAGGACCGCTTACATAGGGAGTGACATTGACATGGTAGGGTTCCGCATTGGAATAATATTGGTCCTCTTCGACCCGGTAGAGTCGTTGGAAGTCTTCATGATATCGATCGTAGCTCAGTTCGTGCTGCACCCAGAGTAGCATAAAGAGGGCGCAGGCAAGGCTTACTGATAATCCGATAATATTGATGATGGTGATTCTTTTCTCCTTGAAAAGCAGGCGGAGTACCTGTTTTAGTTGGTTGAGGTACATATGTGTGAAGATTTTTATAAAAGACGATGGAACTTTCCCTTCATTACACGCTCAAAACACTAAATTTGGGGATAATTCAAAAAAAACACATGTAATGAAGAGGGATATAGATCTTTTTGCGCTTATCGAAGAAGAAAAACAGCGTCAGCACAGGGGCATTGAACTGATTGCTTCTGAGAATTTTGTGAGCACACAGGTGATGGAAGCCATGGGTTCATGCCTGACCAATAAATATGCCGAAGGCTATCCGGGACATCGTTATTATGGTGGCTGTGAGGTAGTGGATATGACCGAACAACTTGCCATTGACAGACTCAAAGAGCTCTATGGTGCCGAATACGCCAATGTGCAACCACACTCAGGAGCACAGGCTAACATGGCCGTATTCCTGACCGTTCTGGAACCTGGCGACACCTTTATGGGCCTCGATCTGAGTCATGGCGGACACCTAAGTCATGGTTCTCCGGTGAACAGTTCCGGCATCCTTTATCGGGCCGTTTCCTACGGTCTGGATGAAAAGACGGGCCGGATCGATTACGATGCCATGGAGGAAGTGGCTCTGAAGGAGAAACCCAAATTGATCGTGGGAGGCGCTTCGGCCTATTCCCGAGAGTGGGATTACAAGCGAATGCGCAAGATCGCGGATAAAATCGGAGCTCTTTTTATGGTAGATATGGCCCATCCCGCCGGACTGATTGCCGCGGGTTTGCTGGAAAATCCACTGCCCTATGCGCATATCGTCACCTCGACTACCCATAAGACCCTACGAGGACCCCGTGGGGGAATCATCCTGATTGGAAAAGATTTTGATAATCCCTGGGGAAGAGCCACCAAAAAGGGTGTGATCCGCAAGATGTCCTCCCTGATCAACTCAGCAGTTTTTCCGGGCATCCAGGGCGGCCCCCTGGAGCATATCATTGCTGCCAAAGCGGTATCTTTTGGTGAGGCACTTACTCCCGAGTTCAAAGCATACCAGCAACAGGTGAAACTGAATGCTTCAGTGATGGCTGATTCCTTTATGAAGCTGGGCTACAAGGTAGTTTCAGAGGGAACCGATAACCATTCCATGCTTATCGATTTGCGTACCCGGGTAGAGGATATTACCGGGAAGCAGGTGGAAAAAATTCAGGAGGAAGCGGATATTACTGTAAATAAGAACATGGTTCCCTTTGATTCCAGATCCCCCTTCCAGACCAGCGGAATCAGGGTAGGAACCTCAGCAATCTCTACCCGGGGTGTGAAAGAAGATGTGATTCCCGGTATTGTGGAGATGATCGATCAGGTAATCATGAATATCGACGACAAAATGGTGATCGACGTTGTGCGTAAGAAAGTTAACGAACTTATGAGCGATTACCCCATGTTTGCCTGATCCGGACGGCATGGAATGGTACTACTATATTATCGTGGTGGCCGTGGGCGTTGTGGCCGGGATCATTAACACCCTGGGCGCAGGCGGTTCCTTGCTTACCCTGCCCGTTTTGATGGCGCTGGGACTTCCGCCCAATATGGCCAATGGTACCAACCGCATTGCCATATTCCTTCAGAATGTGGTGGGAGTGAGGCAGTTTCACAGGGAAAAGGTAATGGATTTCCCCTCGGGTTTCCGGGTGGGGATACCTGCAGCCCTGGGTGCTATTGCCGGAGCCTTTATAGCGGTAAAGCTTAACGATGAGGCCATGAAACTGGCCATCGCCGGTGTCATGATACTGGTATTCTTCCTGATGCTGCTTAAGCCCAACCGCTGGATCAACAGCCACGAAGATTTTCCACCCATTCCATACTGGCTCCAGGTTGTGGTATTCTTCTTTGTGGGGATTTACGGCGGATTTATCCAGGCGGGCGTGGGCTTTTTCCTGCTCACCAGCCTGGTCCTGGCGAGCGGATATGAGCTCCTCAAGGCCAATGCGCTGAAACTTTTTGTCATCCTGCTATACACCCCCATGGCCATTGTGATCTTTTTTATCCACGGAGATGTGGATATCTGGATGGGACTTGTACTGGCCGTGGGTAACATGAGCGGAGCCTGGATAGGCGCCAAAATAGCCATGAAAGGTGGGGCAAAGTTCATCCGCTGGTTTGTGCTGGCGGCCATACTGGTGGCTGCCACCAAGCTCATCCTGGATGCCTTTAAGGTACTTAACGCTTAGAATGGAAAGGTCTAGGGAACAATGATGTACTTGATCCAGCCGGTCTGCCGGTAGTTGGCACTCTGGTCGGCTGAGAAGCGACTTTTCTTGGCAGCTTCCACCACCATATCCCAGATACACTTGTTCTGATAGGTGGCACTTTGAACGATGGCAGCAACTACCCGTCCATCCCTGTCCACCTGTATTTCCACTTTTACCTCAATCTTCTGCGTTATATCGCAGCCGGCCATATTGGGTTTGGGTAAGTTGCCCGAACGTGATCCCAGTCCCCCGAAAGAAATTCCATCTCCCAGTCCTCCGCCTGTATCGTAGCGGTCGGCATCGGGACTTCCAGAGGTCACTCCCTGGTTTCCACTGCCCTGGGTAATTCCTTCAGATCCTTCGGTTTCTCCTACTCCCTGTCTTCCAAAGGCATCCCTTCCCATGTTATTCAGTTGCTCGGCACGGGCCTGGCGTTCTCGTTCGATACGCTCCCGTTCTTCCCTGGCTTCTCTTTCGATGCGCTCCTGTTCAATGCGTTGCCTTTCCAGTTCGGCCTGCCTCTGCCTTTCCACTTCTGCCTGTCTTTGCCTTTCCAGTTCTTCGGGGGTGGGTTTGGGCGGTTCTTTCACCTTTACCTCTTCCACGTCCTGGGTCTGGTCGATGGGGGTAGGGTCGGGTGGGGTATAAGCCGGGGTGCTTTCTTCCACCGGCTCCACATATTCTTCGCTGCTTTCTTCGGCGGCCTGCATGATTTCCTGCTCCGGATCGCCTGCCTGCTGGTCGTCACCCATGGGTTCAAAGTCGCCAAATCCAGTTTCGTCGGTGCCAAAATTCACCAGGATTCCTTCTTCCTCGGGTGGAGGATCGGGAAAGGTAAGTCCGGCAAACACCAGGAGCAAAAGCAACAGTGCATGATAGACAATGGTCGGTATGAGGCCTCTTCCTTTGAGCTTCATGGTATATATATAACGATCAGCCGGAGGGTCTGGTTCCCAGAATTACCTTATAGCGGTTTCTTTTGGCAATATCCAGAAAGGTAAAAACTTCCTCCATATTCAGATCCCGGTCGGCATTTAGCCTGACCGTAGGTGCTTCCCCGTAATCTGCCAGTTTTCTTCTCAATACTCCTTCCAGCTCGTTCAGGCTGTATTCCTGGTCGTCTACGAAAATGCTTTTATCCAGGCCAATGGAGACTACCAGCACCGGATTGGCCTGGGTCTGATTGTTGCTTTCGGGCAAACGCACGTTTTGTGCTGCCGGGACAATCAGGGTAGAGGTAATCATAAAAAAGATCAACAAGAGAAATACGATGTCGGTCATGCCCGACATGGCAAAATTCTTGTTGGTTTTATGTCTTGATTCTATAGCCATTACAGTTGTTTCAACACAACAGTATAATTTCTCTCGGCAGCCACATTCATCACTGTAACAGCATCACCCACTGATACTGTGGGAGAGGTTACTACTTTGATGGTTGGATCGGGCAAACCCTGCAATCTGGATTCAAGGACCATGCCAAGATCCTCCATGGAAACTGTTCTCCCATCCACTGCCACCCTGCTTCCGCTGTGTATGGTAACCGTAGGAATCCGGGATTCTCCCTGAATGGTTACCTGTCCACGACTGGGAAGCAGCATTTTCAGGGCATTGGGTGCAATCAGGGTGGATGTGAGCATAAAAAAGATCAAGAGCAGGAATACAATGTCGGTCATGCCCGACATGGCAAAATTATCCATTACCCTGTTCCTCGATTTTAAAGCCATGGTTCCCTATTTAGCGGGTTCGTTCAGCAGATCGATAAATTCAGAGGTACCTGCCTCCATGTTGTTAATGACCTTATCGACCCGGGCCACAAGTGTATTGTAGGCAAAGTAGGCAATGATACCTACAATCAGACCGGCTACGGTGGTAATCAGTGCTGTATAAATACCTCCCGAAAGCTGACCCACGTTGATGTTGTTTCCTGCAGTGGACATCTGGTGAAAGGCCTGTACCATCCCAATTACTGTTCCCAGGAATCCGATCATGGGAGCCCCTCCTGCCACAGTGGCCAGGGTGGGAAGCCCTCTTTCCAGTTTGTATACCTCCAGTTTGCCCACATTTTCGATGGCGGCATTTACATCGTTCAGGGGACGGCCTATGCGGCTGATTCCCTTTTCAATCATGCGTGCCACCGGATTGTCGGTACTTTCACAAAGAGTCTTGGCAGAATCCACCTTACCGTCCATGATGTAGTCCTTGATACGGTTCATGAAATTCTGATCGACCCGGGCTGCCTTTTTGATGGCAAACCAGCGCTCAAAAAAAATGTATACCGCTATAAAACTCAGCAAGACTATAGGAAGCATAACCCAGCCCCCTTTGATGGCTATATCGATGAAAGATTCGGTTGTAGTGCCTTCTATGCTACTTGTATCCAGGTTGCTAACCTGCAGAAAAATCAAGCTTTTCATTTGTAGTAATTTTGGGTCGAATATATAACAAATAACGGGATATACTCAGATGTAGTATACCCCGTTATTAAAGATTTGTTTCAGTTATTAACAGCTCCTAAGCGGCCTCTTAACCAATTATCTGGACCTGCAGGTAGTAAACCGCGGCTCCTGCCACATAACCCAGGAGGGCCAGCAGCGAGATACGCTTCAGGTACCATATGAAATCGATCTTTTCCATTCCCATGGCAGCCACACCGGCGGCACTACCGATGATCAGTATGGATCCACCGGTTCCGGCACAGTAGGCCAGGAATTCCCAGAACAGTCCGTCCTGTACAAAATTGGCGGCATATTCAATGGCAGCAGGATCGGTCATGGCTGCAATACTGGCCGCATCCTCAATGGGATACATACCCATGGCTCCCGCAACCAGTGGAACGTTGTCCACAATGGCAGAAAGTACCCCGATGGCCAGGTCGATCAGATAGATGTTACCCAGGTTTGTATCCAGCCAGGTAGCTAGCACTGCCAGTTGCCCGGCGCTCTGCATGGCAGCAACCGCTGAAAGGATTCCCAGGAAGAAAAAGATAGTGGGTGTATCCACCTTTTGCAGGATGTAGATAACCTTCAGTCGCTTCTTGACCTCCTCGGGTTTGTCCTTGTGCAGAATCTCAGAAACCAGCCAGATAATGGAAAGCGAGAGAAGCATACCCATATAAGGAGGCAAGTGTGTAACGGTTTTAAACACCGGTACAAACAAGAGTCCACACACACCCATGATCAGGAAAAGCTTCCTTTCAAAGGGGGTCGTATAGATCTTTTCGTTGGCATCCACTTCGGGACGTGATACAGTTCCCTTTTGTGTGATACTCAGAAGAGCCAGGGGAACGACCATGGTAAAGAGGCTGGGTACGATCACATTTGCGATGATACTGCCAGTTGAAACCTGTCCCCCGATCCAGAGCATGATGGTGGTCACATCACCAATGGGCGACCAGGCACCCCCGGCATTGGCAGCCAGTACGATCATGGAAGCAAAGAACCATCGGGTTTCCTTTTCAGCAATGAGTTTACGCAACAGGGCAACCATTACAATGGTGGTAGTCAGGTTGTCAAGGGCAGCCGACATAAAGAAGGTAAGAACACTCAGGATCCACAGGAGCTTCACTTTTTTCAAAGTCTTGATCCTGTCGGTGATGATCTTAAATCCGTCGTGCTTATCAATGACCTCTACGATGGTCATGGCACCTAAGAGGAAGAAGAGGATCTCGGAAATCTCACCCAGGTGATGGATGATTTCGTTGTGGACAATAAAGTGCCTCATGGCCTCTATGCCCTGTTCACCGTGTCCGTGCCCGTGATCGCCACCTGAAAAGGAGTTCCAGGCCTCACTGAGTCCGGCGGTGAAAATATCGTATGCCCCAAAAATGTAAAGAACCCACATCAATGAACCGATGGCCAAGGCAGGTATTGCCTTATCCACGCGCAGCGGGTGTTCCAGGGCGATGGCAAGGTACCCGAGAACAAAAACTACAACCATTACTATAAACATGATTCAAAAATTTAGTTTGGAAATTTGTGAGCCGCAAAGATAGGAAAGTTTTATTCTTCCTCTTCAGCCTCGTCCGACTTTTTCTTCTTCTTTTTACGGTTTGTCAGACCTTCCCTGTATCTGGCCATCAACTGCTTCAGGTCGTTGAATTCTTCCCGGTAGGAGATACCGACCCCCTGTTTGTAGGGAGCTGTATTAAATATGAGCTCATCCCTGGCCCGGTTGAAGGCCAGTATGCTGATGTTGCTGGTAATCCTGTATTCCACTTCAAAGTCGCCCATGATAAAGGGATTGGAAGCCGAAGTGCTGGAAGGATTGGTCTCCTGTCCGCCCACATCCACGTTCCCGCTGATCAGGACCCGGTCGTTCAATAGCTGGGTGGACAGGGCCACTTCCACTTCCTGACTGGTTACCTGGTCGCCCGGGCGGTAATTAAATCCAATATCAAAATCGTCACTGATCTGTGACAGCCAGTTGCTCAGCTGGTTGGAAAGCAGCTCACTGGCAGTTACACCGGCAATGGAGGAATTTACCGCACCCATGTTCTGGATGCCGAATCCGGTGACACTGTAAAAATCATTGATAACCAGAAGGGAAAGGAACTGTTTCATCAATTCTTCTTCTGTTCCGGTGGCACTTTCCAGAAAGTCCCTGGTTCGGGAATCTGCTGTGGGCATCTGTATACCGGTCTGAATGGTGGGAGACTGTAGCTCACCCAGAAGATTCAGGTGGCATTCTACGGGAATCCTTTTCTTCAATTTTTCTGCATCCCGATCGGAAGGGTCACCGGGATAGAGGTTGTAGGGCGCTGCACGGGTGTCGTAAATGGCAGCCAGGTCGATGGATGCATTGGTGGGAGATCCACTGAAAGAGATCCTGCCGCCAGATTCAATCTCAAATCGTTTGTTGATCACGTTTTGCAGGGTAAAGAGGTAATTACCCTTCAGCAACTCCACATCCCCGAACATCCTGAATCCCTGGCTCTGATCCAGCTGGATCCTCAGGTCACCTCGTCCACTGGTTTCAATGATATCGCCCACTTTGGGATCGAAGATCAGCTGTACCTGGGCATCGTCTGTCACCTCCACATTCAGATCCATCTCCAGTCCGCTCAGTTTTTTCCTGGATGCAGCATCCTCTTCCGCCAGATCCGTATCCTGGATAAATGAAATAAAATCGGATTGTTGTACTTCGCGGGCGTTGTATAAGGGAAGATAGATGGCCGTGTTTTTCTCTGTGGTCGCGTCGATGGAAATTTTAATGGATTCCATGGGGCCACTAATTCCCACATCGCCTGTGGCAAATATGGAACCGTAAAATACTTCATTATCCAGGGAGCTGGTATTCATGCACATCAGGTTTTGCGCTTCGATGTGCAAGCTCGTATAGAAGTCTTTCAGGTAGGAATTGGAGATGGTTCCATTGATCTCGGCCAGGTTTCCAAACTTGTCGGTCACCATAAAATTCTCCAGGTAAAAATTGTTGTTGTAAATCCGCAGGGGATTCTCGAACTGGTAGGGTGTATTCAGATAGGAAATGGTGGCTGCTCCCTTCAGGAAATCGATGGAGCCATTGATTTTCGGTTGCTCCAGCGATCCATCCAGACTAAGGTTCGCATTTGCGCTTCCGCGCAGATCGCCCAGCAACTCTCCTGAATAACGCTCCAGCGTATACAATTCAAAATCATTCAGATTGATATTGAAATCCAGGAGCCTGCCCTCCGGAGTAAAATCTCCCTCCACTTCGATAATTCGCTTCCCTTCGAGGCTGGATTGAAGTACCATATTTATATTTTTCCGTGAGTCATCCCATGCAGCATTCAGCAGGGTAGGTCCCATCAACTGGCCGTTAAATCCCAGGGTATCTATAGTTACATCGGTGAAAATATAGGGACTTCCGTCCATCTTCCGGTAGGTAAGCATACCTGATATATTTCCTTCCAGATCGGCATCAATTCCGGCTACGCTGGATATTTCATCCAGGTTCAGATTCCGGAAGTCCAGATTAAAGTCCTGATCTCCGTCCTGCGAAAGCGTACCATCAGCCACCAGGTATTTATCGCTGCTAAGCACCGAGATACTATCTACACGGGTCCTGAATTT
>Ga0180430_10003245_pt1 | contig 14130 bp, 10 predicted proteins | sample SS_ome_9_FD_132999 | JGI IMG/M metagenome (GOLD analysis project Ga0180430, IMG submission 132999) | Hypersaline lake sediment archaeal communities from the Salton Sea, California, USA - SS_1_S_2 metaG | ecosystem: Environmental > Aquatic > Non-marine Saline and Alkaline > Hypersaline >... | reverse complement strand
TTGATCTCATACTTAAAACCAGGCACCCCGAAAAATATCGTGAAGTAATTGGCAATGAATTCCATTCCCTCGGCCAATTTTGTTTTTTCCAACTCGTACACAGTTACGATAAAAGTTCCGTCCAACATGCTTGAACCAACATAGGGTCCTTTCCGGGTCATGAATTCGGGAACTTGAGGGCCTTCCAGGAATCTCTTTGCCATATCATTGGTGGATTCCGGAGGATAAGAGATATTAGTAATGATTACCATTATTCTTTCCTTTCTCATAAAGGTCGAAGAGGCAGGGTTTTAATTGTTTAAACGCTCATACGAACACAGTTCTATTCGCGTTCAGGCATTTTCGCACCGATGCTTTCCATCGCCTCCTCGATAGTCGACCACGTGGGCATTTCATAGTAATAGTCTTCAATATGAAAAAAGCTGGTTATGAATTTTGAGAAATATGCTCTTGCCTCTTCGTATTTTCCAGGATTCGTTTGATAGGCCGAAAAAACTCTGATCCCGTCCTGATTACTTGAAACGGCAGTTTCAACTAAAGGCGTAAAGATGCCTTCTGGACGAGGGTATTTCTCTAAAGCCCCAAGCCATGCAGTCAGAACATCCTGGTTTTTGCTTGCGGGGTAATGGGTATCAATCACGATAATCGGCATGATATCCTCCTTTCTTTGCAGGTATGAATCGGTATAGCACGTTAGCGGCGAGCCATACTTTTCAAAGCCCCCAGAGGCAGATCTCCCCTGGAGGCAATGCAATGGCAGTTTCAGGTGCCCTCGTATCATGGCCCTATCCAAGGTTAGACAAATTGTGCCGGCTTTGGGGAGGGGTGTTGAATGGTTCAGCGTGTCTGGGTCTGAACAGATGGAGGGGAATAAGAGATGTGGTTTAGGGTTTCGACTTTAGCATCGAACGCACATATCGCTTAACAGTATAAAAATAATGCGTTGTCGAAGGCTGTCAAATAAACGATGGCGCCACCCTTGGGAGGGGTCATCCAATATCCCCTGTCAGAATGTCACCTATCACACGCATAATTTCAGGGTCTTCCTCGCGCTGGAGCGGTCGAACGGGTGCGGCAATGATGTATGCGGCGACCCTCTGGTGTCAGCTATCGCCATTCTACAGGGGTATTGCGCCTTGGAGGATTTTAGCGGGCCGCTTTACGGGAAAAACAGGCCTCAGTCTGGAAGCTGTGAAACATTTTAGCGGTCGTCTTCGCGCTTATCCAATATGTCACGAATTTTTTGGGAAAGTTCGGAGATGCTGAACGGCTTCTGGATAAAGCCGTTGCACCCTTTTTGCATGATGTCGATGGCCTGCCCATTGATGGCATAGCCGCTGGAGAGCAGTATCGGAAGCTGGGGCCGGATTTCCCGCAGCCGGTCAAAGGTCTCGTTCCCGTCCATTCCCGGCATGATCATGTCCAGGATCACCAGGTGGATGGCATCCCCCTCCCGGACAACGATATCCGCGGCTTCCATGCCGCCCGAGGCAACGATCACACGATAGCCCAGTTTCTTCAGCATGGCACGGGCCACCATCCGAATCATCTCTTCGTCGTCCACCAGTAGAATCGTCTCCGAGCCGGTGATAATCTGATCGGTGACAACCGTTAGCGGGCCGGCCTGCTTGCCGGAGGCCGGCAGATAGATATTGAAGGTGGCGCCATGGCCCGGCTCGCTGTAGACGGTGATCGTACCACCATGGTTTTGGACAATGCCGAAAGCCGATGCCAGCCCCAGGCCGGTACCGCGCTCCTTTTCCTTGGTCGTGAAAAAGGGGTCGAAGATCTTTTGCTGCGTGTCAGCGTCCATACCGATGCCCGTGTCGGTTATGGAAACCTTGATGTAGGCGCCTGCTTCGATATGGTGAGGTGTGCAGAAGGAGGCGTCCAGGCTGACCGCGGCGGTTTTAAGGAACAGATCCCCGCCGGTCGCCATGGCATGCATGGCGTTGATGAAGATGTTCAGCATCACCTGCTCGATCTGCCGGCGATCGACCTCCACGATCAATGGGGAGGCCTGAAATTCCTGGTGGAGTTGAATTTCTTTGCGGGTGCGGCCGAACATGACGGCGGTGTCCGCAAGCAGTTTGTTGATATCAAGGGGGGCAATTTCATACTTGCCGCCGCGGGCCAGGCCCAGCAGCCGGGCGGTCAGATCCCGGGCGCTGTTGACGTAGCTCTCGATGGCCAGAATCTGTTCCCTGTGAGAGGCCGGAATTTCCTGCTCCACTTTCATCAGGGAGGCGTAGCCCTGGATACCGGTCAGCAGGTTGTTGAAATCGTGGGCGATGCCGCCGGCCAGGGTGCCCACGGCTTCCATTTTCTGAGCGCGCTGAAAGGCCTCTTCCATTTTTTGGTTTTCAGTGATGTCGACGGCGATCTGGAGGCGCACCAGGCGTCCATCCGTCCATTCGATGGCCCGATCATAATTGATATACCACCGGTTGCTGACCGGGTTTCTCCCCTTCCATGATGTAACACCGGTCGGCCGGCCGCGGTCGTCCAGCAATTGATGATTGGTGCAGTTCGGACAGGGCCCCGCCTCGTCCCGGAACGCTTTCCAGCAGATCTCGCCGGTCATGTCCCGCCCGAAGCTCTCGATCATGTTCCGATTCATGAAAAGAATTTCATGGGTTTCCATGTCGGCCACGTAGATGGTGGCGTCGATGCTGTCCAGGACGGTCAGAAAGCGCTGATGGGAGTTGCTGAGCGCTTTCTCGGCCTGCACCCGGTCGGTGATATCGGTGTAGACGGCGACCACGCCCTTCAAAACCCCGTCCACCATAATGGGCGACCCGGCGGCAATCACATTGAGCGGTGTGCCGTCCTTGCGGTAACGCACCGTTTCAAAGGCTTCCACCCGCCGGCCGGACAGCACCTGGCGGGTTTTGGTACCGGCTTCGTCTTTTCGGACCTGGCCGGCCACCAGGTCGTCAAGTTGTCGGCCCAGGGTTTCTTCAGGAACGTAGCCGAACATCTTCTCCGCACCGGGATTCCAGTCCACGACCCGGTGCCGTTCATCCATGGTGACGATGGCATCGGGGGCGTGATAGAGAACGGATTCGAGAAACATCCGGCGCTCGCGGATCTCTTCCTGGGCCTGGCGGATAGCGGTAATGTCCCGGACGTACTCGACCACGCTGGTCACATGGCCGGCGGTATCGTGGATGGGAAAGGCGCGCACTTCCCGCAGCCGCCCGTCGGCCGGGTTGACCATCTCCCGGCTGATGCTTTCACCGCTGGCAAATACCGGGGCCGCACTGCAGTCCTCGCAGGGCGCCGCCAGATTCTTGAAACGGCCGTAGCAGGTGTGCTTCCGGCCATCCGGCGGGGGTGTGATTTCGTCATGCCCCTGGTTGTTGGTGAAAAGAATATTGTAGTCGCGATCGACGACGATCAACAGGTCAGGTACCGCATCCAGTACGCTTTGCAAGAGCTGGTGCGTCGTTTCACGTTCTTTCCCGATGCGCCGACGTTCGGTCACATCCGCCAGGGTGACGAGGGCTCTCTGGTCCTTGAGAAAGGCGCCGCGAAACTCGATGTCTTTGACGGTGCCATCCATGCAGACGACCTCGAATTCGCTCACCGCACTGGGCGTTCCCTTGGCCGCCGACCAGTCGGCCATGACCCGCCGGCGATAGTACGGATCCGGGTAGGCCCTGGCAAACCAGTCGTCCAACCCGTTGAGGTCTTCCCGCGTGTAGCCGGTCAGTTCGCAAAATCCCCTGTTCGTCATGAGCAGACGGCCGTCGCTGCCCCAGACCGTAATCCCCAGGGCGATATTGTCAAAGAGGCTTTCCAGCAGCTCGTTCTGGTGCCGCAGGTTTTCCTGGACCTCGATTTCCGCTGTAATGTCATGGGCCACGGCGTAGGTCAGGCCCTGCTTCGCCAGCGGGTGAGACACCCAGTTCAGCCAGCGGTAGTCACCGTTTTTGCAGCGGTAGCGGTTTTTGAAATTGATGACCTTTTCGCCCTTTTGCAACCGTTCCTCCAAAACCGCTTGGGTGGGGGCGATGTCATCGGGATGGATAAAGGCGGCAAAGGGTTGGTCCAGCAGTTCGGCCTCACGGTAGCCGAGGGTCGCCTCAAAGGCGGGATTGATTTTGAGGAAGGTCCCTGTTCGGATGTCGGCAATGCAGAGCATGTCCAGCGACATGGTGAAGATGGCCTGGAGTTCCGCCTCGGCGCGGCGCAGTTCGCTGATGTCCAGGAATCCGCCCACCAGGCCGGCCACTTGGCCCTGTTCATCCCGGAAGACATCCTTGTAGAAAATCACCGGGCGATGGGCACCATGCCGGTCACGGACTTCAAACTCGTAGATCTGGCGCGTCGGGTTGCGGATCAGCGCCAGATCTTTTTGGTGATAGACGGCGGCATGCGCACCGGGCCACAACTCCTCGACGGTCTTGCCGCTGATCTGCTCCGGCGTCACGCCCATCAGTTCGGAGAAGGCCGGATTGCAGCCCACGTAGCGTCCCTGGACATCCTTGTAAAATACCGGAGTCGGAATAGCGGCCAGCAGGGAATCCGTGAACTGCAGGTTCCTTTTCAACTCGGCCTCAACACCGGCCAAACGCCGGTTTTCAGCCTCCAGTTGGCGGATCCGTTCGGCCATCTCGTTGTAGGAAGGGGGATCTGTCATCGTGCCTTGCCTTTCGAAAACATGCTGTAATCCTTATCACAATTTGCCCCTTTAGCGGTCAAGTCAAAAATGCTCAGCCTATTCGAATGTTTCGAGAAAATCATACGGAACAGGAACGGAGATTGCTACTGATGGTGTCTCTGTCTTGCAGATTTCGGCGTTTTACGGGAAGGATGGTGAAAAAGGACAGGCTGCAAACACGGGTGTTGGCTGAGGGTACAAGGCAAGCGTCTGGCAACGCGGCCTGAATTTTAATGGCGTTTTTTCCGCGCCGGAATAATTCAGACCGCGTTTCCTATCCGGATAGAACCGGATCACAGCGGCTCAAACGTAAATTTTTGTCCTCCGATGGACACCTCGTACATAAGGCCTCCCTTGGCGTGAACGAAGGTCACCATGCCCTTGTGATATTTGGTGTCAGCCTGAACACCGGTTCTGGGCCCGGCACTGGCCCCGGCCGTTGCCCCCTCGGTTCCGGCTTTGGCCTGGGCACCGGCGGTGATGGCAACCGCCTGGGCCGTGGCGCCGAACTCGAACTGACCGCTGGTAAATTCATCATACGCCCGCTTGTCCTGGAAAAATATGACCTCGCTGAAGGCTTCGCCGCCTAGCTGGAATCCGATCGAACCTTCGACCAGCGCCGATTTCCCGGTAACCTTGCCGCCGCGGTAGACCTGACCCTTTCCATATGAGCCCCCGATGACAAAGCCGGCCTTGCCGACGGTTGGAAAAACGGCGTAGCCGTAGGCGTTTTTAAAGAATTCGGCCACAACCGGAGATTCCTTAAACACCTGAATCGTTTTGGCATAGTTATCCGCCTGGGCGACTGCTGCGGCCGAGAACAGTACGGATAGCCCTAAAACAATGTATACAGCTGTCTTTTTGATCATTTTTTTAATCCCTTTCGTTGATGGGTTTGGTGTGACGAAAGCATCGCAGGGAAAGGACTCTTTGGGCAGGTACTTTAGAAATCCACGCGCGTGGTCGCGACAATCAATGTAACGACTGAGGTAACATCCCCGCTGAATCGAACAAACTAACCAATGATAAGCGGCTGCCGGCATGGCCTCTCTGGAGCTTGAAAATGCCGACACCCATTTATCAGATCGCATTCGATAAGAGAGTAGCTAAATATGCTTCTTCCGGAAGTCAATCGTTGAACTATGGAATTTACTTGTCTGCTAATCCAGAGCACAGCGTGACGCCGGTTGCGGTTAGAAAGCGTCCGTCAACAGTCTCTGGTATCTTCTCCCTATGATTTACCGGCGATGCGTTGCGGTACCATCCGCAACAGTCCCATTCCGGCTAATAGAAGGGCGATCAGGATGACGCCTCGCCAGAAGACGCGATCGATGATTTCATCCGCAGGGTCGGTCATCATTGAGATTTGGCGATCCCACGAATCGGACTCGAGAAGTACGAGGAGCCGCTCGAGCAAGTGGGTGACTTTTTCGGCAGCATGGCCGGTCTCGACGGCCGCATCGCGCACATCGGTCATGCGCAGGGGCTCGCCCTTGTCTTCCGGGTCCCTGTCGAAGCGGCTGACCACATGATCGATGGCGTTTACCGTTTCGGTGAGATCCTTGGCGAGGGTTCCGGAAACAGTGATCGTTTCCTTGAGTTCGGTCATGATCCCAAGGAGTTCGCTCTGGCGTGCCGCAAAGTCGTCCAGCAGCTGGGTTCGTTCCTGGGAAAATCGGTCAAAAAGCTGGTCGATCGCCTCCGTGCGCTGGGTGTTGACGCGCTCGTTGGCCATATCGAGAGATTCCCTTACCGTGGTTTCAAGCGCGGCCTGCAACTGTGCGATGGCAGCCGCCCGCTCGGCGGCAATGCGCGCAAAGAACGCCGCTTGCTGTTCATCCAGATCGCTTTGGATCTTTCCGGCACGTTCTGAGAGAATATCGCTTAGCTGCTGGATAGATTTGATCGCAGCCATGAGTTGAGCACCTTCCGGCTGGTCGACCAGCCGGTAGGCTGTCAGTTCGGTCTGTTCGCCCAGCAGGTAGGGATAACGCCCGGCAAACCAGAGCAACCGTTCCCCCAGCAGACGGGCGTTGTCCACGGCGGCGATTGCCTTGTCGGCTTCCTGTAACAGGCCTCGGGCCTGTCCCCGCATTGTTTGCGAGCTGATTTTGCGCCCGTCGACGAACTCATTGAAGCGCACCAGCGCCACCACCGTCCGGTCCGGATTTTCCTTGATCCAGGCGTCGATGAGGTTTTGCAGGGTGCGCAATTGCTCCTCGGAAAGGACGCCTCTTGCGGAAATCCAGGCATCGGTTTCGGCGCGCTTGAGGCGGTCCAGCGCGGGAAGACCGGCCTCGCCTATTCCGGCGGGGATCCAATGGGCCTCGAAGGACCAGGCCTGCAGCGATGTCAGCACCAGAAGATCGAGCAAACTTACCGCCGGGTTGGGCCCGACGGCGATGTCCAGGCTGGCGCCCACGCCGTTGCGCAGGAAGGACTGGGCCAGCCAGCGACCCTTGGGGTCCAGTGTGCCGCTGCGTGTGAGCAGATAGACCGATTCGCCGAGGGAGGCGATATAGTCGTCGGCCATGTCCATCACCACGGCCTGCATCTTCAGGGCGGATTCGGAGCCGTCGGAAGGGAGGGACTTGCCTTCGGTGGGCGCGGATGGCGGCCGCAGGACGCAGGATATCATCGTTAAAAATACCAGCAGGCTCGTCAGCCCCTTTATCACCCGATAGATGTTGTCATGACGTGTCACCTGATATTTCCTCCTGCGTGCGTCCATCCGACACTTCTCTTTTACAAATAAAATGGCCACGTCATTTTTCTTCACATATTTCCGTCGGCGTTCCGTTTTTCCACCAGCGCGTTCCACAGAAAAATGGAATAGAGCATGGGATTGTGGTCGCGAAATGCGCGCGGGATTAAAAGACCGGAATCGATCTGAGACCCTTTCACCGTATCTCCGGAAGCATTGATTTCTTCTCCACAGCCGTTGTCAAGCAACGCCCCTTCACGACCGTTTCGATCCTGGAGACTGCCATCGCGGGCAATCCATACGCGCTCACCTACATGGCGGAAAGGGCCTTCGCCGGGAACGGTTGGGACGATGTCCTTGCCATTGACCACCCGATAGGCATTCACGTGGAAATGAGCTTGAAATCCCTTGTCGCCTACACGTGGCGAGCCAAAGGTGTAGAGCCCCTGTACATCATCCAGGCGGTCGGCGGCCAGGGTTGCCAGGGCCGCCCCCAGGCTGTGGCCGGTGAGCCAGACTTTAAGGCCTTGGGCCTGCAGTTTTTCGATTTCCGGTTTTAACGCGGTCCAGATCTCTTCCAGGGCAGCCTTGAAACCACTGTGCACCCGCTCCCCTTCGCTCCAATCGGAGAACCGGATATCGATGTTGGTTTTCAAATCGGCCAGGATCCGTTGCGCATCGAAGTGCTCCTCACGTCTCCAGATCTCGCTGCCCCGGAAGGCGACGATGGCGAAACGGTCATTGGCGGCGACGAAGCAGTAGGTACCGGCGTGTTCGATAAATTGAACCTGTTGAAACCCGGCCTGACGCAGTCGCTGCCAGGCATATTCCGCGTCCGAATAGACCAGGGTGGAAGCTTCGGCCAGCCACCAGGCATTGATCAGACTGAAGGACGATGCCCCGCATTCAAAGGGAAAAAAAAGATGCTTCTGAAAGTAGTCGAATTGATCGAAGGGGGGCGAGATATTGTCGAACGTGATCCGTGGGACCTCTTTTTTGCATAACGGCGTGTTTTGCGCCCAACCGTTGGCGGACACCAGCATCGCCGCCGCTATGGCGACTAAAATGCACGTCGTCCATGATCTACAGCTCCGATTCAAAAAGGCTGCCGAATTCTTTGCGAAGTTTGTAAAAGGCATCGATTGGCTCACTAAATTCTGCGGCATCTTTCGGCGTCACGCGACGGCTGTAGGCCAGGTCGTTTTCATAAAAGATTTCCGCCAGCTCCGTGGACAGGGGAGCATTTTCAAATACGATGGCCGTCTCGCTGTTGAGCTTCTCGCTGCGCGGATCCAGGTTGTAGGATCCCACCAGGGCATAGCGCCGGTCGAAGACGGCATACTTGGCGTGGATGGTGCCTTCGGTCTGCCAGTCCCGATCGTAGCGCCGACCGTACCATTCCCAGATCTGGACGCTGCCGCCGCTCTCGCGGGATCCTTCCTCCTCGTTTATCGCCAGGAGGTCCTCGTAATAGCTGCGGCCTACCATGGTCAGTTCGGGTAAATCGTTGGTGTCGGGGCTGTTGGAAAGAATCACGACACGCACGCCCCGGGCCGTTGCCGCCCGGATGGCTTCGATAAAGTCGGCCGAGGGGATAAAATAGGCGTTGCAGATGAGAATCTCCCGCTCCGCGTGATCGATGAGCTTCCAATAGGCCTGCTGGATATAGGATTCGCCCAGCCGTGGCCGGTTATGGAAAAAACGGCTGCGGGCATGGATGTATTTCAGGTCGGGCTTGGTCTGCGCCATTTTCTTGACACGTTCGGTAACATCGGACCGGGTCGAATAGGGAATTTCCAGTTTTCCGACTTCATCCAGAAACTCCCGTGTCTTTTGCCAGTAAAGATCGGTATTCAAATCTCCCCGGCTTTCCTTGATGGCGACAAAGTGGTCGAAATTGCGTTCGAAGGCCGTTACCATATCGGCCACGATGGGGCCTTTGACAATGACGTCCTGATCCCGCCAGTTCTCGTCGGGATCCATAGGGTTCACCCGAAAATACGCGTTGGCGACGTTCAGTCCGCCCGTGACGGCCGTACCATGGTCGGTTTCCCCGTCCACGATCCACATTTTTTCATGGTAGCGGTTATCCGGGGCCTCGGGATCCCGGGCGGGCGACAGAAACGGTATGGGCACCTCGTTGAGCCATTCCAGATAAAGGGATTCGTAGCCCTGAACCTCGATGCCGTGCTGCTTGAGGTCGAAATACATCCACTGGGTCTGAAAACCGAGGTTCGAGGGGGCATCCACGATCACCCGGACATCAAGGCCTGCGGCCTTTTTTCTTTTCAAGATTTCGGCGATGTGCAGTCCGGATTCGTCGCCCGCAAAAATCAATGCCTGGATCCGGATTGATTTTTTCGCTTTTTCCAGCAGCTGGACGCGCGCGGCGAATGAGGCGTCGCCGTTTTCCAGCACGGCTATTTTATTGGCTTTCGGATGATGGGTCTCGAAAAGGCCCTGGCGCCCTACTTCCTCGAGCGGGCTTCCTTCATAGGCCGCAGGCGGCCCGAAGACCTGTGCCAGCCCGGTGTCGGTTGGAAGCTTTTCCAAGGGGGGCATCGAGGGCATGGCAGCATATGGACCGGATGCCGATGGGGAACCGCCTTGCAGTCCACAGCCTGCCAGGATCGTCAAAATGGTTAACAAAACGAAAAGGTATCGATAGCGTCTCATGGCAACATTCATAGTGACCAATCGGTCGTGGTTTAGGGTGGCATCAGCCCGGCCTCCCGGAAGTAGCGAAGGGCGCCTGGATGCAGCGGGGCGCTCTGCCCTGAGAGGATACCCTGCTTCGTCAAACGGGTCAGCGCCGGATGCTGAAGGCGAAACGTTTCAAAGTTTTCAAATATTTCCCTGGTAAGCGCGTACACCACATCCGGCGAAACCCGGATCGACGTGCACAGGATGGCGACGACGCCCATGGTGGCTACATCCGATTGATCCCCCACCTCCGGATAGAGCTGCCTCACCGGTATCGTGCTGCGAATGTAATCATTTCTTTCGGCCACCATCCGGTCAATGCCGGGGCCGGAAATGGGCACAATGCGGGCTTTGCGCTTGCCGGACAGGGCCTTGTAAATCGTTTCGCTGGGATGGCCCACCGTGAAAAAATAGGCGTCGAGGCGATTGTCTTCCATCAGGATGGGCGCATCGGAGGCCATGACGTCGAACTGGGAAATATCCCGCTTGGGGTCGATGCCCGCGGCCTCCAGAACGTTCAAGATGATCCGGTGCTCGCTGACGCCAGGATTGCCGAGGCTGACGCGCTTGCCCTTGAGATCGGCAAGCGTCGTTATTCCGGCATCGACCGCCGCAACCAGGGTCACCGCTTCGTAATGGAGGCTGAATACGGAACGCAGCTCACTTTGCGGACCCTTATCTTTCCATGCCTCCCGTCCGCCGACGGCCTGGTTTTGGGTATCCGATTGGGCCAAACCGAATTCCAGGTACCCGGCCAAAATCCCCTTCAGGTTGAACGTGGAACCGTTTGTCGCTTCCACCGCGGCCCGAATCCCGTTGATTTGGCCATTTTCATTGAGTATCCTGGCCATGGCCAACCCCACGGGGAAATAGACCCCGGCGATGTCGCCGCTACCGATGGTGATAAACACTTCCTCGGCGCAAAGATCAGACGGGTCGGCAATGAAAAAAAAGAGTGCCAGCCAGCAGGCAACCCCAACCGATATCAGCTTCCTTTTCATGGACACTCCAAAACGAGACCGCAACCCGCGGATGAATCGGTGGAAGCGCCAACCTGAAAGCTCTTGGGGGCTTCCCAGTTGAGCGATTGAAGCTGGTCCAGGGCGATGGGCCCCTGGTCGAGAATCATTACGGCACGAAACCCATCGGTGAAATAGGGATCCCCCGTCAAGTTCGTTCTTGGTTCGGAAGGCCTGGCACGTCCGACGCCTTTCACAAATCCGACCTTGGCCAGCATCTGGGAGTATATCAAATCCTCGATAAGGGCGTAGCGGGCTTCGTCGATGTCCGGATCGATCTTGTGGGTGACCGGCGGCCAGGCTTCGGATGTGAAGCGGACCCCGATATCCCGGCTGACCTGACCGATGAATACCGGTTGGCCCTGAAAACGCAAGGGACTGTACCACAACCGCAGGTGGTTGCGCTCGTGGATGTTGTGGCGTGGTTTCTGGCGGGCGAAATCGTGGCGGCGCCCCTCGTAGAACAGCGGACTGACGGGCGAGTACCGATAACGCGACCCGAACAAAAAGGACTTGACGGTCTTCCACACGGCGGTGGAATAGGTTTCCTCCGCCGGAAGCCAGCCCCGGCGGGCGAAAGCCGCCGTAATGGTCTTGAAGTCGCCGATAATGACGAGATTGGCGGGATCGCCGAACCGCGAGCCGTCTTCGTTGCTGGTACAGCACGGCAGGGCCTCCAGGGCCTCACGCAACCCCTCTTCATCGACATCGACGATTTCTTCCTTGGGATACAGACTGTCGAAGTCCACCATGCGGTAGTCGACCCGCATCCCCGGAATCTGGACGAAAAACGTGAAGAACTTGATTTGCTCCGCGGCAATGAGGTCGATCTGGACCACCTTTTCGCCTTCGTCGAGATTGGTGTAGATGAAGCCCGTCACGGCCGTGTTCGGCAGGATGGGATTCTGGAAGGTCATTTGCCGGAAATGGCGCTCCATCTCATCCCGATAGACACCAAAGAGACCGCCCCGCAGGGCATAAACCACCTCGAGAGGCGAAAAGTAATTCGGGTCGGTGGCCGTGCTGAGCAGGTAGAAGGCCTGGTCACTGTGGTTTTCAACCTTGACCCATACGGGTTGGATCTCCTTGTTGATCAAGTCGACGTCGAACAGGGAACGGGCTTCCTCGGCCGTGGGAACGGCCACCGTCACCCGGACGTCCTCATCCGCCTTCGATACGGCTCTATCCCAGAACCGGACCGCATTGACGGATTCCGGCTGGTAGGTGCCGCCTGTTTGAAGCGTCGCGCAGCTGGCAAGCACCGTCACGAAAAACAGGATCGCAAGGCCGTATGCCGGCCGCAGACATGCTGTCTTCGAAACACACAATGATTTATGCGCAAAGGGGAGACAACGCATCGATGGGTGACCCTCCGGCCTCACGTTTAGGCCCATATCCTGATGTCGAGGTTACTTGAAATTCGCCAAAGCTTCCTTGTAGGCGTCATAGAGGGCCTTGTAGGCTTCGGTAAACCCATCTTTGGCATCGTCCCAGGAATCCGCGGAGGCGTCTCCCAACTCGTCCAGCTTGTTGGCCGCTACCTCCCGTTTTTGTTTCAGGTTTTCGATTTCTTTCTGGTAGGCGACCTTGGCGTCGCCGGAGGCCTCGTCGGCCTTGGCCTGCAGCACATCGATCTCGGCATCCGTCTTATCGAGGAGCACCTTGCCGTGTTCAATCGCGTCGTTCTTCTTTTCGACCATATAAGCCTTGAAAGCCTCCATGGCTTCTTTGGTCTCTTTGGCCAATTTATCGGATGTGGTTTCGCCGATGGCCGGTCCCGACAGGGGGATGGCGATCACGAGGGCGGCGATGACAGCGAGTAGGATGGTTGCGCGTTTCATGGAATTCTCCTTGGTTTCGGATAAAATGGTTAAAGCCTGTTCCCTTGCAATGCTTGGGGTATGATGGGTGATATGATCATTCAAAGTTCGGACGCGACGGCCAAAAGCACCATCACGCGAATTCCTGCCTCAAGGTTTGCGCGTGCAGCGCATCTCGGGAGCCTCGTAACCCCAGACGATGGTGGCTTCGCCCTGGTGCTCCCAAAACATTTCGTTGCGGCCCTGGTATTTGGCGCCGCTGCCGGAGGGCTGCCGAACCATCAACGACACCTGATCGCCGCGCTCGGCGATCAGGGTCGGCGGCTCGGTTTCGAAAAAAGTGACGGCCACCTCGTTCCGTGGATCGCCGTCACAGGTAAACCAGAACGGCCCTTTTTCAGGGACCAGGCGATAGCGGGCCTGCAGTTCGGCGATGCGGTGGCGATATTCGCTTTCGGTGCAGGTGCGCAGGTCGTCGCTTTTCCAACACTCGTTGCGGCCCTTGATCCACCCGCGCTGCTCGGCCTTGAGCACGGGCGGATGTTCATTGGCCGCCTTGCGGGAGGCCGCCGCATAGACCTCGGCCAGTTTGCGGTCCAGTTCGGCCAACTGTTCGTCTTTGCAGATCATCTCTTCGACGCTGCCGCTGGCTTTGGCACAGTCGAAGGAGGGCCCTGCCGCCCAAACGGCACCGATGGGAACCACCGTTAACATGATAAGAAAAACACCTATACCGATATCCAATATTGCCCGTAGCTTCATCTCTCCCACCCTCTGGATAGTCCCTATCGATGTTGTTGGATTCCTTGAAGCAATGATCGGACGTCCAATCTGGAGCCCAATGGGGACGTTGAATGACTGCCTTACTTCGGATAAGTTTGTCTAAAATGAGTCATTGTCAAGGGCCGAACTGGCCGGCTTTGAGGTAAATGTAGGGGCGCGAAAGTGTCAATGCCTTTCGTGCACAGCCGCCGCTAATCGGTAGTCCTCTTAATTAAAGGCTTTTCCTGCTATCCTCCGGTGATGGGCCGGGCAGGAGGTGCCTGAAGGAAAAATTACTTACGGTTCCCTGGTAGGGTTCGATGGAACAAGGAGTAGACCACCGGAATCAGCACCAGCGTGATCAGGGTGGAACCGGTAAGGCCGCCCACCACGGCCCGGGCCAACGGGGCCTGGGCGTCGGCGCCTTCGCCGATGCCTAAAGCCAGCGGCAAAAGG
>Ga0180430_10003244_pt1 | contig 14131 bp, 6 predicted proteins | sample SS_ome_9_FD_132999 | JGI IMG/M metagenome (GOLD analysis project Ga0180430, IMG submission 132999) | Hypersaline lake sediment archaeal communities from the Salton Sea, California, USA - SS_1_S_2 metaG | ecosystem: Environmental > Aquatic > Non-marine Saline and Alkaline > Hypersaline > Sediment... | reverse complement strand
TCTGCGAAGCATCAATGCCCCTACAAAAAATTGCAGGTAAAACACCCAAAACCATACAGGCCAATGCAACAATAATGGACATTTTATGAACGCCATCTGCTTGTGAGGCAAACATATCAGGATCAGCAATAACAACCCAAAACCAAGGCACAATCATCCATGCAATTTGTCCAACCGTTTGAGAAAATGCCATCAAGCGGGTACGTTCGTTGTAATCCGAAGTCATTTCATAACCCAAACCAATTAAAGGAGTTGAGAACATTGTATTTCCTATAAGATAAACCATTGAGAAAATGAGGAAATACCAGAAGTTAAACATCTGTGAATTTTCAGGGTTAAGTTGCCACAGGATTGCGAAAAGAATACCACTTAAAATAGCCCCAACAAAAATATATGGCCTTCTACGTCCCCATCTTGATTTAGTGTTATCGGATATAAAACCCATAATCGGGTCGGTAATGGCATCAAATAATCTGGGAAGACCGCCCAGTAAACCAGCTAAAAATGGATCCATCCCAAAGGCTGTAAGCAAAAAGAACATAAAAAAACCTAAAGCACCCGGCAATAAGTTATTTACTAAATGGCCTCCACCAAATGCCGCTTTCTGCAAAAACGGGACTTTATCTTTCGCTGCAGTTTTATAATGTGACATAAGTTTTAGTTTATTTTATTATTTAGGATAAAATGGCTTCATCACTTTTTTTGGTGTTCTGTCGACCTTAAATACTCCCCAATGTTTTTCAGGTTCCAGTTCTTCAGGCGAGCCTTTCCATGGTTCGTCAAAAGCTTCAAATAAAAAGGTTATTATTCCCTCCTCTTTACACCAATTAGTCAGGTCGTGGTAATATATTTCCTGAAACTCTTCGCTAACATTTTCCGGATTAATTCCCCTTCCGTTTGAGTTGGTTGCCCATCCTGCTTCTGTTATCATTACAGGCTTATGAGGATATTTATCGACTACTCCAAAATAGTTCTGTTTGGTATACTCAAGTGCTTCGTGAATGCGTTTGTATTCCCAAACCGGGTAGGTATGAATGGATATAAAATCCACCTCTTCAACAAGTGGAGCTAACTTCGTATGCCAGGGTACATAATTTTCGCAAAAAGTTACAGGTTGTTTGGCTCCTTTTTTAATCATCCGCACATATTCAATCACCTTTTCAACCGGTACAAAATGATCGGTCCAATCAACGGTTGCTTCATTTCCTGCAGAAAGGGAAAACACAATATCGGGATATTGATTCGCAAGTTTTATCAACTTTTCAATTTCAGCCAAATTCTTTTTCCGGTTCTGCTCCAATTCTTCTTCAGAATAAACAGCGCCCCATGGGCAGCCAAAATTATTCATCTCAGCCGTGATGTATGCTCCCAGCATTACCCTAAATCCGAGTTTCTCTTTTTGAATAACATCCAGCACAATTTCTGCGTGTTTACTACAATCGTACAAACGAAGATATTCCCAACGCCCTTGCAAAATCAGCAAGTCTTCTTTAACCTGATTGTAGTTTGGATAAGTTTCTGTTTCGGGATTTTGCCCTTCCCGGTATCCCGAATAACAGATGGCAGCTCCAGGTGTAATATTTAAATTTTTATAACCGTTCATTTTTTATGCCTACAGTTTTGTGTATTTCAGGTTTCCGTTTTTATCCCAAAGCCCCCAGTATGCACCAACATCACCTTCGGCATCTACTTTCCAGCTCTCATCGAAACTAGAGAAATACATTATCTCAATGTTCTCCTCATGGCTCCATTGTTGTGTATTGATAAAATATTTCAAGGCATTAGCGGTTGTAGGCTCCGAACCTTCGAAAGCTGTTCCAATGTTAGGCCAGCCTGTTTCGCTGATAACAACTTTCTTTCCTTTGGCAGCCTGCAAAGCACCGTAATACATATTTTTCATATAAACCAGCGAATAGTCGATGTGGCAGCCTTCCCAGAACGGGTAACAATTGGCAAAAATCACATCGCAGGCTTCAGTAATTGCCGGGCGGTTCATAAACTCGTAGTAAGCATCAACATAACCCACTTCAATTCCGGGAAGCGCCTCTTTTACACGGTAGATATAATCCAACAATTCTTGTTCGTTTAACTCTTCGCGATACAATACCTCATTTCCAACAGCTACCATATCGGCATTACCTGCCTTTGCCACCTTAATCAGGTTTGTAATCTCTTCTCCGTTAAGCTCTTTATCGTCGCTTAACCAGGCTCCTGCCATAACTTTTAAGCCATTTTCTTTTGCAATTGCCGGAATTAGTTCGTTTCCATCGGTGCACGAAAATGTGCGTACCCACTTGGTGTAAGGTTTAATAATTTCAATACGGTTCCGAATTTGTTCGGCACTGAGAATTGAACCAGGCCCCTGATCATCAAGGTAAGAGCTAAAACAAATTCCATGCATACCGTTATTGAGGTATTTGATAAAAAGTGCTGTTAAATCTTCTTCCGACGAATAGTTAAAATCAACACCGATTAACGATAATATTTTTTCACTTCTAAATGACATAATTCTTTTCTTTTTGATTGTTAAGATTTGGCCTGAACAATTCATGAATTATTCAGGTTAGTGGTAAATTCGATAAGTTGAACTTCACCGTTTCTTGTGAATATTTTTTGACTGCATTCCACGTCCATTGCCTGCCCGGGAAATTCTTTTTTACTTCCGTCGGCAAACAATACACTTAGTTTTTCGTCCTTACCAAAAGTGTAAACAACTGGTACCTGGCAGAAAGTAAACCCAAGTTGGTTTTTGGTCAGTTCCAATTCTTTTATATTTCCTGATAAATCGACATAGGAAAACACCTCCCCTTTATTTAAAATCTCATTGCGGTTAAGCAGCGTGGGCGCAAAAGTGATTTTTCCTTTTTCAATGCAAATACCAAGTTCACCAAAACGGGAAATAACATCTTCTTTTACCTGCCCGGTTAAACCGGGTTGTTTAACACCCGCATTTGCCGGGGTATGCGAATAAGCATCGGTTGGAAAAGCACCATAAACTTCAGGCGATTTGTACAAACCAATGCCAGCCTTAATCTCGTAATAATGTTGTTTTAACTTCCCAAGGATTTTCGCATTTGCACCTTCGTCGACTGCCTTAAAATAGCATTCCTGTGTAGCAAGCAAGAGTTTGGAAACCATGTGCCAGTAAATACTTCCGAGCCCCTCGTAGCCATAAAAAGTACCTGAACGCCCGGTAAACGACTGGTGGTCAAAAATCTCTTCAAACATACCAAGTACCGCATCCATTTCCTGCTGGACAAGTTTCCCATATTCATTCTCAGGTAATTTCTCCATTGCCTCTTTTAAGACTTCAGCATTTCTAAAGGAACTGTTAAAATGATACTTCCCGGTATTATCTTTCGAAAGAATTTCTGAATTGCCATTGCTAAGCAGTTTTTTCAACAATACCGATTTTTCTACTTTTGTTGGTGGGATATTGTTCTTTTCGACAAAACGCGGTAACTCGCGGTTGGGGTATAAAATGTAGCTATACTGGTCTTCCCTAAACATTTTGCTAGCTTTAAGGGCATCCAGTACACCCAGGCTTTCCTGCACTGATAAATAACCGGAACTTAATACGGCTACCTGCCCTTCCAGCATTTCATACAAATAGCGTATCGAAATTGCTTTACCTTGAATTGAAATAAGGTTGTAGGCATGGTAAAGCCCGTCGTTCCTCTTATTTTTTTGAATGGATTGATCGATGTATTTCAGGGTAAGTTGTACAAACTCTTTTAACCTGGTTATTTGTATTACAGATTTATTGCCCGAGAAGGAATTCCCGTAAATGCTATTTCTGAATTCTGTTCCAACATTGCCCAGATAACTGGTAAAATAGTACCTGTCTTCGTCGGAAAAACCGTTGACTAGCAAATTGGCATTCTCTTCGAAAACAGAGAAAGTTTTATCAAATTGAAGTTTGATTTCATCTGAAATAGTAAGCTCTTTAATGGAAGCAATATCCAATTTTTTCTCCCAGAATTCCAGAAACCGGCGCAAATAATAAAGAGTTACCATCGAAACGCCATTACCAACAAGCGCATTGTTTGCGTCGTTCCACTCGGGGCGCTGCGTGTTGAGCCATATACCGGCTTCGGGAATAAAATTGCTTAGTTTTGAAAGCAAAGTTACCAGAACTTTTTCCAAAAGGTTGGCTTTGCAGATTTCTCCATTTTTATTGCGACAGAGTTTCCCGTCGGCACCAATTTGCTCTGCAAGTTTGTTTAACTGGTTGTTTAGTTCAAAATCGAATTCAATCGTGTCTTTCGGGTTTTTAACAATTTCGTCGAAAGCTTTAATCCGGTATGGTACATTGGCATATACAAATATTTCTTTCGATAAAAGTTCATCCAGTTTTCCGGGGTGAAATGCTTCCGATTGTTCGAGAAATTTCTGAAGATAAATAATCTGATGGTCACCCCAATAGCCAATGTACGCCCAGGGATCATCAGGGTCGGGACATTCCCAGTCGATTCCCTCGCGGGTTATTCGATACGGGTTGTAACCATCGGGTGTTGAAGCATTAACAAATTTTGCGATAATTCCTTCAATATATTCGGGGTACGATAAACTCAGTGCCTCCCAATTTTGGAAAATATCGCGCCAGTTACCCTGATAATTCAACTTATCGGTACCATCCTCGTTTTTTGTCTCAACTGAAAACTGGTTCCACGGACGGCTTGGATCGCCATGGCGGCGGCTAAAAGTAAGTGGCAGGTATTCAGAACAAATACGTTCCAGAACTGGACTGTTTAATTCCTGTGCCCATGCAATTAGTTTATTGTATTGAATTTGTTCTGGCAACTGCTCCAAAGCCGATGAAAACTGGGCAGATACGTTTTTATTGGTTTGTTTTACATAAAGTTCAAAATCTACTTTGTCAACCTTATAGTTGTCGGTAAAAATACCGCCACGCATTACATTAAACAGGGTATTCGAGAAATGGCGTACACAGCTTAACTCTTCATTGCCGGTTTGTAAACCATCGGCGTTGGCAACAATTTTTTTCAGCTCCAACGTACCCGAATTAATATCATTTACCAGTGCTTGTTTTGAATTTTTACCTGTTCTAATATCCTCGTTAAGGTTATCCACTGCGGTTGCATCCTGGTTTACCTCGGCTATAATAAACCACTCCTTGCTTTCCTCATTATTCAGTTCGAATGTGGTGTTAACACAATACGCTCCCCTTGCTGCCCGTACATCAATTTCAGTTTCAAGTGGTAATCCTTTTTTAAAGTTATCCAACTGCTGGTCGGAAAGCAGGTATTTTGCATTTTCACATGGAACAATCGACCAAACTGTTGTGGCTTTTAATGCTTCACTTGGTTCGGCACGGTCAACCGGAATAGAGCTAAGAATGAACAGCCCCAACTTGCTTTCTTCCAAAAGTTCGTTTTTTTTATATGCATCCAGTAAATTACTGTACTCATTCTGAAAAGCATAATCGATACCATAAGGAAGGATATTTCTGATGCCATCCAGCAGCTCAATTTTCAAAGGTGATTTACCTGTATTAGTTACGGTCGATTTTTTTATCCAGCCATATTTTTCGCTGTTGCACCACCCGTAACGGAAACTAACTCCCAGGTCTTCATTAATCTCTTCAAAAACAATTTTATTCCCGTAAATATTTTTATACAGGTTACGCGAAATGGCATATATTTTTTCTGCTTCACCGGTAAAAGGTTCCCATAAATAGGTCTTGTTCTTTCTCTCGACTAGACATATTGTTTTACTTCCCGTTTTCCCTTTATAATCGTGTATCTTATCCACAGTGTAATACGGAAATAATGCGTTGTCACGATTTTTTCTTCCTGCAGAAAGTGAGCCGTTACTGGATAAATACATCCAGTGGTCGGAATCACTCACAATGGTCATAAAAAAATCCGGCATGCGATTATAGTTACTGATTTTGTAAAACTTTTCGTTTTCAATTTCAACAAATTGCCCGTTTACTTTACTGTTCTCTTCACTAATCTTACTATCTCCCAGGTAAATATCTTTCATCTTGCCACTAATTTTAATGGTTTAGCAGGGGGAGCAAAAAACTGCTCCCCCATACAAAACCTCAAACTAAACCAAATTCCAACTAAACCTTTGAACAATAGGGCTCCTTAAATTTCTCCTCGCAATAATCTATTGATAAACACGTACAAAGTCAATTTCCATTGACGACTCGGTAAAAGCAGAATCAATACTTCCGCCCAAAGTTCCGCCCATGGCAACGTTCAAAATAATAAACTGTGAAGCATCGAATGGCCAGGTTGCTGCATCCTTGGTATCCGGTTTGTAAGTGTAGAATATTACATCGTCAACCAAAAATGAGATTTGATTTGGCGACCAGTTTACCGAATAGACATGAAATTCAGAGGATGCATCGGCAACAGTCGTAGAACCCATATTCTCGGTTGCACCAGAACTTGAAGTTGTATGAATTGCTCCCTGGATATGGCCAGGATTATTCCCAATACCTTCCATAATATCTATTTCGCCGCATGCAGGCCATCCGGCTGTTGAAAAGTTAGAACCTAACATCCAGATTGCGGGCCAGGTACCACCACCTTCTGGCAATTTAGCCCTGACGTCTACTCTTCCGTATGTAAAATCATACAAGTCCTGTGTTTTTAAACGGGCTGAAGTATAACTGCTTCCCTCGTAACTTTCTGTTTTTGCAGTAATTTTCAATACGCCTTCGGCTACCGAAATATTATCTGTTCTGTTGGTATAATATTGCGCTTCACCATTTCCCCAGCCACCATCACCGGTTCCAATATCGTAAGCCCAGTTGCTTGCGTCCGGACTTCCGTCGGTATTAAACTCATCAGCCCAAACCAGGTCAGAATATACAACATCTACTTCTTCTTCTTCTTCTCCACTACCAGGTTTTACTGTTGTAAAAGTTTGATACCAGGCAAATGTTTCATCTTCCTCTACCCTCACCATCAGAAGATTATTTGTTACCTGAATAATTTCATACTCACTTTTTCCAACATACCAACTCATGAAGCCTCCATCAGAGAAACTCATACTTGTTCCACGATATCCTCCATCAACCGTTGCAATGGATGAAGCAGGTGCGAAAGAAACATTCTTAACACCAGAAGGATCCACAACATCTGGTCCATGACAGACATCACCTTCAACTCCAATTTTACCGGCATAAGTTCCAGGAATAAATGCAGCACCAGCTGTTTGTTCATAGGTCATTCCATCAGCTGTTTTTGTGAATACAAATTCGGCATCGTACATACATTCCTTTTCAAAAGGAGCTGCATTATACCAGGCAGCATAGGTTTTGCCAGCATCTTCGAAGTTTGGCCCTAAGCCAACATGACCGGGTTGGTCGGCAGCCCAATACCATGTTTTCGAACCTCCTCCTGTAAGAAACTGCAGGGCTTCCTCATCGGTAAAACTGCTAAAAACTTCAACCTGAACTGTTTTACTTGAAGAAACACCACCTGTTCCAACTGCAACTACAGTAACATTGTAGGTATTAACCCCATTTTTTGAGAATTGATGAGATACCGTTCCGTCAGGGGCAATTTCGTTGTCTTTGCCATCCCCGAACATGTAGTTATAAGTTATTTCATTGTCGGCTGTTGCCACAAAATTTACAATACCGCTACCATCACCGTAAGGATTATCGTTGTCAACCCCCACCACTTCAAACGTTACGTCAACATTTGTTGGGGCTACTAACTCGCCCAACTCATAATTATCTTCCTCGCATCCGCTGAAAACCAGTTGGAACCCCAGCAGGATTATTAATATATATTTACTAAATTTTATCATTGCTAACAGATTTAATTGGTTAATTTGAATTCATCGAAATAATAAACCGAGTCGTCTCCCGAACTTCCAAAGTCGAAGAAGATGACAACTTTAACAAAATCGCCAGCTGGCGCATCACCAAAATCATAAATTAATTCTTCCCAGGCATTAACGGTTGAAGTGTTTAAATCCACCTCGTGTGTTACACTTGCATCGGCATTTTCGAGTTTTAGCTTAACCATCGCCCCATTTTTCGGCGACCAGGTTTTTACGCTAATTTTACTGTATGTGTCCAGATCGAGCGTAGCAACATCAAAGAAAATCCCTGCCCAGGTTTCGGCTCCATTCTGTTTTGTGAATTGTGCAACATTTGCTGTAGTATTCACCCCTGAAACATCGGGGTTTGCAACTACCTCAACAAACGCATTTCCAAATTCGGTGAATGTAGGAGCTTCACCTTCGAAATCCTGAAACACAAATGGAGCTATACCACCGCCTTCGTTTGCCAGAACGATTTCATCGTAATAGTAAACCGAGCCATCACCTGAATTTCCAAAGTCGAAGAACATTACAATTTTCACATAGTCAGCTACCGGGGCAGCGCTAAAATCGTAGGTTAACTCTTCCCAGGTATTAGCCACTGTTGTGTTCATATCAACTTCGTAGGTAACACTTGCATCAGCATTTTCGAGTTTCAATTTAACAACTGCTCCAACTTTGGGCGACCATACTTTAACTTTAATATTACTGTAAGCATCTAAATCGAGTGGTTCAACCCCAAAGAAACTTCCTGCCCATGTTTCGGCTCCATTTGCTTTGGTTTGTTGTGCCACATTTGCTGTGGTATTAATCCCACTGGCATCAGGATTGGCAACTACTTCGGTTGCTGCATTTCCAAAATCTGTAAATGTTGGTGCCTCGCCTTCAAAATCCTGAACCGGAGAGGTGCTTGGTACCTGAGCCAATTGTAATTTAATATCATCGAAATAATAGATTGCATCGTCGCCCACATTCCCAAAGTCAAAGAATAAGACTACTTTCTGATATTCGTTGTTGATGTCGATGGCAGAGAAATCGAACGATAATTCTTCCCATGCACTTGCAACTGTAGTAGTTGCATCCACTTCAGCAGAAATATTTCCATCAGCCAGATTTTCAACCTTCAGTTTAACAACTGCACCCGCTTTGGGCGACCAAACTTTCACTTTGAAACTTTTCTTAACTGAGAAATCAATTGGATTTTCTAATGTAAGGATTGTACCACCCCAGGTTTCCGCGCCTGCCGGCTTCACCGATTGTGCAACTTTTGCACTGGTATTTATACCACTTGCATCGGGATTATCAATTACGGATGATGCAACACCACCGAAATCGACAAATGCATAGTTTATAGTGAATGATTCAAAATCGATTGGTAAATTAATCGGATCTGAAGCTGCCTCAATAGTAATTGTTTCGGTATATTCAGTAGTAGCAGCACCCGCACTTTTTGCAATCACTTTTACTTCGTAATCTCCAATTTCAGTATAGGTATGTGTTGCCACCTCACCAGGTAAAACGTGCGTTGGTTCTTCATCTTCAACATCGCCAAAAAAAATATCTATAACAGTAGCAAATGTTGCAGTAGCAGAAACCGAAACAATTTTAGGGTTTGTTGCATCTTTTGTAATTGTAACTACCAAATTTTCCGGAGCTTTAAACGTAACGTTTAACTCTTTTGTCGTTTTTGTGGAAAGCCCGGTAATACCAAGTGCAGTAATTCCAACCTGGTACACCCCTTCGTCGTATATGTGCGTAGCCTCTTCCAACATCCCAAGTTCAACAGAAGCACCATCGCCAAAATCAATTGTATATTTTGCAGCACCTTCCGAATTTGGCAGAATCGTTGTAAGCCCTGTATTATCCTGGGTTATATCAAAAACTGCATTTACATTGGTTGGTGCCTGAATATAATCCAGATCATAGAATTTATCTTCATCTGTTTCGCAGGCAATTGCGAATAGCAAGATAAATATGAATGTGAAACTTTTTATTATTATCTTCATTTTATTCAAGTTTATAGGTTTAATAATTTGGGTTTTGAGTCCAATTTCCAACAGAGAATTCTATTTCCTCTAGAGGAATAGGGAATAACTCGTGTTTCCCGGCAACAAAACCGTCGATTGCACCAGCTGCTCTTCCGGTCCTAACCAAATCGAAGAAATGATGTCCTTCACCCATTAACTCCACACGTCTTTCGTGGTAGATTGCATCGGTAAGCGCCTCTCCGATTAAGGTTACATTGTGGTTATCATCGCCAAATGCCCTGGCACGTACTTCAGAGAGATATTCCTGAGCTTTTGTGTCGGAAATGCCGCCTCGGTTGTTTGCTTCTGCAGCCATTAACAATACATCAGCATAACGAATTGCACGGTAGTTATTTGGATTGGTAAGGTTTAAATCACCCGCTGCATCGGCACTTCTTTTCCTGGGTAAATATTTACGGTTGAAATAGCCGGTGTGCTCGTTTCCTGTGGTGTACTCGGCACCTGTACTTGCAGCCCATGCTTCAATGTCTAAAATGGCAACATCTTTACGCAAATCGCCGGGTTCAAACTGATCAACGGCATTTTGAGTTGGTACATTAAAACTAAAACCCGGTGTAAACAATGGTCCTGTATAACCTCTAACACCACTAAAACCAACAGCTACATTTCCTTCGCTACATTGCAGACAGCCAAAACCAGCTCCTTCAACATCGGTATACTGTACTTCAAAAACTGATTCCGGGCCATTTTCACCTTCAGCTTCAAAAATTGAATTGTAATCGTTCACAAGTGTATAATTACCATCACCTATTAAATCTTCAAGAACATCTACAGCATCTGCAAATTTCTCTTGATACAAATAAGCTTTTCCGAGTAAAGCCTGGGCAGCTCCTTTTGTTGCACGGCCGGTTTGTGCAGGTGTATCATTTAACACTGCAACAGCAGCTTTTAAATCGTTTTCAATTTGAGCATAAACTTCGGATACCGGTGAACGGGGGATTGAAGTTTCGTCGCCTAGTTTAAAACGCTCATCAACTTTTAACGGTATAGGACCAAACCATTTTACCAGTTCGAAATGATAATAAGCCCTTAAGAATTGGATTTCGCCAATCATTTCTGCTTTGTTATCAAATTCAGTTTTGTCCTTAAATTCCATAAAATAATTTGTGCGTTGAACACCGGCAAACATCCAGTTCCAAATGTCTTTCAGGTTGCTGTTTGTTGGCGTATGTATCATGTCATCGATTTGTTGCCAACCCACAACGTCGGTTGCATTTTCGCCACCGCAAAATGTATTGTTTGAAGCAAACTCGCCAACAATGGCATTGGCATAAGTAGTTTGCAATAGATCGTATGCCGCAACGAGTGCGTTGTAATAATCATCTTCAGAGTTGAAATAATTTTCTGAATCGATTGAATATTCCGGTGAAATTTCAACAAAATCGTCGGAACAAGAAAACACTCCTACTGATAGTATTACGATAAGCGTTAACGCAATTTTATTTAAAATTTTATTGTTCATTTTTCTGCTTTTTAGAAGTTAAGATTTAATCCGAAAGTATAAGTTCTGGCAGCCGGATAAAATCCGGAATCAAATCCGCCACCAATTGGTGCCCCGCTTGATGCAGCAGGATCGTAGCCTGTGTAGTTAGTAAGTGTGAACAGGTTGCTGACACTTCCATAGAATCTTAGCGATGAAACTTTTATCTTATCAGTTAAACTGCTTGGGATAGTGTACCCCAATTGCATATTTTGTAATCGTAAAAAAGAAGCATCTTCCACATAGAATTCGGAAAACACGTTGTTTGAAGTAGCAGCAGTTGTTACCCTGGGCACTTCGTTACTTGTACCCGTTCCGATCCAGCGGTCGAGTGTGTAACTCAGCTTATTTGCGTTTGGTTGAACACGTTCATAGTTCCTAACCATTTCATTCCCGATAGAAGCATATGCATAAGCGATAAAATCGAAGCCTTTAAATTTTAAGGAAAGATTTAATCCCATTGTTACGTCAGGAATAGGATTCCCGATGTTTGTGCGGTCGTCGGCATCAATTTTTTCGTCACCATTAACATCAACATAACGAATATCGCCCGGAACAGCTTCAGCACCTAAAGCCGATTGTGATGGGTGTGCATCAACTTCCGCCTGGTTTTGGAATATACCGTCGGTTTTATATCCATAAAAATAGCCAATTGGTAAACCTACTTCCATACGTGCAGGTAATGGTTGACCTACTCCAAAACTACCGCCTTCAACAAAGCCCGAGCCATTGTTTACTTCCAAAACCTCGTTTTTTAAGGTAGTAAGGTTGTAATTAACATCATAGGTTAATCCTTCAACAATACTTCCCCTGGTACCAATGGCAAATTCAAAACCACTGTTTTTAACTGTTCCGGCATTTACTGTTGGTCCGGCTGCCCCCGGAGCAGCAACTCCTAAAATACCTGAAACAGGAATATTACTGATTAACAGGTTATTGGTTTTTTTAATAAAATAATCGGTATTAATATCCAACCGGTTATTGAATAGTTTTAAATCAGCACCAATATCAAATTGTTCCGATTCTTCCCACTGGATTGCCGGATTAGGACTTGCTCCAACTGCCGTTCCGTTTACCAATATACCATCTAAAACATAGGTTCCTTCGCCGCTTAACTGCGAAATGTACTGGTAGTCGGCAATTTTATCCGATCCAAGAATACCATAACTCAACCTCAATTTCAGTAAATCAATTTTTTTCTTGTCTTTTAGGAAATTCTCTTTTGACATGTTCCAACCCAGTGTGGCTGATGGGAAATAAGCCACTGTATTGTCGGGACCAAATTTAGTCGAAGCATCACGTCTTAACATTGCTGATACCAGGTATTTTCCCTCGTAATCGTATTGTAAACGTCCGAAGTAAGACAACCTTCTTTGTTCGAAAGTCCATGAACCTACTGCTTTAGAGTTTGGAATTCCATTGGCTAAACCAATATCGGCAAAATCCCATGAATTATTTGGTACATCGTAACCTGTTCCGTCTAAATGGTCGCCCCAGGTTTTAAATACCGTTGTACCCAATGTTACTGTCAGGTTATGTGCCTCGTTAAAAGTATTGTTGTAAGTCACAAAAGCATCGAAAGTATAATCGTAAAAACTTTCAGTATCCTGATAAACACTGCTGCGACTTATATCAAATACTTTTCCTCCGTAATCGATTATTTTTGAAAAGCTTTTTGATTTACTGTTTGCTGAATTAAAGCCAATTCGTGTGGTTGCCTTTATTTGTTCGTTAATTTCGAAGTCTAAACCAAAGTTACCGTTCCATTTTTTCAGGTTGTATTCGTTATGCGTATTTGCAATTTGAGCTAATGGATTAATAATTTCAATCCCCAGGTTGGAAGGAGCCAAATAATAATCTCCATCCTCATCGTAAACTGGTACCGTAGATGGCATGTTTAAGGCATTAAAAAGTACCGAAGCCAATCCAAAATCGTTAAACGACTGGCGGTCGATATTGGTAAACATCAATGATGATTTAAATTTCACCCAACTTGCTAAATCGGCACCCAAACTTACTTTTGCAGTATTTCTATCGTAACCCGATTTCTCTCTTCCAATAATTCCTTCCTGGCGTAAATCTGATGCACTTAAAGCATACACCATTTTATCCGATCCACCTGAAATACTAATATCGTTGTTATAAATTGGGGCGGTTTCAAAAAGTTCGTTTTGCCAGTTTGTTCCGGCTCCTAAGCCCGAAATATCAGGATATGGAAGTTCCTGACCATTGGCTGCATAACTTTCATTTAACAGAACGGCATATTCAGTAGCATTTAAAACGGGTAATTTGCGGGTTGTTTCCTGTATACCAACCGAACTGTTAATAGATACCTTCGTTGGTGTATTTTTCTTACCTGTTTTTGTAGTAACCAAGATAATCCCATTCGCACCAACTGTTCCGTAAATTGCTGCCTGAGCATCTTTTAGGACAGTAATTGTTTCAATGTCATTGGGATTAAGCGTACTTAAATCACCCTGGTAACCATCTATAATTGCTACCGGAGACGCATCACCATTGGTAGAAATACCGCGAATACGGATATCAAGACCTGAACCGGGTGCACCGGATTGTGTGGTAACATTTACACCTGCCATAGTTCCCTGCAGGGCTTGTTCAACTTTAACAGGTTTCATATTTTCAATGGTTTCTGCATTTACCATCGAAACAGCTCCGGTAACATCTTCTTTCTTTTGCGTACCATAACCAATAACCACCACTTCATCAAGACCTAAAGTCTCCGTTTCTAATACTACATTAATTTCAGTTCGTCCGTCCATAACAATTTCCT
>Ga0180430_10003241_pt1 | contig 14146 bp, 10 predicted proteins | sample SS_ome_9_FD_132999 | JGI IMG/M metagenome (GOLD analysis project Ga0180430, IMG submission 132999) | Hypersaline lake sediment archaeal communities from the Salton Sea, California, USA - SS_1_S_2 metaG | ecosystem: Environmental > Aquatic > Non-marine Saline and Alkaline > Hypersaline >... | reverse complement strand
GCACGTGCACGTGTACGGTCACGAGCACGCAAAACAATTTGAGAGAAAAAAAGAATAGATAAGATAATGGATCATGAGAAATTGGATGTTTACCAGCGATCAATTGAATTCTTTGCGCTATCCGCGCAAATTCTAGAAAAAATGCCACGTGGAAATGCGATGTTAAAGGATCAGCTCAAACGCGCCGGATTATCGATTCCGCTGAATATAGCTGAAGGCGTTGGAAAAGTTAGACCTTCTGATAAAAAACGGTTTTTTGCCATCGCCCGTGGCTCCGCCGGGGAATGTGGCGCTGTCCTTGACGCCTGTTTAATCCTTGGGCTGATCGAGCCAGAACGCTATAATCACGGAAAGTCTATATTAAGCCGCATTGTGGCGATGCTGACCAAAATGTGCTGGATTTAATGGTTCATTGATTCGCAAACTTTATCTTCCCATTGTGTACGAGCACGTACACGTACACATGCTCGTACACGTACACGTAAACGTGCTCGTGCTAGTGCTCGGTTTTTAGAAAACATTGCTTTCTTTTACTTTCATCAAAATTAGAAAAAAATATTCTCTTCTTATCTCTCTGATTCAATATCTTTTTATCATTATATCGTTATTCTTGATGCTCATTTGGAAGCCAATTATCATTTGTTCAATGCTGATCATTGTATTTTTTAGCGTGATGGAATTTGTGTTTGTCAGGTGTCGGCACTGCAACAAACGGCCCGGCCGTCTCTGGCGGCAGTTTCCAGAAAAATGCCGGCATTGCGGCAAAGCGCTTTAGAGATGTTTGGCCGGTTTTCATCGGCATAAAAAACCCAGAGCCGCCATTCCAATGTTTATTGACTTGGAATCGCGGCTCTGATCACATCTCAATTCCCAATTCGCCAATTCGGGTCGAACAACGAAAAGTTTCTGAAATTAAAGATTAAAAATTATAAAATGCATTAGATTATGATGTTTAAAACGGCATAAGAATCAAGCTTGACATGTATATGCTATAAATATACAATAATTGTGACATGACAAACCAATTTGATCAATTTTTAGGATTTCAATGGGATGAAGGCAACATCGATAAAAATCTACGCAAGCATCAGGTCCAAAATTGGGAATGCGAGCAGATTTTTTTTAATGAACCGTTGATTGTTTTAGATGACCCAAAACATTCACTCTCGGAAAAAAGATGGGCAGCGTTCGGCAGGACCGATGCAGGCAGGCATCTCACACTTATTTTCACAGAACGTGAACAATTTATCAGGATCATTTCTGCAAGAGATATGAACCGGAAGGAAAAGAATTTTTATGAAAAAAATGGATAAACGAATCCCAAAATTTAAGAACGAAGATGAAGAGCGGGCGTTTTGGGCGATGCATTCTCCTCTCGATTATTTTGATACCGAAAAACGAAAAAGCGTCTCATTTCCCAAACTGAAGCCATCGTTAAAATCGATTTCAATTCGTTTGCCTGAGGATATGTTAGCGGAACTGAAAATCCTCGCAAACAAGATAGATGTTCCTTATCAGAGTCTGGCAAAAATTTACTTGGCAAGGCAAATCGCTTTGGAACGTAGATCTATAAATAGCGCTCAATAAATTTTTTCCGCGGACTTCCTGTCGTGGCGGGGCTCTCTTTTTTGCATCAGTCGGGTCGGACCATGAAAACTCATGAAAACTAGTTGAAATTAAACCTTAAACAACAGAAATGTCTTCGATTATAGTGCTTAAAACGTCATTTTTCATTCAAAAAACAGGTTTTTAAAATGACTGCCAATGTCGAGTGCATGCAGAAATTAAATGCCCGCCCGTGTTTCATTTGGAGGGCGCCTGGATCGCCTTAAAGGGTCAAATTAAAGGGCGAAAACATGATTTTAAGGCTTCAGAACACATATTTTTGAGAAGATATAATATAAATACCCAATAGATGGCGTGGTCCGACCCCGCAAGACCCGCAAGAAGTATACCCCTTTCAGCTTAAAGATTGGGCGCTTCGGTTTTGCTTTTTTTCAGACGCGATTTTCACGGACAACCCTGCAGGTCCCTTTCTGCCGGATGGACATGCGGCTGGTTTCACCACCAACGCGCAGCTCACCGACACCCTTGACACCGCCGGTCAGCGGTCCGCCGTTCATGGTCAGGTTGATCTTGATGACGCCTTCACAGTCGATGTCGGCCTGGCGGACCAACAGGCCTTTCAAGTCCATTTTTAACACGCCTCTGCCGTGAAGATTCAGACTGCCGACATGACCCTTGCTTGCAACCAGAGACGTCACGCCGTCCGCGTTGATGGTCAGACGATCCGCTTCGAAGCCGGATAGCGAGATGTCCACCACGCCCCTTGTTCGCAGCGTGTTCAGCACCGGCAGAGTGGCCGACACCCGAAGCCTTCGCTTTTCGCGGCGGTTTTTATCCATTTCCAAAACCAGGGAGCCACCAGATGCACGGACAGTCAGCGATGACAGGAGATCATCCGGTCCGTGTACAACAATCTTTTCCTGCGGGCCCTGCACCACCTCGGCCTGCCAGTGCCCCCGCAGGTCGATACCGGTAACGCCCGTTATGTCCACTTCAAAAACGCCGTCCGACGAGCGGTGGACCGGTTGATCCGCCGACGCGCCGTTCCCGCCGAGCATCAGTCTCACCACCAGCAGAAAGAACACGCAGACGCCGAAAAGGCCGGCCAGGGCTCCCCATAAAATTTGGTTGCTCTTTTTCATTTTTCGTTCTCCTGAAACGATCGGTAAAGGGATCGCAGTTCTTCAATGTCCATGTCGAGAAGCTTGAGCATTTTGAAGACATGGGGCAGATCGGTGCGGACAAAGGCGGATTTCAGTAGTTTCCGGGTCGCTTCAAGGCCGTCCGGGGCTACAAAGTAGCCAATGCCGCGTTTGTTGTAGATGATGCCCTGGTCCTGCAGATAGGCGTAGGTGCGCATGACCGTGTTGGGGTTTACCTCCAGGTCCACCGCCAGCTCGCGCACGGAAGGAATGCGCTCGTTTTCGGGCCAGTCCCGGCGCAGAATCCGCTCGCACATCAGATCCGCTATTTGAAGGTAGATGGCATCCTTTTTCTGGAATTCCATATCACCGCTCCGTTTCCCTGAGACGAAAATAGCAGATCGTATAGGAAACAAGGGGGAGGACAACCCAGAAAAGCGCCTTGGCTGTAAACGCAGCCGCCCGACCGACATTCGAAAGCGGCCGCCAGACGGCGTGAAAGTCCGCCCGATGGATCAGGGTGGCGATGTCCCAGCCGGTCGCGTGATTCCAGAAAAGCAGGCGTGCGGCGACAAGAACGCCAAGGCCCAGCAGCAGACTGAAGCCCAGCAGCACGAGAACCGTTTTGCTCAAGGTGTGTTTGCGGAAATAGACGGCACCCACCAGAAACGGCGCCTGGATCGCGGTGTAGGCCAAAGCGCCCTTGAGGACGACGGTATCAAAAGGCGAGAACAACGCATGGCGCCGGTTGAAGAGCAATGTGTTGATTCCTTCGGATACGATGGAAAGCAAAAAGTACAGCACCATGCTGCCGACGATGAACACAGCGGTGGTGAGCAGAACGCGGGCCAGGGTTTTTTCCAGGATGGAAGCCGGGAGAAGCAGCCAGGCAATACCGAGCACCGGGTCGTGCAGTTCCCGGTATATCCGGCTGGTCAGGAAAAGGCCGCCCAGAAACAGCAGGTTGAGGTAAAGAACCGTGTGCAGGTTCGGGCGGCAGGGGCCGAAGGCGTCGACCAGGGAGATCAGCAGCAGAACACCGGCCGCCGCCGCGGCAATGACGAACAGAGAAGATCGGTTCAGCACGACGGCGTTGCGGATCAAAAGCCACACCCTGGCAGGGTCGAGAAATCGTTCAACTTTCATGTGTCGACCTCCTTTTGAAAACAGCCGCAACGTTTTCGCGGTTTTGGACAACGGTATTGAATAGCAGCTCCAGATCCATGTGGGCTTCATCATTGCCGGTGTTCTCCTGGACCACACGGAATCCTTCCAGGGTTTTCTCGCAGAAGAGCGCTTCGTCGTCACCGGGCGGCGTGTCCTGCAGGTTAACCCGCAGGCACCGCGAAACGGCTTCCATGGTTTGGTTGAAAATCACCCGCCCTTCGTCCAGGATGACAACCGGGTCGATCAAACTTTCCAGATCCCGCACCTGGTGGGTGGCAATGATGAACAGTCGGTCTTCGGTGGCAACCGAGGCCAGCGCCCGCCGAAACTGGCTTTTGGACGGGATGTCCAGGCCGTTGGTGGGTTCGTCCAGAAAAGCGAGGCGGCAGCCGGCCGCCAGGCAGAATGCCAGGAGGCACTTTTTGCGCTGCCCGAAGGAGCAGCGCGTCAGATTGCGCTGCGCGTCCAACCCGAATTCATCCAACAGCGTCTGGTAGCGATCCGCGTCGAAACGGGGATAAAAGGGTGCGAAAAGCCGCTGGTACTGCATGGAGGTTACCGCGGGCAGCCTGAATTCTTCGGGCACGAAAAAAAGTTCACAAAGGAAGTCACGCGAACGGCTGGCGGGGCAATGGCCAACCGCTTGTACAACTCCTTGTTGGGGAAAGAGCAGGCCCGCCAGCAGTTTCAGCAACGTGGTCTTGCCGGCGCCGTTTTTTCCCAGCAAACCGCAGATACCGCCTCCCGCCAAGGACAGTTCCAACCCGGAGAACAGTTTTTGAGAGCCGTAGGAAAAGGAAAGGTCGTTCACCGTAAGCATTTCATCATCCTCATAGTGTATTAGTTAAGTAGTGCACTCCTACCCTAATTCACAAATCTTTTCTTGTCAAGCTTTTTTTCGGCCGTGTTTCATTTGGAGGGCGCATGGATCGCCTTACAGGGTCAATTTAAAGGGCGAAAACATGGTTTTAAGGCTTAAGAACACATATCTTTGGGAGGATATAGGAAAAATACCAAACAGATGGCGTGGTCCGACCCGCAAACGAGAGATCGAACGCGTACGGGCGCATCATCGGTCTTTTTGGAAAATATAGTTTTTTATTTGTTTCTTTCCGACCTGGTTTGCTATCCTATCGGAGATGTATGTGATCAAAAACCGTTACAAAAGGAGGCAACATCATGCAAAGCGGTCCTAAGTCCAGAGAGATGTTCAATCGCGCCAAACAATCGATCCCGTTGGGGGTCAATTCCAATTTTCGCTACTGGGGGGACGAGTACACCCTGGTGGTCAAGAAAGGGGTCGGCGGGTATCTGTACGACCAGGATGACAAGCGCTACATCGACTACCGCCTGGGGTTCGGTCCGGTGCTGCTGGGACACGCCCATCCGGCGGTGCAGGCCAAGGTCCAAGAGGCCATGCAGATCGGCAATGCCTATGCCATGACCCACCCGTATGAAATCGAGGCGGCGGAGCGCATCAAAGAGCTGACCGGTGTGGATCTTGTCCGGTTCGCCAATTCCGGGACGGAGGCGACCATGCACGCCATCCGCATGGCCAGGGCCTACACCGGCCGTGAAAAAGTGCTCAAATTCGAAGGCTGCTACCACGGGTTTCACGACTACACCCTTTGGAACTGCCAGCCGCCGTATCCGGGATGCGGCTACCGGCGCAACCCGGTCAACGTACCGCACGGCTCCGGAATACCCAAGATGCTCACGGAACTGGTGATTTCCATTCCCTACAATGACGAGGAAATTCTCGAACGCAAGGTCAGGGAAGGCTGGCACGACATCGCCTGCATCATCATCGAACCGTTGATGGGCAACATGGCGTCGACCATGCCCAAACCGGGGTATCTGGAATTCGTGCGCAAACTGTGCGACCAATACGACATCATCCTGATCATGGACGAGGTCAAAACCGGCTTTCGCATCGCCAAAGGCGGCGCGCAGGAATATTTCGGCGTGCGCGGCGATCTGGTCACCTATGCCAAGTCCATGGCCAACGGCTATCCTTTGGCCGCCATCGCCGGTCCGAAAAAGGTCATGGGTGAAATCGGCTATCAGCAGATCGCCCACGGCGGCACCTACTGCGCCAATGTCGTGGCCACGGCGGCGGCTGTCGCCACTATCGACGAGATCAAAAAAGGGGCGATCGACAAGGCGGCGGCCCACGGTAAGAAACTGGCCGAGGGTTTTAAAAAGGTGCTGCAGAAGCACAGCCTGCCGGCGGTGGTGCAGGGTCCGGACAGCATGCCGGGCATCGTGTTCACCGAAAAAGAAGCGGTCAACGAATTCCGGGACTGGGCCGAAGGCGACCACGCCCTGTACGAGGAGATCATCACCGTCATGCGCGGCAAGGGAGTCATGCCGGATCCGGATTCCCGGGAGCCGTTCTTTACCTGCAGCGCCCACACCGACGCGGACGCGGAAATTACCCTCCAGGCCTTTGAGGAGGCGGTTGAAGAGGTGATGAAGAAAAAATAGCCATATACCGGTTGTCATAGATATGGTTCCGTTTGGTTTTGCGTCGCTGCGATCTCAGTGATAATGACCGGCTGGACGTTCCTGGCTGTTGTCATGACAACCGGTATCCTTTTCTGATCGAAAATTCTGAAAAACGTTTCACCGGCGGCTTGCGATTAAAATGCCGATGTTTATCAGTGAGTATGCGGGAAATTTTTTCTTGCATTAATTATGTTTTAAAAACATAATGTTTTAAAAACATAATGTGCTGGGGAAAAGATGCGGCTGCCATTTTTAAATCGTAAGAAGGAAATCGCCCGCTTGCAAAAGGCAATCCGTATGCCCGCGCCGGTTCTGTTGGTGCTTTATGGGCGTAGAAGATGCGGCAAGTCGAGGTTACTGCAGGAAATCATCCGCAACAGGGATATTTATTTTGTGGCTGATCAGCGTGAGAAGCCGCTGCAAATTGAAAGCCTTGCCAGAGAGATAAGCCGTTTCCTGCCCGGATTTGACCAGGTGACATATCCATCGTGGGAGGTTCTGCTCGATGCTTTAAAGGCCCGGGAGCCGGAAGAGAGATGCCTTGTGTTGGACGAATTCCCCTATCTTGTCTCACAAGCGCCCGAACTGCCCAGCATTCTGCAGAAAGTGATGGACAATCCCGCCGGTAAAATCAATATCGTCCTATGCGGGTCTTCGCAGAAAATGATGCACGGCATTGTGCTGGATTCCACGGCGCCGCTGTATGGCCGGGCGAGGGAAATACTGAAAATCCGTCCTCTTGAAATGGAGTGGCTGCCGACAGCGCTAGGGCAGCGCGGCACCAAAGCCGTGGAATCCTATGCTGTCTGGGGAGGGGTGCCGCGCTATTGGGAACTGGCGCATCGCTTCAATAACCTGGACGATGCCATCAAAGAGTTAATCTTTGATCGCGACGGCATCCTGCACAATGAACCGCAGCGGCTGCTTCTGGATGATTTGCGGAGCCCGGTACAGGCGCAATCGCTTTTGTCGCTCATTGCCAATGGCTGCCACCGGCTGTCGGAGATTGCCGCCCGTATCGGCAAACCCGCCGGCAGCCTCAGCCGCCCTCTTTCCAATCTTATCGACCTGGGTTATGTAAAAAGGGAACTCCCATTCCAGGAAAGCACCAAATCCACGAAACGTTCACTTTATAAACTGGAAGATCCCTTTTTGCTGTTCTGGTACCGCTATGTACAAAAATACCAATCTTTGCTGGAACAGGATTTGATAGACGCCGTCTTCGACGATTTCAAAGCCGATTTCTCACTGCATGTTGCCGTCATCTGGGAAGAATTGGCGCGAAAATCCGTTCACCGTCTCAACATCGGCCACCTGCAATGGAAACCGGCCGCGCGCTGGTGGGGGCGGGGTCGAGACGGCGGACCAATGGAAATTGATGTCGTTTCCGAATCTTTTGACCGGCAGCATATTCTGTTTGGCGAGGCGAAGTGGCGACAGGTAAGAAATACGGGCGCTGTTTTTAAGAAACTGCAGCATGCTGCCCAAAACTATCCCCACATGAGAGGGCAAAAACCGATTTTTGCGTGCTGGTTCAAGCAGGCCGGCAAATCGGCGTCGGCCGAAGTCACCGTTTTGCGGCCACGAGATCTTCTATCAAGGTAAAAAGGAAAACATCGCCGTGGGCGGACAATTGATATGCGACCCGTCTGCGGCGGGAAAACTGCTGCGCGGTGCGCAGGAGCCGTTCGCGCTCTGTCAGGAGTGCTATAAATGCTACGCCAGCATCGGGCGCGGCGACCCTCTGCAATGCAGGGTAAATCCCGGTTTGCCGGGATCAAACGATCACTGAAAATAGGCTTCCAGCACGTACTGGGCGACCATGCGGTGGGTGTTGAAAAACGAGCCGTTCAGCGCGATGTTGTAGGCCATCATGTCCGTCCAGCGTGCGCGGTCCCCGTAAAAGCAGGGCAGAATCTGCCGGGCCAGTTTGGTGTACAGGCTTTCGGCATCCGCGGCGTCAATGGCATCGGGGGCGGTTTTGTCTTTGATGTGCCGCGGGCCGATGGACCAGCCGGTTACGCCGTCGATGTGCCCTTCGATCCACCAGCCGTCCAGCACCGAGAAATTGATCACACCGTTGGCGGCCGCCTTCATCCCGGATGTTCCCGAGGCTTCCATCGGCCGCAGCGGCGTGTTGAGCCACAGATCGACGCCGGACACCAGCGACTTGGCCCGGTACATGTCGTAATTGGGGATGTAGGCGATGTTGATGGCGTCGTTAAATTGAAGACCGGCCTGATAAATTTCTCTGATAAGGGCCTTTCCCTTGTCGTCGGCCGGATGCGCCTTGCCGGCATAGAGGATTTGGAGCCGGCCGGATTCGGCTGCGATTTTTTTGAGGCGTTCGACGTCCCTCAACAGGAGCGTCGCCCTTTTGTAGGCGGTTGCTCTGCGGGCAAAACCGATGGTGAAAACCGCGGGGTCAAACACAATCCCGTACTGACCGCGCATAAAATCAAAGAGTTTGCCTTTGGCGGCCTGATGCGCCTGCCAGATCTCTTCTCTGGAAATGTCCAGCGCATTGCGCAGCGCATAGGAATCCTGCTGCCAGTTGGCGATGTGGCGGTTCAGCACGGCGGCCATGTCGTCGCAGATCCAGGTGCGGGAGTGCACGCCGTTGGTAATGGCGTCGATGCGGTATTCGGGAAACATTTTCCGGGAGGTTTCCCCGTGCTTCTGGGCGACGCCGTTGATGTATTCGGCATGAAAAAGCGCCAGGTAGGTCATATTGAGCCGGCCGTCGGAACCGATGATGTTGTCGTGATGCAAGCTGTCCAGCTGGAATTTGCCGCCCAACACGGTCTGGGCCATTTCGGCGTCGAACGTGTCGTGTCCGGCCGGCACGGGCGTGTGGGTGGTAAAGACGCAAAGCGCCTTTACCTTTTCCAGATCCTGCTGGTAGCGGTCCATCAGATCCAGGGTGAGCAGTGCGGCGTGGCCTTCGTTCATGTGATAGGCTTCCAGGTTGTCGTGGTCGAGAATCTGAAGAAGGTGGGAACCGCCGATTCCCAGCACCACCTCCTGTTTAAGCCGGTAGCGCTCATCCCCGCCGTAGAGATAAGCGCTGATCTCACGGTCTTCGGGCGCATTGGTGTCGACGTTGGTGTCCAGAAACAGCACCGGGACAGTAAAGCCGCTGATGCCTTGCACTGCATACAGCCAGGCCTGGATCAACACGGTCCGGCCTTCGATTTCAATGGCGACTTTGTCGGTGAGCAGCGTCATGAAATCCGCCGGGTTCCACTCGACCGGCACTTCGATCTGGTTGCCGTCGGCATCGATTTCCTGATGAAAGTAGCCCCTGGTATACAGCAGGGTCACCCCGACGGCCGGAACGTTCAGATCGGCAAAGGATTTGAGGGTGTCGCCGGCCAGAATGCCCAGGCCGCCGGAGTAGGTCGGTATTTCAGGGCGCAGCCCGACTTCCATGGAAAAGTAGGCCACCTTGCGTTCCTGGGGGTTGTACACCGCATAGGGGTTCATCGGGCTTCTCCTTTTTCTTCAACAACGTTTTTATACAAGGGACTTTGTTCCCAATCACGGCTTGTCTCTTGAAAGGACTTTAAAAAGCAGTGCATTTTTTTGTCTCTTAAATCATAGACGGCATGACGCAGTATGACAATGGGATGGCCGCCTTTGAGAAGCAGCGTGATTTCATAGCGGTTGAACCCACCGATAATGCCCCGCAGCACCTCTCCTTCGAGCAGCGTGAAAAATAGAACCCGTTTTTCCTGCATGAGTGGAAACAGGCTTTTGTTTTTAATGAAATGCCGGTCGCGCGGTGCATAGATCGGTGCCAGGCCCTGGGCCTTAACGGATGCATCCATCTTCAGCAGGGGCGCCACCGCTGCTGCGGCCGCTGCGTTGTAGAGATATTTGATGTGCACCTTGGGTATTGTTTCCAAAGTTCCGCTGCCGTCATCGATGACGACGTCATAGGTTTTATCCGCCACAATCCGCCCGTTGCGCGTTTCATGCCCATGAATTTTAATGACAAAAGCGGTGTCTGATGCGATGTTTTGACTGAATATCGATTGACCGTAGTGCTTTTCAAGATATGCATCAAGCCCCTCAATAAATCCCACGATCTCCTCCTTTCGGTTGTTTGGAAAAGCATGCTGAAATATTTATCATCAGCTTCCAAGACGTAAAGGATTTTTTCCGGAAAAAAGAGATGCCGACTGTCGTTATCCAAAATGCATGAATAAAATGTAAATGTCGATAGTGATTTTAATGGATGCCGGTTCGCCATCCGGGGTTGGACCTGATAAAGGCAGGATTTCCATCAGCGAAAAATGGAATTTTCTCTTCCAGCCCTACAATATGTTGTGGTAGGTATCCACTTGACAAACAAGTTGCCTTTTGCCATATGATGTCTTCCAGAAAGCCAGTTCTTTTCCCTTTTCTCGCATCCATTCCCTATTGAAAATGATGATCGGAAAATGATGATTGGACGAATCGCAGGCCTGTGTTTTTTGTGTTTGTATTTAAGCACGGCACCCCGTGTCTTCTCTGCTGAATGGATTGTCCCGGATGATGTCGCAACCATTCAGGCGGCGGTTGCGGCGGCGGACCCGGGCGATGACATCATCGTGCGTGACGGCACCCATAGCGGCGGTATCACGGTCGATAAGAAAGATCTGACCATTCGCTCCGAAAACGGCTCCATTGCCTGCATTCTGAATTCCGGAGGTTCCGGCCGCGGTTTTTATGTCACCGTCGACGGGGTGACGGTTGATGGCTTTACCATCAACAATACCGGCAGCGCGGAAGCGGTTTTTCTATTCAGGGCGGACGGGTGCGTCATACGAAACAACCACATTACCGAAAACGGCGCCGACTACGGGGCCATCGGGCTCTATGATGCCCATGCCAACACCATAGCGGACAATACGCTTCATGAAAATGAAATGGACGCCATTTTTTTGCGATGCAGCCGTGACAACCATATCACGGGCAACACCATCACCGCCAATCAGTACGGTTCCGGGATCTATCTCGATCAGTGTGCGGCCTCGGGGGAAATTTACCAGAGCACGGGCAATACCCTATCGGGCAACAGTATCCGGGATTGTGCCTATTACCAACGTTCCGGCATGGCGGCCATCAAGCTTGCGGTGGCAAACCACAATACCGTCCACGGCAACATCGTTGAAGATAATTTCAGGGCGCTCGTTCTGCGTGGCGCCGGCGACAACACCATTCACAGCAATACCTTCCGCAACAACAGCGGCGCCGACCTTTATTTGCAGACGGCATACCCCAATGTCTCCTGTGTGGGCAATCTCATTTACAACAACGACTTCGACGTCACCGGCGCGAATGTGGACACCACCTCCGGAGCAGGTTCCAGCAACACCTGGAACATTGATAAAACAGCCGGCGTCAACATCCTGGGCGGTCCTTACCTGGGCGGTAACGCCTGGAGCAGCTACACCGGGCCGGATGCGGACGGCGACTGCCTGGGAGACACGTCCCGCATTGTCACGCAAACGGAGGCCGGCCTTGACCATCTGCCCCTTGTGCGGGATTGCCAGTCCGGCCCAACCGATCCTGAGATCTGCACCAATGGCATAGATGATGACGGCGATGGTTTGATCGACTGTGCCGATCCGGACTGCAGCGGTCTGGCGGGCGGACCCGCAGGACAGCTCTGCGAGCATGGCATGGAACGGACCTGCAATGACGGCTTCGATAACAACGGCGACGGCTGGGCGGACTGCAGCGATGTGGATTGCGGCGGCGCCCCCAACTGTATCGATGCCGACGATGACGGCTTTTCAGCGGACAGCGACTGTGACGACGGCAATGCGCTCGTCTATCCCGGCGCCTTTGAACGCTGCGACGGTATAGACAATGACTGTGACGGAAGCATTGATGAAGACGGCGCCTGCGATGACGCCGATGATGACGGCGTTGTTGATTATGCGGACAACTGTCCCGATATTCCCAATCCCGGGCAGGAGGACACGGACGGCGACGGGGTCGGCGATGCCTGCGATGATGATGCGGATGGTGACGGTGTTTCCGATGGTGCGGACAATTGTCCCCGTGCCCGGAATCCGGGGCAGGAAGACCTTGACGGTGACGGTGTTGGTGATGTGTGTGACAATTGCCCGGATGCCGCCAATGGAAAACAAACCGATACCGACGGTGACGGCATCGGTGATGTGTGCGATCAGTGTCCGGACATACCCAACAGCAAGCCGCCGCAGGACAGCGATGTTTTCCGAAGCCTGGGAGGGCCGCCGACAGACGCTCCGGACGGTGTCTGGGACGAATGTGACAACTGCCCTGCCACCCCCAACGGCCCGGACCGGGGAACCTGTACCTCGGGGCACACAGGCTACTGGTGTCGAAATGACGGGGAGTGCGGACCGGATGCGCTGCCCGGGGCCTGCAGTATGCATCAGGAAGACACGGATGGTGACGGGATCGGTGACGTGTGTGACAATTGTCCAAACATGTCGAATCCGGGGCAGGACGATGCCGACAGCGACGGCGTCGGCGACGGGTGCGACAACTGTCCGCACCATAACAACCACGACCAGTTGGATGCCGACAACGACGGCCTCGGCAATGCCTGTGACAACTGTCCCACGGCGCTCAACCCCGGGCAGTCGGACACCGACTGCCGGGGCGGCCCCCCCGAGCTGTCTGAAATATGTGTTCCATGGCCCGACGGCGTGGGTGATGTCTGCGACAACTGCCGGTACACCTACAACCCGGACCAGGTGGACACCGATGGTGACGGGATGGGCGACGCGTGTGATAACTGCCCTGCTGTGGTGAACCACGATCAGCAGGATACCATGGATGCGCTGGCCTACTGGCGGTTTGAAGAAGGCGACGAACGTACGGCCGCCGATTTCGGCAGCGGCCTGTATGACGGACATCTTAACTTCTTGCGCCTGGAGCCCATCCGCTGGGTGGAGGGCAAGGTCGGCGGCGGCCTTGAACTCGGCGGGTATTATGACACCTATGTGGAAACGCCGCTGGTGCTGGATCAGTCTTCCGGCTCATCCGGGTATACCATCATGCTGTGGGTTAAGCCGACGGCACTTTCAATGGCGGTTCCCATCGTAACAACAAAAACCGCCTTGGCCCGCTGCGCCTGGGGAATCTACTTTGACGACCGCGGCGGAGATCCGGCCTGGTACCTTTATACCGGCGGAAACAGTCCTTCCTGCACCTATCAGCACGCGGCGCCGGCCGACATGCACGCGTGGCAGCACCTGGCGGCTTCGTTCGAGCCCGGCGTGGGGGTACGGTTTTACAAAAACGGCATGGAGATAGAAAATGTTGCCGACCTCGGCATCGCCCAAACGCGCTATGGCGGACTGCTGAATATCGGGGGTGCCCGTTATGGATGGAGTTTCGACGGCGTTATCGATGAAGTGGCGGTTTTCCAAGGGGTGCTGCCGCATCACATCATCGTGCGGCTGTACGAGGAAAGCCTGGCGGCAAGCCACTACGCCGCCGCCGCCGACGGTGTCGGCGATACCTGCGACAACTGCCCTTACAGTTGGAATCCCGATCAGAGCGACACCGACGGCGACGGCAGCGGCGACACCTGTGATGATGATGCCGACGGTGACGGCTGCCGCAACGTTTATGATCGAAACCCCCTTGCATCCAATGATGCCGATACTGACGGCGACGGCGATATCGATGACTGCGACAACTGCCCGTATCTTTCCAATCCGGACCAGAGCGACACTGATCGCGACGGCGTCGGTAATGTTTGCGACAACTGCGTC
>Ga0180430_10003240_pt1 | contig 14146 bp, 6 predicted proteins | sample SS_ome_9_FD_132999 | JGI IMG/M metagenome (GOLD analysis project Ga0180430, IMG submission 132999) | Hypersaline lake sediment archaeal communities from the Salton Sea, California, USA - SS_1_S_2 metaG | ecosystem: Environmental > Aquatic > Non-marine Saline and Alkaline > Hypersaline > Sediment... | reverse complement strand
CGGCTACCTGATCTTCGTAGCCGACCATGAAGGTGTCGGCGTAGTAGAGATCCTCCCGCGGTCGGCCGCCTTTGGGCCATGTGCAGATCAGCAGACCCGCATCGTCGTTCAACTGGAACACGCAGGAAGTATTGAAGTGATCGGCGCAGCTTTCCAAGAAGTTGTAGCGGAACAGCGACCCCAGCGCAGTTCGGATGTTCCCGCAGTCGTAGACATAGCCCAGGCCCATCATGCTGGACCACCACTGCCCGATGAGCTGTTCGCTGATGCACCCGTTGTTGTATGGCCTGCCGGTGTTGCTTGTCCGCTGGAAATAGTATTCGCCGTTGAACAGATGCTTGTCGGTGAGCTTACGCGCGCTTTCGAAGACCCGGCGGTACTCGCGTGCGGCCTTCTCGTCGCCGACAGTCTTCGCCATTTTTTCACCGGCCAGCAGCGCCGCCTGGTACATGCTCCCGGTGAAGGTGTTCCAACTGTTTAGGTTGAGGTCTAGAGTATTGTGCTGCGGTTCTGTCATCATCCCGTCGCGGTCAGGATCCCACGCTTTCCAGGCGTATTCGAGCGACTTCTTAACGTCCGGCCAGATCTTTTTCAGCCATGCATTCTCGCCGTGGATTCGCCATTCGCGATAGACTCGCATAATCGTGCCGAACTGTCCGTCGGCGGCGGCGAGGCTCGGCGGTTTGGTCGGACGCGGTCGGGCTGTCGGGCCAAGCCGATAGGCCATGTGGCCGTTGGGAGTCATGCGGTGACTGTAGTCCCACTCGCGCGTCTTCCGCTCGATGTCGGGGAAGAGCCATGCGATGGATTGCGCGTAGTGCCAGACGTGCAGGCATGTTCCGGTGCAGCAGCCCTTCTTCTGTCCGCAACCCTCCCAGCCCCACAAGCCGCCGCACGGCATACGGAACATGGTCTGGGACCGCATGACCGCCAGTTGCGACGAGACTGCTTCGGTTATCACCCCGGGTATGTTCGTGTCGAACAGGCTCCTCTGGAAGCTGCGGGTGAGCTTCTCCAGGCGCCGGTGGTGCTTGAGGAAGTAATCGCTGACGGCGACTGCGTCTTTGAATCGCGCCGCGTAGTGATACTGCGTGCCCTGGCGATTGGGCAGATACCAGGTGATGATGTAGGGGATTGTCTTCGTTTCTCCGGGTTTCAGGTCGAAGGCGACGGCGAATGTGGAGACCCCGCCCTGGCGGTCCGTACTGGGGGGGAGCTTGCCCTTGATGACGAAGTCCTTGACGAAGTAGTTAAAGCCGCCCTGGCCGTGCCAGTGCGCCGCATGCCAGCACAGCGTCGATCCGAACGCCTTGGCGGGGATCGCATACGTCATCTTGCCGTCGCCGGTGACAACGCGCGTAAGAGCGTCTTTCGTTTCGATGCGAGTTTTCCCGCCGACGAGACTCTGCTGCGAGAAGGCGAGCTTTGCGGATATCTTCGTGCGAGACGTATTGGTCACCTTGACGTTGACGATCGCCGCCGGCAGTGAGGAATCGTCGCTGGCGGCGGGGATGAACGGCGACCAGCCTTCGACCTCCGCGGATACCGGAAAGCTCGGATCGGTCAGGATCACCCTGGCCAGCGGAAATTGCCCGACGAACTTGGCGTTCCTGTATCTCGGCAGGCCGGCGGCGATTCTGTATCGCACGCCCATGCCGTAACCGCCGTCGGAGAAAAAGGCCGGGCCGTCGCCCATAAGGCGTTCGGTTATGCGTCCTTCGAGAATGCGGAATTTCGGTTTGGTTTGTCCGGGCTCTTCGACGCGGAGTCCGATAAACGTAAAATCGGGCCTGGTTTGCGCGTTGGGACGATCGCCGACTTCCCAGTCGACAAGCGCGCCTTTTCCGTTCATGGTCACAGCGCCGCAACCGACCCCGCCGATGGGGAACCGTATTTCACGCAGGGCTCTTCCGCTGTACGTGTCGCGAACGTTTGGAGTCAGCAGTTGTTCTTTGGCGTACGGCAGCGGCTTGACAGTCTTCATTTGCGGTCCGGCTGTCGCGCGGGGTGCTGCGGCGAGAACCGATGCGGCGATAACGACTGCGAACATGATTCCACCGAGAGTTGTGTGACGGAGGTGCATAATGCATGTTTCCTTTTCCAGGCGAAGGGGCCGGTGCGGCGGTTTTCGCGTTTTCTCGTCAGTCGTCAGAGGCGCGACTATTATGTCCGCCCGGGACGCGGTTGTCTAACTACAGATGGTCGGTTTGCCGCTGACCGCCGGGTTCGATAGGATCTGCTTCAGACCGTTCGGTAATAAGCTAGTGTAAAGATCGATCTTCTGCCGATCTATGATGCAAAGCTGTCTGAATCCGTTTGCTCGGTTGTCTTTACAATAGAATTGCGCGGAGCGGTCGGTCGGCTCCGGGCTGTGGGAAGTCCGAATAATCTCAGATTTCCTTTTGCACTTTGGCGATTGGCCCGTACAATGCCCCGGCTCGACAACCGGGTCGGGCCCGCCCCGCAAAGAGAGGGTTATCCCGGATCGATGCGCCGCGTTAACGGTCGTCGAGGAGAAAAACATTATATGATACGCCATGCTGACGTTAATAAGCCCGCCCAGGACGCCCGATCCGGCACCCTGAGCGTTCACCCGCTGGGGGCCAAGGCGAAAGTTCTGCTTACAAGCGTTTTCGGTCCCTATGCTGTCGACGACGAATACAGCCGAGCCGTCAACCCGATGGAACTGTACCACAACCAGGTCACCCGCGAGCAGGGTCCGTTCTCGCTTCGCATGTTCCACCGCAGTTGGGGAATCATGCTCATCCAGGCCAACATCACCGCCCCCTGCACGCTGCTTGATTTCCCGGTCTACGATCGTTTCGTCAGCGAAATACGCGACAACGAATACGACATAATCGGAATCACCGGCATTACGCCCAATGTCGCCAAAGTCCGCAAGATGTGCGAGCTTATCCGCGAGCATCGACCCGACGCGAAGATAGTCGTCGGCGGACATATCGCCAACATGCCCAATCTGGGCGAACTGGTCGACGCCGACATTATCGTCAAGGGCGAAGGCGTCAGGTGGTTCAGGAGCTATCTCGGCCAGGACGTCGATCAGCCGATCAAGCACCCGATGATAACCTCCGGCTTCGGCACGCGGAACGTAGGCGTGCGGGTCAAGGAGGTCCGCGGCGACGTGGCGGCGACTCTGATCCCGTCGGTGGGCTGTCCGCTGGGCTGCAACTTCTGCTCGACGTCGGCGATGTTCGGCGGCAAGGGCAATTTCGTGAACTTCTACGAGACCGGCGACGAGCTGTTCGACGTGATGTGCCAGTTGGAGGAGGCGCTCGGCGTAAGTTCGTTCTTCGTGATGGATGAGAATTTCCTGCTGCATCGCAAGCGAGCGATGAGGCTGCTGGAACTGATCGAGGAAAACGACAAGGCCTGGGCGCTGTTCGTATTCAGCTCGGCCAACGCGCTTCGCATGTACACCATCGACCAGCTTGTGCGGCTGGGCATCTCGTGGATCTGGATGGGACTCGAAGGCGAAGACTCCCAGTACGCCAAGCTGCACGAGATGGACGCACACGATCTGATCGGCGAGCTGCAGTCGCACGGCATTCGCATCCTCGGCTCGTCGATAATCGGGCTCGAGGAGCATAAGCCGGAGAACATGGACGAGGCGATCGACTTCGCCGTCAGGTACAACACCGATTTTCACCAGTTCATGCTCTACACTCCGATACCGGGTACGCCGCTCCACGCCCAGTTGTCCGAGGCGGGGCGAATGAAAGACCCCAGCGAGTACGTGTACGAAGACATTCACGGTCAGTACATCTTCAACTACCGACATCCGCACATCCCCGCCGGCGACGAGACCGAGATTCTCCGCAGGGCGTTCGTGCGCGACTTCGAGGTCAACGGCCCCAGCGTCGCGAGGATAGTCCGGACGACCCTGGCCGGTTGGAAACGCTACAAGAATCATCCCGACCAGCGGATCAGACGCCGTTTCGCCTGGGAGTCTCGTGAACAGTCAACGACCTACTCGGCTCTCCTTGGCGCGATAAAGCGATACTACCGCAAGAATCCCGAGATGCAGGCCAAGATGGGCGAAATCCTCGACGATCTCCACGCCGAATACGGGCTCAAGTCCCGCTTCTACAGCATGTTCGGCGGATGGTGGCTCATGCGGAAGATCCGCGGGGAACAGAAGCGGGTAGCCGCCGGCTGGACCTGGGAGCCCCAGACCTGGTACGAGAAGAATCTCCCGGCCAAGGCTTTCGACGGGACCGACGTTGACCTGGCGCGAAGCTTCGCCGCCAGAGTCACGCCTGTCGACCCCGACCGGGTTGATCTGCCCGAAGAAGAGGTCGTAGCCGGCTAGCCGACATCCCGCCGCGGCGTCTTTCGAATTCCAATCAAACCTGCCGCCATAAAGCGTAGTCGGCCGATACTTGCGTCCGCGATGAGAGGTCTGATATGCACGGATCAAATTTGCGTGCGGTTTTCACTGTTCTGTCGGCGATCATCATCCTGTCGCCCGGCGTGAGTCACGGCGGATCACTCCTGGATACCGCACGAACCAGCGGCGGATTGTGCGTTGTCGTAGGCGCCGGGGATCACGCACCGGCTCTGGATATCGCCGAGGCCCGTCCATTTGTCGTTCACTGTCTGATGTCCGATCCGAAGGCTGTCGCGGTCGGGCGAAAGGCCCTTGAGGCCAAGGGTCACCACGGCAGGGTGTCTCTGGAACAGTGGAGCAAATCCTCCCTGCCCTACGTTGACAATCTCGTTTCGATGATCGCGGCTGTCGGCCCGTCCGGAGTCGGCAGGTCCGAGATGCTCCGCGCGCTTCGCCCCGGCGGCGAGCTGCTTGTCGCTGCGAAAGGCAAATGGACACGAACGGTCAAACCGCGACCCGCGGAGATGGATGACTGGACTCACTGGCGCCATGCCCCGGACCGAAACGCCGTGTCGAAAGATGCGCTGGTTGACGTGCCGAGGCGAATCCAGTGGCTTTTTACGTCTCGGGAAGTTACCGAGCGATCGCACGTGGTGATATCCGGCGGGCGGTTCTTCGCCCAGAGCGGCGGCATGTTGATCGCACGCGACGCATTCAACGGGCTGGGACTCTGGAAAGCCAAACTCAAACGGGGCGAGGACTTCAAGTGGGAGTATCGCGTGAAGGTCGCCTCGCTCATCGCCGCAAAGGGCGATCGGGTCTACTGCCTGGCCGCTGACGGCAAGTTCAAGGCCCTCGACGCCGGGACTGGAAGGCCGGTGAAGGTTTACGATCGGGCGGGGGCTCCGGTGCATATCATGATCGTCGGCTCCGGCGCCGACGGACCGGACACCATCGTCCTTGCGGGCAAGGATTCTGTAAGGGCACTGGACGCCGAGAGCGGTCGGTTGAAGTGGAAGCGCTCTGCCGAGGCGCCCCACAACGTGATGGCCTCGAACTACGGGGTGTTCTACATCGAGGGCAACGATCGCAACGGGGCCGACTACGGGCGCATATCCGCTCTGGACATCAAGGACGGCAAGGTGACGTGGACCCGCCAGTACAGTTGGGCCAGGCGAACCGAGCTGGGCGCCTTCGGCTGCGACCGGATAGTTTACGAACTTCGTCGTCCGCACAACTGGCGCGAGTTTTACGCGACGCGAGAGGATCAGCAGCAGGCCGACCGCAAGTACCAGATGGTCGTGATCTCCGCCAGGACCGGCAAGGAGATCCGGAGGATCGCCCGCATGGGCAGTTCGGCGCGGCACGGCGAGTTTCGGCGGGCGTTCTGGTGGGGCGGGCGGCTGCTGACCGAGAAAGTCGACAGCAAGGGAATCAACATAGCGACGTTCGCCCTGGACGATATGAGCGAGCCGGCGGACGTGTTCAAGGCCAACTACTCCGGCGATCGCGGGTTCGGGCATTGCTATCCTCCGGTGCTGACCGAGCGGTTCTACATCAACGGACAGTTGCACTTCACGGACCTGAGGACCGGCAAGCAGAGAGCCAACCAGATCACGCGAGGGGCGTGCAACACCTCCCGCGCCGGCTACATTCCCGCCAACGGGATGATCTACACATTCCCCAAACACTGCGTCTGCTTCCCGATGCTCGAGGGCAACGCGGCGCTGGCGCCCGGCGGCGGAAAGCGGCTGAAGGATTCGACCGAATTGGTCAAAGGCCGCGCCTGGCCGGCGAAACCCTCTGACGCCGACTACAGCGCCGATTGGCCGACATTCCGCCGCGACGCCTACCGCAGCGGCGGGACCGATACGCCTGTTCCCGCGAAGCTGGACGTGATCTGGACTGCGAAGATCAAAGGACCCGACTACTCGACCGATCCGCCGGCCGAGTGGATCGACAGCCCGTACACCCCCGGAGCCGTAACCGCTCCGGTCATCGCAGGCGGGAAAGTCTTCGTCGCCCAGTGCGACGCTCGCCGCCTGATCGCGATGGACGCCGGAACCGGAGCGGTAAGTTGGGAGTTCTCCGCCAACGGCCGCCTCGACGGGCCGCCTACGATCCGCCGCGGACTGTGCCTGATCGGATCCCGCAGCGGGTGGGTCTACTGCCTGAGGGCCTCCGACGGCGCGATGGTCTGGAGACTTCGACTGGCCCCCAACGATCGGCGGATATGCAGCTACGGGCAGCTCAGTTCGCCCTGGCCGGTGCACGGGAGCATTCTCGTGATCGACTCCCTGGCGTACGCCGCGGCGGGGATCCACCCCAACGCAGACGGCGGGGTCCGCGTGTTCTGCTTCAATCCGCTTGACGGGCGGATCGTCTGGAGCAGCAAATTCGATGATCTGGGATTCGATTCGCCCTGGCCCGATCCGTACGATCCGAGGAGGAAGCGCCCCGAATCGAACCCGTGGCGAACGATCAGGCCGATGGAGTACCGCCATCACGACCTGCCGGTGAGGGACGGCGATTCGATAGCCGTCTCGCGCTGCCTGTTCGACCTGAAGACGGGCAAGCGGAACCTTAAGAAGACAAGCGGGTTCTACAGCGTAACAGCCTCCGGCGTGCGGATGCCGCGCACCGCCTGGCGCTACGGTTCGGTCAGGGGCCTGTCGCCGATCGCCGTCTTCCAGGGCCGTTCGGTGTTCAGCACCGTCCCCGGTTTGAAGAAGATGTTTCGTCTGGACTTCGACAAAGACAGCAAGTTCAACTCCGACTGGATCCGTGCGGCGCCCGAAGACCAGAAGGCCCGCCTTCGCTTTTCGACGCTCAAGCTGTTCAGGAAGGCCCCCAAGTGGATCGCCGATTCGGGAGACAGTTCGCATCGTCTCAATCGTGCGATGCTCGTCGCCGGCGGTAATCTCTTTACCGCAAGGAGTTCAGGACTGCTCACCGTCCGCAGCACATGCAGCGGCGAGATTCTCGCGGAGCACAAGCTGGAGCGTGCTGCCTTTGACGGACTCGCCGCGGCCGGCGGACGCCTGTTCGTCTCGACAAGTTCGGGCAAGGTTCTCTGTTTGGGGCGGAAGTAGGGACACCGGCGGACAATTGTGACTTTCCTTTTGCCCAGACAGCCGAAATGTGGTACTATATTCCTGTCGAATTGAATTGAGGCAGACGGAAAATAAAGAGCCTGTTAGAGGATCGACCGTCAGGTCGGCAGCAGTAATTGAGGGACTGCTCATCTCTTTAGACTGTATCGCTCGTGCAGTTGCACTGCCGTTGTCTTGTGCGCGCGAAAGCCCGGGGTCTGAGGTCTTTGTGAACGCTTCAGGTCTGGTCGGACCGCAAACCCAGCAGGGCCGTGCGCCCAGGGAGTCTTGTGATGAAGAGAGGGTACAGTAGTCCGGCCGCCGTCACCGGAGGCCGCAGCGGGATTGACGTGTCGCTGCGACGAACACTTGCGGCGCTGCTCGTTCTTGCGGTATTCCAGGCTCCATGGGTTTCGGCTCAGACAGCCATGTCGAGCGGCTCGGTTCCGACCGACCCGCCGGCGAGTGTTCCCCGTCCGGTCAGGATCGTCACAATGCCTTCAGGGACGGCGCCTCCGATCGGCGGCGTCACATCGGCAGGCGTGCAGGTTTCCGGGGTGACAACTCCCGTTCCCGCGGGATTCACCACTAACATCAATCCCGGTGCGACGCTGTTGTTGCCGGAGCATGCCGCGGCGTTGGCGGCGTTCAACAGGGCCGCGGCCGTCTGGGAGTCGCACATATCCGATCCGATAGTCGTGAACATCGACGCCGATCTGGCTCCGCTGCCGGCCGGTGTCTTGGGTTCGACCAGTTCGGTGCTTCTTCAGGACGACTTCGACACTGTGCGCAACGCGATGGTCGACGATGCGGCCGACGAAGCGGACGACGGGATAGTCGCGCATCTGCCCACTTTCGCGCAGTTCAGCGCGCTGGTGCCGGACGTTGAAGAAGGGACCTTCGGGCTCTCGGGGCAGATAGTGGCCACCAAAGCCAACTTCAAGGCGCTGGGATACGCCGGGCTGGACGATGAAGAGGCGTTCGGCGTCAGCGACGGCAGCATCACCTTCAGCACCAATTTCAACTTCGATTTCGACAACTCAGACGGCGTGTCGGCCGGAACGTGGGATTTCGAAACCATCGCAGTACATGAAATAGGACACGCCCTGGGGTTCGTCTCCCGTGTGGACTACGTCGACTTTCTCTTGAGCGATTTGTCCGGCACGTTCGAGGGCGTCGACCCCGAAGAGACCGTAGACCTCGGCGTCGGTGCGCTCGACATGTTCTGTTTCCAGGACGACGAGCCGGGAAAGGACCCCGAGACGGAGGCCGAATTCACGACCCATCCCCGCCTGTTGGCTCCGGGCAACGCCAGAGTTTTCGATCAGATCGACGATCACTATGATTCGGACGCCGAAAGCAGGATGTCCGAGGGTCGGCGGTTCGGCGACGGCAGACAGGCCAGTCACTGGAAAGACAACAACCTCACTTCCGTGCTGATAGGCGTCATGGATCCGACATTCGCGCCCAGGCAGTACATACCTCTAAGCGACTCGGACTTGCGGGCCTTTGACCTGATCGGATACGAGATCACCGTGCCCGAACCGGCGACCCTGATGGTGCTGGCGATCGGCGGAACGGGAATGATGCTGCGCCGGGGCAGGGCTCGTTTTTCTTGATTTTCCGCCCGCAAAGACCTATCATGGTGCGATATGCGGTACCTTCGCGGAACAATCTGCTCCTGGCTGATCGTCTCGGCCCCATTGCTCGGCATGACCGGGTTCGCTGAAAACGCGGTCCTGTGCTGGGGTTCCGACGGGCACGTCGGCATAGAGGCCGGCGAGTGCCAGGTGCGCAGTGAATCGGCCTGCTGCTCTTCGGAGCAGGATCACGCCGATCACGCCGTATGCGACGAAAACGAATCCCGTGCGGGGTGTTTTGACATCCCTCTGCCCAGGGGCGGGGCGACTGCCCCTCAGCATCGCCACGGCGGAGGCGAGTCGTGGGCAAAACTGATCTGCACGATAGCCCCGATCGGTTTGAATGTCGCCGATAAGCGCGTCGACCAATCCAATCGGTCCGACTGTCCGCCAGGCCGCGGGGCGGCTGCACATCTCAGAACGGTCATTCTCCTGGCCTGATCTCCTCCTGCGCACATTCGTGTCCGCCCCCTGCAGTTGTCGATGACCCCTGCGCCCTCAAAAGTTCAGGGCTGCATCGACGAGGGGCAAGCACGCCTGACCAATCCGTCCGTGAAGCCAATAAGGGTACTCTACAATGATCCAGCTTAAATCCATACCGTTGCTTGTCCTGGCCGGAGCCTTGACCCTTTCGGGATGTCGGTTGCCCAAACGCTGGGCCTTGCTTCCGGCCCGCCGTCCGCTCGGGGCCGAGTTCGACGTCTACGCGCCGTCCGGCTCCGACACCGATTCGCTGTTCAACGAGGTCCCCGCGGCGAACAGCAGGATCGATCTGAGCGAACCGACCGGCGAGATCACCCTGCGCAGAGCACTGTCGCTGGCTTTGGCCAAGAGTCCCGAACTGGTTGATTTCGCCTGGGGCGTGCGAGAGGCCGAAGCCGAGGGATTGCAGGCCTCGCTGCTTCCCAATCCCGAGCTTGAAACGGAGTTCGAGAATTTCGCCGGTTCTGGCCCGTTTCGCGGCGCCCGCTCGCTCGAGACTACGATCGTCCTGAGCCAGTTGATCGAACTCGGCGGCAAACGCGCCAGACGCATGGAGCTCGCGCGGGCCGGCGGTAAGATCGCCGGGTGGCGATACGAGAAGAAGCGACTGAGCGTCCTGACTGACGTGACGCTGCGGTTCATAGCGGCTCTGGCGACCCAGAAGAAGCTCGAACTCGCTGAAGAGGACCTGAGGCTCGCCCGAGCCGGCCTCGACGCGGTCGAGAAGGAGCTGGCCGCCGGCAAGGTCACCATCGTCGAGAAGACCAAGGCCGCCGTCGAGGTCGCCACCGGCAAGATCCGGGTCGCGCGAATCAGGCGTTCGCTGAAGATCGCAAAGAATCGGCTCGCCGCGGGATGGGGAGGCGATAACGCGAAGTTCACTCGCCTGCTTGGCGAAATGGACGAGATAAGTCCAGTCCCGCCGGCCGATGCGCTTGGGGCGCACCTGCGGCAGAATCCGGAACTGGCCGGCTGGGCCGCCGAGATCGAGCAGCGCCGGGCGGCCCTCGGACTGGCCCGGGCCAACGCCGTGCCGGACGTAAGCGCCGGTGTCGGATACAAACACGCCCGCGACACCGCCGGCAACGATCACGCACTTGTCGCCGAACTGTCGATCCCGCTGCCGGTATTCGACAGGAGCCAGGGTGAGATTCTGAAGGCTCGCTACAGCCTGAAAAGGGCCGAAGCGCAGCGGCGGGCCGCCGAGGTGAAACTACGCTCGGAATTCGACAAGGCCTACCAGACGCTGGCGTCGGCCCGCGACGAGGCCGAGTCGCTCAGGGACGAGGTCCTGCCCGCGGCCCGCAGCAGCCACCAGGCCGCCGGGAACTCGTTTGAGCACGGAAAATCAGGATATTTGATCGTTCTGGACGCGCAGAGAACACTCATTAAGGCAAGACAGCAATACCTCGAGGCGCTCGAAGCGCACAGATGTGCGGTGACGACACTCGAGGGCATTATCGCCCGGCCGTTGAAATCACCCGATTCGACCCCCGGCGCTGCGAAGAATAAAACAGGAAACAACAATGTTGAAAATAAATAGAACTGACGGTGTCTTCAGGGCCGGCGCCGCGGCGTTGCTCGCGGCGCTGATTTCCGCCTCGCTCCTCGGCGGATGCGACGGCAGGAAAGATCCCCCGCAAGATGGCGCCAAGAGCAAACCCGCCGAGCAGCCCGGACACGAAGGGCACGATCACTCCAACAGCATCCCGGTGACCCCAGAGCAGGTCAAGCGGCTCGGCATCAAGATAAGCCGGGCTGCGACCGGTTCTGTGCGCAGGATTATTCGCGCTCCCGGCGAGATCAAGGTCAACTCCGACCGCATGGCCCACGTAGCCCCCCGCGCCGCCGGCGTTGTGCGCGAGGTGCTCAAGGTCCTCGGCGACAGCGTCGAGGTCAATGAGCCGCTGGCCTGGATCGAGAGCGAGAAACTCGCCGAAGCCAAGCTCAACTTCTACGCCAAAGAGTCGGAAGTCGGCTGCTGTGAGATAGTGCTCCCGCGCGCCAAGTCGATATTCGAGAACGTCGCCAAACTCACTGTTCTCCTTCAAAAGGAGGCGCCCGAGGCGGAGATCCGAAAGCTGGACGGGCTGGAGATGGGCAAGTATCGCGGGCTGCTGCTGACCAGCTACGATGCGTATCTCGCCGCGCGGGCCAACCACAAGCGCGAAGCCGGTCTGCACGCCAAGAAGATCAGCAGCGGGCGCGAACTGCTGACGGCCGAAACCGCCATGAAGCAGGCCAGGACCAAGCTGAATGCGTCGCTGGACACCGCACGCTACGAGACCCTGATCTCGTACACCGAGGCCGTCCAGGAGCGACAGGTCGCGGTGTTCAACGCCGTGGCCGCGGAGAAAAGACTGCGCCTCAAGGGCGCCGACGACAGAACTGTCGCCGAGTTGAGAACTCTGGTCCCCAAGACCGCCACCCTCAAACCGTGCCTCTGCGACGATCCGAACTGCAAGGCGGGCACGCTGCCCTCGGTGGCCAAGGCCCTCAGCGAAAACAAGCGTTTCGCCAGCTACGCGCTGATCGCCCCGTTTGACGGGACCGTGATAGCCAAGCACATCGTGGTCGGAGAGTCGATCGACGAAACTCTCGAGGCGTTCACGATCGCCGATCTTTCGACTGTCTGGATCGACCTGGCGGTCAGTCAGGACAACATCCCACTGGTCAACGCCGGATACGACGTGACCGTCAGCCTGCCGGACGGGACGAAGTCCGAGGCCAAGGTGGCGTTCGTTTCGCCGATCGTGGCTTCAGACACGCGCACCGCGATGGCTCGACTCGTTGTGCCGAATCCTGACGGAAAACTGCGACCCGGTACGTTCGTCGACGCCGCGGTCGCCGTTCCCTCGAAGGCCGACGCGATCGTCATACCCAAATCGGCGGTCCAACTGGTCGACGATCACACCTGCGTATTCGTATGGGGTCACGGAGATTTCGAACTGCGGGAAATCGTGACCGGCGTAACCGACGGAGATCGGATCGAAGTCATACGCGGGCTGAAGGCAGGGGAGGCTGTCGCTTCGGTCAACGCCTTCCACCTGAAGGCCGAGTACGCAAAAACCAGGGCTGGCGATATGGGGGACCATGCCGGTCATTCGCACTGACCGCCGGGAGAATGTCGCCATGATAGAGAAAATCATACAAATAGGACTGAAGCACAAGCTGCTGGCGGTCATGACCACCGTGGCGGTCTGCGCGCTGGGCGTGTTTTCAATGTCCCGGCTCTCGATCGACGCCTTTCCGGACATCAGCCCGAACCTGGTGCAGGTTTTCGCCGAGGTCGACGGAATGGCCGCCGAGGAAGTCGAGCAGCTCGTGACCCGCCCGACCGAGATCGCAATGCGCAGCATCCCCGGCGTCGACAAGATCCGCTCGCTGTCGTCGCTGGGACTGTCGACGGTGAACATCTACTTCGAAGACGGCGCCGACATAAACATCGCCCGGCAATATGTATCCGAGCGGCTGAAGCTCGCCGAGGAGGGAATCCCCGAAGGCGTCGACATGCCCCACGGGCTGGAAATGGGTCCGCTGATCAGCGGAACCGGCAAGATCCTGTCTTACTACATGCAGGCCGACGGATACGACATAACCGATCTGCGGACGCTCCACGACTGGACCGTCAAGCGCGGAATCGAAACCGTGCCCGGCGTGGCGAAAGTCGTAAGCCAGGGCGGATTCATCCGCCAGTACGAGGTGACGCTCTCGCCGGAGAAACTGCTGAGCCACGATCTGGACATAGACGACGTCAGCCGGGCGATCGAACTGAGCAACGCCAACGTCGGGGCCGGAATAATAACTCACGGGCGAGAGGAGTTGATCGTCAGGACTCTCGGGCGGGTCGGAACCGTCAAGGAGTTGGCCAACACTATCGTCAAGAGCGTCGGCGGAAAACCGATCCTGGTAAAGGACCTGGGCGAGGTCGACATCGGCAAGGCGTTCCGCCGCGGGGTGGCGGTTCTTAACGGAAAGGGCGAAGTCGTCCTCGGCGGCGTCTACAAGCTGCACAAGGCCAACTCGTTCGCCGTGATACGGGAGCTGCGCCAACGTATTGACGAGATCAACGCCTCCCTGCCCCAGGGCGTTAAGATAGTTACGTACTACGACCAGGCCGACCTGGTCGAAAGCAGCATAATGACGGTGCGAAACGCTCTTATCCTCGGCCTGGTTCTCGTGTCGATAGTGGCGTTTCTGTTCCTGGGCAACGTGCGCAACGCGGTGATCATGGTCTGCTCGCTGCCGTTTGCGATGCTGTTCGGCTTCATCTGCATGGAGCGAAGCGGCTTCCCCGGCGACCTGATATCATTCGGCGGGATGGCGATCGCCCTGGGCATGATTATCGACGCCACGATCATCATGGTCGAGAAGATCCAGACGGCGATCGGAGCCTCCGACGGCAGGGTCCGCGACAGGGATATCCTGCTGACGGCCGCTCAGGAAGTGGGGCGCCCGATCGTCTTCGCCGTGGCGGTTATCGTGGTGGTCTTCCTGCCGATATTCACCCTCGGTGAGATAGAGGGCAAGATGTTCCGCCCGCTGGCGTTCGCGGTGTCCGCGACCATGGGCGGATCGCTGAT
>Ga0180430_10003235_pt1 | contig 14155 bp, 13 predicted proteins | sample SS_ome_9_FD_132999 | JGI IMG/M metagenome (GOLD analysis project Ga0180430, IMG submission 132999) | Hypersaline lake sediment archaeal communities from the Salton Sea, California, USA - SS_1_S_2 metaG | ecosystem: Environmental > Aquatic > Non-marine Saline and Alkaline > Hypersaline >... | reverse complement strand
GCACTCTGCCCTTTGTCTTGTCGATGCCACAGCCGCGAAACCATCCATCGTGCGCGTTCCCATCGAAGTGGCTGATGGTCTCTCTCTGGTAACTCCAGAAGTGGTCGCCACTGCCGGCGGAAAGAGATATGCGTTTGTGTTTCAGAACCGAAAAGAAGGCGATGTGCGTGAAGTTGTGACCATGATCGACCTGGACCCGAACGGCGACCGCAACTTCTCCGATGCAGCCATCGTGAAGTCAATTTATGTCGATCCCAGTGCTGTCGAGGGGCATTATGGACATCACTCGATCAGCTTCGATGACGATAGTGTGTTTGGACTGATGTCCAACCCCGGCAGCGGACAGATTTGGATCATGTCGTTGACGAACAGATCGATCATCGGTAGATACAGAGTCGGTGGAATGCCGACCAAGGTGACGGTCGTCGGCGGAGAAGCGAGTAAGCATTGATATTCCGTCGTTTACCGTAACCAGATCGATCGAAGTTAATTACGAATGCTGCTGCGAATTGCATCGAAGGAATTGTGCGAGATCAGTCGCGACCTGCACACGGTCTGCGTGTTGGTGATCTTTATCTCAATCTTGAGTTGGAGCTGTATCGCATACAGCGTCGACTGGTCTCGGCAGTTCGCACTTCAGTCAGCACTTCAGAATCAGGCGAGGGAAGCGTGGCTGACTCAGGAAACCGATAGTCCGCACGAAGCGACGCACCAAGGCACGACTGTTTACAAACTGCCCTCTCCCTTGGCGAGTTTTGATCCAGGGGTGGCTCCTGAACTTGGCTCCGCTGTCAAGATTGAGTCGCATCGCCGACACGAAGCGAATCACTCAACCAACGAAAATCAAATCAGTCTGTTGCAGTTGGACATGACCAGTCCCGCATTGCTGATGCAAGCAGTGCTACCATTGGTGGTGATCCTATTGAGCCACGCAATGGCGTCACGAGAGCGCGAACTGGGAACCTGGCGTCTGCTGGCCAGCTTTGGTGTTTCCCACCAACGCCTCGTGCTTGGAAAGTTGGTTGCTCTTTTTCTCCTCACAATCTTGCTCACTGCTCCAGTCTTAGTCGCGCTACTCTGGTGTGTCGTTCGTAGTCCAGCGGAGATGGACGTCTCACTTGAGGAGATTTCCTCTCGTGGGGCAGCCGTTTATGCTGCCAATCTACTGTACTTGGCAGCCTGGTGTGCCGCGGGGACAGCGTTGTCAGCCAGGTTTTCATCGGGAGTTACGCTGATCGTACTTCTGACCTGCTGGGCGGGATGGACACTTGTCATCCCGCGCCTGGCTGTCGACTTGGCTTACTCACGGTATCCTCTTCCCAGCGAACAAAGCCTGTTGGAGATACGGGAGGCGGCAATTCGACAAGGCTCAGATGGACAGGTTTCACTCGATGAGTTCAATGCCGAATTGGAGAAAAAACTACTTGTCGACTATGCAGTCACCGATTTAGAGGACTTACCCGTTGACCTCAATGTCGCGCGACTGCTCGCGATGGAAGAGTTCACCGATGCCATCGACGACAACATCCAGCAACAACTTGACGAGATCTATCAACAGCAAAATCGCTTTCTCGACAGGTTTGAATTTGTTTCTCCCTATTTGGCCATGCGTTCGGTCTCCTCGTCATTCGCTGGTACAGATCGCCATCATCACAAAGCGTTTGTCGCATCGACGGAGGCCTATCGACGATTACTTGTCAAAACCATGAATACAGCCGAAATGAAAGGTGAGCGTCCAGGGGCGACAGCACAGTCGGCTTATGACTTTTGGAGTAACGTTCCCGAATTTCGTCCAGGTTTCCCTCCCATGGCTAAAGTAGTCTATGCGATGCGATGGCCCATCGGCTTGCTAACGCTGTGGTTCGCATTGATGCTGGTATTCGCTTTAATTCCCACTCGGAGGACGCTCGCGTGAACGTTCACCGCTTGTTTGCAGACGTTCGACGAGAATGGCGTCTAGCAATTGCCGACAGGGTCGTGCCGTTAACCTTGATGATCATCGGGTTATTGACCTTGCTGGCAATCCTGGCCGGTGATCTGCGAACAAACCAGAGGATCGAATTTCAGGAGACGCTCAAGCGGGAAAACTCGCTTCAGCGAAGATTCTTGGAGTCTGCATTCACAGAGAATGAATCGATCGACTCAGCAGCGGCAAGCGACTTAACGCCCAATGAGATCGACCGTCAGTTTGAACTCCAGATGTCTGCCAAGTCCCCCGATCTTATGAGATACACCGACGGAATCTGGTGGACGATATTCCCTGCGTCTCCGTTGTCCAGCTTCTCCATGGGAGCCAGCGGAAAGTGGCCCGACCACTACCATCACGAGGGTTCATCGGTAACGCAGTCCTTGAGTCGGCCAGTTCACTCGAACCCCTTGTTAGCCACCATCGGAGCGTTTGACCTGACACTTCTCGTTGGTGCCCTACTTCCATTGGCCGTGATCGCACTCACGTACAACGTCGTTGCGATGGATCGCGAGCAAGGCCGCTGGCCACTTATCGGATTGCACGCAACTTCAATCTCTTGGTTGGTGGCAAACCGCTGCATGGTTCGTGTGGGGGCTTTGATCGCCGTGGTCATTGGCGTCACATTGAGTGGCTCACTCATTGCGACTGATGGCGAATGGAACTTGTATTCTGTCCGTAACTTTTGGGTCTGGACAGCATGGATGACAGCTTATCTGGCCTTCTGGACACTTCTGGCGATTTGCGTAAATTCTCTTCGACTATCATCGTCGGGATCGGGACTGCTCCTTTTACTCTGCTGGACTTTTCTGGTAATTGCAGTTCCCTCATTGGTACAGCGCGAAGTGAATCGAAGGTTTCAGATCCCACCTCGGTCAGAACTCATTGCCGCGGAGGAAAGAGTCCAACGGCAAGCCGAGCAGGAGAGCGAACAGGTCTGGACTGAGTTCTTACGTCATCATCCTGAAATCACGCTGGATAGCGAAAATCCACAGCAGGAGTATCTGCTCCGAGATGTTGCGTTGAACCGAGCAATTCGTTTCAGAGTGCGTGAACAACTTGAGTCATACCAACAGCAATTTCTCGACAGAGAAGCTTTCCTTGAGCGTTATCAGTGTTTGTCACCTTTGCTTGCCTGGCGAACGGCTTCCGATCAGTCTGCTGGCGCGAGCCTGCGACATTATCTCGACTTTGCGAACCAGACCTCTGGGTTTCATGAGAAGTACATCAGCTATTTCGAACCGTTCTCGATGTCTGGTCAAGAGTTGTCACACTTGGACATTCAGGCAATCCCGCGTTTCGACGCGGATCAACTTCAGACGCGACTCTATTTGCCCCCCTTGCTGATGTCAGCTGGCGCACTGTTCGTTTGGACAGTCGCTGTCGGCGTTTTCAGCTGGTGGAGCTTTCGTAGCCGCGCGAATCAGTAAACAGAATCCCTGTCAGGTCGAATCGATGCTGGAAGCGATTGAGTTAACGAAAACGTACGGGAAGCAAATCGCCTTGAAAGGGCTGAATCTTGAGATCGCGTCTGGCGAGATCTTTTGTCTCCTGGGGGCGAATGGAGCAGGAAAATCGACCACCATCAAGCTGTTTCTGAATTTGATCAAACCGACTTCTGGCAGTGTGCGAATCTGCGGTCTCGATCCCAAGACACACCCATCGGAAACGAAGTCTCTGCTGGGATACATCCCGGAGCAAGTCGCCCTTTACCCCTTGCTCTCTGGTGTGGAGAATCTACGCTACTTCGCCTCGTTGGCGGGTGAGTCAGACCTCAACCGCACCCGCCTTGTTGAAGCATTGACACACGCCGGTTTGCCCAAAGACGCCGTCCACAAACGCGCCATGCACTATTCCAAGGGAATGCGCCAGAAGGTTGTGATCGCGCTGGCTTTGGTCCGCAAGATCCGCGGGTTGTTACTCGATGAACCAACGTCAGGATTAGATCCACAAGCAGCGAACGATTTTGCAGGAATCTTACGGCGTCTGGGAGAAGAAGGCGTCGCCATCCTCATGGCAAGTCACGACCTCCACCATGCCCAGCAATCTGCAACTCGAATCGGCATCATGCGACAGGGAGAACTCGTTGAAAAGATCTCGCCGGCAGAGGTGACCCACGCGGACTTAGTAGAAAGAGCACTGCAACTCATGGCATGAGAAGATCAAGATCGGACGAACCGCGTGCTCGACTCAATACAGGTCTTTCAATCGTGCTCAACATTCTGTTTGGTAACAGTAATGGTCACTTGATTCTGCTCAACAGGTTTGACTTCAATCGTTACAGATGACGTATCGTAGGAAGCGAAGATCGAGTCAATGGGAGCACCATGATCTTTTTGGTGCTTCTGGATCACGTCGGCTGAGATGAGTTGCATGACGATCACGTTGTTGGAGCCCTCAGCAGCTCCGTCATCACTCTCATAGGTGCCCAATACGAAGGTTCCATCTGTCTGGATGGTTCCAGTGGCAGTCGTTCCGTGTTGCGATTCCGCTTCAATCGTGCCGTACTTGACTGGGCTCCCGTCTTCAAACATGACCTTACCACTGACGAGATACGTAGGAACACGATCCGAGCCACAGCCAGCCAGCACGATGATGGACAAGACGCCGAGAGCCAATTGCATCCGCATGGAATGATCCTGCCTAGAATTCGCCAACGGTTTCACCATCTTCGCGGTTGCACAATCGGGCAAGAATTCGTGTGCTGAGAGAAGTGCTTACTCCACGAACACTCCCATCGGCCATTGCGAATTGTACGATCCCCTCATGTGAGCTTCCAAAAGAGTAGGAGATAGCTCGTTGGTCCTCGGTGTTGTGGGCCAATGGGATGCCCGGTCCACCCACTCGAATGAAATTCGTGTAGTTGCGTCCATGGTATGCTGGACCGTTGTACGGAGACGCCAACAATTCGCCTTGAGGGATATGCATTTCACCAATCATGAAGGTGTTGCTTGTGCCATCAGAAATACTCGCAATGCGAATCTTGTCTTCCCAGTCTTCCATGGGTTTACCAGAATCATCGACTTTTCGGCGAGACGAGATGATCACACCAGTGCCGTTGCCTCCCCAGTAAAAGTCTGTGTCAGCTCCCGTCGCGCCCGGAGAATTGTCGCCCATGTTGCCTGCGTAATTGGAGACTGCCCCGCTCGGAATTGTATCACCCTTGACAGTGCAACCGCACCATCCCACGAAGGTACTCGTACTTTCTGGGGCGACTGCGTCGGAAGCACTTTGTTTCGATGGACACAGAAAGACTGGCAGGGCGCGATCACGTATCGACTGCGCGTGATCGTTGTACGGAGCAAAACGGTCCCACTCGTTATAAAAGTTTGATTGATCCAGGTAGGGCAGGACGTAAACCAGCCATGAAGGTTCGTCGATGCCCCAAGTTCCGCCGTATGTTCCACGACTTTGGGCCTGAGCACGGTTGACAAGCCGAGCAGGGGGATAGGCGTTGAAAGTATCGTGAAAGTTCGTCGCCGATAAAGATAGCTGTTTGAGATTGTTTTTACACTGAGTTCGCCGAGCCGCTTCTCGAGCTTGTTGAACTGCTGGCATGAGCAATGCTACGAGAATACCAATCATCGCGATCACAACGAGAAGTTCGATGAGAGTAAAACCATGACGTATCCTGTGTCTGTTGCAGCGCATTCAAAAATCCCCCATGACAAATCCAACTGTGCAATCATACTCCGCTCTAGTACCTATGTCATCGGTATGTCAGCAGACTAAGTTCATTCCTCAATCCAAACTACCCTTTCACATTTCATGACAGTCTGGGCACGTTCCACAGATTATGAGGTCTTCAATGCCCCAACCATCAACACTTCCTCGAAGCATTTCGATGATTTTGTACTCAAGGCAAACCAGTTGGCCACATTGATGACAATAAATGTGAGGGTGATGATGATTGGCTCGAGTTCCATCGGGATTTCGGTCATGAAGTTCGAAACGCCAGATTCGGTCTCCAGCATCAATGCGAACAACGAGACCAGCCTCGGTCAGATCCGTAAGTCCTCGAAATACGGTTGATGAGTCAAATCCGTGTGGTGACAACTTTTCGGTAATTTCCGCCTGCGTCAATGGTGTGGTTTGATCGGCAAGGCATTTCAACAGATTGATACGGGCGATCGTACGCCGTAGTCCAACCTCCCTGAGCATTTCGCTGGCAATCGAAAGTGAGATATCGTCGCTCGAATTCATGTGCACACTGTGGGACGATCCATGGAGATTCCTGAGGACAAGAAAGAATGGTCCAAAATCTGTGGATCAACGCTCTTCTAAATACGCGGTCCGCAATCGGGATTGGGTACGACCAATATGCCCAACCATGCGACTGATCTCGTCCTTTTCTTTGTCTTCAACTTCGTGTTCGAGCAACTCTAACTGTTCGCGGAGAATGCGGGCTTTGATGCGGTGGTAGTCGCTGAGCTTCCAGTCGCGTAGAAATGTTCCGACCTCCAGTTTGCGACTCCAGTCGTCATAGATCTCGATCCAATACTTGGCATGCACTTCATCTCCAGACAAGGCACCCCCAAGTGCTTCCGCTTTAGCAATGCTCATCTCTTCCAGGATTTCTTCGGGAGCTGGATAATAGGCGTAGCACCCAAAGACACTGGCAACGATGAGTCCCAGGAGAGCCAGTCCGCCCAGAACGGGGCTTGGAATCAAGACGTCGAGACGGCCAGGCTTCACTTCGGTCGGTTGCGCCTCAAGCCAAACCTCAACCCTTCCCGTGCGGTCAAAGAAATTCAGGAGTAGCCCAATCACGACAACTCCAGCGAGTAGTGCTCCAGCATAGAGTTCGTAGGCTTGGACGTCGCGTTTTAGCTTGTCAAACGTTGCCTGGGCTGGATGAGACTCCACGCCGTGAAAGGGACGGCAATAGATATCGAACGCGTGGGTGTGATCTGCAGGATCGATCTCGTGCGGAAACAACGGACGATCGACTCCGTAGGCCAAGCCCAAAACGACAATCAGCAGCAAGCCGAACCAGACTGCGCTCCGCTTCATCCCGTATTGCCAAAACATCCAGGCAGCCAACCCAAGATTCATCCCCGCTCCCAGAGCAAGCAGCACGAATGCCGCGCCTGGGGAATTGGCGTGTTGGAACATCATGCCTAACTGACTCATTGCCAACATTGGCGTGGCGTATACCGGAACTGCCACAGCGGACATGGTCAACGGAGCAATCGGATTGTCACCATTCATTGCATGCTGCAATCCACCGCTGGGAACAATCACTCCCAAGAGTGCGACGCCAGCGAGACCAATGGCAATGTAGAGCGCCGAAGCACCACCAGCTTCACGCCCCGCCGCAACGCCAATTGAGAGCATCCGTTTGATGCCGTATCGAACCTCCTGGGGGGCTGCGTCAGCTGCTCCGCTATTCGGGAACAATTGATCCCAAATTAAGCCAACACCTGTGACGACGACTAAAGAACAAAAAGCAAATGCAACAATGGCCATCGGTTCAGAAAGCGTCAGCCCGTACAGCACAGAGAGTGGATTGAACAGGGGTGCAGACATCGCAAATGCCAATATCGTTCCCCCTTTCAGGCCCATTCGACGCATTTCGCGAATGACTGGGATCACCCCCAAAGAACAGACAGGGAGCAACATTCCGATGAACCAAGCTTGGAGCAATGAGCGTTTCGACTGCCCGCCAAACATTTTGACTGTCGTTTCACGCCCCATGAGTCGTCGGAAAACACCCGCCACGAGCAGCCCGATCAGGATGAACGGAGCGGCGCTGAACAGCGATTGCAGAAACCGCAACAGGAACCCAAAGAATAGAGTTTCAGTCATTGGAATGGAGTTGGGTTAGAATGAAATGATTTTGTGCGGTCGCAGCTCATCGCCCGACGGAACGTGTGTATTTTCAGCAAGGATTCGACGAGATTCCGCAGCGGCGGAGGCGAATGATTTCTCAGCGTAGGGGACAAGCACAATCAGCTGGCTCACCAATTTCTTCCATTGAACACGCCCTTTAGGGTCGGCATCTCTAGAGGCCAAGTCGTTGAGTTCTTTGCTGATTTGCTGAGCCCGTTCCCATTGCTGCCGATTCAAATCACTATCGGCAGCCAACTCGGGAACCCAATTGACGATGTCCCTGAGTTTGTCAACCTGTGCTTCAGACAATTCGCCAGAGTAATACTCCTCACCGCGCAGTCTCAGTTGCTCAACACAACTGGCAAAGTTATGAGGCTTGTGAGCCGGAATGATGTGTTCAAGATGGTCTTCAGAGTCGTCGTGCTCACATCCAACAGCGCATAACAGCACGACCGCAATCTGAAAAATCCAGAGCCACGGTCTCATTGGTACTTGGTACTCGGCACTCATCGTTTTCTCTTCCGACGATTTTGGGGTGAAGTGAGTTGTCGATTCCATAGGTGTGCAGAAATCAGCAGGAGCGTGCTAGTCGGTGCAATCAAAAACAAAGACCAATCGGCAACAGAGATATCCGAGAAGTCTTGCGCTCCAGACGCCCATGCATTCACTGCGGAACAGCAATCCATTGGAAGGATCACGTTGACCGAAAATAGAATCGTTCCGGCTACGCCAAGCAGGATTGGCAAACGATCTCGATGGTGGTCATAGCCAGCCCCCAAGATCACCAACGAGAACAACATGGATACACATCCCAGCACTTGGTGTGTGATGCCATTCGCTGGACTGAACAGTCCGGGGGCCGCGGCGAGCAAGAATGGCCATGTGACGCAATGCACCAGACAGCAGGCCGATAGCCCAATGACAAACTCGTCACCGCCTGAATAGTCAATCTGACGTACCTTTGCGGTCATTGATGCCCTCCCGTAAAGCCATCAGGGACAGGAGTAGATTCCAACAATTCGTGCACTAAAGCAGACGGGTCGCCATGCTCAACTCCGAGCCGAACCCCAAGCACTGCAGGAGCTGTGACTTGCACGTCATCTGGAGTTACGAAGTTTCGCCCTGTCATGAATGCTTTGGCCTGACACACTCGTTGCCAGATCAGAAGCCCTCGCGGGCTCAGTCCCAGGTGAATCTGCGGATGCCTGCGTGTCGCTTCTCCAAAATCCAGCAAGTAGTTTTGGATACAGTCATCAACGTAAGTCTTTGCAACGACCTTTTGCGTCTCGGCAAGAACCCCAGCTTCCAGAATCGGAGCCTCATCCTGGCACTCAGCATGTGACTCTTCGACAGCCATCCGAAGCATGTTTTTTTCATCATCTCGCGCGGGATAGCCGACACTGAGTTTCATCGCGAAACGGTCGAGCTGTGCTTCTGGAAGTGGGTATGTCCCGTGCTGATCGACCGGGTTCTGTGTTGCCATCACAAAGAACTGATCGGACAACGCATATCTGTGTGCGTCCACTGTCACTTGCCGTTCGGCCATCGCTTCCAACAAAGCGCTCTGAGTCCGTGGGGTGGCTCGGTTGATTTCATCTGCAAGCAACACCTCAGCGAAAACTGGTCCTTCGCGAAACTCAAACTCGTGCGTACGTTGGTTGTAGATGCTGAAACCAGTGATGTCTCCAGGCAGCAAGTCGGGTGTGCATTGCACGCGAGAAAAGCTGCCACCGATGGCTGTCGCTAGAGCCTTTGCTAGGGTCGTCTTGCCCAGCCCAGGCTTGTCTTCGAGCAAGAGGTGGCCTTCAGCAAGCAAACAGACCAACACCATCTCCACGACATCCGCTTTACCTTTAAGGATGCTGTTGAGTCGCTGTTCGACTTGGGAGAATGTCTGTCGAAGCGGAGAGACATAGCTTGAGCTTGCTTCCAATGTGGTTGACGTCATCAAAATCCAATCACTTTTCAAGAAGTTCTGTTTGAACGACTTGCGTTTCATTTTTGCCTGGTCGATTGGCCGGCTTGCTCTCAGAATGAAGGCTGTTGAACCATCCGAGTCGACATCTGCGAATCACAGCGAGACACAACTCTGACTCTGATGATCCAAGTTGGTGAGGTGCGTATGCAGCGATGTCTATCTTCTGTCGAAGTTGGTAGAGCATTCGTGATAAGTCGGAGTCATCACAATTGGTGAGGAGCGTGCTCAACCATTGGTGATGAGTGACCCATAGGTCAGGAGAACGTTTCGCCAGCTTGGCGCGTTGTCTCAACAATCGAATCGTCGAGGAAATAGCCAACTCTGGTTTCCACCAAATCCAAAACAGGCATTGCAGCGTATTGGCCTGATCTTCAATCGAACGCCGATACCACCACAGGATCGCCGTTACAAAAAGAGTGATCGTGCAGGCGAGAGCGTTTCGGCCACAAAACTCGATGACAGACACGCACGCGTTCCATGCACGCTGTAGCAATCCTGGAGGCGGTCCCAGCAGTTCATAGCCAGGTGATGCCTCCACAGGTATCCAGCCACCTGCTGAAACCCGCACTTCTGTCCAAAAGTGAACGTCTCCTTCCAACACAGGAGTGTGCCGGGATGCGACATCGTACCGTTGCGGATCGGCGTAGAAACCGCTCACCACGCGCGTTGCATAACCCAAACTTCGCAAGAGTAGTGCCGCTGCTGTTGCGAACTGGTAGTCTGGCCCTCGTTTTGAATCAAACAAAAACTCTGCGACAGCGCCCGCTTCTTGAGTTGGTCGCCATGCCGGATCGAGTGCATACTCACTTCGTAGTCGGTCGGTGATCGCACGTATTTGCTGCCAGCCTCTTTGTGATCCGTCGCTCCATTCGTTTGCAAGCTGTCTTAGTTCGGTTGAGTTGAGGCTATCGGGGATGTTTCGCAGGGCGTCGTTCTTGCCTTGTGTCGGAAACGTGTTGGCTGATTCGGTCCGCAGGACATCCCAGTCTATGGGGCGTGATGCAATGTGAATCGGCACGAGTGTGGGGAGTGTGTCCCGATCGAGCGCCACTAAACCATCTGGCCCATGTTGGAACATGTCGCTGCGATCAACCAGATCGATATGCACACCATGCAGAAACAAAGGTGCCGGGATCACATTCGTGTCCATCCGCACGATCTTCAAAGCATGCGTTTCAGCAGGTCCAAGAAACTCGTGAATCTCACCTCGATCTGCAATCTGTAGCCATGGCTTGCCTCCGGAATTCGCAACCTCGAATGGACGCTGCCAATTGGGTTTCTGCTCTGGATACCAAAGCTGGCCATCGAAGAGGTCGTACACTTGCAAGCGTAGGTGCAGTGGTACACGACCAGCGACATAGAACAGAGCATTGCTGTGAATGTCTGAGCCGTGGTGACTTTTTGTTGGGTCTTTGGGTTGTCGTAAAACCGAAAATTCTCGATTCGCTTTCTCAGTCCGATGATGCAAGTGTTCTTGCGCACGACTGGCCAGCTCAGGAGGGAGGGCGATGGCGCGGTCGGTCTTACTGATTTTGACTTCTTCTTCGTAGGTGTCATCGAACAGGTCATACAAGCTGGGTTGATCGTCTTGCATGAAGGGTGCATCTTCAATCGGTGCAAACGACTGAATTCTTTCTGTTCCGGCAACCAGCATTTCTCCGTTGCCGACACCGTCTCGGGCATACGGGTCCGAATCGCCCGTCCCACCGGAACTGGGGAGAAAGCCACGCAAAGCAGTCGTCACGCGTCGATCCAAACCAGCGGAACTGATTCCGATCACAAGAATCAAGAAAACAGGTGCTAACAGAGCCCATCGCGGCCATTGAACCTTCTCTCGACCTTTAAGACGCAGCTGGACGTTTTCCCAGTGCGACACGATGAGCCAGCAAACAGCCCCGATGGCAAACTGTCCAGCAAGCCATTGGGTGGAGATATCATGACTTGCTGTCACGCCAAACATGGCCAGGAACAAACTCAGGGCGACCGCTAGACGCTGTTGGTTCGGCCAGACACTGACAACCGCCAAACCTAAAACGAGATTTCTAATTGCCGTCATGGTCACAATTTCAAAGGGTTGCCCAGCCCCCATGAAATGCCGCGAGCCAAGTTCCCAGATTGGGGCTGCCTGTCCTGCCACGACGAGTAGCGGGGATACAATGAGGTTAGCCCCCATTCGTATCACCAGTTGCCTGAAGTACCAGGCACCGGTCAGCATCAGGGCAATCTGGATGGCAAACCAGCCGTAAAACATCATCCCGTACCGACCATCGGCAACTACGATGGCGTGGACCAGGATTGCGACGCTCACCAGCAGCAGCGTGATTCCCTGAGACGATACGTCAGCGGTGGCCATCTGACTTTCGTCCCGCCTGCCAACAGTGTGGCCCACCAACGGGCGGACTTTGCCTGAAGATGATTCAGACTGCATGGCAAGCCCTCCGCCATCGATTCGGGAACACCTCCGAAACAGTTTCGTCTACTGATATCTCAACCCAGGCATGGCAGTCACACCCTGGGAGCGTTGGTTCCAGTGATTCGACCTGATTTGTTCGTACAACAATGTACCGTTCGCCAATATTCTTGTGATGGTGACCTCGATGATGCGCAAGCGCCAAGTCAGTGGTCACCGCAATCGTGGGCAGCTTGTGGGAAAGATGATCAAAATGGCATGAGTGATCGCAGCGAATCCCCTCCACAGGGACACGTGCCAAGGCATCGAGCCCCTGTCGAAGATCTCCCTGAGATTCTCCAACCGGGATAAGTCGTTCATGGACCACTAGCTCAACGAACGCATGCTCGCGGTGCAGCGATTCCAACACACTGGCAGCCACGGACAGAGTCTGCTCCAACGAAGAGTGTTCGCCGAAGAGATGCCTGTTGTGATCGACATCGACAACCAGGCGGATAGCACACGTCGCTGGAGATTGGCGTTCGATAATGATTAACCTGCCCGTGCGTGCTGTTTGCAACCAGTGCACTTGTCTTAAAGAATCGCCTTCGCGAAATGGTCGAATACCAAGCATGTCTCCACAATAGCCTGCCCGCCGATCCGTGAGTTGGTCTTCGCGAGTCTGAATCTCGGCGGCATCTGGCATTGCGTCAAGAGCAACTGATTGTGGCCAAACCACCAACTCATTGCGCACTTGGATGTCCACTAGCGCGTGCCAAATCCCGAACGGAAAGGCTGTATCCACTTTGGGAGGTGACGTCGGGTAGACTCCACGGCTCTCTGGTGTGAACAGCCATTCGAACTCCGTCTCCGACCAGCCGTTGACGCGTGCCAGCGCTATCCCGCCAGTCTCGTCGGTATTGTCGTGAAACCCTTTCCGGATGGAGAGTCCCCAAGCAGGCCAGGGAAAACGGTTTGTGACACGCAAGCGAACCACAACGGATTGACCAACCCGGCATCGCGACTGAATGAACTCCGCCTCAGCTGTCAGTCCCCGCACAGTGATCCAGGGCCACGCCGAGCCCAGAGCCGTGACGCTGACAATGACACCCAAAATGGCAAACGCGATGGGATTGACGAAGAGACCGCAGCAAACAGCCACAACAGCAGCAGCCAGCATGCAGGCCAAAGGATGCTTCATCCAGTAAACCCAACGATTTGCCCACGGGCAGAAATCGTAGTTCAGGACTCCGTGGGCTCTTTCCAGGGATCGCTCAACAGCTGCCAAAAACTCACCTCGCGGACGTGTACATTTACGTAGAACGCGTTTATGCAATGATTGTCGTTTTGCACACCAATTGCAAGAGTGGGTTTTGTGAAATTACTGCGAACACCGCCTTGTGCTGGAATTGTGAGCTAAATTACTTGAGTTGCAGGTTGGTGAATGGAGCAGTTTATGAATTCAGCCGAATCCCGAAATCTCTACGAGATCTTGCTTTGGGGCCAGAACCCCACTGCTCCAGTGCCCATGGTTTCATCCACGTGGATGGTTCTGGGAGCCGTCGGATGCCTGCTGGCAGGTTTGCCGTGGCTTACGCTGGTTCCCCTAGTGACGTGGAACGGTTTGGTTCGTTTCAGAAACCGACTGCGCTGCGAGACAAGGAAACAGCGAGGCAACATCTGAAAGTTAATTGATCGAGCGGACGTGTGCAGGCGCAAGGACTCGATTTGAGTCCGGAACGGAATTTAGCGTGTTGAATGCTTGCCAGACTTCGTCGAAATCACTTCCTGTAACGGTGAGAGGCTTGGTGAACATACTCGCGCAGTTAAGGGGGATGATCGCTTCAGGCATTTTCTCCAAAGTGTAGGTCCCACCTCCCCCGGATAATCGAACCAAGCCAAAACCAACAATACGATCCCTCCCGTTGATTGGTTCAACAATTGGTACGATCCGGTCTTCTCCCAGTTCAAGTTCGACATCTGGCAGCGT